>Ga0302325_10035171_pt1 | contig 10240 bp, 5 predicted proteins | sample Palsa_T0_2_FD_201948 | JGI IMG/M metagenome (GOLD analysis project Ga0302325, IMG submission 201948) | Peat permafrost microbial communities from Stordalen Mire near Abisko, Sweden - Palsa_T0_2 | ecosystem: Environmental > Terrestrial > Soil > Palsa > Peat permafrost | place: Sweden: Abisko...
AAGGTCCTGCGACATCCAAACCAGATGAGGCAGCAATCCCCGGTCGGCCAGCACCGGATAGAGACGAAGCATGCATACGTCGTACGCGGTTCCGGCGGCGCCAACCGCGATCATTGCCACCAACACTGCATGGCGGGCATAACGGCGATCCCCAAGGACATCCACCGCCCAGAGCAGCAGGCCGAACTGCGCTACCAGGAATCCACGCCACCCCAGGTCGTTGTTATCGATAACGGTGGAGCGAAGGAACGTGCAAATCGCCAGACTGACCCCCACCATCAACGCAATTGCCAGCTCCGCGCGCGAGAGAGGCTCGCGGCGCGCACGCCGGCACTGCCACCATAGCAGGCCCGCGGCCAGGAAGAAGCCCAATTCCAGCAGATAATTCAGCGGGAGCGCTGCGAAGTTCACCCAGGCGAGCCGCCAGGCTTGATCGAGTCCCCGCGCCTCCAGGATGTTGTCCAGAATGAAGAAACGGCGCACGCAGAATACGAAGGGAAATTTGCCTCCTCCAGCCGCGCCGCTACCGGTCAGGCTCGCCAGATACGGCAGCGCCAAGACTACTGAAACAGCCCCCCCTGCCAGCAACGCCGCCGTCTCGGCGCGCCATCGTTTGGCGATCGTTACGCCCGTCCAAAGCAGCAGGAAGACCCCGAATACAAGAGCGATATAGATTGACGCGCCCACCGAAGAGGCCAGCGCGATGCCGGCCAGGGCCGCGTATTTCCACCGTACCGCGCCCGTGTGGCGGGGCGCCTCCCACAAGAGCAGGAACGCCATCAGGGACGCTACCAAACCCGCCAGATGATGAGCCTCCCACAGTGCGGTCCAGGTGAAGCCGTCCACTTGCTCATTCCACCATTCCACGGTTGGCTGAGCGGCCGGCGCCAAACCCCTCGAATACAACACCCATAACATCGCGGTGGGCAGAATATCGAGGCCGGTGATGCCCAATAGCAATATGCCGGTCAGGGTACGCCGCCGGAAGGTCTCCGGACCTTGATAGGCGAACAGCCGGAAGAACAAGGCAATCAGCGCCAGGAACCCGGCCCCGCACCAGATGGCGCCCCCGATCCAAGCCCGGCGTGGACCCACTAACGCGCCGCCCGCCACATCCACCATGCTGCATGGAATCAACCAGAAGTAGTGGTAAAGCAGGGGTTCGCCGTGTCCGGGAAAGAAAAACGGATTCACCGGAGGAATCCCGGATGCGCTGATGGCATGGATGAATTGCGCCCGCACCGAATAATCGAGAGCGATGGTGCTGTAGTACAACTTGCCGCCAAGCTGCAGATCGACCAGCGAGAACAGCGCCAGCGCGGTCCAAACGGAAAGAATCACCGCCGCCATGCGCCAGGCGCCGGCGGGCGAGGGCGGAGCGGCTTGCTTCCTGCCTCTGAAAGCAACCACGGCGGCGTAAACCCACGAGGCTGCGTACAGAGCCCAAACCGCCGTCATGGAGAGGTATCGCCCCGCCAGATAGCTCAATATGGGAACAATCGCAATCGAGAGCGGAATACTTAGCGCCGCGCGGAAAAGTAGAGTCCTGCGGCGGAATTCGAAAAGGTCGAAGCCCCACGCGATCGCATATCCGGGAATCAGAACGAATAGCGGAAACAGACACACCGCTGCGAGACTGGCCGAGATGTCCGTCAGGGTGAAATTATGCAACGGTCCTAATGTAAGGCCGCGGAGGCTATGCCGACAAGACGCAAACCGATATCAGAAGGGCTGCTAACTATAGATAGCGGACGGGCGCCGTCTTCCCATATACCCATACTGATTGAGATGGTAGTATGGGCGCATGAAGACGGAGGCTCGCCAGCTGGCAGCCGCCCGATCCACCAGCCTTCGGCAAATCATCGAAGAAGGGTTGCGGAGAGTGATCGAAACCAAACCCGAAAAACCATTTCGATTGCGGGACGCCTCGGTCGGCGGCCAAGGTATGCGCCGGAAGATGACCTGGGACGAGATCCGGATGAGATCTACAAGGGCCGCGGCGCGTGATCGCCATCGACACTAACATCCTGATTTATTCCCATCGACGCGATTCCGAATTCTACTCGCCGGCGCGGGATGCCGTCAGCCGTCTTGCGGAAGGCCGCGAAGATTGGGCGATTCCATGGCCCTGCGTGCATGAGTTCCTCGGAATCGTAACGCATCGCCGGATATTTAAGCCTCCTTCTACGACCGAAGAGGCCATTACCCAAGTGGAAACCTGGATGGAATCCCGTCGCTCCGGCTGATCGGCGAGGCGCCTACGTACTGGCGAAATATTGCGGAAATCCTTACCGGCGGTAAGATCACCGGTCCTAAGGTCCACGACGCATGGATTGCGGCCATCTGCAAAACTCATGGCGTTCGGGAATTATGGTCGGCGGACCGCGATTTCAGCAGGATGCGCGGCGTCAAGGTCACCAACCCTTTGTCGCCGGTTAAGTGATTTCAACCTTCACGCCGGATTCTTCCGCCTTCCACCGATCCAATCCATGAGTGGCGTCGCTATGAAGGCGGTCGCCAGCGCCATCCAAACCCTCGACAAATCGCCTTCTTGGAATAACATTGGCAACTCACAGGGCATCGTTATACCCAAGCCGATCCTGATTCAACTGGGACTCAGCGGTGAGACCAGAGCGGAGATCACCATCGAGGGCGAAGCCCTCGTATTGCGCCGGCCGGCCAGCCCTGCGCGCACAGGTTGGGCGGAAGCCGCCAGGAAGATCGCCGAAGCCGGGGATGACGAACTGGTAATGGGCGAATTCGCAAATGCTGCCGACACGGAGCTGGCTTGGTGACGCGTGGGGAAATTTGGCTCGTGCTTGATCCCACCATCGGGAGCGGGATCAGGAAGACGCGTCCGTGCGTGGTTGTTTCCCCAGCGGAAATGCACGATCACCTACGGACTGTGATCGTTGCGCCACTGACCACCAAAAGCCGCGCGGCGCCGTTTCGCATCGGCGTTACGCATGGCGGCCACAGGGGTTTGATTTTGCTGGATCAGATGCGCGCCGTGGACAAGGCCGGGTTGGCGCTGAGGTTGGGAGCCGTCCCTGCAAAGACACTCACTTCCAGCTTGAGAACGCTGCAGGAAGTCTTCGCGGAGCAAACCGCGGGCATAGGTTCAAGAGGGTTACTGACGTTCACCCGCCCCGTCAGTCTTGCGTGCAACCACGATCAGCGAGAGCCCTGGCCACGGTAGGAATCGGTCGATGCGCCGCCAGATCCAGACGGTCTTGTCGAATATCTTCAAGACCACTTTATTGATGCGCCGCATTCCCACGACGCGGCTGTAAACCCACCAAGAGGGAGCGCCCGCCTTGTTAAACTGCCACGCCCGCTCCACGGTGAAGCCCTGGGCTTGCAGCAATTCGCGGGCTGCGGTCACGCTGTAACGGCGCTTGTGGCCCATTCCGCGGTCGACGCTGCCAAATAGCGCGGGACCGTTCGGGGTTAATACCACCAACCGTCCACCCGGTTTGAGGGTGGTTCCCAAGGTCCGGAGCACGGCCGCGGGGTCGTCGAGATACTCCAGCACATTCAGGCAGAGCACCGTGTCGAAACTTGCCTCCATGCCGGCGAGATCCCCAGGAACTTCCGGATCGACGCGCCGCACCGCCACGTTTGGGGTACGCAGAAAACGGTTGCGCAGCGCATGCAGGTGGAGCGGGTCCTTTTCGGCCGCCACATAGATCAGGCGCCGCGCCATCAGCCGGCCCGAGAGATTGCCGATGCCGGCATTGACTTCGAGCACGGCATCACCCACGTACGGCCGCATGGTGCGTGCCAGCCAGCTCAAATACTGCGGCGTGCCGGTGAGATTATTCAGCACGCCGCGGCCGTAAGGAGCGGCATAGAGATCGTCAATCAGCCAGAATTTCAGTACCACGGCCAGCGCCTTCACGCCGTCTTTCCAGCCGATCTTTTTGCCCTCTTCGTAGGTGCGGCCGTGATAGCTGATGGGCACCTCATAGATGCGGAACTTCCGTTTGGCGCTCTTCATCACGATTTCCGGTTCGAAGCCGAATCGGTCGGAACGAATGGGAATGCTCTTCAGCAGGTCCGTGCGAAAGACCTTGTAACAGGTCTCCATGTCGGTGAGCCCCAAGTTGGAGAACATATTCGCCACCAAGGTCAGACCGCGGTTGATCATGGTATGCCAGAAGAGCAGCACGCGCATTTGCTCGCCGGCCATATAGCGCGAGCCGAATACGGCGTCGGCATGGCCCGTGAGCAGGGGCCTCATGAGCCGTGGGTATTCCGCGGGGTCATATTCCAAGTCGGCGTCCTGAATTAAGGAAAAATCGCCGGTCGCGTGACCGATCGCGGTGCGCACGGCCGCGCCCTTTCCGCTGTTCTTCGCGTGCTGGAACAAGCGAATCTCGGGATGCGCCGCGGCCAGCCGCTGTAGAATGGCGAAGGTGCCGTCGGTGGAACAATCGTCCACCACGATCAGTTCCCGCTCCATGTTCTCCGGCAATGGCGCGGCCAGCACCAGCGCGATGCACCGCTCCACCACTGTCCGCTCGTTATATACGGGCATCAGCAGGGAAAGCTTCATGAGTTACCGGCTATCAATCGTTCAGTGTCGTGCATATCCAGAGTTAATTACAAGAGCCGAAATTCAAGCTCACGCATAAATTGTGCGATTGTTTCGGTTATCCGCTGGCTCGCTCGGCCATCGCCGTAGGGATTGTGGATGCGCGACATCCGCTCGTATTCCTCCGGACTTTCCAGCAAACGCACGGTTTCACCGACGATCTTCCCCACGTCGGTCCCCACCAGCTTGACTGTCCCGGCTTCCACGGCTTCCGGGCGCTCGGTACATTCGCGCATCACCAGCACCGGCTTGCCCAACGACGGGGCTTCTTCCTGTATGCCTCCCGAATCCGTGAGCAGCAGATAGGCGCGCCGCATCAGATCCACAAAAGAGGGGTAATCGAGCGGCTCGATGAGCGCGACGTTGCTCCGCCCGCCCAAACCTTCCTCCACTGGATGCAGCACGTTGGGGTTGCGGTGTACCGGGTAAACAATTTGGACGTCGTCCCGGCCGGCCAATTCGGCGAGCGCTTCGCAAATTCGGCCGATCCCGCCGCCAAAGCTCTCCCGGCGGTGGGCCGTGACCACGATTAGTTTCCGGCTGCCATCCAGGTTGTCCCAGCGATGAGATGGAATCCGGCCTTCTTCGAGCGCCCCGGCTACATGCAAGACGGCGTCGATGCCCGTGTTTCCGGTGACGAAGATACAGTGGTCCGGAGTGTGTTCGGCCAACAGATTCAGCCGGGCGCTCTCGGTAGGCGCGAAGTGCAGCGTGGCCAGCCGTGCGGTAACTACGCGATTCATCTCCTCGGGAAACGGCTGCATCAGGTTGCCGGTGCGAAGTCCCGCTTCCACGTGGGCCACCGGGATGTGACGGTAAAACGCCGCCATGGCGCCCGCCAGAGTGCTGGTGGTATCGCCCTGCACCACCGCCATGCCGATGTTTTCGCCGGCCAGGATCGGCTCGAGCGCGGTGAGCGCCCGCGCGGTGGTCTGCGATGGAGTCTGTCCGGGCGTCATGAGATCCAGATCGAAGTCCGGTTGGACGTCGAAGCATTCCAGCACCTGATCGAGCATGGCGCGATGCTGCGCCGTAACGCAGACTAGCGCCTGGAGTCCGGAGCCGGAGTCTCGCAGCCACCGGACTACCGGACAAAGCTTAATCGCTTCCGGCCGCGTGCCGAAAATAAAGAGAATCCGCTTCACAGGGAAGGTACAGTGTAACGCGGTGCTGTTGGCCCTGGTAGCGCTGGCGGTGGCCCTCGGGGCCGGGTGGCAGGAATGCCCAGAGCGGAAACTCTTGACTACATTCATTCCGCATCCCGTTCTGATCGGCTAAACTGAGTTGGATCGCCTTCCATGCCGCTTTCCGCCGGAACCAGACTCGGACCTTACCAGATCGTTGCACCCCTTGGCGCCGGCGGCATGGGAGAAGTCTACCGCGCGCAGGATACCCGCCTCGACCGCACCGTCGCGCTGAAAGTGCTTCCGCTTCACCTGGCGGAGCGCGAAGACCTGCGCCAGCGGTTTCAGGTGGAAGCGCGCGCCATCGCCAGGCTGCAGCATCCCAATATCTGCGCGGTCTTCGATGTGGGCGCGGATAGCGGCGTCGATTACCTGATCCTCGAATACCTGGAAGGCGAGACTCTCGAAAAGCGGTTGGAGCGCGGTCCGCTACCAGTATCCGAAGCGTTGCAACTCGGCATTCAGATCGCCTCCGGACTCGACGCCGCGCACCGCGCCGGCATCACCCATCGCGACCTCAAGCCCGGCAACGTGATGCTGACCAAGTCGGGCGCCAAGCTGCTCGATTTCGGCCTGGCCAAATTCGACCAGAAGGCCGCGGCCGCAAGCAGTTCCACCGGGATGGCCACCCTGACCAAGGCTCTCACCGTTGAGGGCGCCATCATGGGCACTTTCCACTACATGGCGCCTGAGCAACTGGAAGGCGCCGACGCGGACGCCCGCACCGACATCTTCGCCTTCGGCCTGCTGCTCTACGAAGCCATCACCGGACGCAAGGCGTTTCAGGGCAAGAGCCAAGCCACGCTCATCTCCGCCATCATGACCGCCGACCCCACGCCGCTTTCCACCCTGCAGCCGATGGCGCCGCCGGCGCTCGAACGCGTGATCGGGCGATGCATCGCCAAAGATCCCGACGAGCGCTGGCAGAGCACGCGCGATCTCTGCCGCGAATTGGAATGGATCGCGCTGGGCGGCTCGCAAATCGGTGCGCAGGCCGCGGCTGCCGGTACAGCGGCCAGGAAGTCCACCTCGCGTTTGCCATGGATCGTCGCGGCGCTGGCCGTTGCCGCGGCCGCCGTACTTGCGTGGGTGCATTTCCGCGAACGGCCGCAGTCGCTGCCAATGGTGCGCTTCAGTGTGGCGATTCCTCCCAAGCTGCCGTTCATCGCGGGCCCTCGGCTCTCGCCCGATGGCTCGAAGGCGCTCGTGTGGTTGGGCAATTCCGGCAGTATCTGGAACATCTATGTCTACACTCTCGCCACAGGAGAGTATAAGCTGCTGCCGGCCACCGAAGAGGCCACCTATTCTTGCTGGTCGCCCGACAGCCGCTACGTCGCGTCGCTGAATTCCACCGCCGGGGAGTTGCGGAAAATCGAGGTTGCCGGCGGCGGCTTCAGCATACTGGCGAAGACCACTTCGACGAATTCCCTTGCATGGAGCCGTGGGGGCATCCTGTATGGAGGCGGAGACGGCAATTTCTACCTGATCCCAGCCGAAGGCGGCGCGCCCAGAAAAGTACTTGCCTCTACAGATACCGCTACCTTCCTTCAATGGCTGCCGGATGGGGAGCACTTCCTCTTCACGGTTGCGTCGGGGGGTGGTCTCGAGACGCGTGTAGCCTCAATCCAAGGCGGCAATCCGAAAGCCGTTTTGCAGTCCACGGATTATGCGCTGTATGCGCCTGACGGACGCCTCTTGTTCGCACGCAACGGCGCCCTGTTGGCGCAGGCTTTCGATCCCGCAAAGCTTGCGCTGTCCGGCTCCCCATCCACCATCGTGGCGAGTATCAGCACCGCGAACCGGTCTTCATACTCGGTCTCCCAAAACGGCATTCTGACCTTCCATGCGGGCCTGGGCAGCGGGGAACAGCAGCTGACATGGTTTGATCGCACCGGCCGCAAACTGGGCGAGGTTGGCGGAGTAGACTTTTATACCAACCCGGCCCTCTCTCCCGACGGCAAACGATTGGCCGTGGGCGTGGGGGATTACTTCGCCAAGAAGCGGGATATCTGGGTGTTTGACCTCGTCCGCGGCGGCAGTTCCCGCCTCACCTTCGATCCCGCCGACGATTTCAATCCCACTTGGTCTCCCGACGGCCGCTACATCGCCTTCGGCTCCGACCGCAAGGGCAAGCGCGATCTGTATCGCAAGCTGGCCTCGGGAACCGGCGACGATGAATTGTTGTTCGAGAATGCGACCGATAGCAAAGCGCCGGACAGTTGGTCGCAGGACGGACGCTACATCTGGGTGACCTTTCAAGTTCCGGGCAAATCGGACAACATTTACCTGTTTACCGTGGCGGATCGCAAGATGGAGAAATACCTCGCCACGTCCTTTGCGGAAGACAAGGCGCACCTCTCGCCCGATGGCCGCTGGCTGGCCTATCGATCGAACGAATCCGGCCACGACGAGATTTACCTCCAGCCGTTCCCGGCGGACGGCGAGCGCTGGCAGGTTTCCACGGCGGGCGGAACCGAGCCTCAGTGGCGGAACGACGGCAAGGAGCTTTTCTTCCTGGCGGGGAAGGCCCTAACCGCGGTGGATATCAAGGCCGCGGGAAAATCGGTGGAGATCGGCATTCCGCACAAGCTCTTCGACGCCAACGTGCCTACGATCAGCGTACGAAACCGCTACCTGGCCACCGGCGACGGCCAGAAGTTTCTCGTGGTGTCGCAAGAGGAACAGCTTGACGCCACAGGATTCGACGTCATACTGAACTGGCCGGAACTGCTGAAAGGAAAGTAGGGCGGACCCCCGGGTCCGCGGCTGGCCCCCTGGCCAGCCTTCCAGGTTTTCATCGCCTCTGGCGGCTCCCACCCGGAACCCCACGCCCCCGGCAAACGTCACAATAGTACAATAGACCAAAGACCAACTGGAGCGTCTGACCCACATGAACTTGAGAACCGCCGCGATCCTCATCGGATTCGCAGCCGCTACGTCACCCTTGTTCGCGGGTGACCCGCCGCCAACCCGTCCCAAGGCCGGCAAAGTCGAGATCATGCCTGAGAGCCAGGTCAAACCTGGCATGAAGGCCGTCGCGTGGACCGTGTTTCAAGGCACGGAACCCGAGCCGGTGCCCATCGAGATTATCGGCATCTATAAAAACCAATGGGGGCCCAAGCAGGACATCATCGTCGGCAAAATGGGCGGCAAGGCGATCCGCTCCGGCGTCGCCGCTGGTATGAGCGGCAGCCCCGTTTATATAGATGGCAAACTCGTCGGCGCGGTGGCGCTTCGCATGAGCCAGTTTTCGCCTGACGCCATTTGCGGCATTACACCCATCGGTCTAATGCTTGAGATCGAGGATTTCGACAAGTCGCGGCCCGAAGACGCCAAAACGCCCGACAAAATAGTGGCGCAGAATAAGCCGGTCTCCGCGCAACCCGAGGGAATGCTCCAGCAATTGGTTTCGGCCGGCGTCGGCCAGGGTTTCGCGCCGCAGTTTTCTTCCATGGTTCCCATCGAAACGCCACTGGTCTTCGCCGGCTTCAATGAAAATGTGCTGCGCGATTTCGCGCCGCTTTTCCAGCAGCTCGGTATCGCCGTGGCGCAAGGCGGATCTACCACCGGCAGCACTCTCCAGACCACCAAACCGGTGACCGGCTGGGAGCATTCGCTCAATCCGGGCGAGACCGTGGCGGGCGTCCTGGTAGACGGCGACATGAGCATCAGCGGCGCGGGCACGGTGAGTTATAACGATGGCAAGCGCGTGCTGGCGTTCGGACACCCGTTCTTCAATTTGGGTCCGATGGATATGCCCATGACCAAGGGCGAAGTTCTCATGACCATGGCGTCCAGCTATGCGCCCACCAAGATGATCAACGCCACCGAAGTGGTGGGCGCGCTGCATCAGGACCGGCACAGCGGCATCGAAGGCGTGCTGGGCGCGGAATCGAAAATGGTTCCGGTGACCATGAAGGTGCGCTCGCTCAACGACAAGAGCGCGGTGGTGCGTGAGAAGGACTTCCACATGAGCGTGTTCGTGCAGCAAAAGTGGACGCCCTATTTGATGATGCTCTCGCTCTACAATTCCCTTTCCCAATTGAACGATTTCGCCGACGAAGGCACTTACCGGCTGAGCGGCAACGTGGAAATGAACGGGAAGCAGCAGATTTCCCTGGCCAACATGCAGACCTCGGGCGAGATGATGCCCGCGCCCATGGCCCTGGCCGGATGGTTCGGCGACAAGTTCAACAAACTCTACCTCAATAACCTGACCGCGCCTGATGTCAAGAGCGTCAGCGTGACTGTGGACCTGATTCCCGAGCGCCGCGTAGCCACCATTGAGAACGCCTGGGTGGGCGATCCCGACGTGCGCCCGGGCGATGTAGTGCCGCTCAAAGTCTTCCTACGCCCCTACCGCGGCGGGGCGATCGAGCGCGAGTTCTCGGTGAAGATTCCCGATGGCTTGGCCCGGGGCGATCACCGGGTTCTTCTGAGCGACGCGGATACGCTGAAC
>Ga0302325_10035175_pt1 | contig 10239 bp, 7 predicted proteins | sample Palsa_T0_2_FD_201948 | JGI IMG/M metagenome (GOLD analysis project Ga0302325, IMG submission 201948) | Peat permafrost microbial communities from Stordalen Mire near Abisko, Sweden - Palsa_T0_2 | ecosystem: Environmental > Terrestrial > Soil > Palsa > Peat permafrost | place: Sweden: Abisko...
ACATATTTTTCCACCAGCCGGTATTGCGGGTGCCACCGGGCCAGTAGGCGTCAAAGGAGTAGTTGTAGATTACGCCGGATTTACCGGCCTCCTCGAGACGCCATCCCATGTCCGCGCCAACGAGGTTATTGCCGCGATGCACGAGCGGGTTCACCAGTTTGGCCACGGGATCGGCGTTGGGTGGAACGTAGATGCGCGGGCCGTAGTAGCCCATCTGATGTTCATCGAGCCAGAATTGGGGAAACCAGTCGTGGTAGACCGCCCGATTCATGTTCTTGGTTTCGATTTGGGTGAGCATGTACCAATCGCGATTGTTATCGTGGCCCACGTAGTAGTGATAGAGATAGGGCATGGGACCGCCTTCGTACTTGGTGCCGAGATATTTGCGATACCACTCGGTGATCATGATTTGACCGTCGGGATTGAGGGAAGGGACAAGGAGGACGATGACATCGTTCAGACGGCGCTCGGTTTCAGGGTCCCGTGCAGTCACGAGCTTGTAGGCCCACTCCATGGCCATCTGGCTGGAACCGATCTCCGAGGAGTGGATATTGCAGGTAAGCAAGAAAATGGATTTACCTTCGGAGGCGAGTGCGGAAACCTGATCTTGGGAGAGACCGCGCGGGTCGGCGAGCTTGCGGGCGATTTCCTTGTACTTGGCTTTGTTACGGAGGTTTTCTTCGCTGGAGATCACGGCCATGAACATTTCTTCGCCGAGCGTGGTCTTTCCGAGTATTTCGATTTCAAGGCGAGAAGAAGCAGCAGCTAAGGCTTTGAAGTAAGACGCAATTTGGTGGTAGTCGGCGAGCTGGCGGTCGGCGCCGACTTCAATCTTTAGGAATTCAGACGGTGCGGGGACTTGGCCGGAGGCTTTCTGGGCCATTGAAGGTGAGAGCGGGAAGAACACGAGAACGGCGAGGAGGAGGTAAAACCGATACTTTGTTTTCATGGGCATCCCGAGGCGAGGATTGGAAGAGTGCCGCGGCTGGCGGCAGCGAAATTGAATCATAAGGCTAGCTAGTGCGAATACAAGTTTTCGTTCCAGATGCAGTAGCTGGCATCGCCGAACATTTTCACGAGCGGGAGACGCAAGCGGATGCCCGTGTGGTGAGAGCATGTCGTAGGAGTATCCGGTAACCTCGTGGTCAACGTCATCCGAGCGGAAGAGGATAAACCGGAGCTTGGCTTGACCAAGAGCACCCATAGAAATGCCACTCCAGGTTGGCGCGTGCCGCTAGTACATTGGCGCGTTTTGCTAGTGACCTCCAGAGCCCGCGCGAATAGAGTGGAAATTACACGGAAGGAGAATTCGAATCATGAACGGAACGACTTCAACCATCGCCCCTCAGGAAGAACAGCTGTCGGCACCGGCGAAGACCCATTCGGCCAAAGCCTACGCGGCCGAAAGCGCAAGCTCGGCCCTCGCCCCAACATCGATTCAGCGTCGTGCCCCGCGACCCCAGGATGTCGAGATCGAAATCCTGTATTGCGGTGTGTGTCACTCCGATCTGCATGCAGTGCACGACGAGTGGCACGCGTTTATGCCCACGGTTTATCCCTGTGTGCCGGGACATGAGATCGTGGGCCGAGTCACCCGAATCGGCAGCGCCGTCAAGAAATTCAAAGAGGGTGATTTCGCCGCTGTCGGTTGTATGGTCAACTCCTGCGGCGTGTGCCCGAACTGCCGCGAGGGACTCGAACAATACTGCGACAACGGGTTCACCCTTACCTACAACAGCGAAGACAAGATCCTGGGCGGCGTTACTTATGGCGGCTACTCAGACAGCGTTGTTGTCGATGAGTCGTTCGTGCTGCGGGTGTCAGCAAAGGCGGACCTCGCTGCCACGGCGCCACTGCTCTGCGCAGGAATCACCACGTATTCCCCGATGCGGCACTGGAATGTTCAGAAAGGCCAAAAAGTGGGAATCGTTGGCCTGGGCGGCCTGGGTCACATGGGGCTGAAATTCGCGCACGCCTTTGGCGCGCACACGGTGTTGTTCACTACCTCGCCGAACAAGTCGGCAGACGCGAAGCGGATGGGCGCGGATGAAATTGTGATTTCGAAGAACGAAGCTGAAATGCAAAAGCACGTCAACAGTTTCGACTTCATTCTGGACACGGTTTCCGCCGATCACGACTTGAATGTTTACCTCAACCTGCTCAGGCGCGACGGCACCATGACCTTGGTGGGAGCGCCGCCCCAACCGCCGCAAGTTCAGATTTTCGGTTTGCTGATGAAACGACGTCAGCTGGCGGGTTCAGGAATCGGCGGGATCCGAGAAACCCAGGAGATGCTCGACTTTTGTGCCAAGCACGGCATCGCCGCCGATGTCGAACTGATCCCGATTCAGCAGATCGATGAGGCTTACAAACGACTTTTGAAAAGCGACGTGAGGTATCGCTTTGTCATCGATATGGCATCGCTGCGGTAATTCGGAGCGCTCCCAGGAGAAACAATGCAAAAGCGCAAACTCGGAAAAAGCAATTTGGAAGTTTCGACGCTCGGGCTCGGCTGCATGGGATTGAGCTCCGGATTCGGTCCGCCTGTCGAAAAGCCAGACGGCATCTCACTCATCCGCGCTGCCTTCGAACGTGGTGTCACATTCTTCGATACCGCGGAAGCTTACGGCCCGTTCGCTAACGAAGAGTTGGTCGGCGAGGCCCTCGCTCCCTTCCGGGATCAAGTCGTGATCGCCACCAAGTTCGGATTCAAAATCGATCCCAAAGCCGAGCGGCCGCTGGCTGGAGTCGATAGTCGGCCCGAGCACATCCGCGAGGTCGCCGAGGCCTCTCTGAAACGACTCAAGACCGATGTCATCGACCTCTTCTATCAGCACCGCGTCGATCCCAACGTGCCGATTGAGGATGTCGCCGGAAGCGTGAAGGATCTCATTCAGCAAGGCAAGGTCAGGCACTTCGGCCTTTCCGAAGCGGGCGTCCAGACGATTCGTCGCGCGCATAAAGTCCAGCCCGTGACTGCGCTCCAGAGCGAGTATTCGCTATGGTGGAGAGAGCCGGAGGCTGAAATCATCCCGACGCTCGAAGAACTCGGCGTCGGATTCGTTCCTTTTAGCCCTCTCGGTAAAGGCTTCTTGACCGGTGCGATCAACGAGCAGACGAAGTTCGACAAGAACGACTTCCGCAACGTCGTTCCCCGCTTCACACCAGAGAATCGAAAAGCGAATCAGGCTTTGGTCGATGTGCTTGGCAAATTCGCAAAACAGAAGAGGGCCACACCGGCTCAGATCGCCCTTGCCTGGCTCCTCGCCCAAAAACCCTGGATCGTTCCCATCCCGGGCACGACGAAACTTCAACGTCTCGAGGAGAACGTCGCCTCGGGGTCGATCGAACTTACACGCGACGATCTCCGTCAGATCGACGACGTCGCATCAAAGATCCCGGTGCAAGGCGAACGCTATCCGGAAAGCTTCCAGAGACTGGTCAATCGTTAGTGTGCCGCGCCCGGCGAACGCCTGGCGAGAGATCAACTGAGGGAGCCCAAAATGGAAATCAAACGAGCTGGCTCTCAGCCCTCCGGCAAGGGACCATCCGACTGGTTCACTGGCACCGTGCGGATCGATCCGCTTTTTCAGGCGCCTGATCCGGCATGGGTGCAAGGCGCGAGCGTAACCTTCGAGCCCGGCGCGCGCACCGCGTGGCATACGCATCCGCTCGGACAGACTCTCATCGTGACGGCTGGGTGCGGCAGGGCCCAGCATTGGGGAGGCCCGGTCGATGAGATCCGGCCCGGTGATGTCATCTGGTTCTCGCCCGGCGAGAAACACTCGCATGGCGCCGCGCCAACGACTGCGATGACCCACATCGCGATTCAGGGAAACAAAGACGGAAAGGTGGTTGACTGGATGGAGCATGTCAGCGAGGAACAATACAAGAAAGGATGAAGAGCCGGGTAAGGACTTCGCGGTTAGTCTCAAGACAGCATCGTGAACCGATTTCGAATTTCCAATACGCTTGCTCAAAGGCTCGATGACCGAGGGCTCTCTCCCTCGGCGGTCTTGCGAAGTGCAGGCCTGCCCATCGGCTTGTTCAACCAGGACAAGATCCTGCTGACCACCGAGGAGTTCTTTGCTTTCTACAGCGGAATTGCCGAAGTCAGTCGCGACCCGGCGATCGGGCTCAAACTCGGGACGGAAGATCGCATGGAGCGCTACGATCCGATCGCGATTGCCGCCGTTTGCACCCGGTCTTTCCGCGATGCCATCGGCCGCATCGGTCGATACAAGCAGCTGACCTGCCCCGAGAAAATTGCTTTGGTCGAGCGCGGCGGCGAGTCCACGGTGCATTTCACCTGGCTACTGGCCCACCAGGAAGAGCCGGCGCTGCTGGTCGACACCTGTTTCGCCTGGATCCTGTCCATTGCCCGGCGCGGGACCGGTCGGACGATTCACCCGAAACGCGTCGAATTTCGGTGGCCGGAGGCAAATCGGGCGATGTATGAAAAGCACTTTCAGTGCCCGATCAAATTCCGAGCCGCTAGGAATGTCCTCGTGTTCAACAAGGCCGATATGGATGCCCCTTTCGTCACCTATAACGCCGATCTGCTGGCGACGGTTGCGCCTCAGCTTGAGGCCGAACTGAAGCGGCAACTTGCCGAGAAAAACCTGCGCGAGCAAGTAAAAGGTACATTGAAGCAATTGCTCGCGGGGCAACGTCCTGGCATACATGATGTGGCACGGGAACTGCGCCTGAGCACGCGCACTCTGCAACGTCGCCTCACCGAAGATGGAGCGACCTTTCAGCAGTTGATGGAAGAGGCCCGCCGCGAACTGGCACGGCATTATCTGCTCCACTCATCGCTCGAACTGAATGAAACCGCTTATCTGCTAGGGTACGAGGACGCCAATTCCTTCTTCCGCGCCTTCCATGAATGGGAAGGCACATCGCCCGGACTGTGGCGAGACGTGCATATGGCTTCCGCTTAGCGAACCGGCAGTATCAAACCTCTCTGGCGGCGTTAGAGTAGCAGTTCATCAAGTGCAGGACGGCTGCTTGAGGCAGCGTAAATGTCATCCGCAAAAACTACAGTAGAGAATCGCAGACAGACCTCGACCAAATTCGGCACCGAGTCCAATTCGCGCGCAACGTTTGTCAAGAAGAAAGTACCCTCTGAACTCTGGAAGGCCCCCGACCTCGACACCCCCGTCCTGAAGGTAGACAAGGCGGAGCACGCGAAGATGCAATAGCAGCGTGGCCGATCATCCAACCATGGCCGATCTGCTTGCTTGTCAACTGACGGTTAACAGGCCATTTCGCTCGTTCAGAAATGGCCGACTCGGGTCAATGACAATCCAACCGGAACACATAGTCTTGGGGAATGGATTGCGGTTTAGAGGTGCCGAGACTATCTGTCGGCCACACTAACAATCTCGCTGGTACAGATCGACGGGCAGTCCAATTCACAATGTCTATCCCGCGGTCCGGCACTTCAACATCATGCACCACATCACGGTGAAGGCAAATTACCCGGGAGAACCTTTTGTGCCGTGAGGCGCCACGTTCAGCATGGTCCGCCACTCTTCAAGGGGACGTTCCCAATGGTCCTCCCACTTTTGCGCGAGCAGGAGCTTGGCTTTGATTCCCATTTGAGAGCCTTCCGATACGGCACTCAGAACCGCGCCGAGATGCTCCGGATCCTTATAGAGGAAGCGGAGAACACCGCCAGCGGCAATCACGGCCGCCAGGGGTCTTCGAGTTTGCGCGAGTTCGACAGCCTTTATACCAAGTTCACCGATCGGGTCCGTGTCGAACCCGGTAACGATGTGCCAGATGTCATGAGTCTGGCGAAGACGCATCAAGACGTAGTCGAGGTCGGTGCGGACTTCGCGGACGCGGAAATAGTCGGGATCGAAACCTTTGTCGCGAAGTTGGCGCGCGAAACAATAGCCGAGTGTTCATTCGGGGAGCTTCAGAAGGGCGTCCATATCGTGCGTCCCGTGGCGGAGATAACGTTCCTTGATGAGTTGAGCCATGGCAGGGTCGCTGCGGACGTATTCAACCGCGAGCTGATTGGCTTCCAGATTCTGCAGTCCGTCCTCGATATCAAAAACAGATTCTGTGTGACCGGGGTCGCGGATCATGGTTGTGAGGCCGCGAATGGTCTCCAGGTAACGAATCTGATTGCGATGGCTGTGCAAACCCATGTCGATTTCTCCGGAGGTGAATTCTGTGTGCGCAGGTCCGGGCCGGCGGAGTTTCTCCTATTCTAGCTCGTGCTACTGGGCGAATGCGATGGAACTGCGCTGCCCGATTTGTTGTGGAATCGATAAGCGATCGGCACGCCGAATCCGAAACTGTTCCAAAACAGCGCGACCAACATGGCAGCGGCGCGACGGTCAAGAAAAGTGTTCTGACTGTGGGGAGCGTAAAGTCTGTCGGAGAGGGAGGGATTCTCTATCGCCGTCACCTGCAAGTCACAGTGAAATCCTACAGTTCCGCGATAATACCTTGCTTACAAGCGAATTCGGTCTCAGGCTGGAGTTTCTATAGTTTCCTGTAACGGTTCAAACGCCAGCTGCTGCCCAGCGGCTATGCCACGCCCTTCGCATCGTCACTCATCTCGGCCAGCATTCTCCTAGCGCGAGAACCCGTCGCCCGCAATCCACACGAAGCCATGATTCAGGCTGTGTCCGTCAACCCACCAGCCGGTGACAGCGCCTTCCAGGTTGTTGGTCGATGGTCGTGTACCTTGGCCGGCAGCCGTGCCCGCGCCCGGAGCGTCGAATGTAGCGAAAGTACCGTCGTGGGAACGGGAGAAGCCGTGCATTACATTGCTCGCGTCGAGGAACTCTCCCGTAACCGCCCCGAAAAAATTGATCGAGAAAGCGGCGGTTTCCACGGCGCCCGTATCGCTCGGAACATCGAACGTGGTGAAGGTGCCGCCGCGAGTGCGCACGAAGCCGTGAGCCACGTTGCTCGAGTCGAAGAAGTATCCCGTGATCGCACCCTCCAGGTTAATGCTTGCACCGATGGTGAGCGGGACGGCGCCGGGCGCGTCGAACGTCGTAATATTCCCGTCCGGCTCGCGCAAGAAGCCGTGAACAATACCACTCGCGTCGGAATAGTATCCGGTGATCGCCCCCCACAGGTTGAGGCACGTTTCCTCGCAAACCATGGTGTAAATCGAATCAGTTGGGTCGAAGGGCGTGACCTCGCCATTGCGTGACCGCACGAAGCCGTGTTGCACATTGCTCGCGTCAATGTAGATCCCAGCGGTTGCTGCTTCCAGATTGATGTCCAAGGGCTCGGTGCCCTGAAATCCGGCGATACCTGCACCCGGAACATCGAAAGGTGTGAACGAGCCGTCTGGGTGGCGCACAAAGCCGTGAAACACATTTTTAGAGTCTTGGACAGTTCCCGCAATAACGCCCAGATCGTTGATGCTGAATGGAAATGTGCCGTCGTCCTTCTGAGGCTCCAAGCCTGCTCCGGGGGCATCAAAGGAAACAACGTGGCCGTCGGGAGTTCGTAGGAAGCCATGCGCAACCACATTTTTATCCGTGTAGGAACCCGTGACCGCTCCCTCCGCATTGTTGGCGAACGCCTGGGTACCACAGGATGTCGCGCACGCTGGCGAAGATACTTTGGCTGCGCGTGGAGCATCGAACTCAATGAGTTTGGACTTGCAGTCGTTTTGTTGCTCCTGCGCAGACGACCGGACTGAGGTTGTGAGTGCAGCCAATGCGCACAATGAAAAGGAGAACGTAATCGTCTTGAATTTCATCGGTTCCTCCGGTTATCTCGAAGTGAAGAGCTACCGCGACGTCAAAGTTAGCTGCTCGATTCGGTAGCCGCAATGATAGGAGATCTTAGAATCGTGTTAGTGCCTATCGTTCTGAATCTTCAGGGCTTGGAGGTTGGCCTAGATTCAGCATCCGGTGTAACGAAGGGGTGGTAGAATTGCTAACATTTTGTTACAACTGGAGTTTCGGTGGCTTCGCCGGCCGGTGAGCCTTCGGTGATTCGCTTCGGCGCCTTTGAGTTGGACGCTGCCAACGGCGAACTGCGCAAGGCCGGACTTTCGCTAAAGATACATCCGCAGCCTTTTCGTGTCCTCCTTCTACTGACAGAGCGGTCCGGGCAAATCGTAACCAGAGAGGAAATTCGGCACTGTCTCTGGGGGAACAACACGTTCGTGGACTTCGACGGCGGCATCAACTTCTGTGTGAACCAAATTCGCGCCGCGCTCGCGGACGATGCGGAGAATCCTCGTTATATTGAGACGCTGCCGCGTCGCGGGTACCGTTTTATAGCTTCCAACACCCTTGCCCGCCCAACGAAACACTATAGCCCTTTCGCACATGCGCCCGAACCGCGGACATCCATTTCCAGGGAACAGCCGAAGATGGCCGCCAGAGCCTCCCCCGAGTTCCCTTCCAGCCTGGACATTCATGTTGTGCCTTTGCCTGTACCGCGTACCGTCGAGCCACTCCTGATCAGGAAGACCTCTCTTCCCATAATTGCCGGGCTGTCGGCATTCGCGATTCTTGCTGTCGGCGTTATCTTCAATTTCTACGGCTCTCCGAAACTCACCGAGAGAGACACCGTGGTGCTGGCGGACTTCAAAAATACCACGGGCGATCCAGAGTTTGACGATGCTCTAAGGCAGGCACTTGCTGTGGAACTGGGACAATCTCCCTTCTTGAATGTATTGTCCGACAAGAAGACCGACGAGACCATGCGCATGATGGGCCTTCCCGCCAACGAGCGGGCGACGGCGGGGGTAGGCCGGGAACTCTGTCTGCGCACGGGAAGTAAGGCCGTCCTAGGCGGGGCGATCTCGTGCTTGGGCCGCCATTACCTGGTGGACGTGAGCGCGGTAGCTTGCAGCAGCGGGAACACCCTGGCCAACGAACAGGTCGAGGCCGCGAGCAAAGAAGACGTTCTGAAGGCCTTAAGCCGAGCCACCTCCAGTCTCCGTGCCCAGCTGGGAGAATCGCTTCCCTCGGTGCAGAAATTCGATGCTCCTGTCGAGGCGACGACGGCCTCTCTTGACGCCCTGAAGAGCTACAGCATGGGTCTCAAAATATTGGAGGTACAGGGAGAAGTACCGAGCATCCCGTTTTTCAAGCGAGCAATTGACCTCGACCCCAATTTCGCGATGGCCTATGCCGGGCTGGCCGGCCGCTACAGCAATCTTAACCAGGTATCGCTCGCCCTCAAATATGCGACCAAGGCGTATGAGTTACGAGACCGGGTTACAGAGCGGGAGAGGTTGCTCATTTCCGCGCGTTACTTTCGTCTAACGGGAGCACTGGAGAAGCAGGCGCAGATTTTCGAGCTATGGATGGCAGATTATCCTCGCGATTCTAGCCCGCACGGTAGCTTGGGTGGGAATTACGTCTTCATGGGGCAATACGAAAAAGGTCTCGCGGAATGGCAGGAGGCATTGCGGCTTGAACCGGACATCGTCGCGACGTATGAAAACCTGGGCGAAATCTACCTGGCCTTGAACCGGCTGGATGAAGCCAAGGCAACCTTCGATCAGGCGCTAGCACGCAAGCTGGATAGCGGCGGCCTGCGCTGGATGATGTACTATCTTGCCTTCCTCCGGGGAAACTCCGCGCAGATGGAAGAGCAGGTGGTATGGAGTGCGGGGAAGCCCGGAGACGAAAGCCCGCTGCTGTCGGCTCAGTCCGATACCGAGGCCTTCTACGGACGGCTGAGCAAGGCGCGGGACTTCACAAGCAGAGCTGTGGATTCGGCAATCCGCTCCGACGACAAAGAGAGCGCGGCTCTGTGGCAGGTGTGCGCGGCGCTGCGCGAGACTGAGTTCGGGGAAACCGCCGTGGCAAAGCGAGACGTGATGAAAGCCTTGGCCTTGGCCCCGGGTCGGAATGTCAGGGTCTTTGCTGCCCTCGCGCTGGCTCGCATCGGCGAAACCGCCCGAGCCGAGAAACTGGTCCAGGAGTTGGAGAAAAGCGATGCATCCAATACCGTGCTAAGCCTCTATCGGCTTCCGGCCGTCAATGCAGCGATTGGTCTCAACCGGGGCGATGCATCCCAAGCACTGGTGTTGCTGGAAGCCGCCGCGCCCTACGAACTAGGACAGCCCTCACCCAGTCCACTGGGAACGCTCTACCCTGTGTATCTGAGGGGCCAGGCCTACCTATTGGCGCATAACGGCGCTGCTGCAGCTGCCGAGTTTCAGAAACTGCTGGACCATCCTGGGATCGCGCTGAATTTCCCGCTGGGGGTACTAGTACTACTGTGTTACAAAAA
>Ga0302325_10035177_pt1 | contig 10238 bp, 8 predicted proteins | sample Palsa_T0_2_FD_201948 | JGI IMG/M metagenome (GOLD analysis project Ga0302325, IMG submission 201948) | Peat permafrost microbial communities from Stordalen Mire near Abisko, Sweden - Palsa_T0_2 | ecosystem: Environmental > Terrestrial > Soil > Palsa > Peat permafrost | place: Sweden: Abisko...
GAATCGTCAGCACAACCTTCTGGTGCAGCGATCGAGCGCGTACGGCGGTGCGGACCTCCCAATCCAAACCTCCCCAGTCAAGGTCGAAGCTTTCTTCGCGATGGTTGATGTCAGACTGGTCAAGCTTTTCCGTCCGCTCATAGCGGCGGCAGTCCATTCACGCAATGTATCACGGGAACCGGCAGCTTCAGTGGACCTGGTACTCCAAACTATTACGGCATCCGGCCCTATAACGGCAGCAATGCGCGCATTCAGTACAGCGCCAACTGGACGGATCCTATCGACGCATTGCCTTAAGAGCCCGCGGTAAAAGTCGCATCCCGGCGCGCCGGGAGTGCCTGCGTCGCCGGGCCGGGCTCTTCGTTGCCCGAGATTCGCTCGTCCCGGCGCGAGCTTCAGGGCGTTTTTCTCCGGATGTTTCTCGAAACACTTGAAGGATTCGCTCCTCGGCTCATTGCCGGCCAACGACGGTGAGTGTTCCAAACCCGCCCATGTCATCTGGGGATATCCGCCGACATCGAAAACCACGATGCGATGCGGATGGCTTACCGCATCCCGCAGCGAACCGGGTCCGGAATCGTTCAGAGTGGTCCAAACGCCTCGGCGGCCTCCTGTTGTGATCTGCCGTCGACAATGACCGCTCGCAGTGCTTCATACTGCCGGTGATAGACCCCAGTGGGTTGCGTGAAGTATCGCTGAAGAGCCGTATCGTCCATGACTTGGCCTCCATGAAAATGTCAGTTGAGGATTGGGCTCCCTGCCCCAGATCATTTTACCCGCCCTCGCAGCGGCTTGCGGACAAATCCAAGGGCAAATGGCCAAAAAGAAGGCTCAATTTGGGATTGCCCACGGATCGACCCTCTCGGCAAAATCGAATTGAGGTATGATTTTGACAAGGAAGTCACGGACAAACTGATTACCGAAACCAGAGAATTTCCCGAGAAAATCGAGAATCCCGACCGGAAAATGTCAGTTCTTAGGGTGCCGCGGAAATCGGCGTTAAAGCTCCGCATCGACATGCGCGGCTCCGGCGCGCGATTGTTGATACGCACGAATCGCCGCGGCAGCCTCGGGACGAATGATGATTTGGGGCCGTGCTGTGCGGAGCATCATCATCGCACCCTCCGCGGAATCGGCTTGCCCGCTGTCGATGAGAAATGGGCCGGCGACCGCCGCCGTGCGCGAGTAGCCGGCTTTGCAGTGAACGTAGACGACGCCCTCTTCGCAGCGTTCGCGCACCCAGTTCATCGCCTCTTCAAGCTGCCTGGAGGTCGGCGCGGTCAAATCCAGAATTGGGAGTTGGCGGTAACTCAAATCGCGAAACGCGCGCGGCTCCGAGAACTCCGCGGTGAGGTCGAGAACAGCGGTGACGCCGGCCGCGATCGCCTGGCGTGCCTCGGGGTTTGAAAGTTTGCGGCCAATCCAGAGGCGATCCGTCAGGCGGTCCCACGGCCGGCACTGTCGCGCATAATACAACAGCGAAATGTAGTGGCCGATCAGGACCGGGGCCAGAAGCAAGCGAGTTGTGAGAGGCAGCCGGCCCCGACTTTTGCGATAGATTCCCGGCCCGACGCCGAAATAGGCTCCGGCGACCAGCGCCAATGATGCGGCAGGCCAGAGCAGAACCCACGTCCAGGGACGCGCGATGAGCGCGCCTGCTGTCAGCAGGATCGCCCCAATCAAATAATATCGGCCGACCTTCGTATTCACGTTCGCCGGCTGTCGTAGGGGCTCATCCTGAATGAAGTGAAAGCAGAGAACGGCTAGCGCCAACCCGCCAATCACGTCGATCAGGTGATGCTGGTATGTGAGCAGTGCAGAGAGAAGGATGAGGCCGAACCAGAGCAATATTGCGATGCCCAGGCTCCCCTTCATTCTTCGCCAATAATGGGCGGCGAGGAGCAGGCCGAGCGTGATATGAAGGGACGGTAACTGATTGAAGGGGCGATCGAAGCTGCGAAAGTTGTTGAAGATCGCCCCGAGCCAGCCGTCCACGGGAGGGCGCTCAAACGCGAAGCGCAGCGGAAACAGGATGAAGCAGCAGCCGGCGATCAATATCGCCGCGGTAATCCGTCGTGCGAGGGTCTGACGCTCCTGGTCATTGCGAGAGAGGAACGGGGAAGCCACGAAGAACAAGTCGATCGACATGTAGGGGAGAATCATCAGCGGCACGAACGGAATGTGCCGCTCCCAGGGAAAGGGGAAGCCGGGCACGTTGTGCCGGAGCGAAGCGAGCCAATTGGTCGTGCCGTAAACGACCAGGAACAACAGGGAGAGCAGTACGGATGTCTTGGCGGCTTTCCGGTTCATGTGGGTCGCCGGCGTGCGACCGAGACGGTGAAGACGCCCCAGCGGTCGACGGCCTGGGATATCTTTTCGAAACCTGCCGCGCGCACCAGCGCATCCATCTCAGCCTGCGTGCGACGCCGCATGATCCACGGCTTGGATTCCCGATTGGTGAGAACGCGGGCGATGAACTCCACCTGCGGATGCCACGGCTGGCAGGTGTAGATGAGATGGCCGCCCACTTCGATTGTTTGGGCGATGCCCTCCAGCGATCTCCGGATCGGAGCGTTCTCCGGAAACAGTTCGTAGAGGCCTGAGACAATCGCGATCGTTGGACGCGGGGTGAGCGACGCCAGCGAATCGCGGTCGAACGCATCACCGAGGACTGTGGTAATTCCGCTCACGCCCAATTGCTTTGCCAGGCGCGCGGCGGCATCGAGATTCTCCTGTTTATAGTCGCGCAGAACGGCGGTGACAGGAACCGCCGCCATCGTCTTCATTGTTTCCACGACATACCGCCCGGCGCCGCAGGCAACGTCGAGAATACGGACCGCTCGGCCGGCTTTGGCGAGTTGCTCCATGCTGAGCCGAAGCGAATCCTGAAGATTTGCCCGCCGCGCCCGGATGCCCCGCCAACCGATGCTGTTCAGGTAGAAATAGTCGATCAACCATCCGAGCAGCGCACGCCCCGCGGGACGATTGTTGTAGACGTAGTCGAGCGAAAGGCCTGAGTCGAATCCGGCATTCCATCCCAGGCTCACGCCGTCACTGAGACGGCCGAACGTTTGCAGAAAAAGACGGATCAGGGACCAGTGGGCCTCCCCCGGCGAGCGCAGCAGATCGTACTCCGTTCGCGTATACCCGCCTTGATCGGCATTGAGTTGGCCGTTGTCGCAGGGCGTTCGCCTGAAGCAATCGAGGACAAAGCCTTTGACTCTTTCGACCACTTCCCGGCGATTGGTTTCCTGGAAGATCGAGTGATAGGCGCCCGGAATCACTTCGAACTGCTTAACGGCTGAACTCAGCCGGGCGTAGAAATCCCGCTGCACCGGAAGCTCGACGATCCAGTCTTTCCCCGCAGCAATAATCAGCGTCGGCGTGGTGATCGCTCCGGCATCCTTCACGAGCCGCGCGGACGTGTCGTGCAGATCGAGGAGCATGTTCACGGCGATCTGCCGGAAGACCATTGGATCCTTCTCATAAGCCCCGATGCGCTCGGCGTCGTGCGTCAGCAATTTCGCTTTGACGTAACTTTTCACGATGCCCGGTCCAAAGAACTTCTGTCTCATCCGAAGCAGGGGAATGGCCAGCGGAACGTAGAGCTTGACCCGAAACGCCGGGGCGGCCAGAACCATCCCACAGAGCCGCGGGGCGTAATCGTGCACCCAGCCCGCGGCTATTACCGCGCCAATGCTGTGGGCGATCACGACCGTCTGCTGCAGATCGATCCCGTGAGTCTCGCAGAGGTGTCGAGCGAACAGGTCGGCGTCTTTGATGACCGCCGCGACGTTGGGCGCCTGACCGCGCTCTCCATCCGATTGCCCGTGTCCCCGCTGGTCCCATGCAAAGACGGAGCAGTCATCCAGATGAAGAGCATCCACCGTTTCCTGCCAGAATCCCGAGTGCTCGTGCCCGCGATGAAACAGCAACACCGCTTTGCCCGCAGGCTTCTCGGGCATCCATGCGCGGTAGAAAAGGCGCGTGCCGTCCCATGACGTCGCGGAATGTGTGGTCAACTGCATAGCAGTTTCTCCACCGCGATCTGCAGATCGTTAGCGATATACTCCGCTGACTCGCGGCCCGGGCGCAGCGATTGATAGGTGCGCCGCTCACCGATCATGAGCCGTACGGGGCGCGGGCGGGGGAGCAGCGTTCCTTTCGGCCATGCGTGTGCGGCCCCCTGAAGCGCGCACGGAATCACCGGCACATTTGAGCCGGCAACCAGGCTGCCGATGCCCCGACGGAACCTGGCGACCGTTCCAGTGGTCGACCGCGTTCCTTCGGGGAACAGAATCAGTGTGTTGCCCGGATGCGCCAGCAATCGGCGGCAACTTTCCAGACTCTGGCGCGGGTGCGCATCCCGAGCGAACGGCGTGGCATTAATGAATACGGCAGAGAAGGCGATGCGCGGAAGATTCACGAAGAAATAGTCGCGCGCCGCCGCCGGAAACACTCGGTGCAACGTTCGCAACGGCAGCGCCGACAGCATGCAGAGCACATCAAGATGGCTGGAGTGGTTGGCGACCAGAACACATGAGCCGGAGGCCGGCAGATGGTCGCGCCCGACGATGCTCAGTTGGTGGTACGTCGCCAGCCATGTTCGCAATGTGACGGCGGCAATCAGGCGCAGGCCGTAGACCAGCATGTCCGGTTCGCGCGGGCATGAAGCCAGCTTGTAGGTCAACGGCCGGTTGAGATCTCCCGCCGGTTCGTATTGCCAGGGCAACTCGAACATACTCACCAGTAGTTGTAGAAGTGATTCACCATGTGAAGATAAAACGGGGCGGCGAAGCTCAGGCTGTCGATCCGATCCAGGATGCCGCCATGCCCGGGAATCGCGTTGCCCATATCCTTCATTCCCAAATCGCGTTTGATGACGCTGACGGCCAGGTCGCCCAATTGCCCGCCGACACCGACGATGACGCCTGTGAGGATCAATTGCAATGGTCCAAACAGCGGGAACGAAAACCGCATCATCCATGGGAGGGCCATCGCAACCGCAAAGCCTCCGAGCGCTCCTTCCCAGGTTTTGCCGGGGCTGATCTTACTGCGAAGCAGGTGATGTCTCGAAGCGCCGAATAATCTCCCGAACGTGAACGCGGCCACGTCGCTTAATTCCACCGCCGTCACAAAGAACAGCAGATGGCCAAGGGTTTCCCGCCGATCGGCGAGGAAGAGAAGATGGAGGAACATCCAGCCGATGCAGACGAAGCCGAAAAGGGTGAGCGCCATCGCCTGCAGTTGTGCCTGCGTGCGATTGCGAATGATGGGGATGATGAGGAACACCGCCGTCGCGAACGCGGGAAGTGAGAGGAATAGTCGGAAGTGTCCGCTGACCTGCTGAGCATCGCCCGGCAACGCGGCGGAGATTCCCAAGGCCACGATTGCGAGATAGGCCGCGCCCGTCAGCCACCAATCTTTGTACAAACCGGTGCCGCGCGCGAATTCTTTGAAGGCAAAGACCGAGAGCAGCACGAACATCACGATTGTGGGGACCCGCCCGAGAAGAACCGCGAGCAAACCGATGGGAATCATCACCAGCCAGCTGCGATAGATGATCCAGATCGATCTGATGTTCTTCCCCAGGCCCCAGTCGAGCACTCCCAGAATCGCTCCGGCAACGAACAGCAGGCCCGCAAGAATAAGCAGATAAGTGCGAAAGACCCCGCTATGCCACGCGACGCTTGGATTCATTTACTTTGTTCCGTCTTCGCGGCCAGGGACGCGAAAATCCTTCGAAGGCGCAGGACAATCGTCTGCAGGCAACCGGCTACGATGAGCAGGCATGTCAAGTCCAAGACGGTGAAAGAGCCCCACCTGATATGCCCGCTCCCCCAAAGCAGCGATATGGTCAGCCATGCACCGATATGTAAAACCACCATCCGCCATGGCTTGGACATGATTCCCCCGAACTGCCGCTGCACGCCGACGGCTTGGCCCAGCATTCCGACATATGCCGTGAGCAATGCCATGATTGCGGCCCAGTATCCGCTTGAAACCGCGCACAGTCCGCTATGGGCGACGCCGGCGAAAATCATCACGTCTGAAACCCGGTCCGGCAGATCGTTGAGGATTTCCCCGCGCCAACTCGCCTTGCCCGCGGCCAGGGCGACCATTCCGTCCAGCATGTTCAGCCACAACCGCACGTAGCAGAGCAGCGGCCCGATGATCAGCAGCCATGGCTTCCATGACGCGCCCCAAAAGCAGAGCCCCGCTCCCGCGGCGGCAACCATGGAGAGATAAGAGATGACATCGGGATGGACGTTCCAACGGACGCAAAGCCGAACGGCCAAATCGGCCGTTTTGCGAAATCCCTCCGCGATCGGGCGGCGAGCGGTTGGTCTATATCTGGTTATCGAAGCGGCTGACTTCAAGTTCAGCATGGTAGCCGATGCCGGGCAATGTCCGACATCACTTGCTACACTTGGGGAGGGAGGGTTCAAACACGCTCGCCGTTGCGGTCTCTGCCGCACGTTGTTCCCCCTGAACGCGAGGCGGTGCTTGCGCCCTTGGTCCGCCGCAATTCCGTGAGACGCTCAATCGCGCCTCGGCTTGCAACGGGCCTCAGAACTCTATGAAAAGTTCGGTGATCACGCCCCATTGCAGCTCATCGCGAGCACCCTCGTCAAGGGGGAACTGATACCCCAGCTCGAGGTGAGGATCCATCACTCCCAGCGAACTGAAATTGACGTCCACGCCTGCCACGCCAAACAAGGCGTCCTGACCCCTGCTCGACAGCGGCGATTGGCCGTCGATCTCGAAAATGGGCGTCAATTTTTCGGTGAATGGGACCGGCAATTGCTCGTGGAAGAGCTGGTAACCGAGCGACATGCCGTAGATCAGTTGATCCGTCTGATGTGGAGCGATCGTGAACTGGACGCCCGTCCATGCTTCGAGGCTCACGTGCTCGCCGATGCGAAGCATATGGCCGAGGAACGGGGTGAGTTGCAGATCGGTGCCGGAAACGGGCGTGCGCGTGGGAATGCCCAGATCGAGGCGGGCGGCGGCGGTGTAATCGAATACTCCGCCCTTGCTGACGTACTGGAAGAGCGGGTGATAGACAGCCAAGTCAACATTCTCCAGCCCGCTGGAATTGTGCGATTCGTCGCCGTTGCGGCCCGAGCCGGTGTGAAGGTTGACCTCGTGCTCGGAGTCCCAGCCGAATTCACCGGCGATGGTGGTTTGGCCAAGGACATTCCATTGAAACCCGGCATCCACCTCATCATCCCGCACGCCGCGTTTCTCCCCATGCAGGTAGTCCAGTTCGATCTGCCGTTCCGAGTCGAACTCCGGTCCGATGAAAGGGTCGGGGAAGAAATCGTCGCCGTAACTGGATCGATGGTCCAGCAGGTCGAAACAATAGCGGCTGGATTCGGTATTCGCCGCTGGCAAACTGACGGGAGCACGTCTCTCGTCGTCATCGTCATCGTCGAGAAGAACCGCTTGCGCGGGGGCGCAAGTGTCGGTTTTCAGGCTGGGAACATCTGCCGCGGAAGCCGGCACTGCGGTGATCCCGGCGAAAAGCCGCGGAGCATTACAGACGATGGCGAGCGCGGCCAACGTGATGGTGAATTGACGATCGGACATAAGGGGGGCGGAGCGTAGCGGATCGATCCCGGCCGCACAAGAACGCCATTGTCGTTGGCGTTTACAGTCGTTTAATGCGCCTCGGTGTAGTGCCGGCGCACCTCCGCCGTGTTCATCGTGATCAGAAGGGCGACGGGATAGGCGAGGGTCAGAATCGCAAAGACAACGAACGAGGGAAGCATCATGATGGCCGACGGGGTGCCGACTGTATGGATCGATGAGAAAAACTGCCGGCCGATCGTGTAGCTGGCCACCAGAGCGATGATCGAGAGAGCGATCTTGATCATGGCGTAGCGCAGATGTCCCTTACGGCTGTAAGGGGAGTCGCGCAACATCAGAATGCCGATGATCATCAGATAGACCGCCAGTGCCACGCTGGCGATATCCTCGCCAAGGGCGATACCCAGCGCGACCTGACTGATTTTCAAATGGGCAATCGGGTTTGGAAATGATCCTGCACTGCTGAGGGCAGTCGTTTGCCCCGTCGGACTGATCGTCAGCGTTGGCGCATTGAACGCGTTGCCGTTGTTGAACAGTATCGTGACATATCCGCCGCTGCCCCGCACTGCTGACAGAATGGGCGACCAAGCATACTGGGGCGGCACCAGTTTCTGGTTGGGCGCCCGCAAAGCGGCGGTGAGTGCCTGAACCTGCGCGGCATTCAGACCCTGCGGCACCGACGACTGCACCCGACGGACGACCTGTGCGACCTCAACGACATTGAGCGGCCCGGCGGGAACCGGCATGGCATGATGACTCAACGTCGGCATCACCCGCATCAGGAACCACAAGCCGATGACGTACATCCCGCTGATCAGGCAACTCATCGCGCTGAAACAGGCGAGAACGATGCTGATCACGCCCACGGCGGTGAGAATGCCCGGTCGCCGGTTGGTTTGTGCACTGTGATAGGCAAGCGACGCAACAGGAATCGCCGCCGGCGGGGGGACGGCGGGTGTTGCCGGAAGTTGCGGGTCAAGCCGCGACATTTCATCGTGGCACGGGCGTCCCGCCCGTGTTAGCAATGCCAAAGTAGGGGAACATCTGCTATCGGCGGTCTCCCGAGTTCCGCGCACCAAACATGGACGGGACGCGCGGGACGCCCATGCCACGCAACGCCACGGGGAGAGCTCAACTTACTTCTTCGCCTTCTTCTTCCCGTTGCCGTCGCTGATCGCGGCGTGGGCGGCGGCCAGTCTGGCGATGGGGACGCGGAAGGGACTGCAGCTTACGTAGTCGAGGCCGACTTCGTGGCAGAAGTGGACGCTTTTGGGATCGCCGCCGTGCTCGCCGCAGATGCCGCACTTGATGTTGTCGCGGGCGGCGCGGCCTTTCTGCACGGCCATGCGAACTAGCTGCCCTACGCCGTCGACGTCGATTGTCTGGAACGGATCGTACCGGAGAATTTCTTTCTTGAGGTAATCGGGCAGGAAGCTGTTCACGTCGTCGCGGCTGTAGCCGAAGGTCATCTGCGTCAGGTCGTTGGTGCCGAAGCTGAAGAACTCGGCGGTCTGGGCCAGTTCATCGGCGGCGACCGCGGCGCGCGGCACTTCGATCATCGTGCCGTAGAGATACGGAACCTTCACGCCCTGTTCCTTGAAGACCGCCTGCGCGGTCTGGTCGGTGTACTTCTTGAGGTAATCCAACTCCGCCTTGGTGCCGGCGAGCGGGATCATGATTTCCGGGAGAACGGCGATCTTCAGCTTCTTGCACTCGCAGGCGGCTTCGATGATCGCGCGCACCTGCATTTCGAGGATTTCCGGATAGGTGACCGCCAGCCGATCGCCGCGATGGCCGAGCATGGGGTTCGCCTCGTGAAGCTGTGCCACACGCTGGCGAACCTGGTCGAGAGATAAGCCGAGGCTGTGGGCGAGTTCGGCCTGCTCCTTCTCGGTGTGCGGCAGGAATTCGTGGAGCGGCGGGTCCAGGAGGCGGATGGTGACGGGCAGGCCGTGCATCGCCTTGAAGATTCCGATGAAGTCTTCGCGCTGGTAGGGGAGCAATTTGGCCAGCGCCTTTTTCCGCCCCTCGGTGTCGGTGGCGAGGATCATCTCGCGCATGTTGTGGATCCGCTCGGCGTCAAAAAACATGTGCTCGGTGCGGCAGAGGCCGATCCCCTGGGCGCCAAATTCGCGGGCGCGTGCCGCGTCGGCGGGAGTGTCGGCGTTGGTGCGGACTTTGAGCGTCCGCAGTTTGTCTGCCCACTTCATGATGATGGCAAACGGCCCGCTGACTCCCGGCGCGACCATCGGAACGCTCCCTTCCATCACTTCACCGGTTGACCCGTCGATGCTCAGCGTGTCGTGGGGGCCATAGCTCTTGCCGTTCATGGTGAGCGTCTTCTGTTTCTCGTCGATCTGCAGCGCTCCGGCTCCGACGATACAGCACTTCCCCCAGCCGCGGGCAACAACCGCCGCATGGCTGGTCATGCCGCCGGTGCTGGTGAGAATTCCCACAGCCGAGTGCATCCCCTGCACGTCCTCGGGGCTGGTCTCCTTGCGGATCAGCAATACTTTTTCGCCGTTCTGGGCGCGCTCGTGGGCTTCGTGGGCCGTGAACGCCGGCTTGCCGACCGACGCGCCGGGGGAGGCGGGAAGCCCCTTGGCGATCACGATGCGCTGGGCGTTGGGGTCGAACATCGGGTG
>Ga0302325_10035178_pt1 | contig 10238 bp, 10 predicted proteins | sample Palsa_T0_2_FD_201948 | JGI IMG/M metagenome (GOLD analysis project Ga0302325, IMG submission 201948) | Peat permafrost microbial communities from Stordalen Mire near Abisko, Sweden - Palsa_T0_2 | ecosystem: Environmental > Terrestrial > Soil > Palsa > Peat permafrost | place: Sweden: Abisko...
AGAAAGACTTGGGGATCGGGCTTGCCTTTCTCCACATCCTCCGCCGAGACCGTGGTCTCGAACGCATCGGCCAGGCCCATGGCTTCGAGCACGACCTCTATATTCGGACGCGGCGCGGAGGAGGCCACGGCCTGCGCCCAGCGGTCGCCGTGTAGACGCCGCACCCAGTCCGCCGCGCCCGGCAGCGGGGCAAGGCGGCCGGTCCGCACCAGGCTGCGATACAACTCTTCCTTGGCATCGCCGATGCGCTGCATGCGGCGGACGTCCGCGCCATCGCCCAGCCAGCGGCGCAGAATAGCATCGTTGCGCCAGCCGAAAGTGGCGCGGAACTGGGCGAAGGTCAGGGCCACGCCTTCGGCGGCCATGGTGTCGCGCCAGGACTGCCAGTGGTACTGCTCGGAATCCACCAGGGTTCCGTCGAGATCCCATAACACGGCGCGAAAGGGCACGCGCGCCATTCTAACATTTGGCGGCAGCCCTCAAGTTTCCGCCAATTCCGCCGATAAGCTAACTGGCGACATGGCAGACCACGCAAATTCCGCAGGTTCCATCTTTCTCGGGCGCCGGCGGCGGGGGCAAGCGGTGGTGGAAGTCACGCTGCTGATTCCCTGGATCGTTTTCGCATTTGTAGCGGCCTTCAACTTTGGAATCTTCGCGTATGCGCTGATCTCCACCGAGAATGCGGCGCGCTCCGCCGCCATGTACGCTTCCCAATCGCTGGCGGTGGCCCAGAGCGGCAGCATTGTGACGCAGGTCTGTCCGTACGCGCTGGGCGAGTTGGGGGATGCGCCGGGAGTCGGCTCGGGCGTCACCACGTGCACCGGCACGCCGGTAACGGTAGCGGTGACGGCCAACACGCCGGGGTCGGGCAACATGAACACGGTGCTGGTGTCGGTCACCTACCATACGATGCAACTGATTCCGCTGCCCGGACTGATGGCCGGATCTCTGGTCATCACGCGCAAGGTCGAGATGCCGATTCGGAACTAAGATGCGCCACGCAAACCGCAGACGAGGCAACGCCATCATCGAGTTCACGCTGGTGGCGATCCCGCTCATCTTCATACAGATCTCGTTGGTCGAGATCTGCCGCGGGATGTGGGATTATCACAGCCTGGCGCAAGCCGTGAAAGGGGCGACGCGGGCGGCGGCCACGCGCGGGGCAGGCTGCGCCGGCACCGCTTGCGCCATGACCGTAGGGCAGATTGCCACTACGATCTCGGCCTATGCCGTGGGCATGCCGGCGTCGGCTCTGAGCGTGACGTTGACCTCCGACGCCGGCACGGTCACCTGCAACCCTTTAAGCACGTGCACCGGCAGCAGCACGGTGTGGCCGCCCGTGGGCGGCAATGCGGTGGGATCGGACATCATCGTGTCCGCATCTTACAATTTCACGTCGATGCTGATGATGTTTGCGCCCGGCACCAATGGCATGCAATTCTCCGGCGTGACGTTTATGGCGAAGTCCCGGCAGGTGCTCCTGTTTTGATATGCGGAAATCTACCTATTTACGAAACGGACAAGCGGCCTTGATGATGACGCTGTCCTTGACCGTAATCCTGGGGATGCTGGGTCTGGCGGTGGATTTGGGATGGGCCTATTACAGGCAGCAAGCGGCCCAAGCGGCGGCGGACTCGGCCGCCGCGGCAGCCGTGCGCGCCGCAGTGACTTCCGGTCTCAGCGGAGGCTGCGGCACGGCGGTGTGGTGCAACGCGGTGGCCACCAACTGTCCGGCCACGGCTCCGACTTCGGCCTCTTCGAGCTTCAACAGCGCGTGCATGCTGGCGGCGGCCAACGGCTTCACCACTTCCGGCATCGACACGGTCAGTGTGCAGGCCGGCACCTCGAGCCCGGTACCCACGGTTTCCGGGCCGGCGGCCAGCTACTGGGCGGTGGTGCGGGTCAAGGAGGCCTTGCCGGCATTGTTTGGGGCGGCCTTCGCGCGCGGCGGATTGATACCCGGCGCCATCGCGACGGCCGGGGCCATGTCCAGCGCAGGCAATGGTTCCTGCATGTACATTCTGGATCCCACCGCGGCCGACGCGTTCCAGGCGGGCAACGCCGCGGTGGTGACGGCGGCTTGCGGCGTATATGTCGATTCCAATAACTCTACGGCCGCCATGTTAGTCACTGGCAGCGCCTCCGTTACGGCCTCGACCATCTCCGTAGTCGGCGCCGCCGTAAAGAGCAATGGCGGCACTACCAGCGTTGCGCCCACCACAGGGGCGGCTTCGGTGGCAGACCCGTTTGCCAGTCTGCCGTCGCCCACACCCGCCGGAAGTTGCCAATCCGGCAATTTCACCGCGTTTCAGGCGACGCCGTATTCGGTCTCCCCGGGCACGTATTGCGGATTCACGCTGGGGAACAGCATGGCGCTCAACATGAGCGCGGGCACTTATATTATCGACGGAGGCACCTTCGGCATAGGGAGCGGCACGATCACGGCCTCGGGCGGCGTGCTCATCTACCTCACCGGCGGGGCGACCGTGAACATCGCCAACGGCGCGAGCGTCACGCTGTCGGCCCAGTCGTCGGGCGCATATGAAGGAATTCTCTTCTATCAGGACCGGTCCATGGCCGCGCCCGGCGCCAGCAACTTCGCCGGAGGCGCCACTATGAGTCTGACCGGGTCGCTGTATTTCCCGCATGCGACGGTCGACGTGAACAACGGCGTCTCGTCCGCTGGGACCGCCATGGCGATCGTCGCCGACATGGTCAATTTCCAAGGCGGCGCGCACCTGCTGGCCGATGCCGGCGGCACGAAAACCGGACTCGGCTCGGGGTACACGGTGTCCATGATTCAGTAGCCCCTTGGGGCGAGCCTCGCCTTGGCGGCGCACGGCGCCGCCCTACGCAAGGATTTTTGTCCAGTCCATATCCGCCGCCATTTTCCGGCCGGTTTCGACCAGGGTGGGGATTGCGGCGAGATCCGCCTCGTCGATATCGGCGGGCAGCAACGGATTGAAGTCCTGCAGGATGCCCGGCCACTGGCGGTTCACCGCTTCGCCGGCCCAATCCTCGGAACTGTCCACCAAGGTGCTGGCGGTCCATCCGACGGTCTGCAGCAAGCCCTTGGGCGGAGCGCCGGAAGCCGGAAAATAACCGGTTCCCAGCCCTACCACACGGGTGTCCGCGGGCTGAAAGTTGTCGTATTCGAAAGCCTCCACGCACGCCTGATAGACGGGATTCGCCACCCCGCCGGAGCCGCCGTCGAAAAAGTAAATCGTTTCGCCCATTATGCCGCCGATACTCCAATGGTCGAAGTAAGTAGGCGCGCATGCGGAGGCTACCGCGGCGTCCACCAACTGCACGGTGCCGGTGGTTCGATTGTTTCTGGCATTGTCCTTCACGAAGAACCAGTTGTGCCCATTCATGGCGGTGGCCGAGATCAGCACACGGATGGGCGCATCGTTGATAGCCCACGACGCGGCCGGACCGAATACGCTCGCCAGAACATCGTGCAAGTGCCGCGGATCGTACATGAAGCCTTCCGCCATGCGCTTAGCCTCCGCCACTGGGCCGGACGGCTGGAAAATCTCATGGGAGCGGTCGGTGTAAACCTGCAACAGATCGCTTGCCGGGACGCCGGCGGCGACTGCGGCGGTCAGGAGGGCGCCCGTGGAGGTGCCGGCGCAGAAATCGATGTGATCCCGCGTCAGGCCGCCCAGTTGCGACTCCAGTTTCATGAGGCAGCAGCATGGGATGATTCCCCGGATGCCGCCGCCCCGGATCGATAGAATGTGGCTGGTGTTATTCATATTCTGCCGTGACATTAGCACGGCAGCCGTGTGCGCACCGGCTTTCGCGGATCCATTTTTCCGTGTTTTCAGAGGGATACGGGAAATTCGAGATCGGTGACTGAAACCGAGCGGGCCGCTCTCGCGTTATCCCACGCCGGGCAGCGTATATTCGAAATCGTACGAAAGCTTTCCATCCGCGATGGCGATTGTCATCGCGCCAGCCAGACCCGCCAATTCCCCGGTACCCGAATCCGGAACCACGCCGACAATCAGTTGCGGCGCGCCGCGCGTGATCGTGCCGCTGTGCTGCAGCACAAATGTCCCGTTGCGACCGTCCAAACTGCCGGTGACCCGCTCGATGGCGACGTAGCCCGCGGATCCCTTGACGCTCGTGGCGGCGGTCAGCATCTGGCCTTTGCTGGTGGCTTCCAGGCCACCATGGAACTCCTTGTCGATGGCCATCCGGCCGACGGCCGGCGCTTCCGGGTCCGCCGCCCGAGGTGTTATCTTCACTTCGAATGTTCCGCTTGCGTGCATTTGCATAGGAGCTTCCTTCCGACCTGCTTTTGGTTAGCCCAACTCGCCCCGGGCGAGAAGCTCCGACCGCAAGTCGAGCCGGCGGTCGTCGTTCATGGCGAGCACGTACACGGTCGCCCGGCCGGTAGGCGTGAGCCCTTCGATGCTGGCGCCGCTAAACTGAAAGTGCTCAAGCCACCGGTCGCGCCGCGGATGGAACAGGGCCACAGTCTTGCCGCTCACCAGATCTATTCCCGCCAGGTTCGGACCCTTTCGCAAGTTACAGCGACGGCATGCCAACGCGAGATTGTCCAGTTCGTCGCGCCCGCCATGTTGCTTCGCCACGATGTGCTCAATATGGTGGACGAATTCGGTGTGTACTTGGCGCAGCAAACAATATTCGCAACGATATCCCGCGCGTCGACGAACCGCGTCGCGCGCAACGGCATCCATGGCTAACTGCCGTTGGATCTGAGGTGCCGCTGGGCCTTGAGTTTCAAGATGGAGATGAAGTCGGCAGCGTTGATGGCGGCTTCATATTCGGACCGTTCGGCGTCGCTGAGAGTTCCCTCGTTGGCTTTCTCGCCAAGGATGTCGAGTCGGGCCTCTATTGCGGGATCGACGCGGAAGTCCAGAAGGCGCTTGGCTGACTCAGCGTCAAGGCAACGGCTCAGCGGCTCAAGCAAGCCGTCCAGTGTCGTCGGGACCGTTAGATCGCCCATTTCTTTCATAATACCACTGGAACCCTCACCTCTTGGCCAGAATCTCCTTCACCCGTACCCATGCGTCCGTGCGCGCCTTGGCATTCGCCGCGCTGGCCGCGGGATCTTCGCCCGCGCGCATGAAACCGTGGCCGGCGCCTTCATACGTGACCGGCTCATAGGTTTTGCCCGCTTGTTTCATGTTGGCGATGGCATCCGGAACGGTCGCGCCGATGCGCGCATCGTTGCCTGCGTAGAATCCGTAGACCGGCGCTTTGATGCGGCTCATGGCGTCCTTCTCGGGCGGCGGCCCATAGAACACCAGCGCGGCGGCGATGTCCGGACGATTCGTCGCGAAGCGGAAGGTTTGCCCGCCTCCCCAGCAGAAGCCCGTCACGAAGAGCTTCTGGGTGGCGGCCGGCAGTTTCAGGCCGTAATCGGCTACGGCGTTGAGGTCCGCGGCGATTTGGCCGGCATCAAGATGCATGATCGCCTGCATCACGTCGTTGGACTGAAAGCCCTTCGTGCCCTTGCCCTCCGGCGCCATGCCCGATAGCAGGTCGGGCGCCACGGCGATGTATCCGGCGGCAGCGAATTGATCCGCCACATCCTGGACCCAATCCGTCATGCCGAAGATCTCGTGAATGACCAGGATGACGGGCGTTTTGTCCTTCGATTCCGGGTACGCCACGAAGGTTTCGACGGAGCGCCCGTCGTGCTTGACGGTGACCCATTCGCGATGGCGCGGCGACTTTTCGAGACGGGCGACAGCCCAATCCTGGGCGCAGAGGGAGGATGCCGCCAGGGCGGCCAGCATGGTAATTCGGATCATTCTTCTGTTATAGCGCATCGGCGGGATGGCTTCGCGCGAGTGAGGACCCGGGGGCGAGCGCCTGCATACGCTAGCCGCACGACCACGCACGGGCCGATGAAATCATACCCCATAGCGGCCCCGCGTCCCGCGTCCCTCCAAGGCATTTTCCAGGAAGTTCTTGACATTTCCGCTAAATAGGGGCACACTTTACCGATAACGCTGTGCCGCGTTCTTTTGTCAACGGACGCGGTCGGGCGACGCGAAGGCGTCCGGTGAACTCCATGCCACGTACCGCCATATTCGTGCTGATCGCCTGTGCGCTCCCTGCGACCGCCCAGCCCCTTGCCGCCGAACGGCATAAGACCACTGGAGGCTCGCACATTCTCGATTCGCTGGCCTTCGAGGAAAATCGCGGCCAATTCGACCGGCGCGTACGATTCGCTCTCCGCGTTCAGGATTGCACCGCATTTTTCCTCGACGATCGGGTGACCATCGGATTCCGCGCCAAGGATGGAAGGGCTTCCAGCATAACGATGAAGCTTTCGCGCCGGAGTCGCCGCGCCAAGGTCGAGGGTCTCGACGCGCTTCCCATACGCACCAATTACTTCCTTGGCAACGACACCGCGCAATGGGTGCGCGGCGCTACTCATTACGCGAAGCTGCGTTATCGGGATGTTTACCCCGGCGTAGATCTCGTCTTTCGCTGGGAAGCCGGCAAACAGCTCGAATACGACTGGGTCGTAGCGCCCGGCGGCGACCCGTCGGCCATCCGGGTGAGCTTCGATAGCGGCGTGCGCATGGCTCGCGACGGAGCCGGCGACCTGGTGGTGGGCAAAGACGGCTTCGTGTGGAGGCATCGGAAGCCGTCGGCCTTTCAGCAGGCCGATGGGAGCCCGTCGCCCGTGGGCGCATCGTTCCGGAGTTACTCCGGCCGCGTGGCGGGCTTCGATGTGTCCAGTTACGATCGTGCGCGGACGTTGGTCATCGACCCGGTGGCGGTTTTCTCCATAACCTTCGGCGGCCAGACCGGGAGCGTCGGAGACTCCGGCAACGCCGTGGCTTACAATCCGGCCCTGAATTCCGTTTATGTGGCCGGCACCGCGCTCTCACTGAACTTTCCGCGCGGCGACTCCGGTTTCCAGGCGCGTAACGGGGGCTCGGACGCGTTTGTGGCTTTGGTCGGAATTGGCGATGCCGGCGCGGCCGTAGCCCTCAACGCGTACTTCCTGGGCGGCAGCCTGAACGGCGGCGCCACGGGCGTGGCGTTCGACCCCCAGGGAAATGTTTACCTCGCCGGTTATACTCTCTCCAGCGATTTCCCCGTGGTCAATGCCATGCAGACCGCGCCTGGCGGAGGCTTCGTGGCTAAGTTCACCCCCGATTTTTCTGCGTTGATTTACTCCACTTATGTGGGCTCCTTGGTGGGGCCGCAACCAAGTTCCTTTCCTCTAGCCGTTGCGGCGGATGCGGGCGGAAGCGCCTATGTCACCGGGACCACCAGTCCTTCGCTATTCACCGCCACCGCCGGTGCCTTTCAGACAATGGCCGCCGGCCCGCAGCCCGCCTTCGCCCTGAAGCTCGACCCCAGCGGCAAATTGGTCTTTGCCACGCTTCTGGGAGCTGGCAATGGCAATGGGGATAACGGCAACGGCATCGCCGTGGACGCCTCCTCCAACCCCTACATCGTGGGCTTCGCGGGCTCGGCCAACTTTCCAACCACCACAGGCGTTATCCAACCCGCATGCACCGCCCATATTTTTAACGGGTGTAGCGGAGCCTTCGTCACCAAGTTGAATGCAAGCGGCACTGGCTTGGTTTATTCCACGTTCCTCGGCGGGGGCAGCGCCGCGTACGCCACTGCAGTTGCATTGGATTCCGCCGGGAACGCCTACGTCACAGGCGGCACGTTAACCCCGAACCCTGTCTACGGGGGCGTGAATTTCCCCACCACTCCCGGCGCCTATCAGCAGACTACGCAGGCGGGCATTGCCGCGTTTGTCAGCAAACTGAACGCCACAGGAACGGCGTTGGTCTATTCCACGTTGCTCGCCGGGCAGGCCCCGGTCTTCGATGGCGGGGGATCGGGAGCGGCCGCCATCGCACTCGACCAGTCGGGAGGAGCTTACGTCACCGGACATACCGAGCAGTCGGACTTCCCGCTGCTGGACCCCCTCCAGACGGCCATCGGCAGCGAGCAAACATGCCTCGGGGAAAATGGCACGGGCGGCGAGATCTGCGGCGATGCGTTCGTCTCCAAGCTGACCCCGGATGGCTCCGCGCTGGAGTGGTCCACTTACCTCGGCGGCAGCAGCTACGATAGCGGAGCCGGCATCGCAGCGAGCGGCGGCGACGTGTACGTGACGGGCGTGACCGCCTCTTGGGATTTCCCCGGCGAGGCCAGCTTTCCCTACTGCATTTCCCCGGAGAACTACTCGGGCTGCGTTGGGTATCCCGTGATTCCCGGTTCGGTATTCCTCTTGCATCTCAACGAATCGGCGAACGCGGCGGGCCTCAGCGCGCCGGGCGTCACAAACGCCGCCAGCTTCGCCTCGGGCGTGTCCCCGGGCGCGCTCACCACCATCTTCGGGACCGGTTTCACGACTGTGGCGGGCGTGCAAACCGCGACTTGCTGCCCACTGCCCACGGAACTGGGCGGCGTGCAGGTATTTTTCAGCTTCAACGGTGAAACCGTGCCCCTGCTGGCCGTCTCCAGCCAGCAGATCAACCTGGTTGCGCCGTGGGATCTGCAGCCGGGAATCGATCCCTCCTATGTCCCGGTGATTGTCTACGTCAACGGCGCGCCGAGCCTTCCGATCATGGCGGCATTTTCGCCGTACCAGCCCGCGTTGTATACGGCGAACGGAACCGGCGCCATCGCGCAGCACGGTGCGGACTATTCGTTGATCACGGCGGCGAGTCCGGCCCAGCCCGGCGAAATCGTCATTCTTTATGGCAACGGCTTGGGGCCGGTGCAACCCGCCGTGGCGCTGGGTGCGCCGGCGCCGTCTATGCCGCCCGCCACGACGATCGTGAATCCGGTGGTGACGATCGGCGGTGCCCAGGCCGAAGTGCTCTTCTCGGGCCTGGCCCCCGGCCTCGTGAATTTGTACCAGTTGGACGTGCGCGTTCCTCTTAGCACGCCTCCTGGGAACCAGGAAGTGGTGGCGACGGTCAATAGCGCCGTTTCGCCACCGTTCAACAGCCCCACCGCCACGCTTCCCATCGGTCCGGCACAGTAGCGACGTCGCCTCCTGCACCGGGCCGGTGCTCCCGCGTTTCCCCAAAACATACTTTCGTTTTTTGCTTCGGCATGCATACAATAGTAATAGGGGGCAGCACATCCAGGCTTTATGGAACCCGACGCGCCGCTGAATGCCAGAGTGCAGGACATCCTGCATGCCATCGTGCGCACCTACATCGAGACCGGCGAGCCGGTCGGTTCGCACACGATTGCGGAGCGGCGCGCCAATAGGCTGAGCGCGGCTTCCATCCGCAACACGATGGCCAGCCTGGCGGATGCCGGCTACCTTTCGCAGCCGCACACCTCCGCCGGCCGGGTGCCTACCGAAAAAGCATTTCGCGATTATGTGCAGACGCTCAATGCGGGGCGGATGCCGTCCGCCGATGCGGCCCGCTTGCGCATCGAGCTGATGGAAGCTCCCACGGCCGCGGCGCGGGTGGAACGTTGCTGCCACATCCTGACCGAACTGACGAATAACGTGGGGATCACGGCCTCTTTGCCGCCGACCGTGCATGAATTGGACCAGATCGAGCTGGTTCCGCTGGGTGACCGGCGCGTCCTGGTGATCCTGGTGACGCGCGACCGCACCGTACACAACCGGGTGGTCGCGCTGGACGAATTCGTCTCCTCCGAGGAACTGGTCAATATCCGCAATTACGTGAACCGGAATTTCAGCGGCTGGCGTTTGGAAGATGCCCGCCGCGAGCTGCTGCAGCGCATCGCCGAAGAGCGCGCGATCTACGATGCGGTACTGCGCAAGCTGACGCTGCTTTACCGGAAAGGCCTGTTGGACGTGGATGTGGCGCCCGTGGTGCATATGGAAGGCGCCTCCAACCTGCTGGGTCTGGACCTGCATCTGACGCGCGAAAAACTGCGCGACCTGTTGCGCGCGCTGGAAGAGAAGGAACGCCTGGTGGAACTGCTGAACCGCGTGCTGGAACAGCCCACCGGATCGTTGGCGGTACACGTCGGCCTGGAGGAGGCGCACCCCGCCATGAAAGAGCTGGCGCTCATCGGCATCTCGTTCCAGATGCCCAGCGGGATCTGGGCCAAGATCGCGGTGCTGGGGCCTATGCGCATGCGGTACGAGAAGGTGATGGGCGCGGTGCTGCAGACGCGGCGGGCGCTGGAGAGCACGCAGTTCTAGCTGATATCCGGGGGGCAGGACGGCAGGCGAAAGCGCCTGCCCCACCTCGTTCTGTTAATCTATAAATAGTGGCAGAGAA
>Ga0302325_10035180_pt1 | contig 10238 bp, 13 predicted proteins | sample Palsa_T0_2_FD_201948 | JGI IMG/M metagenome (GOLD analysis project Ga0302325, IMG submission 201948) | Peat permafrost microbial communities from Stordalen Mire near Abisko, Sweden - Palsa_T0_2 | ecosystem: Environmental > Terrestrial > Soil > Palsa > Peat permafrost | place: Sweden: Abisko...
AACAAGCTAAGTCATAATAAGTTAAGGACTAAGCTTAGAATAAGAAGCTAAAGTAAGACTATATTAACTATTACTTTATAACATGTACTATTATATATATAGTAGCTAAAGCTTTTATATTTACCTTAGTTCTAAAAGCTTAAAAGATTTTTAAAATCTTATTAAATACCTCGGGTAAAACCAAGTCCTTTAATAAAGAAGATATAGTTATTTAAGTAAAAGCTAAAAAAAAAGTAAATAACCCCTTTAATCTAAGAGCATTTATTAATATAAGCTCTCCTCTTATCCTAAGTTAAGACCCTTTTAAAGCTAAAAAATTCTCATAAAAGTATTTATAAAACTAAAGACAATAGTAATAACAAAGACCTTCCTTTTCTTTTATAGTTAATAGAATTTACTAGATTAAGACATAAGAGACGTTAGTAGAAGGACTATATTAAGATCTTCCCCTTTTCTTTTATTTTACTTTATTAGTCTAGAAAGTAGCCAAAGAAATCCGACTCTTAAAACGCACAAGATCAAGTAATAAGGGTAGTAAAAGAGAGGTATAGGAAGGAGCGAGAGGCTAAGGCCAATTATATAAGGACAAGAAGGACAAATAAGTAAAAGAGACTAGCTATTACTTTATAGCTATTAGATAAGGTTAAAATAAAGCTTCCTTTTTGTAGCTTGTAATAAGTAGCTAAACTAAATAAAAAAAGAGGTGCCTTTTTATAGGACCCTAGGATCACGTGTTATAATATTATAATATTATATAAAAGGTTATACTTATATATAAAGTATATGTTTATTTATTAAATATAATATATTAAAAAAGGGAGGCGTATATTATTAACTTTACTAAGGAAATACTATATAATTATAATAGCTAAGCCTTCCGATTAATAATACAAGACAGGCAACTTTGCCTCTAGCAGGGGTTGAAAGTTGCCTGTCCGGAGACAGTCCGAAACAGGACCCCTAAAAATTCACCGTTCAATCTCAAGGCAGATACTCCTCGCAATATGACGTGGCCCTGGCTCTTTCTAGGGGGAATCTGCCCTCGAGTCCTCTCAAATCTTTGCTCTTTCGTCCCTTTTTCCTCCTTGCACATTGTGTGATGAATTCAATCTGCTAGCCCCCTGGTAGTTACCCTTACCCGTAGCGTGCACGAGTGTAGCGGGTAATCAGGAGCGTAGGAGGCAGTTCTATTAAAGATTTAAAGCTAAGCGGGAAAAAAGAACAAGAGCGCTCGACATTGTAAAGGTCAGGTATTAGCTACGGACCTGATACGGGTCATGTTTAAGGCCATTTCCCCTTACGAATAGCCCGTAAGGTCCGTGAGGAGCCGTAATCATGTGACCTAGGAGTATACCCGTAACAACTTCCTTATTATAAATACAAAATATTAGTTAACAAACAATTTGTCGCATACTGAAAGGCGTACGCGGAGCTCTGCAAGAAGAATTGTCTGATTCCTAGAAATAAGGGGGACGTGGTCTATATATACAGGAAGGTCCTAGCGCAGCCAACCTAGCACCGGCATGATCCGTACCATAAACCCACCAATTGCGACACAATTCTTTATCCTTAAGTAATTTATAGTAACTCATTTTCAAGTAGTGTAAATACATTTTGTAACTTAAGAGATAGCTAACATTTTACGTAATTAATGAGCCTAATTAGTTCCCCTAACCCTTCCGGCAGACTAATTATTCTGATATTAGCCAATGGATCTAACCCAGGTATTGTGTTGTGACAAATGTTAGAGCTACATGATGTCCAATGAACGGCATCGTATCTGAAATAGGTATTTCCGACGTTCTGTTCAAAAGTCTAATCTGTAATTTAGAAATCTCTGAAAACCTTTAAAACTTTCCCGCGAAGTTTCAAATCATCCAGCCCAATCTTGAAACTCTTGCAAATGTTCAAACATTTCCTGACATGTAGTAGAAATTTATCATCACAATCCGGTGTAATGTTGATATTGCCGTGATCTACAACGATGGTGTGGTGGCATATCAACAGAACCTGACGAGCGTACCGTACTCTGCCATTGTGCCCCATGGAATGACGAGTGCATTCCAGCCACAGAGGATGGAACTGGAATGGCTTCGAAGTCTGAACGCGTTCCCCGAATGAGACTTTCTCTAGCTCGCTGAAAAGCTCGTTGAGTTGAAAACTTCCTGAGGCGAGGATTTCGTGGTCTGGAAACTCTTTGGGTAGTACAGGGCAGGAGTGCTCAAAGAAGAAATCTCGAAAGTCGAAGTCCTCCTCGCCTTCCGTTTCAATCATACCTAGGTAGTTAGCAGTTCAGTATATATACTTGACAAGGTGGAATGCACTGGTTTCTGCATATGCTACACTTACTCAGAAAGTTGGTCATCGCCAGCGCTTGGGAATTTGGTTTGGGAAGTCTTTCCTGCGAGACCTTGAATGTCTCCATGATCGATGGTGAATCCGGCCCATAGTCCAGAAAACGAAATCTGTCTTCATATCTGTCGCCGTTCAACATATCAACGAATCGGCGCCCTGCAGTGGCTTCTTTGTATTGAGAGACAACCTAAAATTGATCAACGTTAGACATGCTCGTCAGAGACAAATCCACTTGTTGGTAATGTAGGAACCAAAATGAAATCTTACTAACCCTGATTATATATTTCACAGCATTTGAGGCTGCGAGTGGGTGTCCCTGAACAGCTTTGACTATTTCAATCAAAGTCGCTCGATCGTACAAATCCGCATTCTTGTCATAGTCATCTCGTTCGTGTGATCGCACATTTTCCATCAATTTGACTGTGTCCTACAGGAGGTCAGATTTCAACCCTCGTAAGCATGTTAATAACCCACATCTTCATCCATGGCAGACAATCGAATTTTATGCTTTGATCGGATACTGTCCTTATGGAATACTGGGTTGCGAGTCGTGTATGGATTGTCTTTGCCTCGTCAGGAAATGCAGCTTCTCGGTGTTCCAAAAGCTGAATCCCATCCATATCATCGAGTAGGAACAAAGCATTGGCATTTTCGGGATCCTTTAGCCAGACCTTGAATTTTCCGACCTTGTCTTCCGGGCTTTCATTGCTCCATATTCCCTGGAGATCCTGACCTCGAAATTCTTTGAGGAGATACTCGGGGCCGATACACTTAGCAATATGAAGGTATGCTTGATGTAAGGAAGCAGCATCATGGGCATGAATGAAGAAGATGTTTCTCTCGTCGGAATTTTGATGTGCGATTTCGAGTAAAGTCGCCGTTTTTCTAGGAGGACAAACCGTTAGCTGTGGGTAGAGAGAAGGTTCTTGACAATTTTGAAAATTTGCTATGGAGAGAACATGACGTACCCAATACCACCAATACCAGTGATAGAAACAGCTGTCTTGTCCTCTTTGTGGCTGCCGTCCAGAATTCGTTTCAAGCTTTTCAATTCTGATTCTCGACCGGTCATTTTGCTTCGCTGGTTCAAGCCCAAGCCCTCAAAGAACCATTTATCTGGAGGCCGGTAACAATTCAATGCTGTCGGGGGAGGGATCCAAGGCTTCTTTGATGTCAGAGAAGTCAGTCACGTATTCAAGCACGAACCAAGGAAGAGTAGAAACTTTCGATTATACATTCGACTCTGGGCCTATCTTTCCAACGTTATTCATCAAAATATCTCTAATATGCCGCAGTTTGTCTGCTACTTGCATGAATCCTCCAATCTTGGAATCGAATTTGCAAATTGTGTTGTGATCCACGTCTAACATAGGTGAAGCAATCTGGCCTGCAAGACTTGCTGACTGCCGCGTGACAATCTGAGCATGGTCAGCAATGTTCAAATTAAACGGAGTTAAAAAGACCGACATGACGGTTGAGCTTTGCAATTTTAGTTTTTTGCGTTTCATAAAACGCATCAAAAGGCGGTTGGTGCTTTATGTTAGCGAAGTCCTCTTGGGCTTCAGCAGAAAGAGGGTTAAAAGATTCAAGGGACTTCAAGATTTCTGGGCGGACGCCCAGTGTTATCTGGGCAATATCAACCAAGAAACTGTTCCAGTCTGCATCTGTAGAACCGGAATGTGGAGTGCTAAGGAACAAAAGGCCACAAAGCTTCAGATCCACGCCTTTATATTCTGATTTGTGGGAATATTCGTTCAAGCGAATCATCGCCTTGGAGGGAGGTCAGCAATCTTATGTACTCATAGCGCTTGGAAAGGATTACCCACCTGTCGAGCAACTATTCCTCCCATTGAGTGGCATATGAAGATGATGGGTCGCAGTCTCTCCTAGTAAAGTCAATGTCCCAAGCTCGAAGATGGTATAGTGAACTTACCTCTTGGGTCTGCCGTACACTACTAATGGAGGTAAGTAAATGATACGACCATTCGCTTACACCAGAGAGATTTGCCCTGTCAAGTAGCTGGGAACTGTATCCGAAGGTCATTACTCGAGCCTTGTCAAAAGGTTTCGAAGTTGGCAAAATGTCTCGCAGCCACATCTTGTTGTTGGTTTTCGCAACCCAGGTATCAAATGCGTTCCCATTGAGACCGTGAACCGCGCATATACTGTACGAAGGGTCAGCTAGATAAATCTACAAAACCATATAGAACAACGGTAAACAGTTGTAGTCATACTCCAGGTCCGGCTCTGTAGGAGAACACAGCACGGTGATACCGGTAAACTTGTCATCGAATCTCCACTCCGTGTCGTGGTTTTCCAATGCCTGCGCTTTGTGCTTCTCCGACGGCAAGGTTATAGTCCCAGCAAACCCATCGAATTGTGATGCAAATGATATTATGGGCTTGCCGTCGCCCGGCGTCAATGAAGAGAACCACCCTCCCTCGATGGATGTTGATGCCAGACGCTTTGCGACCTCCAGAAACTCGGATTGCGCAACATCTTCTGGAATATCTGTCACCCGGACAGTCCTAGAGGAGACCTTGGCCATGTTTTCATACTGGTATAATTGGAAGGAATGATTGGGAAGAGTAGAGATTTCACTTTGGAGCAGTGAGGTTCTGTAGCCGCCGGAGGCGTCCCACCTCCGTGCATGATCCAGCCACACTTCGGCAATGCCAGCGCATTATTTTCAGAAGCGTGCATGGCCGTTGCCTCAACCTCCGACGTCTTCCATCAAAACACTCATCAAAACCATCATTCAACGATCAAAGACTCGAACTACTGCTGGGAGCACGTCCGACAGCAATGTTACTCGATTTCAAATCACAAGAGTTACCGGAAAAGACAGGGTCTGAGACCTGACAGGCTGACAGCATCGTCAGCAGCAATCTCACGTGGAAGCCACTCATCTTACTATCCCTCTCTTCCAGAGTCGGTATGGCTGAGCTCAAAGGCGACATTCTTGAGGAGGCCCTGGAACAGTCAAGGTCTAGTGGGAAAAGGAAGAGGGCGAGCATACCGGGGCCTCACACATCATCCCCAAAGCGGATGAGTACAAGACGACAACCGGTCAACGCAGACGAAGATAGGCTAGATCTAGATCAGCATCCCAGCCGAGATATCGAGGATCAAAGACAACTTCGCAAGGACTTGAGAGCTCTGTCAAATGAACTACAGAAAACAGCTGCATCTGACGATTCGAAACCTGCAACCGTCAGAACGTATACCGATAATTCTGAAGCGTATGACGAGTCTACTCATTTCTCCTCTCTTCGTCGAGAACCTATTTGGCTCTTCCATCTACTTGCACAGTTCAATTGCGATGTCGTGCCAAGAACACTCTTCAGTCGAGCTTCAAGTCCGTCAATGGGATGGAACAGTGATGGGGAGCTCATGCAGATTGATTTGGATTGCTTGAATTCAATATATCCGTCTTACAGCGATATCATCATCAAAGACAAATCGATTCAGTGGCTACGGCGGTATACTTCGAATTTGAAGCGGAAGGAAGCTTTCCATGACCTGGTTGGAGGACTCACGGTATCCTCCCACGATATCCAGCTAAGAATCTTAATCTTGGTAGTTGTGGCATTCCCAGAGCCATGGTGCCAGGTTTCTTGGGAAGCTGTTGAAGAAGAGTTATGGGAGGTGGTGGAAACAACCTGCTTGCCATTACTAGGAGTCATCGGCATGGATGAGATTGTTGACTTTCTAAAGGGAAAATTGAGGTGTGTCACACACTGCACTTGAGATCCTCCGACGCAAGTGGCTGACTATTTATAGTGATCACGAAGGATACTACATGCTTACTATACTGAAGTTTCTCCTACGTCTGACTTTGCTGTTGAAGAAGCGAACGCCACCGAATATCTTCACACTCATCTCTCAGGGGTTAGGTCTTTTAGGAAAATCCGAAATGGATGAAGTATTGTTGCGCGATATCGAGTACCTTCGTCTACTGAAATCCATTACCGACATTCTCAGCACATCAGAAAAACATCCACATATATCGGCACACTGCCTACGAGCTTTAGATCATAGTGGAAGTATGAGATCAAGTGCAGCTATAGGATTCGCTTTAGGATCCCTTTCTCCACGATGGCTGGTGTCCGCCAACCAGTCAGAAAAGAACGAATTGTTGAATTGGAGACCGATCTCACTAACTGCTCCCTCAACGATGGAAATTCTTGCTTATTCACAACTGCTAGGGGCAATTTCTCTGAGAGATTTGCCAAATTTCACGTGGATGACACTCTCGTTAGACACAAAAGTTCTGATCGCGTTCTGCGAGGCAAAAAAGAAAGCTTTTGTCAACGCAGCAGAGATTCTGGACCGAAATATTAATGAAGCCGAGGACCAGTACGGTCCAAAGTCTTTGGAGCTTTTACTCATCGGAATTGTGTTGGTAAATTGTTGGAATGCAATCAGAAGGGAGGTAGATGGAGAGAAACTTGGACGTCGTATATGGTCAAATATGTTCGGAGACTTGAATGTTGATACCACGGTCGAAGTAACGCATCAAGTTTACCTTATGGTTGCAATATCCGACTCCTTCCTAGGTCAAGGGAAATTCGATGAAGCGAAAGAATTACTGAATGCCGTTTTGGAAAGTCCAACGACTAGCGACGATCTTACAATGAGTGCGACACTTCGACTTCTGAAAATCAATCGGAGGTTGAAAGACCTCACCTCCTTACCTGACGACTGGACGAAATTGCAGAAAGCTGTACAAAGATTCCATGGCATCTCTGATACCCTCAAGTATGAGTGCATAGAGGAAACCGTCTGCCACTTGTCCGTCTTGGAACCGAAGGACATGCATCAACTCTCCCAGGTTCCGGGAGTTGTCAAAGTTTTAACTCGTTATCGCATTGAAGACTACCAAGGTTCCGCTGCCTCAAGGATAAATCTAATTCAGAATCTTGAAGATTTGCACCGGTTCAAAAGCAAGTTCAACTTGTTTTCTCTATCTGGCCCACAACTATTTTATTGTCGCAAAATGAGGGAGAGATTCCCATCTGCAACGGTCCCTTTCGTCGAAAAGGTTGCTTCAGTCAATTGGCAAAGGTCCAAGAGGATCAACGAGATGCGGGAAATGCCACAGGAAGTACAAGAAGAGCTAGTGACTGCGAAGTCTTTGTTTCAAGATTCAGGTCTGGGTTCCTCAATCGGCTCGGATCCGGTGGTAGCAGATTCGCCTCTTAGGTGTCCCCAAGAGGCCAGGTCCATAACTTCTATCAACTCATTCATGTCTCACAAGCTGGGTGCTACCCTTCTCCCGCCAATTCCTCCTGAATCATCTAGCGGGGAGAGAATTTGCTTCATATGCGAGAAGCCTCTTAAAGGAGTGAAAAATGGATCCCAGTGGCGGTAGGTCTCCCGAATATGTTGAACAATTGAAATCCAACTAATAGCAATATAGACGTCATGCTTTTGGAGATCTTCGACCTTATGTCTGCATCATAGAAGGATGTTCCACGGAGCATATCAATTTTGCATCCAGGACTGAATTCGCCGCTCATCTACTCGAGCATCAGAAAGAAAAGCTATGGGCGTGTACCCACTGCGGTCATGCGAATGAAAGCAAGCATCTCGTCGAGACTCATTTCGCCAGTACCCACAAAGGTCTCGGCAGTGAGCGAGGGATTGTAGAGAAAACCTTTTCCAGGGATCTCTCCAAGCAAACATGCCCTTTCTGCAATGAACTTCCTGGCGCTGTCAAATTTATCGGGCATCTTTGCCACCATCTGGAAGAGATCTCCTTAACAGCGATTCCTCGGGACATTGAAATGGACGAAGAGGATGGTGAGGATTCAATAAGAGCTCATTCGGTAACTTCAACAGGACCTTTAGATCGGATGGCACGGAATAAGTACAAGGAGAAGTTGAGAAAGATGGTGGACGACTTGGATGGCTTGCAAGAGATGGAACGCAGTGAGGACGACTACGGGCATGATCGGATGAAAAAGCGCATAGAGGAGTTGAGAAAGATGATAGACGACTCAGATGACTTGCAAGAGATGGAACGCAGTGAGGACGACCACGAGCATGATTCGGAAGATGAATATCGTCGCGTTGCAATTACTGACCATGCGGGGAATTTCCAACAACTCACGGTAGAAGAGGACCTTGGCGAGTGGGAAAGGGATGATGAAGACGGTGGGGTTGTTGGTGCACTTCGTTGTCGAATCCGCAGACGAAGAGCCTTATTCAATCCAGTGCATATGCAAATTTTCCGACGACGACGACGGTAACACTGTATACTGCGAAACTTGCGAAACTTGGCAGCATACTGGATGCTATTATCCTGGCCGGGTTGAAGAGGCCTCTAGAGAGGAATTCGACCATTCTTGCGCTGACTGCAAGCCACGGGCTCTAGACCGGCGACGTGCACAGGAGCGACAGCTACATCAAAGGAAGATGAAAGCAATGAACGACAAAGCTAAGCGGCTACCTTCCAAAGGCCGTAGAGAACCCTTGAACCCTTCTGATCTCGGAATAAGTCAAGATCACGACCGTCCTAAGAATAGTATTCCTCAAGGAGACGAACCATATACCGTACCTAGCTCCAGCGGATGGAATGCAGGGCGAGAGGTCACAAAGGACGAAGATGGAAATTACGTCTGTAGTTGGGCTGGTTGTACTGAAGAAGTGCGTACATTTACCAGCAAGGCTAGCTGGTCCAAGGTTTGTACCCGTGCTTTCTTCTGTCAAACGGTCAAATAACTAATATGTCGATATTCCTTCTCCCGAAATTTGCTGATTGGTGTCTTAGCATATGGAAAAGCATGGTGACCTATATAAATGCCGTGCAAAAGGATGTGAGATGTTGCCCAGCTTCACGTACTGGCTTGCGCTTCTTCAACATGAACAAGAAGTCCACTATCTTCACCGTGGCCGAAAGCAACTTAACTGTCCGTATCCCAACTGCAAAAGATTCTCGCCACATGATAACCTTAACGAGCATCTTCGTCGAGTGCATATGAGTGGTGAAAGTGACCAGGAGTCACAAAGTGAGATGAATTTTGAGGATGCCAAGCACAGTCTGACGGCCTCCCCAGATTCCCCCCCTTTACTCTCTTCACCGAAGGATGTTGATTTAGTCTATCCCGAGAGCCAGCGGAATTTTCGGCACCACTTTCCCCCGAGCCACAAATGACTATGGAACCGGGTCCGCCGATGATACCTCCGGTGATCAATGTCGAATTTGTACAAGCTTCAAGGCGAAATAGCTTTGAACATCTGAAGCCCATTCCTTCTGACGAGGACGCTTTGCATCCACCTGATGGAGGTATATAAATCTCTTTCGTCCCCAGTTGATGTCATGCTTTATTTACTAACATTATCAGGTCGTCGTCGCAAAGCCTTCTCCGACCCCTATAACTCGACATCTCAAGCCCATAGGCCCCATACCCCTGAAACCATGTCATCTGACGACAACATGAATATCGATAGCAACACCCAGTCTCATGGAGACTTCCTTCTCTTCGAGAAACCGAGCGTCGATGGTACCCATACTCCATCGGACAACCAAGCCGTGCCTAGTCAAGATCATCGCCAGTCAAACAATACATCTGCGTCTTCTTTGCAGAACGAGAGAGTCGCCGCGATCATTCAATCTACTGGACAATCTAATTCTGGCTCACCGCTCTACAAGCAGTCTACTATTATGCAGAATCGCTCCACTCAAGATCATCGTCAGCCAAATAATACATCTGCGTCTTCTTTGCAGAACCAGAGAGTCGCTGCGATCATTCAATCTACTGGATAATCTAATTCTGGCTCACCGCTCAACAATCGGGCTCCTACTATTACGCAGAATCCCTCTCAATTATTCGTTTCCTCTGCGCCTTTAGAGCCACAACGTCGTAATAACGTCCGAC
>Ga0302325_10035181_pt1 | contig 10238 bp, 9 predicted proteins | sample Palsa_T0_2_FD_201948 | JGI IMG/M metagenome (GOLD analysis project Ga0302325, IMG submission 201948) | Peat permafrost microbial communities from Stordalen Mire near Abisko, Sweden - Palsa_T0_2 | ecosystem: Environmental > Terrestrial > Soil > Palsa > Peat permafrost | place: Sweden: Abisko...
CGCTCCACGTTTCCGGCACCCGTACTTCCACCTCACCAAACAGGACAGTGGCGTCAATGCGTGCTTCGTCCACGGTCATCGAAGCGTTTCGCAAGTCGAAGCGAGCGGCGCCGCATATCGCGGTCGCCTGTCCTCCGTGAAAATCCTGTGTGTCGCTGCCGCTCTTAGAGTCGCTAAAAAAGGCATGCGTGTCGATCACGGGAGAGGTAGAGGAGGGCGGGGGGGCGTAGCCGAATTGATTCCGCTCCAGAGCGCGCACCAGCACGGCCACGCCGGCGGCGATCAGCAGCAGCGGCCAGAACACCTCGGCGTTGAAGGGTAGGATGTCCAGATTGTCGAGCAGCAGGAACGCGCCAGTCAGCGCAATTCCACCTCCCCAAAAGTAAGCGGAAGGCGAATTTCCATCCACCACGCGCGATACGCCGTAAGCGATCAGCAGGACCGGCCAGTATTGCCAAAGGTCATGAAACCGGACGATCCTGAGATTGTCCAGAAGCAGCATGAACCCGATGGCAACGACGATTGCGCCGAAGAAAATCCCGTGGCTGCCGTGGTGGTGATTCCGCCGCCGCGCCATCCGATCTTCCCAGCGGGCCCTCTTTTCCTGCTGCCTCAGTTCCCAGCGCTGCCGCTTCTCTTCCCAGCGATCCGTATCCATGCATCGAGCGTACCAGCGGGCCTGTGGACGTTCGAGCCGAGATCGGCGAATGGCGGTAGCGAATCGGCGAATGGCGGTAGAATCGGAGCAGTATGGAGCCGTACGAACAGGAACAATGGAAGGAGCTCGACCAGCGGCTCGCTGAAGCCGAAAAGAAGCTCCTTGCCACGGCCAATTTGGTGCGGGCCGGCATCCCGATGGTGGTGAGCCAGCAGATGCGGATCGATGCTCTGATCGATTCCGACGCGAGGCTTTATTTGCGATTACAGCAGATCGCCGAGGCTCAGGAACGAACTGACGCGAAACTGGTGCATTTAGCCGAATCCGTCCAGAAACTGGTTGATTCCATAAAGACTGGCGGCAACGGCGCACACTAAACCCTCATGAAAGCACTCTGCAAGAGCAAGCGCGAGCCCGGCCTGTGGCTCGAAGAAATCCCGACGCCGGAAATCGGCATCAACGACGTCTTGATTCGCGTACGCCGCACGGGTATTTGCGGCACCGACGTCCACATCTATAACTGGGATGAATGGGCGCAGCGGACCATCCCAGTGCCCATGGCCATCGGCCATGAATTCGCCGGCGAAATCGTCGAAGTTGGTTCGAACGTCAGCGAGTTCCAGCCGGGCGATCTGGTCAGCGGGGAAGGGCACGTGGTTTGCGGGCGCTGCCGCAATTGTCTGGCGGGCCGGCGGCATCTTTGCGCGCATATTCTGGGCCTGGGAGTGAATCGCCCGGGCGCTTTTGCCGACTTCGTCGCCATGCCGGTGACCAACTTGTGGCGGCACAAGCCCGGCATCGACATGGACGTCGCCGCTATTTTCGATCCCTTCGGCAACGCCGTGCATACCGCGCTATCGTTTCCAGTGCTGGGCGAGGATGTGCTGATCACCGGCGCCGGACCAATCGGAATCATGACCGCAGCCGTGGTGCGCCATGCAGCAGCGCGACACCTGGTGATCACCGACAAGAATCCTTATCGCCTGGCCTTGGCGCGCAAGATGGGCGTGACATGCGCGGTGGATACGGCTCAGGTTCCTCTGGCGCAAGTCCAGAAGGATCTTGGAATGCAAGAGGGCTTCGACGTGGGGCTCGAGATGTCCGGCCACGCCTCCGCACTGCGTGAAATGATCGCCAATATGAGCCATGGCGCGAAAATCGCGATGCTGGGAATCCCCGCGCAGGAGTTCGCCATCGATTGGACCACCGTGGTCTTTAATATGCTCACCATAAAGGGCATTTACGGACGTGAAATGTACGAGACCTGGTACAAGATGAGCGTCATGCTGGAAAGCGGCTTGGATATACGGCCGATCATCACGCACCGGTTTTCTTATCGCGATTACGAGCAGGCCTTCGAAGTGATGCGCTCCGGGAACGCCGGCAAAGTGATTCTCGAGTGGTCCTAAAGGCCACCGGCCCTATTTCTCGGTACAGACGAAATTGGCCGCTTCATTAGTATTGCCCGATCCTTTATAGTGCGCGCTTTCTGGATAGGGACACAGCGGCCGCGTGCGATCCACAGCGCCTTTGGTCTTGTGTGCGGCCGGGATGCGATCGGGGGCCTTGCCGGTCTCCACCCACGCGGCGAGGGTTCCGATCTTGTCGAAGTCGTCGGTCCCGTCGCCGCCGGCACAATGCCCCATGCCGGGAACCATGAACAAGCGGATCGAGTTCGCTGCTGCGGATTTGCCGCCTGTCGCTTTTTCGACGCTGCTGAAATAATTCACGCTGTTCCCAGGAGCGATGCCGGGATCGGCCCAGCCGTGATACATCAGCAGCTTTCCCCCATGCCCGAAAAACGGTTTGAGATCGGGGTCGATGGAATTCATAACGGGACCTGCCGCCTTATCGGCGAGCGCGATATCGCGCGCCGGATCGAAGGTCAGATAATCCCAATTCGGATCCTTGAACACTAGGTACTGATAGGTTTCGTTGGCTAGCGCCATGGGCGCCGGTCCGGAAAGCGTAGCCCAGCCAAGTTCACTGCCGCGTTCCAGACCAGGGAAAATCGTCACGCCGGGCCCGGCATAGATTTTTCGTGCCACTTCCACTTGCGAGGGCGTCAGGCAGGTAGCGGCGTCGGCACCTTTGCACGCGATGGTTTGCGGATCGAAGTGGCACCGGCGCGGATCTTCGAGCACGCGATCCTTTACACCGTCCAGCGCGTCGCAGGCCTCGAGCACCGCATTGTGAATCAGCGGATATTTGGCGGGCGGGATATAGCCATCGTTCTGGTTGGTGATTTCGGTGGTCCATACCTGCGCGCCTTGCAGATGCGTAGGGTAATTAGCGGCGGCGCCCGCAATGATTCCGTCGTAATCGGCCGGGTATCGCTGCGCCTCGGTCAACGCCTGGCGGCCGCCGGTGGAGCAGCCGTTGAAATAGGCGCGCTCCGGGCTTGCGCCATAATAGGCGGCGGTAATCGCTTTGGCGGCGATCGTCATTTCATGGATTGCCCGATAGGCGAAGTCGATCAGTTTTTCAGGGTGCCCGACGGCAAACACGGCGGAAGTATCCGAGTGGCCGGTGTCGGTACTGGCGGCGGCGTAACCGGCGCTGACCGCGGTGGCAAGGTCGCGATAGCGAATGCTGCCGGCCCACGCGCCGTTGCCGACCGATTCCAATTTGCGGTTCCACTTCGATTGTCCTGGGCCTGCCGCCGGCATCCAGACTTCGATCTTGATTTCGGAATCGCTGGTGGGCTTAAGCGTGGCGGCCACCCGGCAAAATGCCAGTAGATTATCGAAATTCGGCGCTGGAAACCCCGGAAAAGAGGGCACGGCGCCATCCGGCAACGTGAGCTGTCCGGCGGGAACGGCTTGGGCCAGGGTGACCGTAGAGTGCGGCAAGGTAAGCGTGGCCAAGCTATCACAAGTGGCTGCGGAAGCGGCCAAGGGCAGTGTCAGTCCGGCTACAAGTACGAGGTATCGCATGTGTACTCATGATAGATCGCCCTTGCTAGCTGCATGCAAGCTTCGATATGCTGTGGGATCGAAGGGAATTACATGAAAAGACATCTTCACCTCGTCGTGTTTGCGATAGCGAGCCTATCGCTAGCGCCCGCAGCGCTGGCGCAGCAGCCGACTCCGCCGCCCGTTCAGTCGATGGGAACCGAATCCGGATTCGCCGTTTTCCAGACCAAATGCATGGGTTGTCACGGAAATCCGACCATGGCCGGACGCGTACCCGATCCCGCAACTCTGCGCCAGCTTCCGCCGGAGAAAATCTACGAAGCGCTCACCACCGGCCCGATGAAGGTGCAGGGCCAATCGCTGAAAGATGGAGAAAAGCGCATGCTGGCCGTGTTCATGAGCGGCCGGACTTTTGGGAGTGCCGAGCAAGGCGACGCGAAGAACATGCCGAACCATTGCGAAGCCAATCCGCCGATGAGCGATCCGAGCGCGAGTCCTGCGTGGAACGGATGGAGCGCCGACGTAACGAACACTCGCTTTCAAACCGCCAAAGCGGCGGGGCTGACTGCCGCCCAAGTGCCGCAGCTGAAGTTGAAATGGGCTTTCGGATATCCCACGGGAGTTTCGGCATTTGGACAGCCGGCCGTAGCGTCGGGCCGTGTTTTCGTCGGCAGCGATATCGGTTATGTTTATTCGCTGGATGCGAAAACCGGTTGCGTTTACTGGTCGTATCAAGCCCAGGGAAACGTGCGCGGAGGTCCTAGCATCGGGCCGGTGAAGGGCCACGGAGCAACCAAGTATGCGGTGTTCTTCGGAGACGCGCACGCCAATGTTTACGCAGTGGACGCGCAGACCGGCGAGCAATTGTGGACCAGAAAGGTGGACGATCACTTCGTAGCGCGCATCACGGCTTCGCCCAAGCTCTATGACGGTTACTTGTACGTTCCCGTGTCGTCGTCGGAAGAATTCGCGGCGGCGAATCTGGATTATCCCTGCTGCACGTCGCGCGGTAGCGTAGTGAAGTTGGATTCGAGCACGGGCGAGCAGATGTGGAAGACCTACGTGGTTCCCGAGACGCCCAAGCCCACACGGAAAAACTCAAAAGGCGTGCAGCAATACGCGCCGGCCGGAGCCTCTGTATGGAATTCGCCGACCGTCGATGAGAAGCGCCATGCGATCTATTTCGGCACGGGCGATTCGGAGACCGAGCCGGCAGCCAAGACATCGGACTCCGTCATGGCAGTCGATATGAAGTCCGGCAAAATGCTGTGGTATTACCAGGCGCAAGCCAACGACGCATTCCTGGGCGGCTGCTTTGGTCCGCAGAAGACGGACAACTGCCCGAAAGACAACGGGCCGGATTTAGACATCGGCAATTCGCCCGTGCTGCACTCGCTGCCGGGCGGCAAGAGCATCGTGGTGGCTGGAACAAAAGATGGCAAATTGTTTGCGTTGGATCCGGACAAAAAGGGCGCAGTGGTATGGGATACGCACGTTGTGGATAATCCTCCCGGAACAACAATGTTTCGCATGAGCGGCATCGTCTGGGGCGGAGCATTTGACGAAAAGGCGGCTTACTACGGTCTTACCGGCGGCGGCATTACCGCGGTTCAATTGACCACCGGCGAAAAGTTGTGGAACAAGCCGCTGGCGGAGCCCGGAAAACGAGTGAACAACGGCGCGGCCGCTACTGCGATCGAAGGCGTAGTGTTCATCGCCGGAACCGACGGCAAACTGCACGCGCTGGCTAGCGCGGATGGCTCCGAGCTTTGGGTCTACGATACCACCCGGCCGTTTGACACCGTCAATAAGGTGGAGGCCAAGGGGGGGTCGATCGCATCCATTGGGCCGACCATCGCAGGCGGGATGTTATTCATTGGATCTGGCTACGGCGTAACTTCCGGGAATACCGGCAATGTTCTCCTGGCCTTCGGCACGGAATAAACTTCAAGGCTTCTTGCAAGCGAAGTTCGCTGCGTCGTCCGTGCTGCCGGTGCCTTTGTGAGTCGCAATTTCCGGATACTCGCACAGTGGCCGCGTGCGAACTACCTTGCCGTTCTCGATACGCGAGGCGATGAGCTCGCTGGGCGCCCGCTTCTGCTCCACCCACTGTTGCAGCGCGGGAAACAGATCGAAATGATCCGTGCCTTCGCCGCCGCCGCAATGTCCCACGCCGGGAACCATGTATAGACGCAGGGCGCTCATGGCGGTCTTAGCGCCGACGGTTTTCACCACGTTGTTGTAGTAGTTCACTACTTCGAGCGGAGGCACTCCACTGTCGTTCCACCCTCCCCACAGGATCATCTTGCCTCCGCGCGCGGCAAATTTCCTGAGATCGGGATCGATGGCATTTACCGGTTGATTTGCGGGCTTGTCGGCCAGCGCGACGTCGGAATCGAAGTTGATCGGCCGCGTCTTATAGTCCCAGTTCGGATCTTTGAGAGCGAAGTACTTCATGAAATCGGTCGCAATAAAGATGGGCGCGTCGCCGGTGAGCTGGCCCCAGCCGAGCTCGCTACCCGGATACAGCGGCGAGTAAATCTGTTCGCCGGTCCGCGGATTCTTGGGGCCGGCGTAGAGCTTACGAGCTGCTTCAACTTGCGGAGCGGTCAAGCAGGTGTTGCTGTCCGGCCCCTTGCACTGGATGACGCCTGGATCAAACTTGCAGGCGGCCGGCTTCTCGATCACCCCGTCTTTCACGCCGTCCTTTGCATCGCAGGCAGCCAGGGCGGCTTCGTGTATGGCCGGAAACTTGGCGGGCGGGATGATGCTGGCGGGGTCCTTATGCGTGGCCTGCCAGATCCACATTTGCGCGAAGGTGTGATGGGTAAGGTGCGCGGCAAAACCGCCCACCACGACGCCATCGTAATCGTCCGGATATTTCTGCGCTTCCTTAAGCGCGGCAATGCTGCCGCCTCCGCATTCGTTCATATAGGAAAGCTTGGGCGCGCTGCCGTAGAAGGCGGCAATTGTGGCTTTCGCGGTGAGCGTCATTTCATGCGCCGCGCGGTCGCCGAAGTCGATGATCTTTTCGGGATGGTCCAGCGCGTAGGCGGAGCCATTTTCATGCCCCGTGTTTTCGCCCGCGACCGCAAAGCCGTCGCGCATTGCTGCCGCCAATCCGGGAAAACTTAAATTGCCGCCGAGTCCCCCGTTGCCGGTTCCACGAAACTTGCCGTTCCAGCCGGAAATTGGCATCCAGACTTCGATTTTGATTTCGGAATCGCTAGTGGGCCGCGAGGTGGCTGACACGCGGCAGAACGCGGGAACGTCTTTGAAGTTGGGCGCGGGCGCGCCGGGAAACCCTGCAGGCGTTCCCGCTGGCAGCGCGAATTCACCGGCCGCAACGGACTGCGCCAGCGTAATGGTGGTATGTGGAACAGTGAGCGATCTGAGACTCTCACAAGTGGCGGCAGCCACCGGCAGCTGCGCTGTGAGAGCGAGGGCAACCGTAAGGGCAAGAGTGACGCGTGTGAACATGCGTTTCACATTGTATCGGAAGAGTTGTTGGTTGCTGGTTGTCGGTTGCTTGTTTACTGGGCCTAGCTAGCGGTTCGCGAAGAACAGAGCGTCGAGAGAGAACCGATTATTGCCCGAACGGCTCACCAGCAACAGGTAGTAAGTGACGGCGTAGAGCATCTCAACAGTCACCGTATTCCAGTCGCCCCGCGTCACTGTGCCGAAGACCAGCAGAGCGATCAAAAGGCCGCCCAGCGCCAAGGCCCAGCGCGTGAACAGGCCCAGCGTTGTCAGCGCGCCCAGCAGCAATTCGGCGAAAGGCACGACCAGGAAGAAGGCGTGCACAACGGCTGGGGGAAGGGCAGTTTTGTTAAATTCCACCACTGATGCGGATGCGAAAGCTGCAGCTCCGGGACCGAAAACGCGTCCCGCGCCGAGCGCCAAAATGTTAATGCCCAAGGTCAGGCGAAATATGGCGAAGGCTAACTGGCGATCAAGCGCCGCTGGAGTGGCAGTTGGCGTCATGCGCTCAGTGCGACAGGTGCAACCATCGCTTAATGTCGGGCGTGAACTCGCGGAAAACGTTGATGCCCGCGTCAATCAAGATGGTGTCCGATCCGGCGATGAAGATCGCCGACCCGGTATGATACTTCTCCGGCCACCACATGCGAGATACCGCGGCCGCTCCGTAATCGCCCAAAAATTCGCTGTAGGCGGGCATCATTCCTCCGCTGTCATTATGACGCCAGACGGTATGAAGAAATGCGTCCGCAAGCCGCCCCTTATATGTTTTCCTGGTTGACGGGAAATATCGGGTGTCCTCATGATCGATCGCCTGCACCGGGAACATGATGCTCCGTTGAATGACGTACTGGCCGAGGTGCGAGCCGTATCGTTCGGCAAAGGGGCCCCATCCCTCGCCCCATTGGCCAGGCCGATCGCGCAGCTGGTCGAAGCCCGCGCCGATTCCGGCGAAAATTACGTTTTCCGGATCGAACAGATGCCGCCAATCGTAGCTGAGCTTCTCCTTCACGGTTAGCCCCTTCCATTGCGGGGACTGCGGGCCCGTCGCCTTGGTATCGGCTGGCGCGGCATTCGCGGAGGCCTGCGGCGCCGGCTGTTGCCCAGGTTGTTGCCCAGGCTGTTGTTGGGAAAAGAGCAGCCCGGAGACGCTGAGCGCCAACAGTACAGCTTGATCGATCATTTAACTTTGACTCTCTGTTCGTACATTGCGTTTCGCTCCGGTAAACCCATGTTAGGACGATTAGCTCCAAAGAGCTATCCACATCCACGGCATCTCATTCAGGTCAGCCAACTCCCCATTCGATATGATCGCAGTGGACACCCTATGCGCGATTTTGACGAGAACAACATTACCGCCGCGGTGATCGACCGCTACAAGAACACGCCCGACCCCAGGCTCAAGCAGATTATGAGCAGCCTGGTGCAACACCTGCATGATTTCGTGCGCGATGTGGAACTGACTGAGGCCGAATGGACCCAGGCCATCGATTATCTGACGCGAACGGGCAAACTCTGCACGGACAAGCGGCAGGAGTTCATTCTGCTATCGGACACCCTGGGCGTTTCAATGCTGGTGGACGCCATCAATCATCGCTTTGCGAAGGGCGCCACCGAGACCACGGTTATGGGTCCCTTTTATGTCCCGAATCCGCCGGAAGCGGCCTTTGGCGCGGACATTCGGGGCGAGGCGAAGGGCGAGCCGCTGTACATCGATGGATCGATTTTGTCTGAAGACGAAAAGCCGGTGGCGAACGCGATCATCGATGTCTGGCACTCCGACGCCGAGGGTTTCTACGACGTGCAGTTACCTGAACTCGAAGAGCCCACCCTGCGGGCGCGCTTCCATAGCGATGCCCAGGGCCGCTTTCGATTCTGGACCATCATGCCGAAGTTCTATCCGATCCCGGACGACGGAACCGTGGGTGAAATGTTGAAGGCGTCGTCCCGTCACCCCTACCGGCCGGCGCATGTGCACTTCATGATCGTCGCGGGGGGACACGAGACGCTGGTGACGCATGTGTTCGTGGATGGCGATCAGTACCTGGATAGCGATGCTGTGTTTGCGGTGAAGAATTCGCTGATCCGCGACTTTCAGCGAGAGGCACCGGGCGTTGCGCCGGATGGCAAGCAGATCGACACGCCCTGGCGCAAGCTGCAAACCGATTTCGTGTTGTCGAAGGCGGCCGTGAAGCAGAGCGCGCCGGCGGCGTAGTGTCCTTCTCGCCGACTTAGGACAAAAAGCTACCATGAAGGGGTACGAATATGGCGACTCTCGATTGGTCACAATGCCCCGCCGTGGAGAGCGTCCCCGGCAAGGTTGGGGGCGCGTGGCTGTTTCGCGGTACGCGCGTACCCGTGTCGGCTGTCTTCGAGAATTTGAAAACCTCGCCTTTAGAAGAGGTGCTGGAAAACTTCCACGTCACGCGCGAGCAGGTTCAGACTGTGCTCGACTTCGCCGCGAAGAGTTCACTGCAAACCTCGCGCGTCGGATGAAAATAATCCTCGACGAGAGGGTCCCGCAAAATTGCGATTGCTTATCGAGGGTGACCACACGGTAGTGACGGCTTGGTATCAAGGCTGGTCTGGCTTGAAAAACGGAGCGTTGCTGGACGCGGCGGAACAAGCAGGCTTCGATTTGTTCGTCACAGCGGATCAAGAGCCAATTTACCGGCAAAACCTGATAGGATGGACGACGCGCGCCGCGGCAGACAGTGCCGAGAGGCCTACGACACCGTTTGCCGCCGGTACGCCGCCGGTGAAACACCCACCTGCCGGATAAACCAGTGCGACAAATGGCTCTGGGACGAAAAGCCCGAAGATAACGCCACGTCCACCACCGGAAGATCCGTGTTGCGGAGCAGTTCCTTGGCGCGCTCGATGCGCCGCGCTAATACATACTGATGTGGCGACTGCCCTACCGCCGATTTGAACGCCCGCGCCAGGTACAGCGGGCTTATGTCCACCTCGGCTGCCATGGCCTGCAGGCTGAGATCGCCGTCGAGATTGTCCTCAATATATTCGATCACGCGCCGCATTTTCCAGCCGGATAGCGGCTTGGCGGGGAGAATGCGCACCGGGCGCGACCGCGACGAATGCGAGCGCGCCAGGTGCACGGCCATCATCTGCGCCACCGTGTCGATGTACAGGCCGTCATTGTATTGTCCATCGCAGCCCTGGGCGGT
>Ga0302325_10035183_pt1 | contig 10237 bp, 6 predicted proteins | sample Palsa_T0_2_FD_201948 | JGI IMG/M metagenome (GOLD analysis project Ga0302325, IMG submission 201948) | Peat permafrost microbial communities from Stordalen Mire near Abisko, Sweden - Palsa_T0_2 | ecosystem: Environmental > Terrestrial > Soil > Palsa > Peat permafrost | place: Sweden: Abisko...
CAAAGAGATTGAGAAGTGGAATCCGGAGAAGATGGCGGCTATCTTCCGCGATGCCGGGGCTAAATATGTGGTGCTGACTTCCAAGCATCACGAAGGCTTTACGCTCTGGCCGAGCAAGGTGCCCAATCCCAACCAGCCTGGGCTTCATGCTACGCGCGACCTGGTCGGCGAGTTATCCGAAGCAGGGCGCAAGGATGGGATGAAGATGGGTCTCTATTACTCTGGCGGTTATGATTGGACCTTTGACCGCGGACCGATCGAAGTGGACCACGATTACGAAACCGTGCAGCCGCAGAGCACTGCGTACGGAATCTATGCCGATGCGCAGGTAGAGGAACTTATCGCGAACTACCATCCTTCCATCTTGTGGAATGACATCAACTGGCCGAAATCCGGCAACGCCTTGAAGGTTGAGGCAGACTACTATAACGCCATTCCCGATGGCGTGATCGACGACCGATTCGGCATTGCGCACTACGATTTTTCTTCGCCGGAATACTCGAAACTCGACCAGATCAGCGAAAAGAAGTGGGAAGAGTGCCGCGGCATTGGGCTTTCCTTTGGCTATAACCGCGCCGAGGGTGAGTTGCAGACGATGAAGCCGCGCGAGGCGATCGAGCTGCTGGTGGATATCGTCAGCAAGAATGGCAACCTGCTGCTCGACGTAGGCCCCCAGGCGGATGGGACCATCCCCGAAATTCAGTTGAGCCGGCTGCGCGCGCTCGGCGCTTGGCTTAAACAGAATGGCGAAGCGATCTACGGCACCCATCCTTGGACCCGCGCTAATGGGACCACCAATCAGGTGGACGCCGAGGGGCGCGCCGTCGATTTGCGCTTTACTCAGAAGGATGGCGCGCTTTATGCGACCCTGATGGGCAAGCCGGCGTCATCGACGATCCTGCTGCACAATATCAAAGCCGCACCGGGGTCAGCTATCACTCTTCTTGGCACAAACGACATGCTCAAATGGACGCAGAAGAATGCCGATCTTGAAGTTACCCTGCCGGCTTCTCTGCCCGGCAGCTACGACTGGGTCTTGAAGCTTCAGCCTGCCAAGTGATCTTACCGATTGGCAGTAGCGGGAGACTCACACTTCGAACGGAGCAGAAATGTCTCTAACGGCGCTCTGGTACAGCTTTTACGGTCTCTGGATCGGTTCGGAAATCTGGATCGGGGCCGCGACGCGCACGCGGCACAGTACCGGCAACGTGCGCGACCGGGGCACGATGCGGTTGCTGTGGATCGTCCTCTGCACAACCATTACAGCAGGCATTTGGATTGGCGAGACCATGGAGTCTAACCTTCCTGGAGGCGCGCAGTGGCTCAGACTGACCAGCCAGTTGGTGCTGATCGCCGGCCTCGTTCTGCGCTGGACGGCGATTGTTACCCTTGGCAAATCCTTCAGTTCGAACGTGGCAATTCATACGACGCAGAAGGTGCTCAAGAGCGGCCTCTACCGCTGGATGCGGCATCCCTCCTACACTGGGCTCTTGCTCTGCATCTTCGCGGTTGCGCTGCACACGCGCAACTGGATTTCGATGTCGATCATTGTGCCGCCATGCTTCGCCGCGGTCGCTTATCGCATCTACATTGAAGAGATCGCGCTGCGTGAACACTTCGGCGAGGAATACGTCGCGTATAGCCGGGAGACGAAGCGGCTGCTGCCTGGAATATACTGAATTTCGATACGTACTCCGTACTAGGGAAAGGGCGAAAGTGTTATGAAGGCGATTCAAATCCATCAAACTGGAGGCCCCGAGGTTTTGACTGCGGCCGATCTTCCCGTGCCGGTCCCGAGTTCGGGGCAGGTACTGATAAAGATTGCTGCAACCGGAGTCAACTTCATTGAGATCTACTTTCGCGAGGGGCGCTATAAGGCTCCTCTGCCGCTGATTCCCGGCTCGGAGGCTGCCGGAACCGTGGAGGCAATCGGCGACGGAGTTACCGGCTTTGCAGTCGGCGATCGCGTGGCCTCTACTTCAGTCATGGGAAGTTACGCCGAGTATGCGCTTGTGCCAGCTTCGCAGTTAGTGCATATCCCCGCGGAACTGGATTTGAAGCTGGCTGCGGCAGTAATTCTGCAAGGTATGACGGCGCATTATCTCTCTCACTCTACTTATCCTTTGAAAGCCGGGGATACAGCCCTGATTCACGCAGCGGCCGGCGGCACCGGGCAGTTGCTCGTGCAGATGGCTCATGCCAGGGGCGCGCGCGTACTGGCTACCGTCTCGACGGAAGCCAAAGCGGAATTGGCTCGCGAGGCCGGAGCCGACGAAGTAATCCTCTACACCGAAGCGGATTTTGAAGCCGAAACCAAGCGCCACACCGATGGCCGCGGTGTGGATGTCGTCTACGATTCCGTGGGCAAGACGACCTTTGAAAAGTCGCTCAACTGCCTGCGCCCACGCGGCATGATGGTGCTCTTCGGCGGCTCAAGCGGAGCCGTGCCGCCGTTCGATCTTATCCAGCTTTCCACTCGCGGCTCGCTCTTTGTCACGCGCCCCACGCTCAAGGATTACATTGCTACCCGCGCCGATTTGGAGTGGCGCGCGGACGATGTCTTCAAGGGCGTGGCTACGGGCAGACTGAAAGTGCGTTCCGAGCATCAATACCCGCTGGCGGAAGCGGCCCAGGCGCAGATCGATATTGCTGCGAGAAGCACTACCGGTAAGTTGCTGTTGTTGCCTTAGGGAAGCTCTGAACAAGTCGCCAACATTCCCTCAGCGGCTAAAGCCGCGTTGATTTGCTTGGCTTTACGGCGTGGCTGAAGCCACGCCCTTTCAAAGCGTCGACTTAATCAGAGGTTCCTTAGAGTAGAAGCCCTCAATTCGACAAAAGAGCGCTAACTAAACCTCTGCGAGTTAGCGCTGCCAATCTTGGGCATCCAGCGGAAACGCGCATCGCAGCGGCGCCGAGTGAGCTGAAAGCGTTCTCCAAACGCCTTCTTGTCCCTGTTTGGTCCATCAGAAAAATGCCGAAGATCGGCCCCCCGCTTTATTAGCGTTCATTAAGAAAGATTGCGTAAATTCTCAGAAAATTCCCTCAAGTTTTCCGCTTACTTCCCGATAAATAGATTCATTGCAAACGCCTGTTTTTTGTTGGAGTATCGCTTCTGCAATTCAGGCTATAGCCGGCGCTTGAAACGGGGCACTTGCCTCGCGCATTTTGCCGCTTGCCGGGATGCGGGAGAAAGATCGATATGCGAACGAATCAAGGAGCAATTGGCGGCGCACCGGTCTGGCTTGGGCTTGCGCTGATTTCGATGACTTTGATGGCTGGCTTGGCAGCGCGGGTGAGCTTTGCGCAGGAGAGCGCGAAGCCGCTGGTGCGAGGCGCGGTGGACGAGGCCAATCTTGTTACGCTGCGGGGCAACGTGCATCCGCTGGCCAGGCAACTGGCCCACACCGCAAACGATCTGGGACCGGTGGACGATTCATTTGCTTTCGGCCGGCTGGAGCTTCTACTGAATCGATCTACTTTGCAGGAGCAGGCTCTCGATCAGTTCCTGCGCGACGCACAGACGCCGGGAAGCCCAAGCTACCACAAGTGGTTGACGCCGGAAGAGTTCGGAGTACGCTTCGGCGCTTCCGATTCCGATCTGGCGGCCGTGACTGCGTGGCTCGAGTCGCATGGATTCGCCGTTGAAAAAGTCCATCCCGGCCGCATCGCCATCGAGTTTTCCGGCTCCGCTGCGCAAATCAAGGCGGCTTTCCATACCGAGGTTCACAGCTTCAACGTGCTCGATCCAAAGACCGGTGAGACGGAAACGCAATTCGCCAACGTGAGCGATCCGCAGATTCCCGCTGCATTCGGATCTCTCATCGCGGGAATTTCGCCCATGCACAGCTTTCATGCACGGCCGTCGCTCGAAGTGATGGGCGAGACGGAATTCAATGCAAAGACGCATGAGGCGAAAGCGGAATGGACCTATCCCGCGACGAATGTCTATGAGCTAGGTCCTGCCGATTTTGCCGTGCAATACGACATCGCCCCTGTCTACAAGGCTGGAACCACAGGCGCGGGAGAAAGCATTGGCATCTTAAGTGCCTCGAATGTCGACTTAAGCCTGGTGGAGGCATATCAAAAGCTCTTCGGATTGTCGGCAAATCTGCCCACCGTCGTTGTCGACGGCAACGATCCGGGCCAGAACGGCGCCGCGATCGAGGCCTATCTCGACGTGGAGCAGTCGGGCGCGGTTGCGCCGGGGGCTAAAGTGCTGCTCTACGCTTCGGCAGGCTCGATCCTGACCGATCCGCTAATCACCTCCGGACTTCGCGCGATCGACGACAATCTGGTCAGCGTGATCAGCATGAGCTATGGGACCTGCGAGGCCGCGCTTGGCGCCTCCGGCAATGGACTCTGGGCGGCTCTGTGGCAGGAAGCTGCGGCGCAGGGCATTACCGGATTTGTTTCAGCCGGCGATGGCGGATCGGCCGGCTGCGACGATTTCGACACTCAGGAGTTTGCGGAAGGCGGTCTGGCCGTGAACGGCATGGGGTCGACCCCGTACAACGTCTCCGTGGGCGGAACGGACTTCTACTACAGCGACTTTGCGGCCAGTTCGAGCACTCTCGATGCGCAGATAGCGACCTACTGGAGCGCCACGTCCAGCAAAACGCCTGCCGTTTCGCTGCTAAAGATTGCTCCCGAGCAGGTCTGGAACAATGCCTTCGGCTATAACGCCGATGATGGCGGAGTCTACCACCCCGCCAATTCGACGATTGTAGGCGGCAGCGGCGGGGCCAGCAGCGCGGCGCTTTATCCCAGTTCCGGCCCAGCGACCGGGTATGCCAAGCCCTTCTGGCAGACGGGAGCGGGAGTGCCTGCCGATAAAGTGCGAGACCTGCCGGATGTGTCGCTCTACGCCTCGAACGGGCAGAATTATGTGAATTATCCAATCTGCGCCCGCCCTGGCGACTGCGTGAATACCGCCAGCAACGGTGCGGTTATCATCACGAGCGTGGGCGGCACTTCGGCTTCTTCGCCGTCGATGGCCGGCATTCAGGCGCTCGTCGATCAGGCGGCCAAGAGCCGACAGGGACAGGCGGACGTTGTCTATTACGCGCTGGCCAACAAGACACTCGCCGCCAAACCGTTTCGCGACATTACGATAGGCGGCAATGAGGTGCCGTGCTACTCCGGCACAACCAACTGCGTGCTCTACTCCAGCGGCCAGGCGAAAGGCCAATACGCCGAAAGCGGATATGCGGCGACAACGGGGTACGACCGGGCTTCCGGACTGGGCACCGTAGATGTGGCGAACCTGATCTCGAACTGGTCTTCCGTCACCTTCAAACCCAGCACCACGACTCTAAGCATCTCTCCCGCGACCTTTGCCCATGGCACGGCGGTGACTGTGAAAGCGACTGTCGCGCCTAAGACCGGTACCGGTACTCCAACAGGCAGCGTGGGCCTGGAAAGCTCGGACACCATCGCCTATTCCAACGATCTGGGCGCGTTCACCCTCACCGGAGGAACGCTCGGCACGGCCGGCGTCTCCATCGACACGCTTCCGGGCGGAACGTACCAGGTGACAGGCGAATACTCGGGCGACGGCACTTATTCCGCCAGCGCCAGCGCGCCCGTCACGGTTACGGTTACAGCCGAAAAAGACACGCTGACCACCTCCGGATGGGTGCTCAACCCGACGGACGGCAACCTATATCCAATCTCTGCCGGCATGTCGATTCCTTACGGAGCGCAACTCTATCTCGACACGCATCCCGTGGGCGTAAACGAGGTGAAACCGGTGCTGGGCACGACCACTCCGGCCACCGGCGCGATCACTTTTTCGGACAAGGTGGGCACCACGACAAAGACCGCGTCTGTTTCCTTGAACGACGAAGGTCTGGCCGAGTGGATTCCCGCGTCGCTCGCAGTCGGCAGCCATATCATCGGCGCATCCTATGCGGGCGATGCCAGTTACGCTGCTTCAACTTCGGCATCGGCGGCTACGTTAACGGTCTTTAAGGGAACCACGACCATCTACGTCCAGCCGATGGAGACGAACGTGGTTGCGGGAAGCAATGTGACAGTCGATCTGCTGCTTTATTCCGATTACCTGTCCCTGAGCGGCACGTTGCCGACCGGTACCATCACCGTCATGCTGGGCGGCTCGACGCTAACAGTCTCTTCGCCTTTCAAGACCTGGGGACCGGTCGGCAACGCGATCCAGGAGGCCGTCGTAACCTTCACCAAGGTTCCAGCGGGGATTTTGCCGCTGACCGCCAGCTATTCCGGCGACGCCAACTGGAACGGGACTGCGAGCCTCTTCGGCTCGGTCGAGGTACTAGCCTCGTTGCCTGCTCCAACGGTCACCCTGTCGGCGACGACCACCTCGTACACTCCTAGCCAGACCGTGACTATGACGGGAACGGTAACCGGAATCGCAGGCAAAGGCATCCCGTCGGGGTATCTCTACTTCACCTGGGAAGACGGCAGCTACTATTACTACTACACATTGCAGGCGAAGACATCCGACTCCTCGGCGTGGACGCTGACCTTCCCCGCCTCGGAGCTTGCCAACGGGATAAATACCTTCATCGCCACCTTCAAAGGCGACGCCCATTACTCGTCGCAGTCTTCGGCGCCGCTGGTGATTACGCTGAACGCCAGCGACTTTTCGCTGACAACGACCACGCAGGAAGTCGCCGTCGCGCCCGGTAAATCGGGAACGGGCACAGTGCTGGTCACTCCGATCAACACCTACAGCGGAACGGTCGCCATCGCCTGCTCGGCTCCTACCGGGATTACCTGCTCGGCGGTCACCGCCGCGCCTACGGTCGGGACTGGAATCTCCGACAACATCACCATCAACGTAGCCAGCACCGTGAAAGCCGGAACTTATCCGGCCGTGGTCACGGCGACCGGCGGAGGACATACTCATACTGCTGAAATTCTGGTGGGCGTGAATTAAGGAAGCTCTGAACAAGTCGCCAGCATTCCCTCGGGGGCTAAAGCCGCATTGATTTGTTTGGCTTTGCGGCGTGGAAAGTCTGGGTTGAAACCCAGACCTATCAGGCACGCCCTTTCAAAACGCCGGTTTAATCAGAGGTTCCTCAACGTTTGCCGAGGCAATCGAAAGGGCCATCCCGATATCTGGGATGGCATCTTTCCCTGGGGTGAGACCTGAGGTTCGCTGGCCCGTACCAGACTACCGCCGCGGCGATACACTGGTGCTTTGGCGGTTGAAACTTTGGCAATTCTTCACGGTGAGTACAAAGCGCATGGCCTTGCAGGCGAATGGGAGCTGCCGGATTGGCCCGCTCTCACCTTGCCCGAGGTGGACGCGCTGCTGCGCCGCTATCCTCATGCCGGCGGCGCGTTGCGCATAATCTCTGTGAGTCCGCGGCCATTTTCCGCAGCCAGCGTTGTTGAGACACGGCACGGTACTGTCTTCGTCAAGCGGCACGCCCGCTCCGTCCGGGACCGCGCCGGGTTGCTCGAAGAGCATCGATTCCTTGCCCATCTTTCGGCAGAGTTTCCAGATCTAGTGCAAGGCGTACTGGCTGACCGCGATGGCGAGACGGCGATCTGCCAAGGCGAGTGGACTTATGAAGTACACCCGGTGGCGCGAGGAGTCGATGTCTACGAAGATGCGCTTTCGTGGACACCGTTTCGATCCCGCGGCCATGCCTACGCCGCCGGCCACGCTCTGGCGAAGTTACACCAAGCGGCAGAAAGCTACGACGCTCCCGCGCGCGAATTCGGCCAGCTTATATCGAGTTACAGCATGTTTTCCGGGAACGATCCGGAATCTGCCATGGAAAGCTATCTCGAAAAACGGCCAGACTTACGCGAATATGCCGAGCAGCGGAACTGGCGCGCGTCTATGCATGACCTGCTGATACCGCTATATCGCAAGCTTGAGCCCTGGCTCGGATATCTTCGGCCACTGTGGACGCATAACGACTTCCACGCCTCCAATTTGACCTGGAGCGGCGCGGAACCAACCGCCGAAGTCACCGGAATCATCGACTTCGGTCTTTCCGATCTGACCAATGCGGTTTACGACCTGGCCACGGCCATGGAACGCAATATCGTGGAGTGGCTTCGCATCGAAGATTTGCAAGCGAACATCGTCCATCTCGATCATCTCGACGCTCTGCTCGATGGTTACGAGGAGTTAGCTCCTATGAATCATGAGCAGGCGCGCGCGCTGGCTTCCATGCTGCCCATTGTGCATTGCGAGTTTGCTCTCTCTGAAACGGATTACTTTCTCAGTATTCTCAAATCGCCGGAGAAAGCGTATCTCGCTTATGAAGGCTATTTCCTCGGCCACGCACAGTGGTTCCTCGGCGAACAGGGTCAGCGGCTTCTGCATCGCCTTGAAGAGCGTTCCGGCAGGAGCAAGCGACGATGACGCAATGGTTCCCGATGGATTGGCTTTCGGCGCATTGGTTCGAGCTGCTCGCAGCCGCTGTCAGCGCCCTCGACGTGTGGCTCGCCACGCGGCGCAGCATGATCTCCTGGCCCATCACCATCCTGGCCAGCCTGCTCTACGCTGAGCAGTTTCGCGAGAGCCGGCTTTATTCCGACATGCTGTTGCAAGGGATCTTCGTTCTTTTTGCCCTCTACGGGTGGTGGCACTGGTATCGCGGACTTCAGGCTGAAGGCTCGGTGCGCGTCACTACGCCAAGCTGGGCGGAGCTTGCGCGCGACGTGGCACTGGGCGCCATCGGCAGCCTGCTGCTCGGTTACTGGATGGTTCACCACACAGATGCTTCCCTGCCCTGGCTCGACTCGGCGCTCACCGGATTCAGTCTCGTCGGCACCTGGTGGGGCGCGCGTAAGTATATAGCCAACTGGTGGCTGTGGATCGTCCTCGACACCATCTATATTGGCGAATACATCTACAAGCAGTTGAACTTGACCGCCGTGCTCTACGCGGTCTTCGTCCCGCTGGCCGTCCTGGGGCTGTGGGATTGGCGGCGCGCGCTGCGGACGCAACGGGCGCAGGTGGCGTAGATCATGCTACAAGTCAAAGCTCAGGACGAGTTACGCGCGCAAGGGCAGGCACAGACGCGCGTTTCGATCTTTCCCATGCATTTTTCGCGGACTTTTTCCATGCAGGGTCTCGGCCCGTACGACCCTACGACTGAGTCTGAAACGAATCTCTTTCGCAAAGCATTTTTTTATCGCGGCGCACCGGCAACGCTTGAGTTCCGGCGCGACCCGGAGGGATTGCTGCTCACAGCCTATGCGCCGGATGCCGAAGCGCTGCTCGAAGAAACGCTGGCCGGGCTGAGGCAGGACGATCGCTACCGGAGCTTTGCCACCGTCGATAGCGGCATCTGGCGGCTGCATCGGTCTCAGCCGGGGCTGCGCCTGCTGCGCTTCCCTTGGCTCTACGAAATGACTTGCTCGGCCATCCTGCAGCAGCGCATTCGCACCGTGGACGCGATGCGCGACTGGCGCCATATCACACAGCGCTGGGGAGTTGGTGCGCCGCTGGGGCTGCGGGCCTTCCCGTCGGCGGAGATCCTTGCGCGCGTCGCGCAATTTGAGTTGCAGGCGCTCGACATCGACGCACAGCGAGTGCGGACGCTGCTCCGCTTCGCGCAGGAATCGCGCTTTGTCCCGCTGAGGACGACGCTGGGCTTCGACGAACTCCGCCAGCGCCTCATTCGCATTCCCGGCATCGGCCCGTGGACCACTGAATCTGTGCTTGGTTATGGTGCCGGCGACGCGGATGCAGCGATCCCAGGCGACCTGCACCTGCCGCATCTGGTCTGCTACGCGCTGGCGGGCGAAATTCCCGGCTCCGACGAGCGCATGATGGAGCTACTGGAGCCATTCCGCGGACATCGCTTTCGCATCATCCGCCTCATTTACGCTTCGCGTCTCGCAGTGCCGCCCCATCCTTACGAAATTGATCGGTAGGCATCGACGGGGTAAGTCTTCCTCAGGGGCTAAAGCCCTATTGATTTGATTGGCTTTACCGGCACGACTGAAGTCGTGCCCTGATACAAAGCGTGGGATTTCTGACTTTGCAACAAGCTCCGAGAGTCTGCACTGATTGCCTGTGGCGCTTAAGCGTGATGCGCGCGGCGGGAGTGGTGTGCGGCCCTATGTGCTGCGTGCGGCGAATAAGTCCACTTCCGGACCGGGCCAGTGTCGACATGCACGAACTGGCTCTTGGGATAGTAGCCAACTCCACCGGCGTTGAGGGAGAGCGCCGCGTCGCGCAGCAACGGAGCGGGGACGCCGTCGACGCGGAGGTCAACCGCCTTCGCCA
>Ga0302325_10035184_pt1 | contig 10237 bp, 7 predicted proteins | sample Palsa_T0_2_FD_201948 | JGI IMG/M metagenome (GOLD analysis project Ga0302325, IMG submission 201948) | Peat permafrost microbial communities from Stordalen Mire near Abisko, Sweden - Palsa_T0_2 | ecosystem: Environmental > Terrestrial > Soil > Palsa > Peat permafrost | place: Sweden: Abisko...
GCGGACGCCCGCGAGCGCGCGCTCGTTGGCGTCCGGGTCATGGCGTGACGGAATCAGCGCGGCCATCCCCCCGATCGCGTGCGCCCCCCGGCGGTGGCAGGTCGCGGCCAGCAGCTCGGCGTAGGCGCGCATGAACGGGACCGTCATCGTCACGTCGCCGCGGTCAGGCAGGACCTTGGTGCGGTCGTCGGCGAAGCACTTGATCGCCGAGAAAATGTAGTCCCAGCGGCCGGCGTTCAGGCCGGCCGAGTGGTCGCGCAGCTCGTACAGGATCTCGTCCATCTCGAACGCCGCCGGCAGCGTCTCGATCAGCACCGTCGCCTTGATCGTCCCGCGCTCCAGGCCGACCGTGTCCTGGGCGAAGCAGAACACGTCGTTCCACAGCCGCGCCTCCCGATGGGACTCCAGCTTCGGCAGATAGAAGAACGGCGCCAGTCCGCGGCTGAGCAACCGTGGGCCGGAGTGGAAGAAGTACATGCCGAAGTCAAACAGCGAGCCGGAGACGGGCTCGGAATCGACGAGCAGGTGACGCTCGGGCAGGTGCCATCCACGGGGACGGACCAGCAGTGTCGCCGGCTCCGGCCCGACCTCGTAGTGGCGGCCGTCGGAGCCGTCGTAGGTGATCGAGCCGTCGACCGCGTCCCGCAGGTTCAGCTGGCCGATCACCATGTTGTGCCAGGTCGGCGAGGTGGCGTCCTCGCAGTCGGCCATGAACCCGTCGGCGCCGGAGTTCAGCGCGTTGATCATGAGCTTGCGGTCCGTCGGGCCGGTGATCTCCACCCACCGCTGGCCCAGCGCCGCGGGCACCGGCGCCACCTGCCAGTCGCCCGCTCGGACCGAGGCGGTGTCGGCGAGGAACCCGAGCGTCGCCTGCCCGCCCGCCAGCCGCCGTCGGCGCTCCGCCCGCGCCGCCAGCAGCTCTTGGCGCCGCGGGCCGAACTCCCGTTGCAACGCCGCGACGAACTCCAGCGCGTCGGGCGTGAGGATCGTGTCGAAGTCCCGCTCGTCCAGCCCCTGCAGCTGGATGTCTGACCCGGCCATCTGATCACCATGCCTTCCCAGTTCGCCGATGCCGCAAGCAGGCGGCCGATCACAGATAGTCTTTCAACCTATGGCATCCCTGAACGACCACGAGGTCAAGGCGCTGTTCGAGGCGCCCAACGTTGCGGTCATCTCGACCAAGAACCCCGACGGCTCGATCCTCTCCACCGTGGTCTGGATCAGCCTCGAAGATGGCGTGCTGGCCGTCAACAGTGCCGACGGTCGTCAATGGCCCGGCAACCTCGACCGTGAGGGGACGGTGACCGTGCTCGCCTACCCGGCCGACAACCCGTACGAGTTCGCGGCCGTCCGCGGGAAGGCGACCCGGGCCACCGATGGCGACGACGACGCCCACATCGACCGCCTGGCCAAGCGCTACATCAATCAGGACACCTACCCGTTCCGCCAGCCCGGCGAGGTACGGCTCAAGTTCGTGATCGAGCCCGACCGGGTCACCTACACCAAGCAGGGCTGAACGCCGCGCGGGCCGATCAGGCCCCGTGGCACTTCTTGTACTTCTTGCCCGAGCCGCACCAGCACGGGTCGTTGCGGCCGATCTGCTCGGCCTCATCGACCCGCCGCTGCTCGACCGGCTCGAACGTCGCGAGACTTTGCTCCTCCGCGCCCTCGTAGGGGCCGGCCGCGGCGTCGGCCGCTGAGACACCGGCGGCGCCCGCGGCGGCGGTGACGGCCGCCGAGCCTGACTGGGCGCCACCCGAGTAGCTGACCCGACCGCCGCCGGTCGGCGAGCTGGCGGATCGGCTCGGGGTCGAGCGCTGCGGCGCGACCGGCTCCCCGTCCTCGCCCTGGAGCGTGACCTCGACGTGGAAGATGAACCGAGCGAAGTCCGACCAGACGTTGTTCATCAGGTCCTCGAACAGCTTGAACGCCTCGTTCTTGTAGGCGACCAGCGGCTCGATCTGCGCTGCCCCGCGCAGGTGGATCCCCTGCTGCAGGTAGTCCATGTCGTAGAGGTGTTCCTGCCAGTGCTGGTCGATGATCTCCAGCAGCAGGTAACGCTCGACCTCGCGCATCAGCTCCGAGCCAAAGCCCTCCTCGCGCTGGTCGTACTGCGCGAGCATCTCCTCCTGGAGCCGCAACGCCAGATCCTCGCGATCGACCGGCTCGATGTCGAGCAGTTCCTCGGAGGGCTCGAAGATCTCGAGCACCCGGCGCATCAGACCGTCGACGTCCCAGTCCTCGATGAACTCGCCGACGCAGTACTCGCCGACCAGCCGGTCGACCAGCTTGACCAGCTGGGCGCGGGCGTTCTCGGAGATGTCGCGGCCCTCGAGCACCTCGTCGCGGTACGCGTAGACGACCTCGCGCTGCTGGTTGAGCACGTCGTCGTACTCCAGCGTGTGCTTACGCGCCAGGTAGTGCTGCTCCTCGACCTTGCGCTGGGCCTTCTCGATCTGCTTGGAGAGCATCCCGGCCTCGATCGGCTCCTCGTTGCCCTCGTCGTCGACGGTGCCGAGCTTGTCAAGGATCTTGTAGATCCGCTCGCCGGCGAACAGCCGCACGACGTCGTCCTCGGCCGACAGGAAGAACCGTGACTCTCCGGGATCGCCCTGACGGCCGGCGCGGCCGCGCAGCTGGTTGTCGATCCGGCGGGACTCGTGGCGCTCGGTCCCGAGGATGAACAGGCCGCCGGCCTCGAGCACCTCCTCGCGCAGCCCCTCGATCCGCTCGCGGATCGAGGGCAACACCTGTTCGATGTGCTCGTCGAAGTCGGGCATCCCGGGCGCCAGGCCGAGCTTGGCGACCTCCAGCCGCGCGAGGTGCTCCTCGTTGCCCCCGAGCTTGATGTCGACGCCGCGGCCGGCCATGTTGGTGGCGATCGTGACCGCCCCCGGAGCGCCCGCTTCGGCGATCGTCTCGCCCTCACGCTCGGCGAACTCCGGCTTGGCGTTGAGCACGGTGTGCTTGATCCCGCGCTTGGCCAGCTGCGCGCCAAGGAGCTCGGAGACCTCGATCGAAATCGTCCCGACCAGCACCGGCTGACCATGGGCGTGCCGGGCTTCGATCTCGTTGACGACCGCGTTCCACTTGCCGTCCTTGGTCTTGAACACCTGGTCGTTGCGGTCCAGCCGGATCATCGGCTGGTTGGTAGGGACCTCGACGACCGGCAGCTCGTAGATCTTCAGGAACTCGGTGGCTTCGGTCAGCGCCGTGCCCGTCATCCCGGCCAGCTTGTCGTACATCCGGAAGTAGTTCTGCAGCGTGATCGTCGCGAGCGTCTGGTTCTCCTCCTGGACCCGGACGGTCTCCTTGGCCTCGACCGCCTGGTGCAGGCCCTCGGACCACCGCCGTCCCTCGAGGATCCGGCCGGTGTGCTCGTCGATGATCTTGACCTCGCCGTCGATCACCGCGTAGTCGACGTCACGCTTGTACAGCGACTCGGCCTTCAGCGCCTGGATCAGGTGGTTGACCAGGTGACCGTTCTCGGCGCGGTACAGATGCTCGATCCCGAGGTACTTCTCGGCCTTGGCAACCCCCTGTTCGGTGACCGACACGCTCTTGTACTTCTCGTCGGGCTCGTAGTCGAAGTCGGCGACGAACTCCTTCTTGGACCGCGGGTCCATGCCCTCGGGCGTCTTGCCCGGCTTCAGCCGCGGCGCCAGCCGGGCGAACTTCGCGTACAGCTCGGCCGCCTGCTCGGGCGCGCCGGAGATGATCAGCGGCGTACGCGCCTCGTCGATCAGGATGTTGTCGACCTCGTCGACGACCGCGAACACGTGGTACTTCGGGCTCTTGTCGTCACCGGAGATATCCCGGCCGCCGTGCTGGAACTTCTCGCCCAGCGACTTGGCCATGTTGTCACGCAGGTAGTCGAACCCGAACTCGGAGTTGGTGCCGTAGGTGACGTCGGCCCCGTAGGCGGCGGCCTTCTCGTCCGCCGGCTGCATGTTCTGCAGGACGCCGATCGAGACGCCGAGCGCGTCGTAGAGCGGCTTCATCCACATCGCGTCACGGCGCGCCAGGTAGTCGTTGACGGTCACGACGTGCACGCCGCGGCCGGGCAGCGAGTTCAGCACGACCGCGAGCGTCGCGGTCAGCGTCTTGCCCTCGCCGGTGCGCATCTCGGCGATGCAGCCGTCGTGCAGCACCATGCCGCCGATCAGCTGCACGTCGAAATGACGCATCCCCATCGTCCGCTTGCCGGCCTCGCGCACGAGCGCGAAGCACTCGTACAGCAGCGCCGCCAACGGCTCGGGCGGCTCGCCGTCGCTGCCGCGGGCGCGCGCCCGCAGCGCGTCGGCGGCGGCGCGGAGCTCATCATCGTCGAAGAGTGAGAACTCCTCCTCGTACGCGTTGATGCGAGCGACCCTTCGCTCGTATTCCTTGAACTTCTTCCCCTCGCCCATTCGCAGGGCGCGGTCCAGGAACGACATGGATTTCAGGGTAGCGCGGGCGAGACGGGTCGAGACCGGGCTGCGCCGTCAGCCGCGGTCAGGCCGCCCCGGGAACGCCGTCGTTCTGCAGCCGCTCCGTCGCCGTCCTGGTCATCCGCCGCTTACGCCGCTTCACGCGGTGGCGCTTGACCTGGACCGAGATCTCATCGGCGCACTCGTTGATCGAGTGCAGCAGCTCGGGCGAGGCGTCACGGGCTCTGAGCGTCACGCCCTTGAGATGCAGCGTGGCCTCGGCCACCTGCGAGTCCGGGTTGGCCGGATTGCGCTCCTCGTAGAGCTCCAACTCCAGCTCCGCCAGCTCGGACACCTGCCGGCTGACCTTCGCAAAGCGCCTGTCGACATGCTCCTTCAGTCTCTCAGAGACGTGCAGGTTGCGGCCTTTGATCTCGATCCGCATCGACCGACCTCCTGAATCTAAAAGCGTTGCCCTATGTGCGTGCGAGGTTATTCCCCGCCCCGGCGTTTGTCGACCCCTCGCCGCGCCCGACACGTCAGAATCAACGCCGTGCCGCTTCCGCCGCTGATCCTCGGAATCGTCAACCTCACCTCCGGTCCGAGCGTCGACCCGACGATCCAGTGGACGCTCGAGCCCTCGGTGCTCGTCGGCGTCGCGCTGATCGCGACCCTGTACGTGCTCGCCTGGCGCCGCGCCCGCGCCACCGGCTCGCCGCACGCGCCCGGCTACGGCCGCCTGGCGCTGTTCTCCGGCGGGATGCTGTCGGTCCTGATCGCGCTCGTCTCGCCGCTGGACGCGCTCGGTGACCAGATGCTGGTGATGCACATGGCCCAGCACATCCTGCTGCTCGACATCGCGCCGATCCTCTGCATCCTCGGCTTCAACAAGGTGCTGCTGCGACCGATCACCCGCCAGCTGCACACGCTCGAGCGCAACGCCGGTCCCTTCTCGCACCCCGCGTTCGCGGTCCTCTGCTATGCGGGGTTCATGTGGGTGTGGCACATCCCGTCGGCCTACGACGCGGCGCTGCACAACACGACCGTGCACGCGTTCGAGCACCTCTGCTTCGCGTTCGCCGGCTCGCTGTACTGGTGGCACGTGCTGTCGCCGATCCGCTCTCGCAAGCGGCTCACCGGCCTGGGCCCGATCGCCTACATGGTCTCGACCAAGCTGCTCGTCGGCGCGCTGGGGATCGCACTGGCGTTCGCGCCCCACTCGATCTACCCCTTCTACAGCCACCAGCCGCACTTCTGGGGCCTGTCGGCGGTCGAGGACCAGAACATGGCCGGTCTGGAGATGGCGCTCGAGCAGTCGATCGTGATGGGAACCGCGCTCGTCTACCTGTTCTACAAGATGCTGTCGGAGTCCGAGCGCGACGCGCAGCGCTCCGAGCGCTACGAGGTCGTGTAACTCGTCTGGCCCGCAACGCCACGCCGCGCCGCGCCGCGCGAGAAACCCCCGCGCGACGCGGCGATCCGCGAGACGGCGGTCGGCTCAGACCACGGCGGTCGGAGCCGATCGTCGCTCAGTGCCTGCTACTTGCTGGCCTTGCAGGGGGCCGAGCCCGAGGCCGTCACGACCTGGTTGGCCTGACCGGGCAGGGCCGCGGTGAACGTCGTCGAGTACGGGCGCTTGGAGCCCTGGCATGCGACCGACGAGAACGCATTGTGACCGTTGGCGCTCGCGCCCTTCCAGTTGAGCACCTCGCTCTGCAGCGAGCCGACCAGACCCGCAGCCGGATAATCGACCGTGCGCGGGATCGGAACGTTGACCACGAGGTACTTGCCGACGTTCTTGTAGGTCGCCGGATACGGCCCCACCGACCCGGTCTTGATTGCGCCGCCGGCACACTGGTGCACGCCGCTCGTCGCGTCGACGAAGAAGAACGCGAGCTTGCCCTGCCCCGCGTTCCAGACGTGCAGCAGTGGGTCACACGCGATCGCGTTGGCCGTCGAGAAGTTGCTCGGCGAACCGAGCAGCGCCTTGATCGAACCGGTGGCGACCATCGCGGCCTTCGGGCAGCCGGCATCGGTGCCAGCGGCTGTGATCTTTGCGATCGTGCAAGTGGGGAAATCCTTGCCGTCGGCCTTGATGCCGTACAGCGAGGCCTTGATGTTCAGCAGGATGCCGCTGCGATTACCGGACGTTCCGGGCGTGACATTGATCCGCTCTTTGAACGCGATGTTCTGCGGCTTGCTCGCGGTGCCGGACGTGCCCGGCTGGAACGTGAATGGCGCCGAGTAGGTGTTGATCGGCGTGGCCGCGAATGCGACGGCGGCCGCGATCAGCATCGCCACCGCGGTGGCGATCAGGACTATGCGCTTCAAACGACTCCTCCTTGGGTGGGGTGACAGCACCTAGCCGGCGTGACCAGCCGGCAGGCAGGCTCACGGACGTGGTTTCAGATGCGGGAACGACTGCATCTGCCCCGTCGTGACGGTTCCGAGCGGCCCCTGCGCCCTGCAGGCCGGCCCAGATGGGTTATCGGTGAGGTAGTACTGTTGCACAACTTGACCTATCGTTAATACCTTCGTGCCCACCGGAGTTGCGGCGGTCAGGGTTGGACTCACCGTCGGCAGCGGGTTGCCGGTGCACAGGTAACTGCCGAACACTGGCAGCCCGCCCAAGAGGCCCCCATAGACGCCCGGCGCCAGGTACGGGTTCGAGCGGTTGGAGTAGGGCCGCTTCTGGTAAGTGGTGAGCGCCTCGGAGCTGAGTGGGTTGGACACGCGCACGTAGTGGACCACGCCCCGGCTGACATCGCCGACCGCCACGGCCTGGCTCGAGGCGGTGCCGTTGGCAAAGAATCCGGCCAGCTCGCGGCGGTAGGTATCGATGTAGTCGATCACCGGGTCCAGCTGCCCGAGGAACGGCTTCAGCGCCGCCAGGAACGGCACCCCCTCGTTCAGGAAGCTGCCGAGTGCCGGCAGCCCCGCCTTCCCGGCGTCGGTCAGCGGCCGCAGATTGGTCGTCAGCGTCTGCAGCTCGGGCGCCAGCAGGTCGACCGACTCAAGCGCCGGGTTCAGCTGCTTGGCGACGGGGTGCAGTTCGTCGATCAGCGGCTTCGTGTTCACCGCGAAGCGGCTGACCCGGTACGTCGTTGCCCGCGTCTGGGCCAGGAACGCCGGGAACGCGCGAATCGTGGCCGCGAGCGCCGCATTGCGGCCGGCCGTCGTCGCGAACAGCCGGTTGCTGTTGCGGACCAGCCCCTGCAGCTGCGCCGGCGAGCTCGACAGCGCCGAGAACACCTGGCCGCCGTCGTGCAGCAGCGTCGAGGTCGCCGACCGCTGACGCTGAAGCACCGCCAGCACCGCGTTGACGTTGGTCGCGAACGGATACAGCTCCGCGAACGCCGCGTTGAACTGCTCGCCGCGGTTGGTCAGCGCCGTGCCGCCCTGCTGCATCCAGGTCTGGAACGCCGCGCGCGTCTTCGGACTGAACGTGTTCAGGATCTGGTCAAGCTGCACGCTCTCGGCGACCTGCCCCTGCGGCAGCGTCGCGCCGTCACGCAGCTTGGGCCCGTTCGGATCGCCGGCCGACAGCTGCACGTAGGTCTCGCCCAGCAGCGTCTTCTGGCGCAGGATCGCGCGGGTGTCGGCGGGCCGCGGCACATACTGATGGTCGATCTGGATCACCGCGCGCGTCAGCCCGGTTCGGTGATCGAGTCCGACCGAGTTCACGTGGCCCACGGTCACGCCGGCGATGTCCACCTGCGCGTTGGGGGCGAGCTCGGTCGCCTGGTTGAACTCGACGCTGAACCGGTACCCCTGCGCGTTGAACGGCAGCGTGCCGCCGAACGAGATCCACAGGAAGATCAGCAGGCCAACGCAGGACGCGGTGAAGGCGACCATCGTGATCATCGCGAGGTTGGAGGGCCGTTGTTTGTTCATCTGCCGCTGGGACAGTTGTAGGTGGTGCCCCCGGTGATTGGGTCCGGAGCGGACGTGACGCCGGGGAGGGTGCTCACGTTCGGGTAGTTGGCCAGGTCCAGCACCACCCCGAGCGACGGGCTCCCGGGCTCGATCGTGTACTGGTAGAACTTGATCGCCGGGCAGTTGCCCATCAGCTGGCCCTGGACGACCGCGCCGTTGGCGTCCTGGTTGGAGACCAGCGAGTCGCTGAGGTGTGCGAGCCAGCCGCCGTAGAACAGATACCCCTGCTGGCCGTGACCGGGCTGGTAGGCGAGCTCGTTGAGCAGCGTGTTGAGCTGGGAGACCGAGCCGCTCAACGACGGAGTCGCCTGGTTGAGTGCCTCGGCGGCCGGCGCCAGCGCCCGCGCGAGCGGCTGCAGCGAGACCGAGTACGGCCGCAGCTGGTTCTCGATCACCGGCGTCGTGTCCTTGAACAGCGGCCGGGACGCTGCCAGCGCCGGCCCCAGATTGCGGGCGAACGGCTGCAGCTTGCGCAGCGTGGACCCGCTCGCGGTCGCGAACGCCTTGACCTTGCCGAACGTCTGGTCGGCCTGGCGCAGCGTCTCGGGGAACTGCGTCAGCGTGTCCTGCAGCTGGGCATCGTTCTCGGAGATGGCCGTAAAGTTCGTGTCCGACGAGCGGATCAACGAGGCCAGCTGCGTGTCGACGCTGCCCAGCGACCCGGCGACCAGGTCGAGGTTGTGCACCGAGCGGCGCAGGCTGCGTTGCCGCGTCGCCAGCAGGCTCGCGAACGTCTCGGTGTCGCGGTCCAGCGGCTCGAATCGCTTCAGCGTGCCGCGCAGGCTGGCAACGGCGTCCGAACTCGGCCGCTCCGCGGTCGTGCCGTGGTCACGGAAGATCTGCGCGCCACCGGACAACAGCAGCAACAGGTAGTTGCGTGAGTCCGCGTCGAGTGAGGACAGGATCTCGGATACGTCGACATCAGGATTGGTCTGACCCGTGCCCAGCGTCGAGCCCGCCGGCAGCCGGCCCGCGCCCGTGGTGCCCGGGTCCAGCGACAGGTACATGTCCTTCAGGGGCGTGCGCGGCCGCAGCAGCACGGTCGCGTTGCGGTAGATCCGGTGGGCGTACTGCTTGTCGATGTTCATCTGAACGACCGCCTTGCCGTCGCGCAGCGTGATCGATCCGACCTTGCCGACCTGGACGCCGGCGATCGTGACCGGCTGCCCTTGACCGGATATCACTGCGGACGCCTCCGAGAACTCCGCGTCGATCGTGTAGTAGCTCTGGCCGAACGTGAACGACGGCTGGTGCTGGAGGATGTAGCCGGTGACGACGACCGCGGCGACGATCAGCACCGCGATCGCGACGAAGTCGCGCCGATGGGTCAGGATCGCGCGCTTCACGGTCCGACCCCCGTTTTGGCGGCGTTGAGATCCGGTGGCGACTGCTCGCCGCACAGCGCCGTGCGGTTGATCGGCGGTGCCTTGCCGGTGAACGCGGGACGGGTCCCGAGCGGGGGCAGCACGGCGTTGCCGTACACGGGTCCGCCGCTCACCGGCGTCGACTTGGTCGCGACCCGGTCGGAGCCGCCCCCGACGCTGGTTCGGATGTACCGGCCGTTGCCGTCGAAGTCCTGCGAGGCCGAGGCGATCCCGACCGCCGTCTGGAACAGCTCCTGGTAGTCCTGCAGGCCGGTCGTCAGCGGCGGGTCGGAGATCCGCTCGTTGCCGGTCGGGATGATCGTGTGCGTGAAGCACACGGCGAGCGGTCCGGAGCCGTTCAGCAGCTGCTTGAGCGATACGACCGTCGTGCTCGTGTCCTGAACGGCCGGCGTCAGATACCGCAGCAGGCCGCCCAGATCCTGCTTGGACACCAGTGCCCGAGTCTGGGCCAGCCACGGCAGCCCGGCGTCGATCGTCGGGCCGGTCTGTTTGACGCCCGGGAGGATC
>Ga0302325_10035185_pt1 | contig 10237 bp, 5 predicted proteins | sample Palsa_T0_2_FD_201948 | JGI IMG/M metagenome (GOLD analysis project Ga0302325, IMG submission 201948) | Peat permafrost microbial communities from Stordalen Mire near Abisko, Sweden - Palsa_T0_2 | ecosystem: Environmental > Terrestrial > Soil > Palsa > Peat permafrost | place: Sweden: Abisko...
CGTCACCCGCGGATTAATCGGTCCCGAGCAAACGGCAGGCTGCGGGCGGCATCCGGAACGGGCCGGATGGCCGCCCGCAGCCCGCGCTAGCAGCTGGAGCCGCCTGTGAACCGTCCGCTCCCGGTGAGCGCGACGACGGCCAGCTGTGCGCTGTTGCGGCCTTCGAGGAAGCTCTCGACCGCGTCGAGATCTTGGGGGCCGCCCGTGTAGCCGGGCAGCTCGATTGTGGACGCGTCCTTCAGGGCGAGACTGATCCCTAGTCCGGCGCCGGAAATGGAGTTGCCGGTGATGGCAGTGCACACCGTCTGGCTACCGTCCTCGGTGACCACCACGCCGCCGGTGAACGTGGTGCCCCAGGCCGGGACCGTCACCGTAGCGGCGGGGTCGCCGGTGATCGTGTTGCCGGTGAACGTGACGCTGTCGGAGCCCGTGGCGGCAAGGGCGGTGTTGACGAATCCGAAGCCGGCGCGGGTGCCGGTGAACGTCGATCCGGTGACGCTGACGGTCGCGTTCGTGGTGCCGTCCGCGTCGACGTTCAGGCCGTCGCCGCCGTTGTTCTTGATCACCATGTCGGTGAAGCTGGGGGCGTAGGTCGAGGACAGCTCGATGCCGTCGCCGGTCGAGTGCTGGATGGTCCCGCCCGACCCCGCGGTGCCGGAGCCGGTGACGGCGAGACCGCCGGCGGGCCCGGTGCCGGCCAGGTCGATCCCGTCGGCCGGACCGCTGGAGGAGACGCTCTGGAACTTGAGCCCGGCGCTGCCGATGGTGGTGTGCTGCACTGTCAGCGCGGTGCCGGTCGTGGTGGCGAGGGTGCTGCCGGTCCTGGTCGCGGTGATCGTGCCGCCGCCGGTCGCCGTGAAGGCGGGGTTCGGGCCGGTGCTGAGGGTCAGCGTGCCGGTGAAGGCGATCGTGGCGCCGGCGTTGTTGGTGAGGGAGACGCCTCGGCCGGTGCCGGCGATGCGGCCGCCGAACGTGACCGTGCCGCCGCCGCGGCCGTCCGCCGCCAGCGCGTCCCCGGCGCTGCCGGCCACGGTGGTGCGGCCGAAGTTCAGGTCGCCGTCGCCGCCGTAGATGAAGATTCCGTCGCCGCCCGCACCGTTGACCGCGACCGCGGTGGTGACGCCGACGGTCGCGTCGTTGACGTCAGCGGCCGCGATCCCGCTCCCGCTGGGGCCGCTGACGTTGACGCCCTCCACGTCGGCGCCCTCGGCCAGGTCGATCCCGTCCCCGCCGCCGTTGGTGATCACCGGCGGGGACCCGCCCGCAGGAACCAGGGAGTGGCCGCCGACGGTGAGGCCGTGCGGCTGGCCCCACAGGTCCTCGCCTGGGTGCATGGTCACGCCGCCGGCGTAGCTGGCATTGCCCTGGTAGAGAAAGATGGTGCTGCTGCGCCCGGCGGCGGCGGTAGCCGCCGCGAGCGTGTTGAACGGAGCGTCCGCCTCCCCGTTCCCGGCCGCCGCGTCGGAGTCGTTGACGTACCAGACCACCCGGCCGACGACGATCGAGACGGTCTCGGTCGAGCTCGGGAATGGGCCGCTGTTAGCGCCGAAGGCGGTGATCGTCACCTGAAAGCTGTCAGTTCCCGAGTAACCCGGGTTCGGCACGTAGATAAAGGAGCCACTCGAATCTCCCCGGCTCAGGGTGCCGTGGGCGGGCGTCGTGATCGCGGTCACGACGAGGTCCGCCGTCGGGTCCGCGTCGCGGTCGCCTTTCAGCAGGCTCCCGCTCACGGTGACCGCTGGCCCCGAAGGAGTGGTGCCGACGCCGAGCGGCGTGTTGCCTGCCGTCGTGTAGCTCTGGTTGACCACGGTCGGCGGGGGAGTGGCGGCGGTAAAGTCGATCGCCCGCGTCGCCGTCGCCGAGGTGGCGCCGAGCGAGTCGGTGACCGTGAACGACACGCGGCGCACCGTTCCCGCGCTCTCATCGCCGGAGAACTCGACCGACTGCAGCGCGGCCTGGTACTCGGCCCTCGACCCCGCCCCGGCGAGCGTCATCACCCCGGTGGCCGAGTCCCAGCGGCCGACGATGCCCTCGTACAACTCCGGCAGCGACAGCCGTTCATGAACGGGGTCGTACCCGGACGTGATCGAGATCGTCGCGCCGGACATGGTGGTGTCGTCGTCGTCGCTGACCGCCAGCGTGGTCGTGACCGTTTCCGGCAGGCCGATCCACTGATAGATGAGCGGGGTCGTCTCGATGTTGGAGAGCACGGGCGGGTCGTCGCACCCGACAATCGTGACGGTGACGGTCGCGGAGTTGGAGGTCTGGGTGCCGTCGGTGACCGTGTAGGTGAAGGTGTCGGTCGCGGTCTGCCCTGCCGTCAACCCAGCGAACTGGCCGTGGGGGTTGTAGTGGATCGTGCCGTTGCCGTTGATAGAGACTGTGCCCTCGGTGCCCGTGGTGTTCACCGCCGCGACGGTCAGCGGCAGCCCGGCCGGGCCGGTGTCGTTAGCGAGCACGTTAATGTTGACCGCCGAGTACTTCCCGGTGATCGCGGTATCGTCAACCGCGACCGGCGGCTTAACCCGGGTGACCTGGATGTCGCATTCGGCGGGAATGGCGGCATATCCCGACAGGCCATTATGCCCCAGAGCGCACGCGTAGTTCATCCGCACAGGCCCGGCCGCAATGGATGCGCTGGCCGACGGCATGATGGGCGCCGCTAGGGCGGCCATCAGCAGCGACAAAATCGGAATTATCGCCCACCGGCGAACGCCCCCCATGATGACCCCCGCGATCCGCATGACCCGTGCGAAATGTTCATGAAAAACAGGCTGGCCCTGAACCTAGCAGCACGAGGAGAGCGCATGCAGGCAAGTTAAAGAAGAGGGAATGCGCGCACGCTAGCAGCCGAGCTATCCGTACATCGTCATAAATGAAAGTGGCGATAAAGCGCGACTAACCTCTCACTTCAAGAACTGACGGATCATTCGCACCTGGCGCTGATGCCCCAGGCGATCAGCGAGCACGCCGAAGTCGGCGCCTCGACGGCCGGCTCGCGGACTACCGCCAGGTCGCCGCCGCCACCCTGATCATGCGCGGCCGCGGGCGACCCACTAGCCGGCAGGCCGTCGCCCGGCTGGCCGAGACGATCCCCGACGCCGAGACCATGACCTTCCCTAAGCTCGACCACTTCGCGCCGGAGAAACAACCCGGCGCGATAGCGGACGCCGTCCTCCGGTTCTTTGCTGCGCACGCCCACCCAGATGCCGACAGCAGCCCCAGGCCCCCCACCGGCGCCTCCCTTGATCGTGCGCGCCGAGCTGGTGCGGGCGTGACCGTTGACCGGAAATGCCTGAACCTTACATTCAGATATTTCGGGCGGAAGTCATGATTGTGTGTAGTTTGCGGTGTTATACGACTGAAACTACACACGATAACCTCTCGATGCTGAAATGTCTGAACTTGAACTCTAGGCATGGTGTGACTAGCGCCCTGAGGCACCATAGATGCGGCGGGGAGGGCTATTGACAGGAGCCGCCCAACCCGCGTCGACCTCAGTCTGAGTTCGCGGGCGGATGCCGGAATTCCTGACCAAGCTCGTGGCCGACCAACAGCCCGGTTAACCGTCAGCGGAGGCGGACGTCGAGGGAGTCGCGGATCGACTCCCCGATGAGGTTGAAGGCGATGACGGTGACGATCAGGATGATCGCGGCCGGGTAGATCATCCACCAGTAGCCGTCGAACAGGTAGTCGAGCCCGTTGGTGAGCATCGAGCCCCAGTCTGAGGCGGGCGGCAGGCCGAGGCCGAGGAAGCTGAGCGCGGACATGGTCAAGATCGCGTCCGCGACCGTGAAGGTGGCGCTCACCACGATCACGCCGAAGGCGTTCGGCACCAGGTGACGGCGGATGATCCACCACTGGCCGCCGCCGACCGTCTTCGCCGCCTGCACGTAGTCGCGCACCCGCAGCGCCAGCACCTCGCCCCTGACCAGGCGGGCGGTGCCGAGCCAGGACAGCGCCGACAACAGCACGATAATCATCAGCAAGTTCGGCGTGAAGATGTTAACCAGGATGAGCAGCAGCATCAGCGTGGGGATCGCCAGCAGCGTGTCGACGACCCGCATCAAGACGACGTCGACGATTCCGCCCAGCCAGCCGGCGATCGCGCCGTAGAGGGTGCCGACCACGGTGGTGGTGATCGCGACCGCGAAGCCGAGTTCGAGTGACGACTGGCCGCCGCGCATCAGCCGGCCGAGAATGTCAAAGCCGTCGCCGTCGGTGCCGAGCGGGTGGCCCGCCCCCGGGGGCAAGGTCGCGTTGTTGAGGTTCACCGTCACCTGGTTGGTGTGGTAAACCAGCGGCCCCAGAAAGGAGAACGCCACCAGCGCCAGGACGATGCCGACGCCAATCTGGGCCTGCCGCAGGCTCGCCCAGGTTCGGAAGGCAGAGCGCGATCCTTGCCGCTGGCCGCCGTCGGCGCCTGCGCCCGGGCCGGCGAAGCTGGCCTCGGCCGGAACTTCACGCGTGGTCATTGCGGATCCTTGGGTCGAAGAAGCCGTAGGCGACGTCAGCCGCCAGATTGCCGATCACCGTGGTGACGCCCGCGATGAGCGCGCCGCCGAGCAGGATCGGGAAATCATGGCTGATCGCCGCCTGGAAGAAGAGCAGCCCGACCCCTTGGTAGTTGAAGATCTCCTCCACGATGATCGCGCCGCCGAAGATGCCGGGCAGGGACAGGCCGACCAGCGTCACGATCGGCAGGATCGCGTTCCGCACGACATGCCGTGCCAGCACGCGGCGCTCGGTCATGCCCTTGGCCCGCGCGGTGCGCAGGAAATCCTGCGCGAGCACGTCGATCGCGGAGGCGCGCATGTAGCGGCTGAACCCGGCGACGCTGGACAGGGTCAGCGTCAGCACCGGCAGGACCAGGCCGGCCGGGTCCGCCAGCACGCCGCCGACGGTCGTCGCCTGCGGCGCCAGCGGCGGCAGCCAGTGAAACTGCACGCAGCAGAGCGCGATCAGCATCAGCGCGAGGAAGAAGTCCGGCATCGTGTACAGCGTGAACGAGACGCCGTCCAGTAGGTAGTCGCTCGGGCGGTTCCGGTTCACCGCCTGGTAGATGCCCATCGGGATGGCGATCGCGAGGGCGAGGAAAGTGGAGACGCCCAGCAGCAGGACGTCTTCCGGCATCCGCTGAAAGATCAACGTCGACACCGGTTGCTGCAGCTCGTAGGAGGTGCCGAGGTTGCCGTGGCACACCTGCACGACATAGTCGAAGAACTGCACGTACAGCGGCTTGTCGAGGCCGTAGGTCTGATTGAAGATGGCGATCTTCTGGGGGGTGGCCTTGAGCCCCAGGATCGCCCGGGCCGCGCTGCCCGGGACCATGTGGACCATGATGAACGTCAAGATCATGACGCCGATCACGACCACGATGGCCTGGGCAGCGCGCCTGGCGAGGTAAGACGTCACTTCGTGAAGTACCACGCCTCGGGGTTAAGGCCGCCGCTGAACGGGTTCAGCGGCGCATAGCCGGCCAGGCTCGACTTGTACACCTGGATGTTGGATGACAGCGGCACCCACAGCTGCGGAAGTTGCTCCGCCGTGTAGTCCTCGTACTGGTAGAACGTCTGGGTGCTGCTGCCGTACTCGGTCTCGTTGATGAGGTTGTCTTCTTCGGCGCTTGAGTAGCCGCCCTGGTTGTCCGCGCCGTCGGTGTTGAAGAGCCCGTCACCCGCAGGGTAAAGGTCGTACGGGCTGTAGCCGAAGTAGACCAGCTGCCAGCCGCACGACGAGGCCGGGTGACTGCTGGCGTTGCAGACGCCGACCGTGGAGATCAGCGTGTTGAACGGCTCGGTCTTGAGGCTGACCTTGATGCCGGCCTGCTCCTCCGAGCTTTGGATCGCGGCGAACTGCTCGTCGAAGCCAGTGGTCCCGGAGGAGTAGAGCAGCTGGAGGGAGAGAGCCGCCCCCTTCGTGATGCCGGCGCCGCACTCGGTCGCCCCGGTGCCGGGGTCGGCGCAGGTCGTGGTGCCGTTCGGCGTGACCGTCCAGCCGTGCGCCTTCAGCAGCGCGATCGCCTTGGACGGGTCGTACGGGTACGGGCCGCCGCTCTTCTCCAGCGGGGACAGCAGGCTGCTGAAGCCGCCGACGGGAATTGGACCGTTTCCGGGGTCGGCGTAGCCGTCGTAGATCTTGCTCACGATCTGCGGACGGTTGATAAGGTCCTCGATCGCCTGCCGGACGTACAGCTGGCTGACGATCGGTCCCACCTGGGAGTTGTAGAAGTTCGGGAAGATGCCCGCCTCGCCCGGGATCGGCTGAGTGGCGACGTCGTAGCCCTCGGCCTTCAGCTCCGTGATCTGGTTGAGGTCGTTCTGCGGCAGGGTGCCCACGGTCAGGCTGCTGCCGGACCGGAGCGCGTCGAACTCCGCGCTGTCCGTGGTGAACGGCTCGTTGATGACCTCGTCGAGGGTCGGCTTGTCCGGGCCGGAGTAGTCCTTGTTGGGGACGTAGATGTACTCGCCATCGGTGCTGAAGCTCTTGAGCTTCCACGGTCCGTCCACTACCTGCCACAGCGGGTTGGTGGCGAAGGTGGCGATGTCGCCGCCTTCCTTCTGCAGGAAGGCGTAGACGGTCTTGGCGCCGCCCTTCGTCTCGTCGTAGTTGCCGACCGGCCCGGTCGCCGACTCCTTGTCCCACGCGTGCTGTGGCAGCAGCGGGATCTCGGCGATGATGTCTTCGGTGAAGAACGTCGGGTTATAGGACTGGGTCAGGTTGAGGACGATGGTTGAGCTGCTCGGCGTCTGCACGCTCTTGACGTCGTCGGGGAACAGGCCCTGGACGTAGTCCTGCCAGTTCGGCACGTTGGCCTTCAGCAGGTTGTCCGTGAACGTGAAGTCCCGGCTGGTGATCGGCGTGCCGTCGGACCACTTCCACGGCTTGAGGTCGATCGTGACGGTCTTGTCGTCGTTGCTGTACGTCAGTGAGCTGAACAGGCTCTCCTGCGAGTTGACCGTCGACTGCGCGCCGTCCCCCTCGTAGACCAGACCCGGCCACAGCGGGCTGGACAGGTTGACGTTGTAGCCGTCCGAGTTGGTCGCGGGGACCAGCGGGAAGATGAAGTTCGGCGTGGCGGCCACCCAGGGGATGGTGACGGTGCCGCCTTCGATCTTCTGACCGGCGGTGCTGGCTGTGCTGCCGGTGCCGATGGCGGTGCTGCCGCCCGCGCCGGAGCATGCTGCGACACCCGCGGCCATCAGCAGGGTCGCTGCCGCCGTGGCGATCGGCCAACGGTGGGTGCGCATGAGGGGCTTCCTATCGTTATGTGACACGCCGCATATTCTCCATAAAACCCAGTGGTTTACTAGGACAATAAATTCTACAATGAAATTATGGCGATTCGGTGGTATTTTGGCCATAGTCGATCGTTTTTTATCGATTCTGTTTCGGAGATGTGTCTGGCCGCCGCCAGGCGCGGTGACGTAACGGTCGGCAGCCGGCTACCCGCCCGAGACCTGCGGTAAGGGGAGCCTTACGCCACCGGGCGCTCTGCCGCCGCACGGAGCAGTGCGGCCCGCGTCAGGATCGCGTGCGCCCGCCCGTCGCGCAGTACGAGGACCGTATCCGGCCCGGTGCCGGCCGGGCCGAGCGCCTCCAGCGCGTCGCGCACCGACTGCCCGGCTCCGATCGTCGGCAGCGGCGCGTCCGCGCGCCCGGTGATCAGGTCGTCGCCGTGGACCCGTAGCCGAAGGCCAGTCGGCGGGCATGGTGCTCGGTCATACCACCAGACTAGGTGATTTCCCTTATTGCCGATAGGACAAATAGGAAGTAGTTCGGAGGCAGTAGTAGCCGAGTCGTCCCGCTGGCCCGGCCGCTCAGCTGATCATGGACCGGATCAGGGTGCCTTGGTCGACCTCAGCACTGTATTGCTTGCCGAGCGCGCCGAACTCGAGCATGACCTCGGCCACCCGCTGGATGGTCTGCGCGTTCACCGGACCGGTCGGGAATCCGGGCGGCGCCATGGTGGCGGTCACCTGGCGCGGCAAGTCGTCGGACTTCGCTATGGCCGCCTGAACGACCAGTGGCTCGGTATCGGCGATCGTCTGGCCTTCCTGGATCGCGCGCACGAAGGCGGCGGCCGTCTTCGGGTATTTCTCGGCCCACGCCTGGGTGGCCACGTACCCGTCCATGGGGAAGTTCTCCGTGGCGCCTTGATCCATGTCGGCCAGTTCCTGATCGCCATAGTCTTGCTCAGCGATGGTGACGTAGGGCTCAGCCAGGAGCGCCGCCCCCCAGCTACCGGTCTGGAGCTGGGCGGGCATCGCGGGATACCCCTTCGGGTCCGTGATGAATTCGACCCGCTTAGGGGAGATCCCGTGTTCCTCAAGAAGCGCGCTGGTCAGCAGGGTGCCAATGCTGTTGGTCCCGTTGACCCCGATCTTCTTCCCCACCAGGCCCGCGATCGAGGTGATGTGCGAGGCAGCCGTGACGACCAGCGTGCGCGTGCCGGACTTAAGGGTCGATGCTTCGGCCAGGATGCGGAACCTGGCGCCGGCCGCCTGCGCCTCGATGTAAGGCAAATAGCTTTGGGCGCTGATGTCGACCTGGCCCTTGAGCTGAACGCTGACCACCTGGCTGCTGGGGATCTGCTCGATCGTCACATGGAGCCCCTGCCTGGCGAAGAGCCCGTCGTCCTGCGCGATGTACAGCCCGGCGAGGTCAACCGCCGGCGAGGCGGCGATCGTGATGTTCGTTTCCTCCGGCTGCGTGAGCGCGGAATCAACCGCGGTGCCGGTGTTCGAGGAGCATCCCCCTGCCAGGGCGGCGGACGCAGCGACGGCCAGCGCGATCCACGGTGACGCGCTGAATCTACGGATACGCATCTTCTTGTCCCCCCCGGGCTTGAGGGCGTGTCCTCGCGGTACACGACACCTCAGGTCAGTCCTGCAAGCCGCCTGGAATCCGAGCGTTTTGCGCCATATTAGCGATGCGTAACTATAAAACCGGGTTTGTGACAAAAAGTCATTTTTATGGCATAAGTGAGCACGGGCTCGGTGCACGTGATGGCAATGTACTGAATTTAAAATCGGTAATCCAAGTTACTAAAGTGATCACACAGAGCGACCACTTCACCGCGTGTATCAGGCCACTGCGTTGCCGACCGCGGGCGTCGGCACGGGGATGCCAGCGCCCGCCACCGGGCCACGGTGTCGAACGCGTCCTGGTGCAGCACCGCGCGACCCCGGATGACCGGCGGCCCTTCCGGGTCGGGGTCGAGGTCGGGCAACGGCCCGTCCGGGTCGTAGCCGGACAGGTCGCGGTTCCACACGCTTTCGAACAGTATCTGCGCGGTCCGCCCGCTGACCTGGGCGTAGCTGATCTCGCGATGCCGCTCGCGGGCGCGGGCCTCGGTGTCGCCGAGTACGAACGAGGCCGAGGGCAACAGCTTCACCGAGCCCGCCGGGCGCCCGTGCGCGGCGACCCGGGCCCTGATGTCGCGGTAGAACGCCTGCGCCTCGTCGAGCTGGTGGTAGGGGGAGAAGATCGCGTCCGCGTTGGCGGCCGCGAAATCCCGGCCCTGCGGGGGAGACGCCGGCCTGCAGGATGACGGGCCGGCCCTGCGGCGAGCGCGGGACGTTGAACTGCCCGCTGATGTCGAACTGCTTGCCGTGATGACTGAACGTGCCCACGGCGGGGTCGGCCAGGAACTGCCCGCTCGAGGAGTCCGCCACCACCGCGTCGCCCGGCCAGGAGTCCCAGAGCTGGCGGGCCACGTCGATGAACTCCCCGGCCCGCGCGTACCGGTCGTCGCGGTCAAGGAACCCGCCGCGCCGGAAGTTCCGCCCGGTGAACCCGTCGAACGAGGTCACGACGTTCCAGCCGGCCCGGCCGCCGGACAGATGGTCGAGCGAGGCGAGCTGCCGGGCCAGCTCGTAGGGCTCGTTGAAGGTGGCGTTCAGCGTGCCGACGACCCCGAGGTGCGAGGTGACCGCGGCGATGGCGGCCAGCACCGGCAGGGTGTCCGGCCGGCCGATGATGTCCTGGTCGAAGATCAGCCCGAGCCGCTCGCGCAGGGTGGTTCCGGTATAGGAGGTGCGGAACGAAAGGTGGCGCTGCAATTCAGGCACCAGCCCCCTGGTCAGCTGCCGAAGGTCGCGCGGCAGCGCCCCCGGACGCAGCCGGAATCCGGTGAGCCCGGCCGAACGCCACTCGAGCAGCGTGTCGGCCAGCTGCGCGGGCGTCCCGGTGAAGATGACGGCGTCGCTGGCGTACCGCTCGCCCGCCAGTTCGT
>Ga0302325_10035186_pt1 | contig 10237 bp, 4 predicted proteins | sample Palsa_T0_2_FD_201948 | JGI IMG/M metagenome (GOLD analysis project Ga0302325, IMG submission 201948) | Peat permafrost microbial communities from Stordalen Mire near Abisko, Sweden - Palsa_T0_2 | ecosystem: Environmental > Terrestrial > Soil > Palsa > Peat permafrost | place: Sweden: Abisko...
CGCTTGCCAGGTGCGCGTAACTCCCGCCGGCGCAAGATTCGTTCCCTTGATCGCGACCCATGCATTGGAAGTAACTACCTGAATATTGCTGGCGGCATTCGTCGTCTGGCCCAAGGTAGGCGCCGAAGGAGTCAATTGGCGGACCCTGTTGTTGGAGAAATCCGCGATATAGACGTCCCCGAACGTTCCCACCGCCACGCTCCGGGGCGCATTCAATTCGGCCGACAGGGCCGGACCGCCGTCGCCGCCGAATCCGGCGCTGCCATTGCCGGCTACCGTGTAGATTGTCCCGTTCGCCAACATCACGCGCAGCCGGTCGTTGTTGACATCCACGATGTACAGATCTCCCGCCGCATCGAGCGCCACGCCGGCCGGATACCCGAATTCAGCTTTGATCGCGGGCCCGCCGTCGCCGCCGAAGGAAAAGACGCCATTGCCCGCGACGGTGTTAATGATGCCGCTCGGATTGACCTCGCGAATCACATTGTTCAGCTGATCGGAGATGAAAATGTCGCCGGCCGGATCCACCGCGATGCTCACCGGATTGTAAAGTGTAGCGTGAGTGGCCAAACCGCCGTCCCCGGTGTAATTCCCGTATCCTGCTCCGGCCCCGTAACCATTGCCGGCCACGGTGGTGATGATGCCGCTGGTGGAGACTTTGCGGATCACGTTGTTACTGCTGTCGGCAATGAACAGGTTTCCAAAAACATCGATCACCGCATCCTCGGCGTAATCGAGCGTGGCGCTGGTAGCGAGTCCGCCGTCGCCGGTATAGTTCGCCGTGCCATTTCCCGCCACGGTGGTGATGATGCCGTTGGGCGCCAGTTTACGGATCCGGTTGTTGCCGGGGTCGGCAATATATAGGTTGCCCGCCGGATCAAGCGCCACACGGTACGGCTGGTTCAATTCCGCGCTGGTTCCGGGAATGTTATCCCCGTTATAACCGGGTGTGCCTGTGCCGGCAACGGTGGTGATGGTCCCGTTGGTCGAGATCTTCCGGACGCGGTTATTGGTGAAGTCGCAGAAGTAGACATTTCCCGCGGGGTCCGATACGATGCCGCGAGGATTGTATAGCGCGGCGCTGGTAGCGGCGCCTCCGTCTCCCGAGTAGCCTGCATTGCCATTTCCGGCGATGGTCGAGATGGTGAAGGACGGAGCCTGGCACCAGGCGGGCGCGATCACGCAAGCGGTCAGCCAAACTGGAATCGCGCAAGCTAATTTGCGCATGACGGAACGTCTGCTGGTCATTGGAAATCCTCCGGACTTCGCCATTGTGCGGCGGGAAGATCCGGCGGACAAGCACGCGCAGGCGCGTAACGTTACAGCCGATTGCTTTCAACGTGATAGACTAGGAATTCGCGGGGCTCGAGGCAAGGGATGGAGAAGCAAGCCCAAAGTGGGGCGGACCCCCCGGTCCGCGGCTGGCCCCTTGGCCAGCCTTCCGGGGCTCCCGCGAACCTCGCAGGTTTTCCTCGCCTTTGGCGGCCCGCAGGCCCATGACGACAGGTTGGTCTTCGCTCACATCGGCCGAATTAGACGGCGTTCGCGCCAGCCTGGAGCAGATACTGGCCTCCCCCAGTTTCACTTCCTCCGCCCGAAGAACCCGTCTGCTCCGCTACTTGGTGGAGCGGGCGCTCGCCGGGCAGGGCGAACAAACCACCGAATACGGAATCGGGCTGGACGTCTTCGATCGGCCGGCTTCCTTTGATCCGCGCATCGATTCGATTGTGCGTACCGAGACCAGCCGCTTGCGCCAGAAGCTGCGGGAGTACTACCTCGAACCCGGACAGTCCGATCCCGTCGTAATCGAAATCCCGCAGCGAAGTTATATACCATCGGTCACATTTCGAGACTCGCCGCCTGTTTTGCCGGTGGATAGCCCAGTGGAATCTCCGGTGGCGTCCCCTCCTCCCCCGCGCCGCCGTTTGTGGCAGTTCCTGTCCGCCTTGGCGGTAGCTGGCGTGATCGTAGCGGCTGTAACCATAATTAAATGGCGCGGGCCCTCAGCGGCGCCCATTACCTCCGTGGTGGTGCTGCCTTTCCAGAACTTTTCGCCTAACGCGGATGCCCAGTATCTGGCCGACGGCGTCACCGAGGAGCTAACCAATGAACTGGCCCAGCAGAGGGACCTCCGCGTGGTGGCGCGGACATCCGCGTTTGCATTCAAGGGCAAAGGAGTGGATATCCGCGAGATCGGCCGCAAGCTGAACGTAGGCACGGCCATCGAAGGCAGTATCTCGAAAGAGGGCGGATCGGTTCGCATCACGGCGCAGCTAATCCGCACCTCCGACGGCTATCATTTGTGGTCGCACTCCTATCAAGTGGCGTATCGCGACGTGGCGGACGCGCAGGCTCAGGTAACGCAAGCCGTGGAAGCAGTGGTGCTGAAGCGTAACGTCCCGGAACCGGCAGTTGCGGTCGCGTCCACCAGCCCGGAAGCGCACGATTTGTACCTGCAGGCCAGCTATCAGCTCTCGCGGCAGACGCCCGATGCGTTCGCTAAGAGCCTCGCGCTCTACCAGGCAGCCGTGGAGAAGGACCCGGCCTATGTGAACGCGTACCGGGGCATCGCGCGCGCCGAGACCGCCTTAATCCACATCACCGCGGCCGCGCCCCAGCCTGCCTTTCTACGCGCCCGCAATGCGCTGGAAAAGGCGCTCGAAATCAACCCGAACGATGCGGAAAGCCTGGGTCAGCTCGCCGACATCGACTACGTATACGATTGGGATTGGCCGCGCGCGCAGCGTGAGTTCCGCCTGGCCATCGAGCACGGAGCGCAGGCCACCACGCACTCTTATTACGGCTGGTCGCTGGCCACCAGGGGAGATTTTGCCGAGGCGCACCGCCAGCTTGAGATCGCGCAGGATCTCGACCCTTTGGGAGCCGGTCCGCGCATTAACCAGGTGATGGCTTACTTGCTGGAACATCGATACAGCGAGGCCGAGCGGATTCTACGCCAGTCGATCAATTCCAATACCAGCCCTCTCGACGCGCATCTCCTGCTCGGGCTGGTTGCGGACTACGAGCACGATTGCAAAGAAGCAGCGGCGCATTTCGAGTGGTCGGCAAAGAATTATCCGGCGCCGATCACCACCTTCGGTCTCGCGCTCGCCTCGGCGTGCCGCGGAGAAAACCAGCAGGCGCGCCAGTTTCTAGCCAAGGCGGCCGCCGGAGGCAGTTCGGCATTCGCGTCGCCCTATCAACTGGCTATGGGCTACGCCTACGTGCACGACAAAGAGGCGGCGCTGGCGTATCTGGAAAAATCCGCCGAAGCTCGGGAAGGGCAGATTTTTTATATCAAGTACGATCCCGCCTTCGACGAGATCAGATCGGACCCGCGTTTCCTCGTTTTAGAGAAAAAGGTAGGCCTGGAGCAGGCGCCAAAACCTGTGGGGCAGGTTGCCAACCTGCGGCCGATTGGCAATCGGCCTACTGCTGGATCTTTGGGAACGCTTCCATGGATGCGGGAGAAGGTTTGGCCGATGCGCCGCCAATCGGCCGCAAGTTGGCCATAGCGGGCAACCTTCCCTGGTGCTTAACCTCTCCTCGCTCGGCGGCGCAGGCCGTTTCTCCTACCGGTTCGGATTATTCCACAGCCCTTGGGAGCGAACTGCCGCATTGAGCAGCGAGCACTCCCAAAACGATTAAGCACTTAACCTTCCCCGCAAAGTTCTCTGCCAAGGGTTTCCGCAGACTGTGACCGCCGTATGCGCGATCGCACCCATAAAAAAACCGGGCGGCTCAACGCCGCCCGGTTTGGCACTACTCTGCGGTGATTCGCGCTATCTCACGAACACCGAGATGGTCGCGCTTACGGTCTGGCCTCCAGCTCCATAAGCGGTTATGGTGTAGGTTTGGTTACCGATCGGGTTGATGGTAATCGAACCGTTCGGCTGGCCCGTGGTGGGCGGTATGTCGCCGCCGATGATCACGACGGACTGAGCGTTGGACGTGGTCCACGTAAGGACTACCGGGCTGCCGGCGTCCGTGGAAGTCGTCGGATTGGCTGTGAACGACAGGATCTGTACCGTACCCACTATCACCGTGACGTTGGCCTGAATCATGCCAGCGCCGTTAGTGGCGACGAGGGTGTAGGTCGTCGTGGTGCTCGGGGTGACGGTGGCGCAATCGTTTGCGTTCAGATTGGTCCCGACTCCCGGAGTGATGCTGATTGACGAGGCATTGGTCACCTGCCAGCAGAGCTTGGACGATGTGCCCGGCGTGATGGTCGGCGGGTTGGCAACGAAGCTCACGACTTGCGGGATCGCATTGCCATTGACCGTAATCGTCACCGGCGCGGTAACTGAGCCGAGCGAATTGGTAGCGGTCAAGGTGTAAGTGGTGGTAGCGGCCGGAGTCACCGTGGTGCTGCCGTTCGCGGCCACTGTGCCGACGCTGCTGATTGTGACAGACGTGGCGTTGTTGGTAGCCCAGCTGAGGGTTGATGAGCCGCCCGGAGCGAGGCTGAGCGGGTTGCCTTCAAACCGCACGATCTGCGGAGCGCCTGCTACTACGGCTCCGACCGTGACTGTGGTTGACTGCGTAACCGTACCGGACGCGCCGGTTGCGGTTAGCGTGTAGGTGGTGGTGGCCGCCGGCGTAACCGTGGTTGAGCCGGACGAGGCGACGCTGCCTACTCCGCCCGAGATGCTTACCGATGTCGCGTTCGTCGTCACCCAGATCAACGTCGTGCTGGATCCGGCGGTGATGCTTGCCGGGTTGGCGTAGAACTGCGTAATCTGCGTAGACGCCGCTGCGACCGCGGACACTGTAACCGAAGCTGTGGACGATAGGCCATCGGTATTCGTCACCGTCAGGTTGAAGGTATAGGTTGCACCCGCGGCTGCCGTGAAGGTTGTGGTAACGCCCGTTGGGTTGGATAGAGTGACAGGCGGACCCGAAGTCTGCACCCACTTGTAAGTGAGCGTTTCACCCAGCGGATCGTACGATCCCGCGCCGCTCAGAGTGACCAGGCCGGCCGGTATGCCGATCTGGTTCGGCCCGGCATTGGCCACCGGCGGGCTGTTGCCGACGCGCCGCGTACCCATTTCGTAGCGGATGCGTGGAACGTCCATCGGCACCGGCGTCTTGACCTTGTCGTAGTCTCTGGCGTGGATATAGTTGCCCATTTCGAAGCCAAAGGTAAACTGGCCGCTGTCATGCGAGGTAATTAGCGTCTGGTTGTAATCGGCCTCGGCCGTCAACGCGAAGTGCGGGCTGACCGGCTGAGTCAACTTGATTTCGCCGCCCGGAGCTGCGTGGTTCGGCGCAATCTGGCGCCGCAAATAACCGAGGTTGCCCGAAATGGTAGCGTTGCCCCAAACCCCAAACAGGTAATTCAGGCCGTATTGGTTGACCACCTGCGCGTAAGTCTGCAGGACCACGCCGGGCGCAAGCGTGGCGCTATTGAGCACAGCATCGTTCTTGAAGCCCTGCGTTCCGAATAGGCCGATGCGCCCATCGCTGAATAAATAATCCAACATAAAAGCGAACTGGCCCAATCCGCCGCCGCTTTGGTCGCCCTTGAAGTCGATGTACTTGAAGCTGGCGAAACCGCCGGCCTGCACGTTGCCCCAACGGTTCACCAGACCCAGATCGAACTGGCCTTCCTGGTGTCCGGGGTAGTACATGTATTCGCCCTGGGCCTGCACGGCATGGTTACCCTCCATTCCGAACGGCGCGAAGAACTGCGCGCGTCCGTTGACCGTAAAATCGCCGGTCTTCGAGGGGCCGAACGTGGGCCCAATGTTCAAGCCCACAATGGAAAACTTCGGCTGGGGCTTGGGCATATTGTTGAGTACGTTGTTAGCGGCATCGGTGGCCTCTTTGTGCGCGATGTCGGTTGTCTGCTGCCCGGAGAGAGGCTTCGGCAGACCGTTCACTTCAGTCTCGAGCTGGTTTTCCTTGTTGCGCAGGTCGGCCAATTCAGTCTTGAGTTGGTCGTTAGCGCCCTGAAGCGCCTTCATTGCGGCCAGTATGTCGTCCAGCTTATCTAGCCTTTTCAAAATCTGCGCGCAACAATCGGCCTGCGCCTTCAGCATGTCCTGAATCGCGTTCAAGGCTTTGAGAATGTCGCCGACGCCGCCGGCTTTAATAAGGTTGCCTTGGCCGTCGGTGACTGTCATCACCACGCGGCGATTCATGAACCGGCCTTCCTTGGTCTTGTTGTCTACTTCGGGGTCGCTCTTTCCGTCGCCGGCGGTGGTAATCTGACCGGCCGAGGCTCCGTACTTCACCAAAAACGCCTTTACCGCTTCCGCGCGCGCCATCGCCAATTTGTCGTTGTATCGCGCCGAGCCAACGTAATCCGTGTTGCCCGTAACTTTGACTTTGTAGTCTGAATGCTGGCTCAGGATATCAGCCAGACGTAATAAGCTCGGATATCCATCCGACAAGATCGACGAATTGAATTCGAAATTTATCTCTTCCCAATCGTCTTTTGTCTGTCCGGACGGCGCGTTCAACCCCTGCGCGAATATACAGGACGCCATTAACCCGAGGGCCCCTACCGACACTATTCTATTCATTTCTGCTATTCTCCTCAGCGTTTACCCACATGTACAAGAAAAACCGGAGTCTGGAGAGCCGTCATAGAACCAGCCACCATAAGACCCGTCTCTAACTTTTTCGCGCGTGAAGCCCGCGAGTCCCATAAACGCAACTAGAGAATAGAATACCCGGAAATCCGGTCCATCGCCAACAATTTTATGGCTTTAGTCAACCTGACAACGTGTCGCAGCGTACTATAGCGGTTTCAATAATGCGACAATAAGAACCGGGAGCTGCCGGATGGACAATCGCCGCTGGACACAGTGGAGGAAAGTCCGGTCTCCGCAGGGCAGCGTGCCGGCTAACGGCCGGGGTCCGGAAACGGATACGGAAAGTGCCACAGAAAATATACCGCCTGCAAAAGTTTGATACGTACTAGAGCAGGTAAGGGTGAAATGGTGCGGTAAGAGCGCACCGCGGCGGGAGTAATTCCGCCGGCATGGTAAACCCCACGTGGAGCAAGGCCAAATAGGGGAGGAGGGACGGCCCGTCCCTATGAACTTCCGGGTAGGCCGCTAGAGCCGGATAGCAATATCCGGCCCAGATGAATGATTGTCGCCCGCAAGGGTACAGAAACCGGCTTATAGTCCGGCAGCTTCTTTCTTAACTGATCATGCGGCGACGGCTGCCGCATTGTGGATACCAGGCGCGCGAAACTCAGCGCGCGGAAACGTACTGGAACAGTACCTGGAGCACGGTGTGCGAGCGCCACCACGTAGACGCGGCCTTATCGCGCGCCGCCGCAGAAATTGTATAAGAAATGCGGCTTAATTCTCCGACGGCTTCTCCGCGTGATCAATTACGAGGACCTGGACCGGGCCTTTGGCCGATTCGAGTTTCAAGCCGAGCTGTTCCTGCATGGCGGTAAAGATGTCCGGGCCGGAATCAGCCGCCGCGGCGCCACCGGCGGGACGCGGCCCCGCTGCATCAGCGGACGGAACGGCCGGCGTATCCGGCGTGAAGGTAAACTGGAAATCGAACTCACCAGTGATTCCAGTTTTATCAACAACCGTGCGGCTCAGCATCCTCGAAAGGTAATTGGCCAGGTTCGACATGGTCGTACTCGACGCTTGAAGCCGGCCGCTTGCCATGGAGCCCCCCATCAACCCGCAGTACTTGCCGGGCGCAATAGTGAAATCGCCAGGTTCACGCTGAACGCAGTTCGGGGTTTGTAACTTCGGGCCGCCTTTCGCCACGGTCAGCTCATAGACAGGAAGCTCTTTCGTCTCCCGGTGGATTGTCAGGCGGAACCGGTCACGCAGCAGCGTCTGCAGCCTCCGATATTGCAGAACTACGTACTCCTGGCTGTGGGACGGAGGGCCTTCGCCCTTTGCCTCGATGTTATAGCGGTCCGCATCGATCCAACCCGGACCACCCGTGATCTGGAAATCGCGGACCCCGTAGGCAAAGACGACAAGATCTCTCAAAGTCATTCTTTCGAGGTGACAGTTGGGAACACAAGTGAACATTCCGCCGCGCTCGCCGCTGACATCGCGCTTGATCGACGCTACCTCGAAAGCGGCCGGCGCCTCCTGCGGCGCGGCATATAGCGAAACGATCGCGGTTGCGCCAGTGATCGACGCCACCAATGCCGCCGCTGCCATGCCTCCCCAGGACCTCCGCGTGTGGTCCTGCCGTCCCAACACCCGCCGGATTCGGCCCAGCAACTCACCTCCGGTAGCGGCCAGCGCAGGCGCGCGAATCCGGTCGCGGATCTGCTCCATCTCAGCCAACGCGCTCGCATATTCGAAAGCGCTGCCGCAGACGGCGACCGCCATATCGTCGCAACAATGCTCCCGTTCCAGCCGCATCTGCCTGCCCACCCACCACACGGCGGGGTGGTAGAACAGCAACGTCTCGATCCCTGTTTGCAGAAAGTTTAGCAGGTAGTCGTTCCGCCTGATGTGGGCCAACTCATGTGCCAGGATTGCCGCGATTTGCGCCTCACCGAGGCCGGTGAGCGCCGTCACCGGCAGAAGAATGTACGGCCGCAGCCAGCCAATTGCAGTGGGAACCCGGACCGCTGCAGACGTACACAATCGAACCGGGGCGGAAACGCGCAGCCTCCGTTTCAAACCTGTGACAATGTTCTCGAGTTCAGCGCCCGCGGGGATGGCGTCGCGCTTCAGTTTCCGCAGGCCCATCCACCCGCCTGCAACGCGTGCGGAAAGCAGCAGTACGCCGATCATCCAAATGCACACCGCCCATCCTGAGATTCCGGCGTGCGGAGCGCTGGACGCTGGGGCGTAATAGACGAGCTGTTCCAGCGTAGCGGCCGGCGCCTGCGGGGAGAATCGAAGCGCTGGCGCAGCCTTCCCTGGCTCGCCGCGGGAATGCCACGCCGCCGTAACCATCAGCGCGATTGGCATCGTCAGCATGATCAGGCTCGCCGCCGCGTACCGAAGTCGGGCAGCCGATGGCGGCGCGATCGTCTTGACAACCCACAAGAACAAGGCCAGCAGTGATCCCTGCCAGATGAAGTGAAGCAGCGCCCGGCCCAGAGCCTGCACCGCGGGATGCGCAAGTAGGATTTCCAACGTCATTTCGTACCTCGCTCGTAATCCTTGAGGATTTTGCGAATCTCGGACAACTCCTCCGGCGTGGCTTTGCGAGAAGACAACGCCTGCAACAACAACCTGCTCATCGACCCGTCGAAGGCCCGGTCGAGAAGGTCAGCCACCAGCGTGCGTTGGGTATGCTCCTTCGGCAGGCGCGCTTGGTAGATGTGGGCGTATGGCGCTTCATCCCGGCTCACCAGGCCCTTCTCGTGCATGATCTGCATGAACTTCAGCACGGTGGTGTACCCGGTTTTTTTGACTTCGTTCAGGGTTTGCTGAACCTGGCGTACGGTGCTCGGTCCGCGCTGCCACAGAACGCGCAGGATCGCCAGTTCCGCTTCGGTAGGTTTCGGGAGTTTACCCATCCTGGAACGATTATTATACGAACCAGTTCGTTAATCAACGAATATTTTCGTATAGCTGTTGGGACGACATCCGGTTGTTCGTGACAAACATGTAATCCTCAGATAGACTGCTTGCGATCCGGAGAGCAGCCGATGGACAAGACGCCATTCACGGACTCGCTTGGGGCGGATCGATCTGTACTCGATCGCCTTGTGCAGCGCCGGCAGCGGGAGACCGGCGACGGCCGATACCTGGGAAGGCGTCTAGGAATCGTTTGGCGCTGCAATACTCATCTGTCTTTACCCCTGCCCTAAAGCGGGAAGGGTTTTGGCGGATGCCCTTGCGTCAGGCTCTCTCTCGCCCCCCTTAAGCTCTGAATTAAAGGTGCGCTCTACTCGTGGCCCTTCGCATTGGGGTCGGGGGCTGGGGTTGGGATGCGTGGGAGCATCTCCGCGCGGGTGGCTGCGTTATAGGTGAACCACGCTTCGATCATGGAACTCTGCATCACATCGTCTTTCTGCACGCGGTCATAGGTGTCCGCGTTCGAGTGGTGGGTACGGGTGCCGTACTCCAACCCATCCTGCTGGAAACCGATGCCGTTCAGGCCGATCCACGAAAACGCGGACGAGTCTGTGCCACCGGGGCTCGCGGTCGGCCTGAACTGGTCTCCGCCAGAAACAGCAACTATGTGCTGATCCTTGATCGGCTCAATCCAGGACTTAAAGATGGCCGCCATCTGCGGACTTCCGCCCGCCGAGACTCCGCGGAAGCGGCCGGAGCCGCCG
>Ga0302325_10035187_pt1 | contig 10236 bp, 10 predicted proteins | sample Palsa_T0_2_FD_201948 | JGI IMG/M metagenome (GOLD analysis project Ga0302325, IMG submission 201948) | Peat permafrost microbial communities from Stordalen Mire near Abisko, Sweden - Palsa_T0_2 | ecosystem: Environmental > Terrestrial > Soil > Palsa > Peat permafrost | place: Sweden: Abisko...
CACCGTTAGTCGTGACCAACTTCAGCGCTTTTTCCAGGAAGGCAAGGGCGAACTTACGCTCGCATCCGTTCTCCCCGTCCAGTCGCTGCCCAGTCTCTATCCCGATCTTCCCCTCGATTCCGCGCTCCGCTACGTCAACGACTATTCGCTTGTTCCCGTGGTCAATCGTGCCAACTCGCGCCAGTTGGAAGGCGTCATCTCCCGTGACTCGGTTTTCAAGAAATACGGCAGCCGGCGCGCGCTTGAAGTTCCAACCTCAAGCTGATCTGCTTGGACTCGCCCCGCCCGTTGAAACCATCTTCGACCTTGGTGCAACAAAAAAACCCGTCCCTCGCGGGACGGGTCTCAACCAGAAACCACAAGCTAGCCGCCGTTATTGCAGATGCCCAAGTGGAACGGATTGTCGTGGAACGACTCCGCGCCGCCATCCACCGAGGTGGTATTGGCTGCCCCGAAGTATTCCAGGTAGACGAGGTCCTGCAAGTTATAGGTAAACCCGTTCAAAGTGTACGGGAAGGCGCCGTAGTTGGCGAAGCCTTCTTCCGGATCTCCCACTTCGAGAATTCCGCACACTACAGGATTACCCTCGGTATTTACAACCAGCGGATCGTCCAGCCACTCGCCCGCTTCATGCGACAGTGCCGACACATCCTGCGCGAATACGCCGGCGGTGCCGATGTAGGTGAAGTGCGCATAGGCCTGTGGGGCCGAAACGCTTCCGTATGAGCTGTGATAGCCACCGATGCAGCATCCACCCTCGGTCAGGTATGAATCGTAGGTGATGAAGATCGGAAACGTGCCCGGCGTGATCTTCGACTTGAACTTCGTCAAGATCGTCTGTAGTTGTCCGTCGAACCAAGTGATGTCCGCCAGTCCGACTGTAATTCCAAATTCGTTCCCCACGCTGCCGTCAGCCGCTGGAACTACCAGCGTCTGCAGGGGCGCTACCGTCGGGCTTCCCAACAACAGATGGTATCCCGGAGCCGCGGATACTTCGCTCCAGAAGTTCCCGCGCTGGAATGCGTCCTCGTACTGCGTCGTGCCCAGGTTTGTTCCTTCCGGAGTCACCCAATCCATCTTCTGAAAGATTGGCGAAGCTTGGGTGTTCTGTACCACAGTCCGGCCGTTCGAGAGCTTGGTAAGGGGACTGAACGTCGTTGTCGTGCCACCGCTCTTGTACTGCAACGCGATCGGAATAATGAACGTAGGAACAGTCGTCGAGGTTCCGGTCGTGGGCGCAGTTCCCACCATGTTGTATTTGTAAGTGCGACCCTGGTATACGAACGATCCATTCCAAGTGGTCAGCGGAGTGGCTGGCGTTCCAGAGTCAGCCGTTAGGTGGGGCAGCAGCCGCGCGTACCGTGGATGCGCGGGCAGGGTGTCGGGTGCGTCCTGGGCAAAAACGGTGCCGGCCACGCTGGCCACCACCAAGAGCGCAGCTAGTAAGCTGAGCCGAGTGAATCGTTGCTTCATGTGTATGGATCTCCTTGGAGTCTTTGACATCTACAGCATCCGGTTCTTGTTCTTGTGAAACGAACGAAAGGGTTTGTTGAGCGTGAAGTATTAATTGGAAGCAAGGGACAACAAGAGTCGGTTGATTGTCGCCACATTCGCATTCTCTGTCAACTGTGAAAATTCCTTCAACCCTTACTTTCTTCTCAAGTCTTTCTTCGGAGCGCCGGCGCGGGCCGCGCGATCCCGCGGGTTTTGCCATCCGGTAAAATCAGTTCATTCGGACTGCGTTCCATGCAAAACATAGACCCCCATGCGCGCTTCAGCGAAGGCGATGTTCGCCGACGCCTCGATCCGGTTCAGGTGATCGACGCTATCGAAACTGCCTTCCGCGACCGTTTTGCCGCCGTCACCATTGCTCCCCGCTCGCACATTCCGACCGCTGCCGGAGTGCTGCTCGTCATGTCGTGTTACGATCCATCCCGGCCTTCCCTCGGAATCAAACTCGTTACCGTCCGCAGCCATTGCGCTCCCGGCCAGGATCGCGTGCATGCCACCTATCTTCTCCTCGATACCGAAACCGGAGAGCCCCGCCTCTCGATTGCCGCCAACTATCTCACCGCCTTGCGCACTGCCGCCACATCCGCGGTCGCCACGAAATATCTTGCCCGCGAAAATGCCAGCACGCTCGGCATTTTCGGCACCGGCCACCTCGCCCGCACTCACCTCGCAGTCCTGCCTTTGGTGCGCAACTTCCGACGCATCCTGATTTGCGGCAGGGAAGCGCAACGCACTGCCGAATTCGTCAGCCATATCTCTGCCGAGCTTCGAATCCCCATCCTCGCAGCCGATCCGCGAACCCTCGCCGCTGAAGCCGATGTTCTTTGCACTTGCACCACAAGCCCCACTCCTCTCTTCGACGGACGCGACCTGCGCCCTGGCACACACCTCAATCTCGTCGGCGCCTTCCAGCCTGACACCCGAGAGGCCGATGCGCCGACGCTGCAACGCGCCCGCGTCATCGTCGACACTTATGAAGCCGCACGCTCCGAAGCTGGCGATATTCTTCTTCCAGTCCGCGAAGGCGCGATCCCCAGCGACCACGTGGCCGCAGACCTGTGCGACCTGCTCCGCGGCTGCAAGCAGGGAAGACTCAGTGCCGAAGACATAACGGTTTTCAAAAGCGTGGGCTGCGCGCTGGAAGATCTAGCGACCGCCGAACTCCTGCTCCGGCCGCCGAAATAGGTCTCGCTTACAAACTCACGGCACGCCGGCGCGCTTATAGTCGGTGTATTTTATGATCTCTCGCATATGTACAGGCCCCGCGGGGAAGCGGAGAATATCGTCGGAGCGCGTGTAGGCCGGAAACCAGTAGCGCTCGTCCACCTGCTGGCGATAGGTGACAAACTCGGGGTGCAATTCCGGACGCTCATGCTTTTTCACCCGCACCTTCTCCGGACCGCTCTTGCCGCAAACTTTCACGATCTGAAAATCTTGCGCGTCTACCCAGATGCGCCCTTCGAAATAGCGTTTGCCCTTTTCCTCTTTCTTCGGCTCTACGTGAAACACATAAGTATCGAGATCGTCCACGTGTTGCTGCCCGGCATAGGTGAGGTTGTACTGCGGCAGGTCTTCGCTCGCCAGCACCAGGGGCATGAAGTTGCGAATATCCTGCATGTCGTCCTCGGTCAGTTGAAGCCCGCGCAAGGAAGGCTGGGCCGCGAACGTCACATTCTCCTGACGCCTGCCTTTCTCGTCATAGGAGACGCTGGTCACTTCGTGAAATTCTCCGGTCACGCTCTTGCCGGTGAGCGTTTGCATGAGCACATCCTGCTTGTAGGTGTAGTGAAGGCGGGCTTGCTTGGTGACGGCTTCAGCCGCCCCGAATTTCTGGATCACTTCTTGCGCGGTCATCGTCTTCGGCGGAGTGAAATCCAGCAGCCCGTTGCCTGCTTCGCAATCGGTCTGTCCCCACAGCGCGACACGCAGACAGAAAAGAAGAACAAAAAGCCCGACACATATCCGCCCGCAGACCAGCCCCGAAAGCCTTCGCCAGGCTTCAACCTTGTCAGCCCGTAACGCGGGCTCCAGATCTGCCTGAAATCTCGAGCCTGCATTTTCTTCTTTCATGTTCTGGCTCCCTCCTGGCGCGCAACGATATACCTGCGAAGACGGGCGCAAATCCAATTGCCGATCTCGATCCTTATTCCCTGTTTTCCACATATGTGCAAACCGTTGCTCTTGATCCATGCTCGGCGCCCATAACTTGAATGCCAGCAGCCCCGATTTGGCATGGCGATTGCCATAATATCTTCGGAAGCCGCGCCAGTCGCGGCCTTCCGCCAGTTCTTTCACACGGAGCTCGGGCCTTCGCTGCGACTTAAATCGCCGACTCTCCCTGGCCGAAGATCTATGTTTGCGAGGAACTATATTTATGAAGACAACCATCTTTGTTTTTTGCTTTCTCTGTGCCACCGCAGCCTTCGGACAAAGCGCTGGCCTACTTAACGGCAATCCCCAGCCCCTGGTGATGCCGGGCAATGTCCAACACGCCACCGAGCATCCCATGGCGCTGGAGGTCAGCTTGCTCAGTACCTCGGCCTACAGTTATGCGAAGGGCGAGGTTCCGCTTGCGGAACTCGGATCGCTCGAATACCAGATCCCGCTCGGCGACGTTGCCCGCGCCTATCGCAAGGAACACGCGAGCGCTGCAAAAGCCGTCAAAGTCTTGGAAAAAATAGGTGGGTAATTCGATCGTGGCTTAAGAGCTTCCGCAATCCGCTCTATTCGCCGGCGCCCACCATCACGATCGGCATCGTCGGGGTTGCAGCTCCGGCTTCGTTTTCGACGGTAACCGCGAACGCCTTGGCTTCGGCTCCCGCCGGAAGCGGAGGATTGACCACGCTCGCGCTGCCGTGAGCATCTGGCTTGAACATTCCTGCCGGAACTGGAGCTCCACTGGCCGGAATCAGCCACAACTCATAAGCCTTTTGCGGAGGCAGCGCCGGCATGTTGCTGGCGAGAAAAACCAGGCTGCCGCGATTGCGCAGGTAAAATGCCTTGCCCTGCGGCTGCGGTGGAGCTTTCGCCGCCACCAGCGTCATCCGCTGCGCCGCCGGCTCGAGGAGTGGGGCGGCAATTTTCCGCAGATCTTCCAGTTGTTGCATGCTCTCGGCAGCCTGTGAGCCAGCCAATGCCAGAGTCTGCTTGAGCGCAGAATTTTCCCGCCACAACGACACTGCGAAAATTAGTATAGCCGCCGTCGCGGCCCATCCCAGCCATGCCCACCAGCTGCGTCCTAATGCCGGCTGCGACACTGCGACGGGTATTCGCGGCTCGTGGGCTACCGCATCCAGCAGGCTCTGACGCGCCCGCTGTGGAGCCCGCGGGGCCGCCGCCGACAGAGCCAGCAACGCCGTATCCGCGCGAAGCTGCTCTAGTTCCAGCCGGCACGAAGCGCATGTGGACAAATGCCGGTCAAGCTTGGCGCGTTCCTCTCCCGGCAACGCATCCAGTGCGTATAGGGCGAGATCCTCGGCGTATTGTTCGTGCTGGGTCATCGATTAAGGATCATGTTTGAAACGCCTTGCGCAGCGCGAGCAAGCCCGCGCGAATCCGCGTCTTGATGGTGCCCAGAGGCTCCCCGGTTCTGTCCGCGATCTCCGAATGGCTCATGCCTTCCCAATAAGCCATTTCCAGAGCGCTGCGTTGCGCCGGCGACATCGCGCCCAGCACGCCACGCGCTTTCTCGGCAGCCCGGGCGCGCTCCGCATCTCCCGCGAAATCTGGAGCTACCGACAACACCACATCTTCGATATCTGTCTCGGGACGGCGCTTTCTCAAGGTGTCAATGGCGCGGTTGCGCGTGATCACCGACAGCCAGCTTCCCAAACTGCCGCGGGCCGCATCGAACGCGCTGGGTTTGCGCCAAAGTTGCAGGAAGACTTCTTGCAGCACGTCTTCCGCGGCTCCCGTATCGCCCAACACTCGCAGGGCGACCGAATACACTACGGAAGAGTAGCGGTCGTAGAGCTCCGCCATCGCCCTCTGATCGCCGGATTTCAGGCCGGTGACGATGGCCAGATCCGCCGAGATGCCTTGTCGTTGCGGGCTCGACAAACTCTGTGTCTCTTCCTTAACTGGATATACGAAAAATCAGCCTTCGGTGGATTGCCCTCGGGCGTTCCCGTTCGGCGCCAGTTCGATGCCTTCCGGACTGCGAAAGGCTGTGGCGGAAACATAGCAGCGGGAGAGTGCTCGCGGCAAGTGAAAGGACTGGCGGGTTTATTGGCGGCGCAAACGCGGTTTGTTTTCCCGTTGCGGGAGGCGGGTTACCTTCTGGTATTCCCCTCCCCCTCGGCCTATTGGAATCATGATAGGAGAAAATGCGAAATAATATATTAGAATCAATGGCTTACAGGTAAAATCTTGAGCTCAAACGACTTATGCCGAAAAAATGGCTTCTTAACGGCTTAAGGCCCACTCGTCGGGCTATTGGATTAAGTATCGAGACTGCGGAGAGCTGGTCAAGGTCAAGTGAACATGACGGGTGAAGACAGAAAGGTTGCCACCCTGTTCTCTCGACAGGCATAGCCGCTATTGGCTCAACTTGATGGCGAGTTGACGCTCGGGCTGTGTCATCTGGCTCCAGAGTTTTTGCAGGTCGTCTTGCAACGGTTGATTGTCGGGCTGCTTATGCAGAGCCAGGGCAAACCAGCGATAGGCCGTGGGGAGATCGCGTGGGGCGCAGGTGCCGGTTGAGTAGAGCGCGCCAAGCGAAATCATGGCCTTGGGATTGGATTGATCGGCTGCCGGCTTCAGCAGCCTGATGCCGCGATCGCAGTCCTGGCGTACGCCGCGGCCGTAGATGTAACGTTCCGCCTCGGTCACTGGATCGACCGGCTTTGCCGGCGTGGGCTTGCGCTCCCGCAGCTTGGGGGCAGGTGTTGGGGGTGGAGGCGATTGCGTGCTGGAATCGGCGTCCGCCGGCGGAGAGGCGGAATCCGCAGGCGGGTTGGAAGTGGCTGGACTGGGCTGAGGCGGCGAAGTATTCTCCGGCGCCGCGGTTTGAGCAGGAGTCGCCTGCTGCGCGCTCGATCCTGCAGCGGTCGAGTCGCCCATAGCTGGCGTGGTGCCGCTCGCCGGTTGTGGGGTCGCGGGGCCGCTTGCGGCGGCATCCGGAGTTGCGGTCGCAGTCGTTCCGGCCCCGGAGTCGGTGGCGCTTTGCGGGGACTCGGGCGTCTGCGTTGTCGCTGAAGGTTTCTTGTCGCCCGCAGTCAGCCAGTCGAAGCCTCCTTGTTTCCAGTGCAGGTATCCGAACCCCACCGCCAACGCCAGCGCGATCACGACCACCAGCAGCTTGCCCCAGCCACGCTTCGGTTCTTCCTCGTCATCGAGCAGATATTCCACACTTCGAGAAGAGCGCCGCAGGGGATCTTGGCCGTCGCTATCCTTCCGAGCCGTGAAATCAGTAACCGAGTCAACGCGATCCTCGCGCGGGCCGGGCGCGGGTGTGTTCAAGCCAAGAAAGGATGGTCCTGTAATCACCGGCGCGGTGTGGGACACCGAAGTCGGCGACGGACGCGGGCGTGCAGGCGCATCGCTCGGTCCTGGCAACTCGGAGAGCTTTGCTGGCGGCGGTGCAGCGGGCTGCACCGGAACTGCCGGTGGCCGCGGTACCGCCGTGTTTCCCGCCGAGGCGGTTACTGGAACGCCAGGCTGCCCTGCAGGTTGAGTCTTCGCAACCAGGGCTGCGCCACACATCCCGCAGAAGCGGTTAGTTTCGGCGTTGTCATTGCCGCATCGTCCGCAGCGCACGCGTCCTCCTTGAGGCTACCCTTTAGAATACAGTTGCCGGTTGCCAGTTGTCAGTTGCCAGTTTTGCACCTGAGGGCCTAATCGGGGTGCTCCTGCAGGAATTTCCGCGTCAACCCATCCCTTGGCATTCAGCTGAGCATGGTCCTCGCCAAGCTTATCCCGGCGCAAGGCTCGCAACTGACGACTGGCAACCGGCAACCGGCTTTCATGCTATGCTGCGCAAAACTTCCTCATCACGCTTTCAGGACGGCCTGTGCTGGTTGAACTGCGGTTGGAGAATTACGCGGTCATCGACAACGCGGCGGTGGAATTCGCCTCGGGACTGAATCTGTTGACCGGGGAAACGGGCGCGGGGAAATCCATTTTGATCGACGCGCTGGCGCTGCTGCTGGGCGAGAAAGCGTCGAGCGACGTGATTCGCACCGGCGCCGAGCGGGCGGTGGTTTCGGCGGTCTTCGAGTGCGAAGGCAGCGCCGCGGAGTCGATTGAAAACGTGCTGGAGCGCAACGGGCTGGATGAATCGGAAGACGGCTCGCTGATTGTGCGGCGCGAGATTGCGGCCGGGGGCAAAGGCCGCGTGTTTGTGAATAATCAGGCGGCGACGGTTGCCGTGCTGCGGCAGCTTGCGCCGCATTTGGCGACGATCCACGCGCAGAATGAATCGATCCTGTCGTTCGACGGTCCGGCGCGGCTGGAGTTGCTCGACCGTTTTGCGGGAAGCCAGCTTGAGCCTCTGGCAGCGGCGCACGAAGCGTGGAAACAGGTGCGCGCGCGCATCGAGGAGTTGGAACAAGACGAGCAGGATCGGCTGCGGCTAGTGGACCTGTGGATGTTTCAGAAGCGCGAGATTGAAGAGGCGAAGCTGCAAGCGAGCGAGGACGAGCAGCTCGAAACCGAGAAACGCGTGCTCGCCAACGCGGAGAAGATTTACAACGCAGCTATTCGTGCGTTCGATTTGCTGTACGAGGGAGATGGTTCCACGTCCGCGTCGATGCGGGCCGCGCAGAAGCAGATTGAAGAGCTGGCGCGATATGAGCCGAAATTTCAAGAGGCGTTGGCTGCGCTGGACACGGCTCGGATCAGCGTGGAGGATGTTGGGGCCACGGTGCGCGACTACGCCGGAGGCATTCAGGCTTCCCCGGAGCATTTGGCGGAGGTGGAAGACCGGCTGGCGGCGCTCGACCGGTTGAAGCGCAAGTATGGTCCGGCGCTCGACGATGTGATCAAGTTCGGCGCGGACGTGGGGCGCAAGCTTTTGGAGATCGAAAACAAAGACGAGATTCTGCGCGAGTTGCGGGCAGAGCTGGCGAGTGCGGGCGAGGAATATTTGCGGGCGGCGCGGATGCTCTCGAAAAAGCGCGAGACGGCAGCGCGGCAACTGGAGAAGCTGGTCGAAGCTGAGATCAACGACCTGGCCATGAAATCGGCGTTCCGCATCGAGATGGCGGCGTCGGAGGAAGACGGGAACTGGACGGCGACGGGAATCGACCAGGTCGTCTACATGATTGCGACGAATCCGGGCGGGCCGATGCGTCCGTTGGAGCAGATTGCGTCCGGTGGAGAAATGTCGCGAGTGATGCTGGCGCTGAAGGTGAGCGTGCAGGCGGGTGCAGATTCTACGCGAGGCGGGAAACGCCAGAATCCAGAGGACTCAAGCCCCACTTCTCGCAAAGGACGCGAGAAATGGGGCACCCAACGCCCGGTTGCCCAGCGCACGATGGTGTTCGACGAGATCGATACCGGCATCGGAGGGCGCGCCGCCGAAGCTGTGGGCAAGAAGCTGAAGTCGCTGGCGCGCGCGAACCAGGTGCTGTGCGTGACGCACCTGCCGCAAATTGCAACGTTCGCCGACCATCATTATGTGATCGAAAAGAAGGAATCCGGTGGCCGCACGCGGACCAGCATCCGCGGGGTTGAGGGCGAAGAACGGACGGAAGAAGTGGCGCGCATGTTGAGCGGCGCCAAGCTGACGGATACTTCGCGCAAGCATGCGGAGCAGATGATCAAAGCAAATGGGTAGGGCGGCGGAGTCCGGCCTGAGCACGCTTGAACAAATATCTTGACCACGCATCTCTGGGTTAGCTAATATTAGTTAGCTAACGAGACACGCGGCATGGAAACCATCACCATTCACAAGGCGAAGACGCAGCTTTCGCGGCTGATCGAAAAGGCTTGCCGGGGCGAGGAGATCGTTATTGCCCGAGGGAAGCAACCAGTGGTGCGGCTGGTGGCGCTGACGCCTGCGCAAAAGAAGAAGGAACGAACTCCCGGTCTGTGGAAGGGAAAAATATCCTACACGCCCGACGCCTTCGACCCGCTGACTGACCAGGAACTGAAGGATCTGGGTTTTGAGTAAGGCGCAAAGGCTGGCGCCCGTCCTCCAACCCGATGGTGCAGCCTCATGAAGGTGCTTCTCGACACCCACGTCCTGGTTTGGTGGTTGGAAGATGCGGATCGGCTTTCGAAGCGGTCCGCCGCGATTCTGGGGAATCGGGATAACGGCATCCTAGTCTCAGCGGTGGTGGGTTGGGAAATTGCCATAAAGGTGGGTGCCGGGAAGATGAAGCCCCGATCAATTCTGGAAAGACTGGATAGCATGCTGGAGCAGCAATCATTTTCAGAATTGCCGATTACGCTGGAGATGGCCGTCCGAGCCGGCCTCCTTCCGCTTCACCACCGCGATCCGTTCGACCGGTTGCTGGTCGCCCAAGCGCAGGCGCTGGATGTAGCGATTCTGAGTGCCGATGCGGTGCTTGATCGGTATGACGTCAAGCGCCTCTGGTAGCGCTGTCAGGGGTGCATACTCACCTTCCACTCGCCGCACGAAATCGCCGACGGCTGCTAATCCCCCCGCTTTCTGTGGCTTACGTTGACCAGAAGGGTACTTTCCGGTAGCCTATCGGTATCTCCTCAGCGGGTTCGTGTACCCTAGACCGTACAGTCCCAAGGCTCTGGTTCTGCATCTTA
>Ga0302325_10035190_pt1 | contig 10236 bp, 8 predicted proteins | sample Palsa_T0_2_FD_201948 | JGI IMG/M metagenome (GOLD analysis project Ga0302325, IMG submission 201948) | Peat permafrost microbial communities from Stordalen Mire near Abisko, Sweden - Palsa_T0_2 | ecosystem: Environmental > Terrestrial > Soil > Palsa > Peat permafrost | place: Sweden: Abisko...
GGGCTACCCGGACCAGGCCGCGCTCGCGGTGGAGGCGGTCAACATCGTCACCGACGGCGTGCCGGCGACCTGGGCGCTGCACGTCTGCTACGGCAACCGGTACGCCCGGCCGTCCTGGGAGGGCCATTACGACTTCCTGTTCCCGGCGGTGCTGCAGGCGCGGGTCGATCAGCTGGTGCTCGAGTTCGCGCGCAAGGGCCTCGACGACCTGCGCCTGATCAAGGACTACGGCTGGCCGTCCCAGCTCGGCCTGGGCGTGATCGACGTGAAGTCGCCCACCGTGGAGACCCCGGAGCTGGTGGCGGCGAGGATCAGGCGGGCGCTTGAGTGCATCGAGCCCGCCCGCCTCATGATCAATCCCGACTGCGGGCTGCGTCATCTCGAGCCGGAAGTGGCGCGACGCAAACTGCGCGCTATGGTATCTGGCGCGGCAGTTGTCCGGACGGAGCTCGGCTCCCAAACCACAGGTACAGGCACAGGAGACAGCCATGGATAGCGGATTCCTCTTCACGTCCGAGTCGGTGACGGAGGGCCACCCGGATAAGATCGCCGACCAGATCTCCGACGCGATCGTGGACGCCGCCCTGGCGGGCGACCCGTACTCCCGGGTGGCGTGCGAGACGCTGCTCACCACCGGCCTGATCGTGGTGGCGGGCGAGATCACCACCGCGTCGGCGATCGACTACGCGTCGATCGCGCGCACGGTGGTCTGCGACATCGGCTACGACAACGGCGAGTACTTCTTCGACGGCAACGCGGTCGGCGTGGTCGTCGCGATGGACCGTCAGTCGCCGGACATCGCCCAGGGCGTGGACACCGCGCACGAGGGCCGGATCGGCGGCTCGGAGGACCCGCTCGACCGGATCGGCGCCGGCGACCAGGGCATGATGTTCGGCTACGCGACCAACGAGACGCCCGAGTACATGCCGATGCCGATCATGCTCGCGCACAAGATGTCCAAGAAGCTCTCGGACGTCCGCCACTCCGGCCTGCTGCCCTACCTCCGGCCGGACGGCAAGACCCAGGTGACGGTCCGCTACGACGATTCCGGCAAGCCGGTGGAGATCGAGAAGGTGCTGATCTCCACCCAGCACCAGGACGGCGTGGAGTCCAAGCTGCCCGAGGCGCTGTGGGACGAGGTGGTCCTGCAGACGCTCCCGCAGGACCTGTACGACCCCGACCGGCTCAAGGATGAGTTCTACGTCAACCCGACCGGCCGGTTCGTGATCGGGGGCCCGGTCGGCGACACCGGGCTGACCGGGCGCAAGATCATCGTCGACACCTACGGCGGGTTCGCGCGGCACGGCGGCGGCGCGTTCTCCGGCAAGGACCCGTCCAAGGTGGACCGCTCGGCCGCCTACGCCGCGCGCTACGTGGCCAAGAACATCGTCGCGGCCGGCCTGGCCGGCCGGGCCGAGGTCCAGGTGGCCTACGCGATCGGCGTGGCCCGCCCGCTGTCGCTGCTGATCGAGACCTTCGGCACCGAGAAGATCTCCCGCGCGGCCATCGCCCGGCTGGTCAAGGAGAACTTCGACCTCCGCCCGGGCGCGATCCTGCGCGACCTGGAGCTGCGCCGCCCGGTCTACCAGGCGACCGCGGCCTACGGCCACTTCGGCCGGGTCGGCGACTCCTTCACCTGGGAGCGCACCGACAAGGCCGACCAGCTCCGCGCCCAAGCCGGCCTGTCGTAGGAGCCGGCCGCGCGCCAGCGAAAGATAACAGCAAGAAGCTGTCCCGCGCAATTTCCGCGCTGCCATTGCGTTTCCAGATATGTGCCATTTAATTTCCTGATATCTGTTCATCATCCGATAACAGCAAGAAGCGCCGTCGGCGCGCGACTTTGGGGCGCCTGTCTTGTCCTCCCGGTGGACCGCACCGGGCGCCCTCCACGATCGCGACCCCGAGGCGAAAACACCATGTTTCCCTGATAACAGCAAGAAGCATCCTGTGGAGATTTATAGGTATCGATTTTTGGGGCTGGTGGGACTGGTGGGACTAGAGTTGTTTGCGAGTTGCAAACGTTTGTGGTTGGCGACGGAATCGACGGGGCCGGTTTGGCGTCCGGGGCGATTGTTGGTAGTCAGCTACCGTGCGATCGTCGCCGGTAGCTAACGTCGCCCCTGGGAAGGCGGCTCGTCAAGACAGAGGAAACGTGATGAAACCGTTCTCCGCCACCATCCTCCGATGCCCGCACCATGATCCATAATTCCAGAATAACCACTCGATAGCAGCTGGACCCGATGGCACATCTCAAAGCGAAGTGCATACAGCGCAAAGCAGTGCAAAGAGGCACCGTTTACCTGTTGGCTGGTCAACGGCGGCTTCTTCTGCCTGCCTCCCTGGGCGGAGCACATCACCTGAAAAGCGGAGAAACGCGTCCGTTCGGAAGATAATGACTTTTTCTGATAGTTAAGAGAAGGCAGAACACATGAATAGACCCTTCCACGGACGGACGCGGACGGCGGCCGCCGTCGTGGCGGCGGTTGCGCTCGGCGTCCTGGCCGGCTGTAGCTCAAGCTCCTCGACCAGTTCCACCTCGGCCAGCACGAGCGCGCCCGCGTCAAGCGCCGCCTCGTCGCCGGCCGCGTCGTCGAGCTCGGCGTCCGCCGGCACCGTTTCGACCTCTGCGTGCGGCACGAAGCCAGGCGTGGCGGCCACCGGCACGCCGATCAACATCGGCGCGATCAACACCAAGCAGCCGGGCACCGACTTCAGCGACATCGAGAACATGGCGGGCGCGTACTTCGCGTGCGTGAACGCCAACGGCGGCATCAACGGGCACCCGATCAAGTTTTTCCCGGAGACCGAGCAGACCAACCCGTCGCAGATCGCCGCGCTGGCCAAGCAGCTGGTGACGACCGACCACGTGGTCGGCATGATGGGCAACAGCTCGATCATCGAGTGCTCGGTGGACGCGGCCTACTGGAAGAGCGTGGGCATCGACGTCCTCGGCGCCGGCATCGACCCGGAGTGCTACTCGACGCCCAACACCGCCTCGGTCAACATGGGGCCGCGTTACTCAAGCGACGGCGCGGTTCAGTACGTGCTGGCCCAGGGGGCGAACAAGATCGCCTTCGACCAGTCGAACGTCCCCGGGACCACCTACATCGCGGCCGGCCCGAACGCGGTGGCCAAGGCCAAGGGCGTGTCGATCCAGGACTACACCGAGAACGTGCCGATCACCAGCGCCAACGCGATCGCGACAAAGCTGGTGACCGCCGCGGGCCCGTCCGGCGCGGTGGTGCTCAACTTCACCCCGCCCGAGGCGCTGCTGATCCTGCAGGCCGCGCAGAAGCTCAACCTGGAGGACCGGGTCAAGTACTGGGCCTGCTCCACCCCGTGCAACACCGACTTCCTGGCGACCTCGCTCGGGCCGAAATGGAACGGCAAGCTGTTCGTCAACGCCGAGCTGACGCCGCTTGACGGCAACACCAGCCCGACCGCGCAGCTGTTCGACGCCATCCTCAAGCAGTACGGCTCCGACGTCTCCGGCGGTGTCGGCTCGTTTTCCGAGATGGGCTTCACGATCGCCGAGATCGGGACGCACGCCCTGGAGAGCATCACCGGGCCTTACACCATCGCCGCGGTGAGCGCCGCCCTGGAGAAGGTCTCCGATTACAACACGGGCATGCTCTGCCAGGGCTACACGTACGGCAGCTACTCCGAGCACATCCCGAACAACATGGACTACACGGTCACCCCGGACAACGGCAAGTTCGTCGAGGCCTCCACTGGCGGCGGCTGCACCCTGATCTCCGCCAGCGACCCGCAGATCGCCGCCTACCGGGCCATCGCCGGCACCGCGCCGATGGCTGGCTAGCGGCCTTCCACCACAACCGAGGGACTGAAACAGCTACATGCCGAGTTGGGCAGAATTTCAGCCCTACATCGTGACTGGCCTGGCCCTGGGCGGGCTGTATGCCCTGTCCGGGGTCGGGCTGGTCGTCCTCTACCGCGCCACCGGGGTGCTCAACCTCGCGTTCGGCGCGGTCGGGGCGATGGGGGCCTTCATCGCGTACTCCATGGTCCAGGCCGGCGATCCCGGCTGGGTCGCCTGGATCACGTGCATCGTGTTCGGCGGCGTCGTGACGCTCGGCTACGGCATGCTCTTCGGGCCTGCCCTGGCCGGGCGCGGCCCGCTCGTCCAGTCCATCTCCACGCTGGGCCTCGCGCTCGTGATCTTCGGGGTCATCGACCTGGCGTGGCCGACAACCGGCGGCCAGTCGCCGTCGATCTCCTTCCCGACCGACAACGGCGGGTTCACGGTGGTGGGGCTCCAGGTCAGCTGGACGCAGGTGATCGCGCTCGCGCTCGGAGTCGCGATCACGGTCGGCACTGGCGTGTTCCTGCGCTTCTCCAAGCTCGGCACGGCGATGCGCGCGATGGCCAACGACCGGGAGATCACCGCCACCCTCGGCGTGCCGATCCGCCGGGTCGAGGCCGCCGCCTGGCTGGGCTGCGGGCTGCTGGCAGGCATCGCGGGGATCATGCTGGCCGACCTGTCCGCCCTCGATGACACCACGCTGACATTCACCGTCGTGATCTCGTCCCTGGCGGCCGCGTTGATCGGCCAGCTCCGTTCGATCCCGGTGACGTTCGCCGCCGCGATCGTGATCGGGCTGGTCCACGACCTGATCACCCCGATCACCCAGATCAGCAACTACCAGGACATGACGCCGTTCGTGCTCGCCGCGATCGCGCTGCTTGTCATGTCCAGAGGACAGGTCATGACGCGATCCCGTGAGGAGGGGTAAGCCGGTGATCGATACCGCCGGGCCCAAGGCGCCCGCCGCCTCGTCCCGCCCCCCGCTACTCGACCGCCGCTCGCTGACCAGGGTCACGGTCATCGCGGTGCTGCTGCTGCTCGCCATCTTCGCGCTGCCGCCGCTCATGTCGGGCTACTACACCGACACGATGACCCAGGTGGCCATCTACTCCATCGTCACGCTCGGCCTCGGGCTGCTCGTCGGCCGGGTCGGCCTGTACTCACTCGGCCAGCTCGCGGTGCTCATGATCGGCGCCTGGGTCGGCGCACGGCTGCTGTTCGCCACCAGCCAGCCGTACATCCTCGTGCTGATCGAGGCGGGCCTGGTCACGGCGATCATCGGCTCGCTGATCACGCTGCCCGCGCTCCGGCTCCGCGGCCTGTACTTCGCGCTGATCACGCTGATGCTGGCCGGCGCCGTCATCGTGGTCGCGGCGACGCTCAACTTCCCGAACGGCGGCGGCGGGTTCTCCGGGTACAACGGTGCGCTGCTCCATATCCCGCAGATCAGGCGGCCGTCGTACGCGGGCACCGACCCGGCGTTCTACCGGTTCTCCGTGATCGTCGCGATCGTCATGTTCCTGCTCGTCTTCGCCCACCTGCGGACCAGGCCCGGCCGGACCTGGGCGGCGATCAAGCAGAGCGAGCCGGCCGCGCTGGCGGCGGGCATCAACACCACCGTCTACAAGCTCTGGGCCCTCGCCCTGGCGGCGTTCGTCACCGGCGTGGCGGGCGCGCTGCTGGCCGGCGCGGACCGCGAGCTGTTCTCGATCGACTTCCCGATCCAGAACTCGATCAGCCTGCTGGCCGTCGTGCTCATGGGCGGCGCGTTCAGCCTGGTCGGCGCCGTCATCGCCGGGTTCCTGCAGGCGTTCCTGCCCGCGGTGCTGCAGATCTGGGGGGTGTCGAACGACTGGCTGATCATCTTGTTCGGCCTGGGCGTCATGCAGGTGCTCGCCACCGCGCCGGGCGGGGTCGCCGACCAGTTCCCCAAGGACATGAGGCGGCTGTACCGGCTGATCAGCCGGCTGTGGCGGCGCACCGCCAAGCCCGCAGAGCAGGGAGGTGATGGAGCGTGATCGAGGTCAAGGACCTCACCGTCAGGTACGGCGGCGTCGCCTCGCTTGACGGGATGAGCCTGACGTTCGACCGCGGCGTCTGCGGGCTCATCGGCCCGAACGGGGCCGGCAAGACCACGTTCTTCAACGTGCTGTCCGGGTTCGTCCGCCCGGCGTCGGGCACCGTCAATGCGTTCGGCGACAACCTGCTGCGGATGGCGCACTACCGCCGCGCCCGCTGGGGGGTGCGCCGCACGTTCCAGACCGAGCAGGCGATCTCCGACCTGACCGTCTACGACAACGTCGCGATGATCCACTCCCGGTTGCGCGGCGCAGCCCGCCGCGAGGACGTACTCAACTCGATCGCGTTCGTCGGCGGCGGCATCTCGCCGTGGGCGAAGGTCGGCTCGCTGACGGCCGGCCAGCGTCGTCTGGTCGAGGTCGCCCGCGCGGTCACCGGCAAGCCCCGGCTGATCCTGCTCGACGAGCCGGCGGCGGGCCTGCCCGACGCGGAGACCGCGCACCTCACCTCGGTGATCCGCGCGATACCGGAGCAGACCGGGGCGCTGACCATCCTCGTTGATCACGACATGGCGCTGGTCTCCGCGGTCTGCGCGACCGCGGCGGTGCTCGACTTCGGCAAGCTGATCGCGTCGGGCCCGACCGCGGCGGTGCTGCGGGACGAGCACGTGATGCGCGCCTACCTTGGCACGGCGGAGGTTTAATGAGCATGAGCGAGCCTTGGTCTTCAGGCGAGCGGGAGGCACAGCATGGCATCGCTTGAACTTTCCGGCATCACGGTTGAGCGCGGCGGCCGCGCGGTCGTCAAGGACGTGTCGATCAGCGTGCCCGCGGGCGAGGTGACCGCGCTGCTCGGCCCGAACGGGGCCGGCAAGTCGTCCCTGGTCCTCGCCGTCGGCGGGGTGCTCCGCCCCCGTCCGGGGACGGTGGCGCTCGACGGCCTCGAGCTGGCGGGCAGGCGGCCGGAGAAGATCCGCGCCGCCGGCGTGGCGATCGTGCCCGAGGGCCGCCGCCTGCTGCCGGACCTGTCGGTCGACGACAACATCAAGGTGGCGACGTACACGCTGTCCAAGCAGGCGGCGGCCGAGGGGCGCGCCCGCGCCCTCGAGCTGTTCCCCCGGCTCGGCCAGCGGCTGACCGTGCAGGCCCGGCTGCTCTCCGGCGGCGAGCAGCAAATGGTGGTGCTCGCGCAGGCGCTCGTCTCCCAGCCCAAGTACATCCTGATCGACGAGCTCTCCCTCGGCCTCGCCCCGGTGATCGTCAACCAGCTCATCCCGGTGATCAGGTCCCTGGTCGAGTCCGGCATCGGCGTGCTGCTGATCGAGCAGTTCGCCGCGGTGGCGCTGTCGCTGGCGACAAGCGCGCACGTGATGGAGGGCGGCGTGCTCCGTTACTCCGGCACCGCGGCCGAGCTGAAGGCCCGCCCGGACCTGCTGCACTCCGCCTACTTGCTGCGCGGCGCGACCGCTGCGGGCGGCGCCGCCGTTGCGTCGGCCGATGGTGATAACGCCTAGCTGTCACCGGATGGCGGCTTTGGGGGCGGAGGCGGCGGGCGCTCAATAGACTGAGCCGATTGCCCGATACCGGGGACCCGGCTGGCCGAGGAGGAGCTGTGACGTCTGGCGCTGGGGGCGGGCGGCGGACGGTAGCGGGAGCGGCGGTCACGGGGGTTGCCGTGATTGCGCTTGCGGTGGCGGCCTGCGGGGGGCCGGGCTCGGGCTCGGGGTCATCGGGGGTTGGCACGTCGGACTCGGCGGCGTCGCCGGCGGCGCCGGGGGGAGCGACGTCGATCGGGGCGCCGTCGGGCCGCGCGGTGGCGCAGCAGCGGACGACGGCGCAGCAGCGGACGACGGCGCGGCAGGCTGACCCGTTCTCGGCGGCGGTGCAGGAGTACCTGGTCGGTCGGGCGGGGACGGTGCTGGCGGCTGTTTACGATGTGCAGACGGGGCAGTCGTGGCAGCTCGGGGACGGCCCTGCCCAGGATGAGGCGTCCGTGGTCAAGGTGGACATCCTGGAGACCCTGCTCAGTGAGAGCGACGGGGCGGGACTGTCGGCGCAGAGCCAGTCGCTGGCGCAGCAGATGATCGAGGACAGCGATAACGACGCGGCCACCGCCCTCTGGGACGCGGCCGGGGGAGCGGACGGGCTGGGGGCCTATAACGCGCAGGCCGGGCTGACCATGACCACGCCCTCGCCCTGCGTGGTGTGCGTCGACTTCCCCTGGCCCGGCTGGGGGCTGACCACCACGGTCCCGTACGACCAGATCACGCTGCTGAAGCGGATCATCGGGCCGAGCTCGCTGCTGACTTCGGCCGAGCGTAGCTACGCGCTCTCGCTGCTGGAGAACGTGACGCCCGACCAGGCGTGGGGCATCAGCGGCGGCGTCCCGGCGGGGGTGACGGTGGCTCTGAAGAACGGCTGGCTCCCGCTCAACGACGACGACACCGACTGGCAGATCAACAGCGAGGGCTGGGTGTCCGGCGACGGTCGCGACTACCTCATCTCCGTGCTCACCACCGGCAACCCGGACGAGCAGTACGGCATCGACACCGTCAGCGGGCTGTCAGCCCTGGTCTGGACAGCGCTGGGCTGATTCCACGGTGCCCCCATCGGCCAGCGCGGTGCGGCCGTCCCTGGCCTGTGGTGAAGGGATTCAAGCCCTCACCGGTCAACCCGGGCCCGCAGGAACTTACCGATCTGCTCGGTGGCCTCGGCCGCCTCGGGGGTGCCGAGCAGGAGCTGGTAAACGTGGGGCAGGCCGTGGCCGATCTGCAGGGTGACGTCGACCCCGGCTGCGGTCGCCGCCGCGGCCAGGCGCTCGGAATCGCTGAGCAGCAGGTCGGCCGTGCCGGCCTGGATGAGCAGCGGCGGGAGCCCGGCCAGCGAGGCGAACAGCGGCGACGCCAGGGGCGTCTTCGGGTCGGCCCCGGCTAGGTAGTCGGCGGCGAACTGGCGGAGCATGGCGGGGGTGGAGATCGGATCCTGATCGACGCGCTCCGTCATCGAGGCGCCCGAACTGGTCAGGTCCACCGTCGGGGACATCAGCGCGGCCGCCGCGGGCAAGGCCTCACCGGCGTCGCGCGCGGCCACCAGCAGGCCGACGGCGAGCCCGCCGCCGGCCGAGTCGCCCGCCACCGCCATTGATCGCGCCCGCAGGCCCTGGTCGGCGCGGAGCCAGCGCCAGGCGGCGATGACGTCGTCGATGGCGGCGGGGAAGTGATGCTCGGGGGCCAGGCGATACTCGGCGAACAGCACCCGCATCCCGCTGGCGCGTCCCAGCCGCGACGCCAGCTCGCCGTCGCTGCGCACCGACCCGAGCTCGAAACCTCCGCCGTGCAGGAACAGGAGCACTCGGTCGGCGTCCGCACCGGGGGCGGTGAGCCAATGGGCCGGCACCCCGCCCGCGTCCACCTCCGTCACCTGCACGTCGTCGGGGACCGGATGGAGACGGTCGCCGGGGACGAAGGCAGCGCGAAGTTCCGCCAGCGGCGGCGGGGACTGGCCGGCGCTGGCCTGCTGCCGTTCCCTGAGGGCGTCGATCGATTCCTGCATTGCCTGGCTTGGCATGTCGGCATCTCCCTCGACTACAACTGGGTTTGCTGGTAGGTGGTGAGGCCGTAGCTGCTGGCGAGCGGGTTCCACTGGGCGACGAAGGCGGCCTTGAACTGGTTCGCCACGTTGTCCGGGGTGACGGTGGCCTGGTAGCCAGGGTCGCTGGTGTCGTCGGGGACGCAGCCCTGGGTGGCCTCGTCGTCGGCCCACGTGGCAAAGTCCTGGTCGGCCGACATGGACGCCTGCCAGGCGCCGGCGAGGTCGCTGAGCAGGGCGGGCGGCAGCGCGGAGCGGCCCGGCAGTGAGGCCAGGCCGGCCAGCATCGCGCGGCGTGAGCTCGCGGCGCGGGTGAAGACGGCGGCGTCGCCGTCCAGGTTCGGCCCGCAGCGGTCGACGTCGTCGTAGGCGTTGTCGATCGCCGTGCGGTCGGCGACGCTGCTCGCCAGCATCCCGGCGACGGTTGACGCCGCCTGCCGCTCGCTGACCGCGGCCGACGAGGCGGACGCGGTGCCGGAGGGGGTCCGGGAGGCGGATTCGGTCGCCGACGCGGGCGAAGCCGGGTTCGTGGTCCCGGTCGCGTTGGCGGCGTCGTTGACGGTCTCGCGGTGGCTGAACGGGTGCAGCAGGAACAGGAACACCACCACCGCCGCTACCACCGCGACCGACAGCGCCGACCAGAACACCGGCGCCCGGGACCGCCGATCCGGCCCGGCCGGGACCCGAGGCTGCTGGTAGGACGGCCGGGCAGGCGGCGGGTAGAACGGAGACGGAGACCGGGGAGCGGGGGCCGCGTACCAGTCACTCCAGTCATCCTTCGGCGGCGTCGCGGTCGCAGCCGGC
>Ga0302325_10035191_pt1 | contig 10236 bp, 10 predicted proteins | sample Palsa_T0_2_FD_201948 | JGI IMG/M metagenome (GOLD analysis project Ga0302325, IMG submission 201948) | Peat permafrost microbial communities from Stordalen Mire near Abisko, Sweden - Palsa_T0_2 | ecosystem: Environmental > Terrestrial > Soil > Palsa > Peat permafrost | place: Sweden: Abisko...
ACCGCCTGAGATCAGCCGCCCTTCGCTCTTCCCTTTTTCGATGTAGCCGAGGATCGACTTCATCGCGGACTCATTAATGACCGGGCCCATGTAAACGGCTGGCGACGACGGCTCGCCAACGTTCATCTTCTTCACCCGCTCGGCCAGCTTCGCTACGAACTCGTCGTAGATCGGAGCCTCAACGATGGCACGCGAGCACGCCGAACACTTCTGCCCTTGGAAGCCGAAGGCGGAAACCGCAACGCCTTCGACCGCTGCGTCGATGTCGGCGTCAGCGGCGACGACGATTGAATCCTTGCCGCCCATCTCCGCGATGACGCGCTTGATCCAAATTTGGCCGGGTTGCGTCTTTGAGGCCAGCTCGTTGATGTGGAGTCCGACCTCTTTCGATCCGGTGAACGCGATGAAGCGCGTGCGCGCGTCGCCGACCAGCGCATCGCCGATCGTGCGGCCGGATCCGGGCACAAAATTGACGACGCCCGGAGGAAGCCCGACTTCGTGCAATAGGTCGACGAACACCGCGGCGATGACGGCCGAGTCCGATGACGGCTTGAGGACGACGGTATTGCCGGCAACCAGCGCGGCGGTCGTCATGCCGGCCATGATCGCGAAGGCGAAGTTCCAGGGCGGGATCACGATGCCGACGCCGAGCGGAATGTAGCTCAAGCGGTTTTGCTCGCCGGCTACCGGCGTCAACGGTGCGGGCTCGTCATAGCGCAGCGCTTCGCGCGCATAGAATTCAAGGAAATCGATCGCCTCAGCGGTGTCGGCATCGGCTTCGACCCAACTCTTGCCGACCTCGAGAATCAGGAGCGCGTTGAAGTCGTCACGGCGCGCTCGTACGAGTTCGGCGGCCTTAAAAAGGTAGTTCGCCCGTTCCGCGGCCGGCACGCGCTTCCAACTTTCGAAGCGCCGGGCGGCGGCATCGAGGGCTTCGTGGGCACGTTCGAGGGGAGCCGAAGCGACCGAGCCAACGATTTCGCTCGGCTTGGCGGGGTTCTGGGACTCGATCCAGCGCTCGGTTTCGACCTTCTTGCCGTCGATGACGAGCGGATAGCGGGTTCCCAAGCGCCCACGAGCGCGGGCCAGGGCGGCCTCGAGCGACTTCACGTCGGCCGGGTCGGTAAAAGAGCGGATGTCTTCGTTGCGGAACGGGGCGACGCGCTCGAGGGTGATAGCCATACCCTGGCCTTCCGCGCAGCCTGGGACCAAGTCCTAGCGGGCAGCGGCTGGGAAAAAGTCCTAGCGGGCACCCGCTCCGCCTGGGAGAATCTTTCCGTTATGGTTTACGATATCGCGGTCGTCGGTGGCGGAATCGTCGGTAACGCCACGACGCGTGAACTCAAAGAGCGTTTCCCGAACCTCAAGGTCGCAGGCGTCGAAAAAGAAGACGCCTTCAATAAGCACCAGACCGGACGCAACAGCGGCGTCATTCACTCCGGCATCTACTACAAGCCGGGATCGTTGAAGGCGAAACTCTGCGTCGATGGCCGCCACATGACCTGGGAGTATTGCGAGCGCAAGGGCATCGAGTACAAGCAGGTCGGTAAGCTCATCCTCGCAACCGACGAATCCGAACTCGGGAGATTGCAAGACCTCTGGGTGCGCGGGCAAGAGAACGGCGTCGAGGGTCTCGAGATGCTCGACGAAGCGCAGATCCGCGAGCGCGAACCGCATGCGCGCGGCGTCAAAGCGATCTTCTCACCGGTGACCGGCATCGTCGACTGGGGTCAAGTCTCCGCGTCCTACGTCAACGACGCCAAAGAGGCCGGCGCCGAGTACTACTTGGAGCACGAAGTCACCAAGATCACTCGCCAAAACGGCGTGACGATTTTGCACACGCCCAAGGGCGAAGTCCAAGCGAAGTACGTCATCACCTGCGGCGGCTTATACTCGGACAAACTCGGCCAGATGACCGGCGGCCAGCGCGATCCGAAGATCGTACCGTTCCGCGGCGACTACCTGATCCTCAAGCCCGAGAAGTCGTACCTGGTCAAAGGCAACATCTATCCCGTCCCCGATCCCGAGTTCCCGTTCCTCGGCGTGCACTTCACGCCGCGCATGGACGGCACCATTTGGCTGGGCCCGAACGCCGTCTTGGCCTTCGCGCGTGAAGGCTATGAGTTTTGGGACATCAATCCGCCCGAACTGTGGGATGCGCTGACGTATCCCGGGTTTTTCAAGCTGGCGACAAAGTATTGGAAGATCGGCGCCGGCGAAATGTATCGAGACCTCGTGCGCAGCGCCTACGTCAAAGCCTTGCAGCGGTACGTCCCCGAGCTGTCGCCGGACGATTGTCTGGCCGGCCCGTCGGGAGTGCGCGCGCAAGCGATGGCCCCCGATGGTTCGCTGGTTGACGACTTCGTCTTTGAGGGCGCCGACGGTGTCGTTCACGTTCGAAACGCTCCATCGCCTGCCGCGACCTCGTCGCTGGCCATCGGCAAATACATCGTCGACGATGCGGAGAAGCGCTTCGACCTCAGCCGCGTCGCCGTCTCGGCCTAGCAGCGGCGCCGGCGTGTACGTTCCGCGCCATTTCGAGCAGTCGCACCTCGACCTCATGCAGGCTGCGCTTGAGCGCATCCAAGTCGCAACCCTAGTGACGAGTGGCCCCGACGGTCTCTTCGTCAGCCATTTGCCGATGATGCTCGATCGAAACTCCGGTCCTTTCGGCACGCTCGTCGGTCATCTCGCGCGTGCCAATCCGCATTGGAGCGTGGGCGCGGACCAGCCGGCCGTTGCGATCTTCTTCGGTCCCAACGGCTACATCTCGCCGAATTGGTACGCCACGAAACGCGAAACGCAAAAAGTCGTGCCGACCTGGGACTACATCGCCGTGCACGCTCGCGGCACGCTGCGAACGTTCGATCAACCGGAACGCCTTCTCGCTCTGATAACCGCTCTCACGAATCTACACGAAAGCCGGTCGGCTCAGCCCTGGCACGTCGACGACGCTCCGGAACCGTTCGTGGCCTCGCAGCTCAAGGCGATCGTCGGGCTCGAACTTCCCATCGACGTGCTTGTCGGCAAGTGGAAGCTCAGCCAGAATCGTCCAGCCGAAGATATCGACGGCGTCATTGCCGGATTGCGCGCGATCGGCGATCAGGGGAGTCTCGAGCTCGCTCACGCGGTCGAAGATGCAAGGCCCGCATGAGCGAACCGTTCGTCGAACTGGATTGGCTCCGAGCGCATCTCGACGACCCGCAACTGCGCATCGTCGACGCGCGCAGCAAGCCGCACGGTGCGCCGGGACTCATCTTTCCGACGGGCGCGGAACAGTACGCCACGGGTCACATTCCACATGCGATTCACCTCGACTATGCCGTCGAGTTGGCCGATCCCGCTACGCCCTATGCGGCCCGAGTCGCGCCGCCCGAGTTCTTCGCGAAGGCCGTGGGAGAGCGCGGCATCGGAGACCGCTCGAGCGTCGTCGCCTACGACGACGGCACGGTTCCCTACGCCGCGCGCATCGTTTGGATGTTCCGTCTGTACGGCCACGACGACGTGCACATCCTGGCCGGCGGTCTGCCGGCTTGGCTCGCGGCGGGTCTGCCGCTCGTTTTTGACATCCCGGACTTTCCGCCGGAAACGTTTACTCCCAAGCCGCGACCAGAGCTGCGCGCTTCACGCGACGAAGTTCTGGCGGTTGCCGAGCGTCGCAGCGACGTGCAATTGCTCGAGACGCAGCGCGATGGAACGTACGCCTTACGCGATCGCGACATTGCGGGCGCGGTGCGTCTGTCCGCGTCGCAGTTGCTCGAGGATTCGAACGGAGGACGACTCGCGCCGCTCGCCGAGATCGCGCGGATGAGCGACGAACGTGGCCTCGACCGGAACAAGCGCACGATCGTGACCTGCGGCAGCGGCGTCGGCGCGTCGGGGTCGTATCTCGCCCTCCTCGCGGGCGGCTTCACCGACCTAGCGGTGTACGACGGCTCCTGGATGGAATGGAGTCACGACGCGTTGCCCACCGTCGAAAAGCCGAAAAACCAAAAATAGGCTATTTCAGGCTCTCGAGCGTCCAGCCACTTACGTTCACGTAGGGCAATGAGTCGACCGTAATCGCGCGCGTTTCGATCATCGAAAGCTTGTCGATCGCGCCGCGCCGCACGTCTCCGTTCACGCTCAACGCGATGGTGAACGCTTGATGCCCCGGCCCCTCAGTACCGCCACCGCCACCGCCACCGCCGCCCCTGCCTCCGTAGCCCCCGTGGAATCCGCCGTGTCCGCCGCTTCCACCCTGCGAACCTCCGCCACTCGGCCCTTGCGCTTGTACGAGCATTTCGCCGGCGCCGTGAAGATCGAATCCGGCGGCGTTCGCGTTCGCGATCACGACCGGCACGATGACCGGCGCGTTCGCGCCGGGAATCTCCGGGAGAAACACTGAGGCGCTCCAACCGTCGCGCGTTCCGACGCTCTCGTTGGCAAGGAGCACGCTCATCCGGTTCAGGCCCGCGATGAGGTCGTTCAGTGCAACGTCTTGCGATGCCGTCTTATCGTTTTTCGGAATCTGCAGCGAGCCATCGGACGCGAGCATCAGCACCGTGATCCCGACGGGCCGGCCGCCGATGCTGCCGTCAAGCGTGAGCGCCGACGCCGTCTTGTGCCGCAGGGTCACGTCGTAGATGGTCGTTTGCGCATCGGGGCTGCCTTGTACCGTCCGCGTCACTCGATAGTGCGCGGCGCCGCCGACCGGCGGAACGATCGCAATGACCCCGGGCGCGGGGGCCTGGGCGACCGCGGGAACGACGGCCGTCGCCGTCACGACGGCAAGCGCGAACGCGGCCAGGCCATATGATGGGTGGAGCATGCTTCGAGCCTAGTCGAGGGACCTCAGGTGAGGCTGGGATCAGTGCAGTTTCGGTTCCAAGCGCTGCAGCAAGAGCTGCGCTAAGGTGACCGAACGCGCGACGTCGACCTCTTGGTCCCGGATCACGATCGCTTCGAGAACGTAGTCGTCGCGACGAACGAACACGCCGTCGCCGCTGGCGACTGCGTTTGGGCCGATTTGGGGTGCGGGATGCGCGCTCGGAATTCCGGTACGCGCGGCGTAGTACGCGTCGATATCGCCTGCGTTGGAAAGGCGTTCGATCGTCTTGCAGAATGCTTCGCGGGGCGCGCCGGGCACGAGGCCGGCGCACGTGCGCAGCATCGCCTTGTAATATTGTTCGAGCTGTGGAACTTGCGCAGCGCGAATGAATCCGTACAGGACGCTGCCGTCCTTCGACATTTGCTTGGACGTGAAGAGGCAGTGTCCCTGACGCTCCGTCGCCTCGTCGGGACCGCTTACGGCGAGGCCGATGATCGCTCCGGCTTCCTGAACGCCGATCAGCGCGCAATCGTCCTGCGGCGCCGGTGACTGCGCCGCGAGCGCGCGCGGGAAGGCGAGCGCGAACGTGAGAGCGATCGCGACCGCGGCTCGAATGCGCGGCGCTTTCATACGCCGAGATACGCTCGCTGAACCTCTGGGTCATCGAGGAGCATCGCCGCCGAACCACTCAGTTTTATCCGTCCCGTTTCCAAGACGTACGCGCGCGCGGAAAATTCGAGCGCGGTCTCGACGTCTTGCTCGACCATCAAGATCGAAACGCCACTAGCGTTGATGTCGCGTAAGATCACGAGCAATTGTTCGACGAGGACCGGCGCGAGTCCGAGCGACATCTCGTCGATGAGGAGCACCTTGGGCCGCGCCATCAGGGCGCGCGCAATCGCCGCTTGCTGCTGCTCGCCGCCCGAGAGCCGTCCCGCCAAGTACCCGAAGCGATCGCGCAAACGCGGAAGCAGCCCCAGGACTCGCTCCAGGTCGGAGTCGACCTCGCGATCGCGCCGCAGGTACGCGCCCATCAGGAGGTTCTCGCGCACCGTCAGCGATCCGAACAGACGCCGCCCTTGTGGTACTTGGACGACGCCCGCAGCGACGATCCGATCCGGTGGCAAACCCGCAAGTTCGTGCCCTTCAAAAGAGACGTGACCGTGCGCCAAGGGGATGAGACCGCTCAGCGCGGCGAGGAGCGTCGACTTTCCCGCGCCGTTGCTGCCGATCAGCGCGACGATCTCACCGGGCTCGACGGTGAGCGAAACGTCCCAAAGAACCCGGACGTCGCCGTAGCCCGCGCTGAGGTCCCTGACGTCGAGCACTACGCCGTCTCTCCGCCGTTGCGCGAACGCTTGCGGCGTTCGGTGTAGCGTGCGCCGAGGTACGCTTGGATCACGGCCGGCGAAGCGGTGACTTCTTCCGGCGGTCCCTCGGCGATCTTCTTCCCCTCAGCCAAGACGACGAGGCTCTGCGAGATCGACATGATCGCCTTCATCAAGTGCTCGACCACGATCAGCGTTACGCCGCGCGCGTTCACCGCGCGCAGCAGGCCGAGCGCTTCGTGAACTTCGCTCGCGTTGAGACCCGCCATCACCTCGTCGAGCAGCAGCACTTCAGGGTCCAGTGCCAGCGCCTTGGCAACTTCGAGTCGCTTCCGGTCGGGAATCGTCAAATCACTCGCGGGGCGTGCGGAAACTCGCGCCAGACCGACGATGTCGAGGAGTTCGCGCGCGCGCTCGAAGGACGCCGCCGTAGCCCGCCGCTTCCCTTCGCGGCCGTACATCGCGCCGACCGCGACGTTCTCGAGAACGGTGAGGCCGGCGAACGGCTTAACGATCTGAAACGTACGCGCGATCCCGAGCTTGCACACTTCGTAGGTAGGCACATCGGCAATGCGTCTGCCCGCATACTCGACGCTCCCCGCACTCGGCTTGTAGACGCCCGAAATCACATTCATCAGCGTCGTCTTTCCGCTGCCGTTTGGGCCGATCAAACCCACGATGGCTCCTGGAGCGACATCGAAACTCACGCCGTCGAGCGCGGCGAGTCCACCGAAGCGCATGCCGACGTCGCGTACGCTCAGACTCCCGCTCATACGCGGTACGCGGTCAACGATTTCAAGAAGCCGCGCCAGCCGCCGCTTCGTCCGAAAACGTACAGCAGACCGCGGGGCAAGAACAAGACGACGAGAACGATCGCGACCCCGAAGAACAGCGTATGGACTTGCGGGTAGCGGTTCCAAAGCGTCTCGTTGATCGCTGTCAGCAAGAACGCGCCGACCACCGGGCCGGCGACCGTTCCCATACCTCCCAGAATGACCATGACGATCGGGAATACGTTGTAGTCGACGTCGAAGCCGACGCTCGGATCGATGTACCCGTTGGAAAATGCGAAGACCGCACCGGCCGCCGCGGGCATCGTGGCACTGATCGCCCAAGCCCCGACTTTATACGCGGTCGTATTGATGCCCAGGACCGAGGCCGCGTCCTCGTTCTCGCGGATCGCGACAAGCGCGTAGCCGAGTTTCGAGCGGGCGATCAACCACGTCGCCAGCAAGCTCAGAGCGCAGACGAGCCACATCGCATAATAGTATTGGCTGAACCATGCCGCCTGCTGGAGCGTGATGCCGGTGCCACCGCCCAGCGGTTCAATGTTGGCGACGATTTCCTGGGTCGCGAGCGCAATGCCAAGCGTCGCGATGCCGAAATAGTGGCCGCGTAGCCGCAAAATCGGCACGCCTAGGATTGCGGCGAAAACTGCTGCGATGACCGCCGCACACGGGATCGCGATCCAAACGTTCTGGATGCCGTGGAGGGAAAGGACGCCACTGACGTAGGTCCCGATCCCGAAGAAGACGACGTTCCCGAAGCTGACGTAGCCGGTATATCCGCCGATGATGTTCCAACCCAGCGCCATCGCCGCAAACATCAAAATGCCGCGGAAGAGATTCTCGTAGTAGCCGTTGTGGAGAAGCGGAACTCCGAGCAAGACCAGCAGCGTGATGCAGCAGACCACGACGGCTTGCGGACTTCCGGTGATCCCGCCCAGCCCGGCCCTCCTAAGCAGTTGCTTTTCCCATGATCCCCGTCGGACGTACGATCAATACGAAGAGGAGCACGACGAGCGCGATCGCATCCGGCAAGCCCGTGCTGATGAACTGCGAGCCGAACGCTTCGATGATGCCGTAGACGATGCCGCCCACCAGCGCGCCTTCGACGCTGCCGAGGCCGCCCAGCACGCAAACGACGAACGCTTTAATGATGAACGGATCGCCCATCGAAGGGTTGAGTGGATAGGAGAGGCTCAGGAGCACGCCTGCCGCACCGGCCAATCCCGCTCCCAGACCGAACACGATCGCATACAGGCGCGCCACGCGCACACCGGAGAGTTGCGCCGCTCCGATGTCGAGTGCCATCGCGCGAATCGCGCGGCCTTCGCGCGTCCGCCCCAGGAAGAGCTGCATGGCCGCCGTGATGCCCAAGGCGACGATCAACGTCCAGAGCTTAACCCAGGGCACGACGATCGGACCGATTGAGAAATTCGAACCCGAGTAGACCGTCGTTACGGCTTTGGCGTCGCCGTGAAACACCAGCAGCGCGACGTTGACGATCAACAACGAGAGTCCGAACGTCAGCAAGAACGTCGTAAGAATCGGCGCGCGGACAACGAAATTGATGACGAAGCGCTGGATGAGGTAGCCGAAGGCGAACATGACGACGAAGGCGATCGGCACGCTCGCGAACGGGTCGATATGGTACGCCGAGAAGAGCACGTAGGCGAGGTAGGCACCGAGCATCACGAACGCGCCGTGCGCCAAGTTGATGATGTTCATGATGCCCCACACGAGGCTGAATCCGAGTGCCACCACCGCCAGAATCCCGCCGGCTAAAATTCCGTTGACGAGAGTCTGGAGGATGAGCTCCAAGTTCTAGCGCTTGGACCAGTCGGGCGCGGGGTACATCGGCTTGGCGTTCGCAACCGCACTCGGCCACACGGTGACGAGCGCGCCGTTTTGAATCTGATTAACGGCCATCGGCTTGTAGACGTTGATTCCGCGTGAATCAAACTTCAGCAAGCCGTAGAACGTCACGACGTCGAGCGCGGCCAGCGCGTCCCGTACTTTCGCGGGGTCGAGCGATCCGGCGTTTTGGATCGCGTACTGGAAGGCCAGGCAACCCGCCGACGACTCCGCGTTGTGGTAGTCCGGCTCGTGACCGTATTTCGCAGCGAAGGCCTTCGCGTATTCCTGCGAGGTCTGGATAAAGCCCGGCGCACCCTTGTACTTCGCCGTCGCCGACCACTGCGTACCGCCCAGCACGTAGTTGGCGTCGCTCCCGAGAGCTTTGCGGAAATCGGGCGTGTCCGGGCCGACGGAGTACGCATACGCCTTCGCTAAGACATTCTGCTCTTTGAGACCCTTCTGCAAGAGCAGCGCGTCTTGGAGATGGCCGCCGTTGAGGATGATGTCCGGATTCGAGGCTTTGATCGCGCTCACGATTCCCGAGACGTCGGTCGTGTCGGCCGGGTATTTGTTGTTGTAGACGACTTGCATGCGCCGCGAGAAGGCGTAGTTCGCCGCACCCTGTGCGACCTCGGTCGAAAACGCATCGTTCGCGTAGACGACGGCGACGCTCTTAGGCGTGGGCTTGAGCGTGAGCGCCATCTGAATAACGCCCTCGAGGTAACGCCTCGCGGGCGACAGGACCGCGAACGTGTACTTGTAGCCGTGACTGAAGATGCTTTCGGCCGCACCGTTCGATTCGACCATCGGGACCTTGAGACGTTCCACGACCTGGGCGGTCGTCGCCGACGTCGCCGAGCCGTAGGGCCCTAGGATAAAGTTGACGTGATCCTGACTGATGAATTTTTCGACCAGCCGCGCTGAAGTCTGCGGGTTCGTCTCGTCATCGGCGTAGAGAATGTCGACTTTGTAGGTCTTGCCGGCGACCTTCAGGCCGCCGTGCGAGTTGACGTAATCTTTCCAGAAATCGTAGCCCTCTTTCGTCAAGGCGCCCTCGCGCGCGTCGCGCCCGGTTGCCGCGAGCGCGGCACCGAACACGATCGTCGTGTCGTCGGCGCGAGCACTCGGTGGCACAAAGGCGAGGCACGGGGAAAGCGCGAGTAGAGTCGCCAGAAAGAATCGAAAGTTTCGCAAGGCGCTGACCTCCGGACAGAAAGGAAGACGTTCGAGCGTTTTTAGCAGCCGCGAACGCGCCGACCTTCAATCGCTCGCGCTTAGGGCTGCCGGAGCCGCGCGGCGCCGAGCGCCGCAACGAGCGTGCGGACGCGCGCCACGGCCGCGTTTCCGCTCAGTCCAGCGTATGCGTCGATCAGCGCGCTGCCGACGATCGCGCCGTCCGCAAGCTTGCTGGCGGCACGAACGTGAGCCGGCGTCGCGATGCCGAACCCGACCACGATCG
>Ga0302325_10035195_pt1 | contig 10235 bp, 9 predicted proteins | sample Palsa_T0_2_FD_201948 | JGI IMG/M metagenome (GOLD analysis project Ga0302325, IMG submission 201948) | Peat permafrost microbial communities from Stordalen Mire near Abisko, Sweden - Palsa_T0_2 | ecosystem: Environmental > Terrestrial > Soil > Palsa > Peat permafrost | place: Sweden: Abisko...
GGCGGGCTCGGCCGGCCCGTCCTGGTATCCTGCGGCCGTCGAAGGTGGCGGGGTCGGGAACCGGTCGACGCGGCGGAGGGGGACGAACAGCACGCCCCAGAGCAGGGCCACGACCAGAGTCCCGATGCCCCCGAGGACGACCGACCCCGTAGTACCCAACAACTGAGATCGCACCTAGGGCGGTGACGCGCCGGCGGTCGAAGCGATCTGCGGCGGCCCCCGCGACCAGCCTGAGGAGGGCGGCGGGAGCGAACTCCGCCAACCCGAGAAAGCCTAGGTCGAGCTCACTCCGGGTCAGGTTGTAGACCAACAGGCCAAGGACGGTGGTCTGCGCCAGGTTGGCCATTGCCGTGGTCAGCTACGCCCCCATGAGGGCGAGGACCTGGGGGAGGGGCGGCTTAGGAGGGGCCCACGACAAGGTTCTCTGACCGCACCGGCCTCAGCGTCGGTGCGTACCGGTCGATTTCGCTCGCGGCTCGACTCTATCGGCTCGCTGCTGTTGTCTCTGCGGGAGGTACCCAACTTTTCATAGGGGCCCCCCGGCCGCCCCGGCCGCAGCATCGACGAGCTGATGCCGAGCTATCTTCGGCTTCATCCAAACAGGCTTCCCACAAGAGACGGGCGCGGTCGGCACCTGGCCGGCGCTCGACCGCGAGGTGCTGAGTTTTGCCGGCGAAGCGGTGACCTATCGGGAGCTGCTGTTGACCGGGGCTACGACGGGTCTCGTGTCACGACTGGTTGTCGAAGCGGCGGCCGGCGAGAGGCTCCTGCGCTCGTCTCCCGAGGGACCGCCGCGGGAGGCCGTGCGTGCCGAAGCGAAAAGGTTCAGGGTCGCCCGGCACCTCGAGAGTGGTGAGGACCTGCGGATTTGGCTCGCATCACGGGAGCTCACGCTGGACGAGTTCGATAGGTACCTCAGCCGTATCGTGGCGCGCAGCTACGCGGGGGACGATGAGCGGACCGCCGAGCCTGCCCCCGAGCCTGTCCCCGAATGGGGTGCGCTGGGACCGAAGCTCCTATTCGCTGAGCTGGCTTTCTCCGGGGCTTGGCGTGTCTTTGCCGACACTGCCGTGCGCCTCTTTGCTGCGGAGCGGCTGCCCCGCCGTGGCAGGCCTACCGGGGACGGTCCCGAGGCAGTTCAGAGGCAAACGCCCGAGGGCACGCCTGGTCTGGCGACGGCGGCGGAGGTCCTCAAAGTACTTCGGCCGTTCGGTACCTTCGACCCAGCGTGGTGCGGTGAGCGTCTGGGGGTGTTGTCCTCGCGGGCGGGGGCTCTGGACGAAATAGAGCAGCAAATTCGCAGTTCAGGGGGTGTTGAGGCCCGGCTCGAAGACTCCAGGTTGGTGTGGGCCCTCTTCCGGTACGACGAGCTCCCGCTCCGCTCCCAGGCCGCCGCCATGGAGGCACTGAGCTGCGCCCGTGCGGACGGGCTACCAGCCGATGAGATCGCTCGCCGCGCCGGGACGGAGCTCAGCGCCCGGCGAGCACGAAGGGAGGAGCTTCCAGCCGATCACGCCGCCCTACTAGATGGTGCGGTCCGGGACGAAGCGGTGGGCCCCGTTGCGCGTGAGAGTGGCTTCTCTGTCCTGTGGCTACGCGACCGCTCGAGGCCTGACATTGCGGACTCCGAAGTGGCCGAGAGAGCAGTCGCCGAGCTCCTATCCGAGACGCTCGAGCGAGCGGCGAGCGGGGCGGTCCGGGAGCTCGACCAACTGTGAGCCTGAACGAGACCGATCGGCAGGTCCTGCGACGGCTCCCGTTGTTCTCCAAGGTTTCCCCCCAGCTCTCCGATCTCGTCGTCCGGCTTTTCCAAGTACGCGAGTACGACTTCGGCGAGACCCTTGTCGTGGAGGGAGATGCCCCCGACGGCATGTACGTGCTCTCTGAGGGGAGCGCACGCGTTGTCGTCGACAACCTGGGTAAGGAGATGACCCTTGCCCGGCTGCAGCCCGGCAACTGGTTCGGCGAGTCGGCGCTTTTGAACGAGACCACGCGCAACGCCACGGTGAGAGCCTCCGAGAAGACCCGCGCCCTGTTCCTCGACGCTGTTGTGTTCGCCGCCCTATTGGCCAGCGAGCCAGGAGTCAGGGAAGCGGTCCTTGCTCAGACAAGGGCTCATCAGCTCGACCGGCTCCTTCGTATGCACGCTGCCTTCGAGGACTTGTCGGCCGAGGACACCGCCCGGATCGAGCCGCGGCTCAAGGCTGAGGAGGTGGCGGCAGGCACAGAGGTCGTCCGCCAGGGGGGCCCCGGAGAGCGGCTTTTCATCGTGGAGAGCGGCCGGCTCGAGGCCGTTAGATCCGATAACGGCACCGAGGCTCAGATCGGCTTTCTCAGCACGGGTGACCTTTTCGGAGAGCGTTCCCTCGTCACAGGAGAGCCGTGCGTAGCGACGGTGCGAGCCCTGACCACGAGCCACCTCTGGTCGCTCGGGCATGCCGATTTCACCTGGCTGTCCCAAGAGGTGCCAGTGTTCGGCCGGCGCCTACGTGAGATAGCCGATGGCCGCGATTACCGTACGACAGCCCGCCTGCCGCTTGATTTCGCCCACGAGATCCTGCCCGGAGGGCTGAGCGGTGAGGTACAGCCATTGACTGAGGTGGCCGGCGATCGGTCACCGGACGCGCCCGAAGCCCCGTCTCCCACTGTGCTCGTACCCCAGGCGGCATCCCGGCGCCGGCACCGCAAGCGGCGACAGTTCCCCGTTGTGCGCCAGATCGACGAGAGGGACTGCGGTGTGGCTTGCCTTGCCATGGTGGCGAATTGGTACGGCATTGAAGTCGCACTTTCGTCACTTCGTGACGTCGCCGGCACGACTGTCTCAGGGACCACGCTGCGCGCAATTGCCGCTGCTGGCGCGCATATCGGCCTCAAAGTCCAGCCGATGAAAGTCTCGCGAGACCGTTTGAGCGAACTCGCACTCCCGGCGATAATCCACTGGCGCGGCGACCACTGGGTGGTCCTTGTCGGTGTTCGCGAGGCGGACGCCGAGATCGCTGACCCAGCCGCCGGCCGGCGGGTCGTGAGCCGTGAAGAGCTCAACCAGCATTGGGACGGCTTTGCAGCAATCGCGACCCCGACAGGCGAGCCGCCCGACGTGAGGAGCGGTGGGCCGAACCTGCGGTGGCTACGGCCGTTCCTAGCCGTCCACCAGGGGGTGATCGGGCTTGCACTGGTGCTCGCCCTCGCTGCGGCGGCATGCGAGGTGGCTCTCCCGCTGGTCGTCGAGTCGATTGTCAATGACCTGGTAACCCCTCACGCAGAGTCTCTCTTGTACGACAGCGGGCTAGTCATGCTTGCGCTGATCGTGGGTGGGACGTTCGCCGTCCTCCTCCAGCGGCTGGCTCTCGTGGGAGCCACCGCGACATTCGACATCGGGACCCTCGACTTCACGACCAAGCGTCTCCTTGCGCTGCCCATGTCCTACTTTGCCGCCCGCCGGGTCGGCGACATCGAACGTCGGTTGACCGGTGTCCGCCAAATCCGGCGCATAGTAGTGCAGCAAGGTATCGCTGCGCTCACAGCCGTCACCCAGGTGGTCGTCGGGGTGGCCATCATGTTCGTTCTTTCGCCTCTGCTCGCCGCCTTCTTCTTGGTCGTGTTGCCGTTGTACGGCCTTGCCATGCGGTACTCGGCGCGGCGGCTGCGGCCGCTCTATGCCGCCGTCGAAGAGAGTTACGGGCGCTACGCCTCCGACCAAGTTGACCTTCTCAAGGGTATTGAGACGGTGAAGACCTCGGCGACGGAAGGAGCTCTAGCGCGACGCCTGCGTCTGGCGTTCGAGGAGTTCACCGTGCGCACGGCGGCCTCCCAGCGGACCATCGCCCGCTACGGGTCGGTAGTGCAGGTCATCTCTTTGTTGACGTATTCGTCGTTCGTTTTCCTTGGTTCCATCGAGGTGCACGACCACAGCTTGACCCTTGGTGCTTTCGTGGCTTTCACCACCCTCGTCATGCTCACGACGGGGCCTCTAGTCGGCCTGCTCGGTATTTGGGACGACGTCCAGGTCTCGTCAGTACTCCTCAACCGGGTCGCAGACGTGCTCGAGCACGAGCCGGAGCAAGGGGAAGACCACGGCAGGCTCCTCCCAGTGCCAACGCTCGAGGGTCGTGTGCAACTCGTCGACCTTACGTACCAGCCGCCCAACTGCGAAGAGCCGGTCCTCGCCCACCTCAACCTCGACGTCCTCCCCGGTACGACCGTGGCCATCGTTGGCCGCTCGGGTTCGGGCAAGTCCACCCTGCTCCGGCTGCTCGCCGGGCTGGTCGAGCCGACGGGCGGGCGGGTGCTCTTCGACCGTGTCGACTCCACGCTGCTTAGCTACCAAGAGCTGCGTCGCAAGGTGGGCTTCGTCCTCCAGCAGCCCTACGTGTTCGCGGCCACGATCGCCGAGAACATCGGTCTTGGGGACGATCCACCGGACATGCAAGCCGTTCGCGATGCCGCCGGTACCGCGGATCTGGCTGAGCTAGTGGACCACCTCCCCCTCGGCTACGGCACGCTTGTCGGGGACCGAGGCCTGCCGCTCTCGGGCGGCCAGTCGCAGCGGCTTGCGATCGCGCGAGCCCTTTACAGGCGTCCCCCGCTGCTGCTGTTCGATGAAGCGACGAGCGCGCTGGACACCGAATCGGAGGCCATTGTCAAGCGGAACATCGACCGGCTCATGGAAAACAGGACAGCATTTGTTGTGGCTCACCGCTTGAGCACAGTCCGAAATGCTGACTTGATCGTCGTTCTCGAAGCGGGTCATATCGCCGAGAAAGGTACCCACGAGGAGCTGGTAGAGCGCCGGGGCATCTATTACTACCTGTACAGCCAGCAGGCGCTCGGGCTGTGAGCCGGCTTCCGGAGGCGAGCGGCGCCACAGTTGGGAGTGGCTCCGCCGCCTTCTACCCACATGAGCAGGCACGCAGTACGGGTGAGTACGATTACGCAGCCCCGCACCAGCCTCCGCGGGCGGCGGCTGGTGTACGCTCCTGATAACGGCCGACGGTCCGCACGGACCGGGCTTTCGCAAAAGGAGCTCACAATGGGGCAGCAACCAGATGACAAGCTAGACGAGGATCTGGAGATCGACTCCGAGACCGCCGAAAATGTGACTGGCGGTTTTTTTAAGTTGGACGCATTCAAAACGGAGGACAGCCACAAAGACCCGGAGAAACACTTCTCCCCAGGAATGATCCGCGAATAGGTTCGGGAATTAAGCTCAGCTTAAAGTGTGAGCCCGCCGAGAGGACCGGGACCGACCGGTGCGCCGTCACTTGGATGTCTTGAGGCGCGAAGGGATGTAGGAGCTGACAGAGCTGACAGCTAGCTGATGTGGCGGAAGGACCGGTCATACGGCCCGATAACGCGCGGCCTGATAACGCCACCGGTTTAGCCGAGGGGAGTTTCCTGGCTTCGGTGAGTGCTGAAGAGGCGGCAGACCTCGCACGTTTGGCTGAGCGACGGCACTTTTCTCGTGGTGACGTCCTTTTTTCTGAGGGTGACGAGGGAAATGAGGTCGTCGTCTTGCATTCGGGCCGGGTCAAGGTTTGCGGCAAGCGTGCGGGCCGGGAGGTTATTTTCTCTGTGCTTGACCCCGGATCGATACTTGGTGAGTTGAGTGCCGTCGACGGCTCCCCTCGGTCGGCCACTGTGATCGCTCTGGAGCCGACCGAGGTCGCAGTAATCGGTACCGAGGATTTCCGTGGGTACTTACTTGCTCATCCTCGGGTTTCTTCTGAGCTGCTGAGGCTCGTTGCCGAGCGCCTCCGCCAGACTTCGCTCCGGCAGTTGGAATTCGGCACCACTCAGACTCTTACGCGCCTTTGCGGCACGCTCATGGAGCTTTCCGACCGCTATGGCCAGTCAGTCGGTGGGAATGTCGAGGTGACGATACCACTCAGCCAGCAGGAGCTGGCCGAGCTTTCAGGGATGTCCCGCGAGGCTCTCGTGAAGGGCCTGCACCAGTTGCGTAGCCTTGGGTGGCTCTCGGTGGATGACCGCACGATCGTGTTGCACGACGCCACGGCTATCAGAAGGCGGGCACGTCTCGGCTAGTGCTGTCCGTGGCCCCACATGCCGCCGCCAAAGCCGATCGTTACGTTGGTGGCGGTGACCACACCGGAGGTCGTGGTGCCCTCGACGCTCACCATTTCACCGGTGGTGACCTTAGCGAAGCTGGCCGAGGTGACCTTGTGGTCCTTGTAGGTGGTTGATGACGTTACGTCGACGATGACCGTCGTGAGCCTTGTGGCGCGTTTTGCTGAGAATTTCCAGTGGCCTAGCCGCTTTCGAGACTTGCCTATCGGGACCCTTGCCGGACCAAGCACCGGGGGTCTCCCTCAGCCGCTCGAGGGATCAACCGGACACTGCCACTCCGAACGGGCCGGAAGCACCGGTGACAAAAGGTGACCGCGACACCGGTCCCGTTGAGGTTCGCCCGCCCGACCGAGCTGCCGTCCCCCTGCGCCCAGTTGGCCCAGTATATGTGAGAACTGTCTATGGCGATGTCCACGTTACCTGTCAGAAGGCCTTTTATGAAGTCGTTGTTCACCCCGGTGCCGTTGAGGTTTGCCCTCCCGATGGTTCCCGTCTGGTAATTGGTCCAATAGATGTACTTGCTATTGATGGCAATTTCGGGGCCACCAGCGGCCTTTATGAAGTCCGGGTTCGCATCGGTACCATTAATGTTCGCTCGCCCGATCTAGATATCCTTGGCGCTCAGGGCGATACCGCACGGGTTGCTCGCACCTTTGATGAAGTTGGGGTCGGCGTCGGTACCGTTCAGCTTGGCTCGCCCGATCGTCGCGGCCGTGCCTCCATTGGCAGTCGTCCAGTAAATGTAGGACTTGTTGACAGTCAGTCCAGCGACCTTTGTGCCGGGGGAGATGAAGCTCTGGTTGATGCTAATGGGCCCTCAGCCCGCCTATTGCAGTCCCGATCGCACCGACGTGATCCGTTGCGTGTTGAAGCCGAGCCAGTGCATCCGGCCGACGTACCGCGCATGCTCGACCTTGATGCAGCGGTCCATGACGACAGCGAGGCCGCCGGCTTCTGCGATCCCCGCCCCCTCTTCGTTGATGACCCCGAACTGGCACCAGAGGGCATGGGCATGGATGGCCACGGCGTCCCGGGCGATCCCGGGGAGGGCGTCGGGGGCCCGGAAGACGTTCACGATGTCGACAGGCACGGGCACGTCCTGTAGCTGGGCATAGCTCTTCTCGCCGAGGACACTCGTCTCGCGTGGGTTGACCGGGACCACCCGGTAGCCGTGCCGCTTGAGGTAGTAACCGACGAAGTGGCTGGGCCGTAGCTCGTTGCTCGACAGGCCCACGATGGCGATCGTCTTCGAAGTATGGAGGAGGCGCTGGATCGTCAACGGGCTCTGGTACCGTGCGAGGTCGGTCACGCCGCGCCTGCTCGTGCCGCCTGGGCGGCCACACGCTTGAGGCCTTGCTCCAGGTCCCAGGTCAAATCGTCCACCGACTCAGTACCGACTGATAGGCGCACCGTCCCGGGCCTAACGCCGGCCGCCCGCAGTTCATCGTCGCTGAGCTGGCGGTGCGTCGTGCTGGCGGGGTGGATGATCAAGCTCTTAGCGTCACCAACGTTGGCCAAGTGCGACCAGAGTGTCACGCCGCGGATGAGCTCCTGCCCGCCCACCCGGCCACCAGCGCAGTCAAAGGAGAACACCGCACCGGCGCCACGGGGCAGGTATTTTTCCACGAGCGGCCGGTACCTGCTCGTCGAGAGCCCGGGGTAGGTGACGTTCGACGCCAGCTCGTGCGCGTCAAGGAACTCGGCGACGGCGGCTGCGTTCTCGACATGGCGCTGCATCCGCAGTGACAACGTCTCGAGGCCCTGCAAGAAAAGGAAGGCGTTGAATGGCGAGAGCGCGGCCCCGAGGTCGCGCAAGGTTTCGGCACGCAGCTTCATCAAATATCCATAGGTCCCGAAAGTCTCGTGGAACATCAAGCCGTGGTAGGCCGGCGACGCTCCTGCTACCACCGGGAACCGCCCATTGGACCAATTGAAGGTGCCGGAATCCACGACTATGCCCCCGATACTCGTCCCATGGCCGCCGATGAACTTGGTTGCCGAATGGCAGACGATGTCGGCGCCCCATTCGAACGGGCGGCAGAGGTACGGCGTCGCGAACGTATTGTCCACTATCAGTGGTAGGTCGTGCTCGTGCGCGATCGACGATACAGCCTGGATGTCCAGTACGTTGCCGCCCGGGTTGCCGATCGTCTCCGCGAAGAACGCCTTGGTGTTCGGGCGGACGGCGTGCCGCCAGGCGTCGAAGTCGTCAGGGTCGACCCATGTCAGCTCGACGCTCATTTTGCCGAGGAAATGCTTGAGCTGGTTGATCGTCCCGCCGTACAGAGCGGAGGACGAAACAACGTGGTCACCCGTTTGCAGCAGCGTGAAAAGCGCGGCCGCCTGTGCTGCGATCCCGCTCGAGAAAGCTACCGCGCCGCAGCCACCCTCGAGGTTCGCTACGCGCTCCTCGAGCACCGCGACTGTCGGGTTCATGATCCGGGAGTAGGTGTTCCCGTACTCCTGCAGGTTGAAATACGCCGCCGCCGATTCCGGGTCTTCGAACACGTAGCTTGCCGTTTGGAAAATCGGCACGGCGCGAGCTCCGGTATTGGGGTCGGGCCGTTGGCCGGCATGCAGTTGGCGTGTGTCGAACCCGAATGCGCGGTCCTCCTCGACAGGGATTGAACCAGGAGTGGGCACTGGACCAGGAGTGGGCACTGGACCAGGAGTGGGCACTGGACCACGAACCGATGGCTTCTTGGCCTCGGTCATTCGGCCGGCCCCGCGTCGGCCAGGAAGCGACGGATATAGGGCGTCTGGCGTGCTTCCTCGAGCAAGAAACAGTCATGGCCATATGGCGCTTCGATCACGTGGCATTCGACTGACTTGCCCAGCTCTAGGAGCGCCTCTTCGATATCTCGGGACGCAGCCGGCGGGTAGAGCCAGTCAGAACTGAACGCGATCAGCAGTGCCCGTGCCGACACGCCTTGGAGCGCCGTCGTCAACGAGCCGCCGCCGTGCTGGCGAGCAAGGTCGAAATATGTCAAGGCTCGTGACGTGTACAGATATGTATTGGCGTCGAAACGCCTGACAAACGAGTCGGCCTGATGCTCGAGGTAGCTCTCGACCTCGAACTCCGGCTCGGTGAGCGTATAGCGAATGTCGTCGGCGAACTGCAGCCGCCGGCCGAACTTGTCACGGAGCGCCTCCGCTGAGAGGTACGTCATGTGGCCGACCATCCGAGCCAGGCCCATTCCGGCGTCGGGCGTGCGGCCTGTGCCGTAGTACTGGCCATCTTGCCAGGCGGGGTCGCGCATGATGGCGTCACGCGCGATGGCGTTCCAGGCCAAACCTTGGGGGTGGAGGGCATGGGTGCTGGCGATCGCCACGACGGCGTCGACCTGGTCAGGGAACAAGATCCCCCATTCAAGCGCCTGCATCCCACCAAGGGAACCGCCGGCTACCGCAACGAGCCGGTCGATACCGAGCTCGCTGAGCAGGGCGCGCTCGGTGCGCACCATGTCCGCCACGGTGATCACGGGAAATCCCGAGCCGTACGGCTTGCCGGTGGACGGGTCGAGCGAAGATGGCCCGGTGGTGCCGCGGCACCCCCCGAGGAGGTTGGTGGAGACCACAAAGAACCGGTCGGTGTCGAACGCCTTTCCGGGACCGATCATGCCGTCCCACCAACCGAGCGCCTTGGCCGCCAAACCGTCGCGCTCTTGGGCAGCGAACCCGTCGCGCGTGCCTTCCTCCGGCGGTGTCCTGGAGATGCCGGCGGCGTGCGCATCGCCACTGAGCGCGTGGCATACCAAGATGACGTTGTCGTGCCGGGGGTTGAGGGTGCCATAAGTCTCATACGCCACACCGACGGGCTGCAGCTCCTGCCCGCAATCGAGCCGCACGGGCCTCGGCAGCTCCAGGTACTGGGCCTCAACGATGCCGACAGAGCCCGCCACCTGCTTGGCGGCTGCCGCTATAGAACCGACCATGGTTACCTCCACGGTTACCTCCACCAGGCCTATGTCCACCCGGCGCGAAGTACTGTACAGTCTCTCCATGGAACCGCTAGAGGGGCGGTCCTAGTTGTTAGAGAAGTTAGAAGGAGGGCATGAGTGACATGACCACGGTAACCAATGGAGTCAATGTGCAGGCGTTGCTCGATGCCCGCGACGTGTTGAAGGGCGCGCCGGAGGCTGCTCAGTTCA
>Ga0302325_10035197_pt1 | contig 10235 bp, 9 predicted proteins | sample Palsa_T0_2_FD_201948 | JGI IMG/M metagenome (GOLD analysis project Ga0302325, IMG submission 201948) | Peat permafrost microbial communities from Stordalen Mire near Abisko, Sweden - Palsa_T0_2 | ecosystem: Environmental > Terrestrial > Soil > Palsa > Peat permafrost | place: Sweden: Abisko...
CTAGGAAAGAGCAATGCGCTGCCCGGGGTGGTGACATAGGTTTTTCCCGCGGGCGAGGTGAGAATCACTGTGCCGTTGGGCAACTGCTGATCACGCCAGCCCCAAAAGGTCTTCACGAGATGGTGAGTACGGCAGTAGCACTTCAGGTTCGAAGCGTGTGTGGGCCCGCCGTCGGCGTAGGGGACGGTGTGGTCGATGTCGCAGTCGAAGGCCGGCCGATCGCAGCCGGGCCATCGGCACGTCAGATCCCGGCATCGCACGAACTCGGCGAGCTTCCTCGACGGCACATATCCCGGCTCGGGCGCGGCATCGACCGGGTGGACCAGGGGCACCAGGTTGGCCTCGGCGGCCAACTCGGCAATAAGTTCGGGTGAGACGAGCCCGTCAGCGCATACCTCGGATGCCGTTGTGCCGCTGCGACTTTCGATCATGGATTGTTCGGCGATCACATGTATCACCACGGGCGTTGCGGCGGGCCGCTTTCCAGCGGTGCAGTCACCGAGTCCGCAGCGACAGCCCAGTCGATCGGCCCCGGCCGTGAGCGCAGCCAGAGCGTCGGCGCGGCGTTGCTCGCGAGTCCGTGGATCGCGCTCGCACACCGTGCCGGCCAACGTATTGAGCCGCTTGTCCAGGGCATGCGCATCGGGGCTCAACAAGCTGCCGTGAATTTCAGACAAGCCGCCCTCAAGATCTGCGAACCAGATCTCGCGTTCGGTGCGTCTTTCTGTGCGCCGGCGTACTGCATCGGCGTCGGCCTTGGCAACGATTTTGTCGATTTGTCCGGCTAGCCGGCCGCGAGTCATCGATGGCCAGCGCACCACGGTGACGGCCAGCTGCCCGTCCACGGTCGCGAGCACATCGCGTTCGGTGATCAGATCGGTTCGATAGACGATCGTGGCGAATGTCCGCTGGTCGATGTCACCGGCTTTGAAGACTTCAGCCAGCTTGGGCAGTCGCTCGCGCATCGCGCGGGCGTAGCGCAATTGGCTCGCCGCCAGGGCTTGACTCATGCGCAAGGCCGCGGCCACCTCCGCGCTCACCGCCGCCTCGGTGTCGACGGCCCAGTCCTCAGTGTCAGCGCAGCGCGCCAACCGGTAACCGAACAATTCGCCGACTGCTACCAATGCCGCGGCAGCCGCGCGATTCTGCGCACGCCACGACGCACCGATTCGATCCAGCAATGCGGAAGATTCCGTCGTGCGGGTGGGGTAACGCCGCTCGAACAGCTCATCAAAACGGGCGATCACCTGTGGCGATGGCGCCGCGCACGTGGTCTGTTCGAACATGTATTCGATTATGTCAGAGCGGTCCGACACCAACGATGGTCGGTTGATCCCACTCCTCCGCGGGTCGTTCCGACCCGCATCGTCGTCGGGCTGAGCCTGCCGATCCCACTCCTCCGCGGGTCGTTCCGACCCGCATCGTCGTGGGGCTGAGCCTGCCGATCCCACTCCTCCGCGGGTCGTTCCGACCCGCATCGTCGTGGGGATAGGCTCTCCCCATGCTTAAGTCCGCCAGCGGCCGCAAATTTGCCGCCGCCACCGCACTGGTTCCGCTCGTCGCTTCCGTCGCGTTGATGAGCGCGTGCAAGCCGAATCAACCACCGGCGACTTCGCCGGGCACTCAGCCGTCGATCTGGACCGGCTCACCGGCGCCGTCGAGTGCCGAGCCGACCGGTCAACAGGGCGGAACAGACAGCCTGACCACGCAACTGATCGCGCCCAGCGGCGCGAAAGTCGCCACGGCTAAGTTCGAGTTCAATCAGGGCTACGTGACGGTCACCATCGAGACCACCGGGACCGGCGGGCTGAGCCCGGGTTTCCACGGTGTCCACATCCACTCGGTGGCCAAGTGCGAGGCCAACTCGGTAGCGCCGACCGGGGGAGAGCCCGGCGACTTCTTATCCGCCGGCGGACATTTCCAGGTGCCGGGGCACACCGGCGGCCCGCAGAGCGGAGATCTGACCTCGCTGGAGGTCCGCAAGGACGGTGGGGCGCTGCTCGAGACCACCACCGACGGGTTCACCAAGGCTGACCTGTTGGCAGGCGCGGGCACCGCGATAGTCATCCACGCCGGCGCCGACAATTTCGGCAACATCCCGGCGGATCGCTACAACCAGGTCAACGGTGCGGCAGGGCCCGACCAGACGACCATGATGACCGGTGACGCCGGCAAGCGGGTGGCATGCGGTGTGATCGGATCGGGTTAGTTACTCGTCGGACAGGGGTACCGCTATCAGGGTGAACTTCGCTTCCTCACCCCGCCCGACACTTGGAGTCGAATGGGAGTTCGCGCTTGTCGACGCCGAGACGCGCGACCTGAGTAACGAAGCCACCGCAGTATTCGCCGAGATCGGCGAAAACCCCCGTGTGCACAAGGAATTGCTGCGCAACACCGTCGAAGTCGTCACCGGCATCTGCGACTGCACGGCGCAGGCGATGGAAGATCTGCAGTCCACGCTGAACACTGTCCTGCCGATTGTTCGGGAGCGGGGCATCGAGTTGTTCGGCGCGGGCACCCATCCGTTCGCGAGTTGGTCGTCGCAGAAACTGACCGATGCACCGAGATACGCCGAGTTGATCAAGCGCACTCAGTGGTGGGGCCGCCAGATGCTCATCTGGGGAGTGCACGTGCATGTCGGGGTTTCGTCGCCGGACAAGGTGATGCCGGTCATGTCGTCGTTGCTCAACTGGTATCCGCATCTGCTGGCGCTGTCCGGGTCGTCGCCGTGGTGGGTGGGCGATGACACCGGATATGCCAGCAACAGGGCGATGATGTTCCAGCAGCTGCCTACCGCCGGGCTGCCGTTTCAGTTCCAAAAGTGGAGTCAATTCGAGGGTTTCGTCCACGATCAGAAAAAGACGGGCATCATCGAGGACGTCAACGAAGTGCGTTGGGACGTGCGGCCCTCACCGCACAACGGAACGCTCGAGGTGCGGATCTGCGATGGCGTGTCCAATGTTCGCGAACTCGGCGCGCTGGTTGCGCTGACGCACTGCCTGGTGGTCGATCTCGAGCGCCGACTTGATGCCGGTGAGGAGTTGCCGAGCATACCGCCGTGGCACAACCAGGAAAACAAGTGGCGCGCCGCCCGTTACGGATTGGACGCGATCATCATCCTGGATGCCGACAGCAACGAACGCTTGGTCACTGAGGACCTCGACGATGTGCTGACCCGACTGGAACCCGTTGCCAAATCCCTGGATTGCGCCGACGAGCTCGCCGCGGTGGCCGACATTCCCAAGCGCGGAGCGTCGTATCAACGGCAGCGACGGGTCGCCGAGGAACACGACGGAGATCTGCGCGCGGTGGTCGACGCGCTGGTCGGCGAATTGGAGATCTGATGGAAACCACAGCCGAGTTCGGCCGTCTGGCAATGTTTCCGCTGCAATCGGCATTCCTGCCCGGCGAGGATTTGCCGCTGCAGATCTTCGAGCCCCGTTATGCCGAGTTGGTGCGGGACTGTATGCGCGACAACAACCCTAGGTTCGGTGTGGTACTGATCTCGCAGGGTCGCGAGGTCGGTGGCGGCGACGTACGCTGCGATGTCGGGACGGTGGCCAGGATCACCGAATGCGTCGAGATCGAGGACTCGGGCAGGTTCATGCTGCGCTGCCGGACGTCCGAACGGATCAAGGTGTGCGAGTGGCTGCCCGACGACCCGTACCCGCGGGCGGTCGTCGAGGAGTGGACGGACGAACCCGGAAAGCCGGTGAGCGCGGGCCAATTGGAAGAGCTCGAAGACCGGATGATGGCGCTGTTCGAGCGCATCGCCAACGCTCGCGATTTCCCGGTGCCGGATCGAGAAGAAGTGCTCGGCGCCCGCACTGACACCGATGATCCCGGAGAACGGCTGTACGCGTTGGCATCTCGCATTCCGATCGGGCCGGCCGACCGCTACTCCGTGCTGGCCGCGCCGACGGCCGCCGACCGGTTGGCGGCGCTGAGCGAGGCGGTGGATTCCGTCGCCGCGGTGATCGAGTTCCAGCTTCCGCAGTAGGCGTCACGTGGGCCGGCGCGCGGTGTGCAGCCGGCCTTCGATGAATACGCTGCGCGGAGCCACGTCCTTGAGGTCGCCATCCGGCGGCCGGTCGTAACGCTGCATCAGGTTCAGCGCCTCGATCGCCGTGACCGCCCAACCGCGTTCAGTCAGCCAGTGGCGAAGATCCGTGCGCTCCTCGATGAACCACAGATCAGGAATGTCCTCTGCGGTGTCTTCTTGGACACCGCAGAGATATTGACGACGGCGCTCGAGGTAATCCGGGTCGAAGAAACTCGGGCTCAGTGCCTCCACCGCGATGCGACTGCCGGTGGCGCTGAGTTCTACGATCCGCTCGAACAGCAGATCCTGGCCGGCCGCCGACAAGTAGGGCAGCAGCCCCTCGGCGGACCACGCTGTGGGCGTCGACGGATCAAACCCCGCGTCGCGCAGGGCTGTCGGCCAATCGGCCCGCAGATCGATCGGCACGGCCTGATAACTGCCGGCGGGTCGAGCGCCACGCGCGGTCAGCACGTCAGCCTTGAACGCCAATACCTGCGGCTGGTCGATCTCGTAGATGGCGCTGCCGGTGACCCACGGCAGCCGCCAGGCACGCGCGTCCAGACCCGCGGCCAGAATCACGGCCTGGTCGATACCGTTGGCGCCGGCGGCGATGAAGTACTCGTCGAACCATTTGGTCCGCACAGCGGAGTAGCCCTTGATCATCGGCAGCCGCGCCCCGATCACCGAGGAATCCCAGCCGCGTTTGACGGCGGCGTCGACGAAAGGTTGCGCGTACCGGTCGGTGAACAGCGGGCAATCGCAATCGGATTCAGCGGCCCGCGCCATGGCAACGCCCAGCGCCGTCGCGCCGACGCTCTCGGTGATGTCCCAGCTGTCGTCGTCAGTTCGCACCATGACCAATGTCCATTTCGCTTTGGGGCAGTTCTGAATGCGGCGACTACGCTGTCCGGCAAACCCCAGGCTAGTGAAATTGCCAACCATCCGCTGGGCCGCTGGTGGGCGTGGTGTACTTCGAGTGCGATGAGCACCGATGTAACAGTGGATGTCAATGCGGGCGTGGCAGTGATCACGCTGAACAGGCCCGAACATCTCAACGCCTACACCGCCGAGATGGGCGCCCTGCTCAGCGCGGCATACCGGGACTGCGACAACGACGACAACGTCCGTGCCATCGTGATCACCGGCGCTGGACGGGCATTTTGCGCCGGAGCGGATTTATCGGGCAGCGCCTCACCGTTCGACTCCCCGCCCGACGACAGCGCGTTCTCCGCGTCGCCGATCGACCCGGCCGCTTTTGAATTGCGCAAACCGGTGATCGCCGCCGTCAACGGTCACGCGATCGGGATCGGTTTGACCATCGCGCTGCAGGCCGACATGCGGATCGTCGCCGACGACGCCAAATACGGTGTGGTGCAGGTCCGTCGGGGCGTCATACCTGACTGCATGGCGCATTGGACACTGGCGCAGCTGACCAACCTCGGTGTGGCCGCCGAGGTGTTGCTCACCGGACGAACCTTCAGCGGCGGCGAGGCCGTCGGGTGGGGTATCGCCAACCGAGCGCTACCCGCCGCGGAGGTTCTCGACCTGGCGATGGACATTGCCCGCGATATCGCGACCAACGTCGCGCCGATGTCGGCGGCATTGTGCAAGCGGCTGCTGTGGGACAGCGCGATCAACGGCTACACACCGCGGCAGGTCGCGTCGCTGGAAACCCAGCTGCACCATCGGGTGATGGGAACCGACGATGGTCGCGAAGGCGTCACCGCCTTCCTGGAGCGGCGGGCCCCGCGGTTCAGCGCGCGGATTTCGGCCGACTGGGCTCCGCTGCCCGAACCGGAGCTGTGAGCGTGCACATCGACGTAATTGCCGACGGCCTCGGGTTCACCGAAGGCCCGGTGTGGCTACCCGACGGTCGGGTGGCACTCACGTCCATCAGCCACGGCTGCGTATATGTCGTCGACCCGTCCGGCGGTCCTCATCAGCGCATCGACACCGGTGGCGGGCCCAACGGCTTGGCATGCAGTGCCGACGGCACGTTGTACGTCGCGCAGAACGGCGGAGCCTGGGGCGCAAGCGGTCCCGCCGAGGCGGGCGTACAGGTAATCACCGGCACCGACGTCGAATACCTCGTCGAAGGATTGGGCGCACCGAACGATCTGATGTTCGGCCCGGACGGGCGACTCTGGATCACCGACACCCGCAGTGAGTTCGACATCGGTACACCAGGCGCCGGACTGCCAGGCCATGTGTACTCGACAGATATCGACTCCGGTGAAACCCGACAGATCGTCGACGACGGACCGGTTTTCATCAATGGGCTGGGGTTCAGCCGCGATGGCTCCAGATTGCTTGTGACAGCAACATTGTCGTCACAGCTGCTGTCCTATGACGTCGGCGGATACGGCTCGCCCGAACTTGTGCACACGTTCACCGACGGCTGGCCGGACGGGATGGCGGTCAGTGCCCGCGGCGACTACTGGGTGGCGCTGACCGCCGGCGACAAGATCGGCATCGTCGACGGAGCTTCTGGCCGGCGGGCCGGCGAGGTCGGGCTACCGGCCGGATCGCTGGCCACCAACATCTGCATCGGCGGTCAGCAGTCCGACGAACTCTTCGTCACCGCGGCGCAAAGCCAGTCGCTGCTACGAATTCGGTTCGACGACAACGACCCAGAGGGCGCCCGGCTCAGGACGTGAGTAGTTCGGCCAGGGCTACGCCCAGGTTGTGCAGGTTGGTTTCCAGCGAGTAGGTCCCGTCGACGGTCCAGTTGACGATGCCGCCGGATAGCGCACCAACGATGATGTCGGCCAACGTTTCCGCGTCGTGCCGCACGCTGACCTCGCCGCGGGCCACGCCCTCTTTGACGAGCTCGACGAACGTGTCGTGCAGGTTGAACCCGCGCTGGATCCCATAGCCACTGGCGGCCAGCATTTCCCCGATCATCTCCCGGTAGGTGTCACCGGATTTGACCAGCGCGATGGCAATGTCGTCGAACACGCCGATAAGCCGCACCGGGATCGCCTCGTCGCCGCGATCGAATAAAACATCGTGCAGGTTGACCAGTCGTCGCTGCGCCAACGCGCGCATCATGTCTTGACGAGTGGCGAAGTGGTTGAAGAACGTCCGGTTGGCCACGTCGGCACGCTCGCAGATCTCCTCGATCTTGGTCGCAGCGACTCCCTGGGCGAGGAACAGGTCGAACGCGGCCGCGAGAATCTTCTCGCGAACCTCTTGCTTGCGCCGTTCCGTTCTGGTCACGTTGTCGCACACAACTTCTCGGAGAGAGTCCACAGCTCCGCGGCATGGTTGGCGTCGTCCGCGTAGGGTGCGACCGCCTCGCTGACACCGCAGCTTTCCAGGTACAGGCCGCCCCGATCGGCCAGCTCAGGGCTTACCGCGGCCCACACCTGGGTGGCCGAGCCGTACTCCGGAGTGGTGAAGTCGAGGTAGCCGTCGGTGTGTTCGCCACGTGCGGCTCCGCTCGCGGCGGCGTATTTGCGCAACTGCGAGAAGTCGGACTTGGACATGTACCGTGCCAGCGACGTGGCCACGGTTCCGGGATGCACGGCGTAGGCGCGGATTCCGAACTCGCACAAGCGGCGGTCGGCTTCCTTGGCGTGCAGGATATTCGCCGTCTTGGACGCGCCGTAGGCGGCGAACTTGTCGTATTCGCGATGTTCCCAGTTCGGATCATCGACGTCGACGTCACCCATGACGTGGCCGCCGGAGGAGAGGATGACGATCCGGGCGCCCGCCGCGGCGGTGAGCTGCGGTGTCAGGAGCCGAGTGAATTCGAAGTGTCCGAGATGATTTGTCCCCAATTGTATTTCGAAGCCGTCCTGAGTGCGGCTGAACGGCGTGAACATGACACCCGCGTTGTTCATCAAGATATCGATGACCGGCGTGGCCTCGCGGATCTTCCCGGCCGCGGTGCGCACGCTGGTCAGCGAGGTCAGATCGAGCCGCACCGTCGCGGTCTTCGCGTCGGGCACCTCGGCGTGTATCCACCGGTCCGCCTCGCCCAGGGCATCGGTGTTGCGGGCGGCCAGAATCACCCGCGCGCCTGCTGCGGCCAGCGCCCGAGCCGACTCACGGCCCAGCCCCGACGACGCCCCGGTGATCACACATGTCTTGCCCGACAGGTCGATACCCCCGACGACGTCCAGGGCGCTGCGCGACTCGGTCATGCGGGTGCGAGCTTCCACAGCGGGATGACGACGCTAGCTTCGCATTCCTCGTCGACGACCCACTTGCACATGCGCCGAATCGGCTCGATGGCGTCCTGGGGTGCGGCGATCGCGACATTGCATGCGTAGCCCAAACTGGTCAGTCGTTGGGCACCGAACAGCGCCAACGTGTCTCGCAGTTGGCGCTTGAGCGATTCGGGATAGATGCCGATCGTCTGGGTATATGCGTTCACCGCGGCGGTCACCTTGTCGATGCTATCCACCGGCACGATGTTGGCAACGCGCCCCGACAGCATCGGCGAATAGTCGACGGGCTCGTCGAACTGGGAGACGACGATTGCGCCCTCGCGTTGCTCACCGCCGATTACGCGGTAGAAGTCGTCGTTCATCCGGGAGGACTCCAGGTGGTCGAGCAGTTCGCGGTTGGGGTAGCGCGGCGGGGTGCTCACAATGGCGGGCAGCGAAGTCAGCTCTCGATAGATCAATTCGCCCAACCGGTTCGCGTTCGCGAGGCCGTCGGCGTCGGTGCCGCTGAGCACGTAGATGACCCGCGCGTTGGCGCACCCCTCTTGGTTCGCGACGCCGATGTCGGTCGCGGCGCGGCGGGCCACTTCGCGCATTGTGTCGTCGTCAACGAACGCCTCCCGGCCGATGATCGTCGCGCTGCGCTTGGGATCCAGCGCGATGAGCTCCAAACCTGGCTGAATGTACCGGGTTACGTGCTTGACCGACGCGAGTCCACCCCACGCCACGATCTTCTCGATGTGATGCGGCTTGTAGAGGGTTTCCTCGACAGCTAAGTCGCCGCCCTTCCAATATCCGACCGCCAGATGCTTGGTGATCGGGTGGTTCGGCGCGACATCAGCAAGTGTGCGGGCGATGGCGATCGCGGTCAGCGGGTCGTTCGAAGGCGCCTTGATGATCACGTCGGATCGGGTGATCACCGACCGCAGGATGGTCACTGCCGACACCAATCCGCCGTTACCGGCCGGGATATGCAGCACTCGGGATCCGAACGCGCGCACACGTAGTTCGCGGCCGTCCCGCAAGGTGTGCGGCACCCATCCATTGAGGTAATTGAGCCCGACCTGGCTGTCGGCGATTTCGGTGACGTTGTCGCGGGAAAACAGCGGCCGCAGAATGCGATAGCTGTTCTGCATCATCTCCGGCGGCAGCACGTTGGCCACCAGCGAGGCTTCATAGGCCTCCTGCAGGTGAGCGTTCGAGTCGAAATCCAGTGCGTCGCCCAGGGCCTCGAGCACGTCGAGGATCTCGTCGAAGCTCAACTCGTAGAGGTCGCTCATGTCGGCCGGGCTCTTGAGCGGCAGTTGCTCCACGTATTCGCTCATGTCCGGCGCCTGGAACTGTGCGGCGCCCACCCGGGTATCGAAAGGCACGAGGTGATCGGTGATGACCCGCCCGCGCAGGAACAGTGGAACCGTGTAGGCGATCACAGTTCGATGCCCTTCATGAAGTTCACCGCTTCGTTGTGTACTTCTTGCGTTGCGGCGCAGGTAATCCGGTCGTCCTCGACGCCCTGCTTCTCGCTGTAGCGCATGATGCCGGGTTCGAACGCCACGCTGGCTTGCCCGCAAGGGCACTGCAGGTCCCAGTCGACGGTGACTTCGTCGCCAGAGATGACGCCGCCCCAGTGGGCGCGCAGGAGAATGTCGTAGACGGCGGCGCGGCCGGTCTGTACGCCGGTGCGGGGGAGCGGCTCGCTGGTCTCGGGATCGAGCACGAACGGGATAACCCACGGCGCCACGTGATAGCGACCCTCGCTGCAACCCCAGTGAAAGGTGCTGGATTCGGAGAAACCGTATCCGACCTGGATGCGATCGACGCCGAGGAAGTCCGTGATGACGCCCATGAAATCATCCGGCAGCGCAACGCCTTTCATTCCGCCACCGGTGAGGATCGCCGAGTCGGGTGAGAAGACATTGCGCACCCCGCGCTCAAGGCCGGCCTTGGCGATGTCATACATCAGGTGGTAGGTGCCGAGCATGAATACCCGCTTGCCGCGTAGTTGTTCGGTGATGCGGGTG
>Ga0302325_10035198_pt1 | contig 10235 bp, 3 predicted proteins | sample Palsa_T0_2_FD_201948 | JGI IMG/M metagenome (GOLD analysis project Ga0302325, IMG submission 201948) | Peat permafrost microbial communities from Stordalen Mire near Abisko, Sweden - Palsa_T0_2 | ecosystem: Environmental > Terrestrial > Soil > Palsa > Peat permafrost | place: Sweden: Abisko...
GCACCCACCCCGCCGGCCCCTCGGGATCAAACCCGCTCGGGGGGATCGGCTCCTGCGTCAAGGGCTGCTAGGCAGCCGGAAGGAAGCGATGCCACGACGTCTGCTGCACCACATCAGGTCCAACGTAGTCGGGTACGCCGCGCTCTTCGTCGCGTTGGGCGGGACCTCCTATGCCGCGATCGCGATTCCCGCGGGAAGCGTCGGAACCGTGCAGCTGCGCAACGGTGCCGTCACCGGGAGCAAGCTCGCGAAGAACGCCGTGTCTGCGGCCAACCTGAATCCTTCCTCGATCTCGGGGCGCATCGCGGACTGGGCTCAAGTTCGTTCTGACGGTCAAGTGACGCCTTCCAGTCCGCGTGCTTCGGCGACGATGTCGAACCCCACGCAAGGGCTCTACCAGGTGTCTTGGCACAGGTCGATCGCGCAGAACTGCATCGCGATCGCCAACCCGGTGAACGTGGGGCCGATCAACGCCTCGGCGAGCGCCACCACGGCTGGGCCATTCGGCCGAGGGCACGCCACCCACATCATCGTCTCCACGTTCGATGCGAGCGGCAACAACGTGCCCGAGAACGTCAACGTCCTGATTATCTGCCCCTGATCGCCGTCCGGTTCATGATTGGCTGGGTCACACAGCGTTGGCGATTTCGGGCTCTGGCTCTGGCGGTGGCGGCACTGGCGCTGCTGATCTACTGCTCTCCCTCGCTCGGGGACGAAACGGTCGAGGCCTGTGGCTCCTACGCCAACAACGTGTTTAGCTCCAGCTCGGTTCCTGGTATCAGTGCGACTGTCGGTTGCCCGGCGCCGTCATATAACGGCGGCGGCTTCAGCCTGTTCCCCAGCGGAACGACGAGCAAAACGAAAGGGCAGACGGGGCGGTGGCAGACCACGACTCCCCCTGGGCTCGTCCTTGTCGGTGCCACGGCAAATCAGCTTGTCTCGGCTGGCGTGAATGACGGAGGGCAGTACGGCGGCGGTTTCTATTGGGCCGGCGGCGGAACTGAGGCCAACGACACGACACAGGGCACCCTGGGGATGGTCTTTCCATCACCGTCGAGTTACTTTGGGATGCAGCTTGTCTGCGGGAAGGCCACCTGCACTCAGCCGGCGACACTGGTAGTCCAAACGTTCTCGCTGTACGTCAGGGAGACCAGCGGTCCCGGGTTCAGCGTTCCGAGCGGCCTCTGGCAGACGTCGGGCTGGATTAGGGGTACGTGGCCATTCGTGGCCTCGGGAGACTCGCCCTCGGGGCTGTGCTCTCTATCGGCGAGCCTGAACGGGCAGCTGATCGACACCACGACGTCGGCGCAGGACGTCTCAACATGGCATCAGTGCGCGGCGCCAGCGATCAGCCAACCGGTCGATACGACCCGGTACGGCCAGGGCGGGCTGCCGCTGACGCTGAGCGCCGCTGATGCGGCGGGCGTGCCGGCGAGTCTGACCAAGACGGTCTACGTCGACAACAGCACCCCGACGATCTCACTCAGCGGGCCAGTCGATGCGCCATCGACGGCTGGGACGCAATACGTCACGGCGACGGCCGGAGGCAGTCCGTCTGGGATCGCACAGATCGTGTGCAGCGTTGACGGCGGGCCCGGGCAAAACTTCGCAGGCGCGAGCGCCCAAGTACCGGTCAGCGGGATCGGTGAGCACTCCGTGGCGTGCTTCGCCGAGGACACCGCCGTTGACCCTTCCGGCGCCCACGGCACGTCCACGACAGCCACCTGGTCGCTGAAGATCGGTCAGCCGACCGAGCTCGGGATCGCGTTCGACAAGCTCGTCGGCCTGCGCTGCCATCGCGCCCGCGTCAGGGTCACTATCCATGGGCACTGGATCACCGTGCGACGCCACGGGAAGCGGGAAAGGGTCAAGACCCGCACGCGCACCAAGGTTGAGCGCGTCGAGCACTGTCATCCGCGGACGGTCCGTCGACGGACCGTCGTCATCGTCCGCGTTCGCCGCCACGGCCACCTGGTCAAGATCAAGCGGGTCAAGCACTTTCGCGTCGTCGTCCCGCCACACGTCGTCGGCAAGACGGCGCGACGAGTCCGGTTCGGCCGCTCTACGACCGTAAATGGCTGGCTCGGCACATCGACCGGGACGGCGCTCGGCGGCCAGGTCGTGGACGTGATCGCCGCCCCGGCCAACGGGAGCAACGCTTTCGTCCAGGTCGGCGCCGTCACCACGGCCGCCAACGGCACCTGGACGGCAACCCTGCCGGCCGGGCCGTCCCGCATCGTCGAGGCGGTTTATAACGGAGCGCCCACGACCGAGTCCTCGTCCTCGGGTCAGGTGCGCGAGGTCGTGCCGGCGGTGGTCCATATCGCGATCCACCCGCGAATCGTTCCGTGGGGCTCTGAGATTCGGGTGACCGGTCAGGTGCTCGGCGGCTACGTCCCGACCAATTCAAGCCTCCTGCGCCTGAACGTTGGCATAGGTCGGATCGGCCAGATCGAGGGCCTCCCCGACATCCGCCCCAACGGGCGCTTCCTGATCGTCTGGAAGTTCGTCGCGGGCCACGGCGTGATCCACCCGTGGTTCTCTGTGGGGACGCTGAAGGAGGCGGCATTCCCCTACGCGCCAGGAACGTCGAAGCACATGGTCGTCACCCTGGGCAAGCGGACGCCGGTTTCCGCGCACCACCGCAAGCCCAAGCGCCACACGGGCAAACGCCATAAGGCGAAGAGCAAGAAGCCAGCGAGGAAAGGATGATCGCCCGCCACCGCGGCGATTCACGGGTCCACAGCCGGTGGCGGCCGTCCACCCCGGCTGCTCCCCCGCCACCGCCGTCTGCAACCGAGGACGATGCCCTTCTCAGCCAGCAACCCGACGATCTCTTCAGCGGTCAGAACGAGCTGGACCCGCCACGGGCCAGTCACCGCAAGCCAGGCGCGCTGATCGCTCTCGCCACCATCGTTGCTGTCGCGGTGATCGCGGGCCAGCAGCACACCGCGTCGGCGCCGGCCGTGCCGCGCCTGCCCTCCACACCCCAGCAATGGGTTTCCCGCTGGACCGCCGCGTCGCGTCGGAGCCCGGCCGAGGTCTGCGACCACCTCTACGCGCCGGCGCTGTCACGCGCGCTCACGCGCGAGACAGGCCACAGCTGCACCTCCTACCACACGACGATCAAGAGCACCTCCTTCCGGATCCGCCACGTGCTCGAGGACGGCCCCACCGCGGCCGTCGAAGCCCAAGAGGTCAGGCCCGGACGCGGGCGGGGCTACTTCACCGTCCTCCTCAGCCACATCCGCGGCGGCTGGCAAGCGATCGACCTCGTGCCCGGCGAGCCAGCTCGCGCGCGCTAACTCGCCGCCGGCGATCACCCCCTCGACCATTCGGCGGCGACGCGTGACGAGGACCGCGCCGAGACAGGCGAGCGCGACGGCGATCACGCGGGCAGCGCGCCGACCGGCCGGTGACGCAGCCGCTCAGGGAGCGATAATCGGACGATGAGCCTATCCGAGGCCACCGAGAGCTTCGGCCGAATCCGAGGAGCTGGATGAAACCGTCTTTCCGCATCGCGAGCCCCGCGGACTCTTCATAGCCGTGGTTAGGCTCACGCACTCGTGTCGTTGACGACCGCTGAAGGACCATCTCCGCCCGCTGAGGCGCCTGCGCCGGGTCAGCTCGCTTATGTTCGTGGCCGGATGTGGGTGGTTGGCGATTCCGCCCGCGATTCGCAAGCGTTTGTCGACGGCCGACCCGTCCAACATCTGGTCTCACTCGTATCAGTCGAGGACGACGCGACCGGCGAGGAGCTTGACGTCGTCTGGGAGATCGAGCCCGGTACACGAGTCATCGAACGGGCGGAACTGCCGACGATCGCGGCGGACGGGCTCGACGACCCCGCCGAGCTCGACGCGTTTCTTGACGCGGTCCGGTGGGGCGCCGTGACCAGCGCCGACCAGCGCTCGTTGCAGGCGCCGTTTCGCAGCGGAATCGTGATCGAGGATTACCAGCTGGAACCGCTCGTGCGCGCGCTGCGGATGCCGCGTACAACGCTCCTGATTGCCGACGACGTCGGTCTGGGCAAGACGATCGAGGCCGGTCTGGTCGTCCAGGAGCTGCTGCTTCGCCATCGCGCACGCACAGCTCTGGTTGTCTGTCCCGCGTCGTTGCAGCTGCAGTGGCGGGATGAAATGGCGGAGAAGTTCGGCTTGGAGTTCCGAATCGTGGATCGAGCCATGCTCGGCCAGCTGCGCCGCGCGCGCGGAGTCGGGGCGAATCCGTTTGCGCACTTCCCGCGACTGATCGTCTCCATCGACTGGTTGAAGGGCGAGCTAGGTATGCGACTGCTGCGCGAGGCACTTCCAGCACACGCGGAGATTCCACGTCGGTACGACGTGCTGATTGTCGATGAGGTCCACAACTGCGCGCCGGCTGGCGCCGGGGGGCGGTACGCGCGGGACACGCTGCGGACCTCGGCGATCAGGACAATCGCGCCGCACTGCGAGCATCGACTATTTCTCTCGGCGACGCCCCACAACGGCTACGACAACTCGTTTGCGGCATTGCTGGAACTGCTCGATCCACACCGCTTCGCCCGCGGGATCAAGCCGACGAAGGAGGCGACGCGCGAGGTCACTGTCCGCCGGCTCAAGCAGGATCTGGTCGACGACGAGGGAAACCCGCGCTTCCCACGGCGCAAGGTCGTGATGCTTGAAGTAGAGCACCCTGACAGTGAGCGCGCAGTGCACGCCGATCTTGTTGCGTACGGCGCTGCGCGTGCGAAGCGGCTCGGCCATGATCCGTCCGCGACCGCCGCGGCTGATTTCGTCGTGACGCTCCTGAAAAAGCGGCTGTTCTCGTCTCCGGCGGCATTCCTTCGGACGCTCAAGGTGCACCGGAACACGATCTCGCGCAACCGTGGGCCGGTCTCGCGGCCGACGCCCACGGTTCTGCAGCGACTGTTCGACGACGCGGCGACGGCGATCGACGGCGAGGCCGCCGAGGACGGGGTCGGCGAGGCGGCGCGAGAGGCGATCGAGGCGGCCGCCGCGGCCGAGCAGACTCGGCCGACGAGCGAGGAGTTGGCGTTGCTTGACCGGATGACGGCCTGGGCGGGGCGCGCGGCTGTGACCGAGGACGCGCGGACGACCCGGCTGTTGGATTGGGTTCAGGAAAATGTCAAGCCGGGGTCGCGGTTCATGGACACGCGCGTGATCGTGTTCAGCGAGTACCGCGCGACCCAGCGTTACCTGCAGGAGCGCCTCTCGACGCGCGGGATTGCGGGCGATCGTGTCGAGCTGTTAGACGGCTCGACGACCGAAGAGGAGCGCGAGAGGATCAAGAGCCAGTGGCAGGAGCCGCCCGCCGATTTCCCCGTCCGTGTGCTGCTCGCGACCGATGCAGCGTCGGAGGGGATCTCGTTGCAGCGGCAGTGTCATTTGCTGGCGCATGCGGAGATTCCGTGGAATCCGAACCGGCTTGAGCAGCGCAACGGTCGGATCGACCGTCACGGTCAGCTTGCCGCCGAGGTGCTCGTACATCACTGCGTGAGCGCCGGTTGGGAGACCGGCGGCCGCGGATCGCTCGAGGGAGATTTGGACTTCCTCGCGCGCGTAGTAACCAAAGTCGAGCAGATCCGCGAGGACCTCGGTAGCGCTGGCCCAGTGATTGCCGCCCAGATCGAGGAGGCGATGCTTGGCCGCCGTCGCACGCTCGATGAGACCAGCCTGACGGGCGGCGCGGCATCGCGGGCGCTGCTTGAGCAGGAGCGCCGGATGCGTGAGCGACTCGCTGCCCTCCGCGATGATCTGCTCGAGAGCCGAACGACCCTTCACCTCGAGCCAGAACGCGTGGAGCGCGTGGTTGCGACGGCGCTGGCGCTCGCACGCCAGCCGGCCCTCACGCCGGGTGCCGAGGCCGGTACGTGGGTCGTGCCGGCCCTCATCGACAGCTGGTCACGCGCAACGATAGGGCTCGAGCACCCGGCTCGTCCCGGCGTGCGCCGCCCGATCACGTTTGACCATGAGATCGCCCGCGACCGAACCGACGTGGTGCTCGCACACCTCGGACACCCGCTAGTGCGGATGGCGCTCGGGCTGATGCGCGCGGAGGTGTGGGGCACTGGCAACCATCTCCACCGCGTCGCGATCCGCTACGCGGACGCGCAGCTCGGCGCGCTGACCGCGGTCGCGCACGGCCGCCTCGTGATCACCGGTGCGAGCGGCCACCGGCTCCACGAGCAACTGATCTTCGCTGGGCTCCGCCTCGGGGGCGAGCGCCCGGAGCGCCTCGGCGTCGAGGCCACTGAGGCCGCACTGGCCCTGGCCACGGTCGCCCCGGTCCCGCAAACATTGCGTGATCAGCTGATCCCTACGCTGCAGGCCTCGGCCGAGTCGCTGAGGGCTGCCCTCCAAGGCCGCGCGGGTGATCGCGCTCGCCAGCTCACCGCCACACTCGCCTCGAGAGCGCGCGACGAGCAGTCGCACGTTGCGGCGACGTTGACCGAGCTGGGCGGCACGATCCGACGCGAGGCGTTCGGTGAGCACGGCGATCAGCTACAGCTGATCACTGGCCTGGAACTCGACGCTGGCGACCGTCGCCAGGTCGAGCGTGACGTCGCAACGCTGCGTGTTCGGCTCGACGCGATCCCGGGGGAGATCGTGACCGAGCAATCGGCTATCGCTCGCCGCTACGCCGATCCGGCACACCGACTGTTCCCGGCCGCGGTCACGCTGTTGGTTCCAGAGGGAGCGCGGCTGTAATGGCTCGCGGTCGCGCCCGGATCGAGGATCACCACGCCGAGTGGCTCTCGCTGGTGGAAACCAGCGGCCCCTTCCTCACGATCCCGACGTTGAAGCGGGCGCTGCCCGACGGTCTGGATGCCACCCCCGCCGCGCTGCCCGATCTTCGTGTTGCGCACGCCGAGTGGCGTGATGACAGAGACCTCCAGCATCGGTGGGTCCGCTGGGTGCTCGACGAGATCCTCGAGCTGCGCGGCACTGTGAACGAGGCCACGGACGCCGATCCCAGCCATCTCGTGGCCGAGCAGACGGTCACCCTTCGGCCCTCCTACGTCGTCCGTGATCGAACGATCGAGGGCTCCCCAGCCGTCCTGCTCGTGCATCGTCTCGAATCCGAAACGGCGCTCGATCGGCCGATCCCCGGCGAGGCGTGGGCGGCCAGCCCAATCGACCGCGCCGTCGAGCTCGCACGGGCCAGCAATGTGCCGCTTGCGCTGGTCACCGATGGGTCCCGATGGACGCTCGTGTGGGCGCGAGAGGGTGAAACGACCGGCACCTGCACCTGGCGCGCCGAGCTGTGGCTCGAGGAAACGGTGACGCTGCGGGCGTTCGCCACGCTACTCGGGGCCCGGCGCTTCTTCGCGCTCCCCGAGGAGAACGGGCTCGCGGCGCTTCTGCAGGAGAGTGCCGGCAAGCAGCAAGAGGTCGCCGACCAGCTCGGCGCCCAGGTCCGGCGTGCCGTCGAGCTGCTGATCGCCACGCTCGACCGCGAAGACCGCGACCGGCACGGTGAGCTGCTACAGGACTTAGAGAGCGCCGAGGTCTACCGCGGCGCCGTCACGGTGATGATGCGGCTGGTGTTCTTGTTCGTCGCCGAGGAGCGCCGTCTGCTACCGATCGACGACCCGAGTTACGCCGAGACTCTTGCGGCCAGCACGCTGCGTGGCCAGCTGCAGGAGCGTGCCGACCGCTACGGCGAGGACCCGCTTGAGCGCTCGACCGCTGCATGGCACCGGGTCCTGGCGCTCTTTCGGGCCGTGCACGGTGGGATCCAGCACGACGCCCTCCGCCTGCCCGCCTACGGTGGAGGACTGTTCGACCCCGACCGTTTTCCGTTCCTCGAAGGACGTCCGCCCGGATCGACGTGGCACACCGACGCCGCGCGCCCGCTGCCGGTCGACGACCGCACGATGCTCCACCTCCTCGACGCGCTGCAGACGCTCGAGCAGAGCGGCGCCCGCGTGTTGTTGTCCTATCGCGCGCTCGACGTCGAGCAGATCGGCCACGTCTATGAGGGCCTCCTTGACCACACGGCGTTGCGAATCACCGACACCGCGCTGGCCCTCGGCGGCAAGCTTGAGCCCGAGCTCACGCTCCGTGACCTCGAAGGATGGGCCGCCGCCGGACCGGACGCCCTCGCCGAGCGGCTGGCGAAGGAGACTGGCCGGTCCGCCAGCGCGATTCCCAAGGCGCTTGCAGCCGAGCTAAGCGACGAGCAGCGCTCTCGGCTTCGCGCGGCCTGCGGCAACGACGACGGGCTGCTCGACCGAGTAGTGCCTTATCACGCGCTGCTGCGGGATGACCTCCGAGGCGATCCGCTCGTCTTCCTCCCGGGATCGCTGTTCGTTACCCAGGCGCTCGACCGGCGCTCGTCGGGCACCTATTACACGCCACGGCAGCTTGCGGAAGAGGTCGTCCACTACGCGCTGGACCCTGTCGCCTACAGCCCAGGGCCCGGGCAGGAACGCGACCCCGCCAAGTGGAAGTTGCGGCCATCCGTCGAGCTGCTCGACCTCAAGATCGCCGACATCGCGATGGGTTCCGGTGCGTTCCTCGTTGCCGCTTGCCGGTATCTGGCGGCGAAGCTCCTCGAAGCGTGGAGCTCTGAGGGGGCGACGGCCGAGACGCTGCCCGTAGAGCCGGTCGAGCGCGAAGCGCTTGCCCATCGGCTGATCGCCGAGCGTTGCCTCTACGGCGTCGACAAGAACCCGATGGCTGTTGAGATGGCAAAGCTCTCGCTCTGGTTGATCACGCTCGCCAAGGATCGCCCATTCTCATTCGTCGACCACGCCTTGCGGACTGGCGACTCGCTGCTCGGAGTTACTGACCTTGCTCAGCTACGGGTGGCGCACCTCGACCCCAGATGGCACCGACAGTCCAGCTTCGACCTCGGCTTCGGCGAAATCGAGGCCGCAGTCGACCGGGCCCTCGAGTTACGCCACGAGCTCGAGGCTTTCGTCGTCCGCGATATTCCCGACGCAGAACGGAAGGCCGCGATGCTCGCACAAGCCGACGCAGAGCTCGACGACGCCCGCTTGCTCGGTGATCTCATCGTAGGCGCGGCGCTGGCGCAGTTCGACGACGCAGATCCACTTGCGACGACGGACACCGCGCGGGACGTGCGGGTGGTGCTAGATCACGCCGCCAGCGGCGTCGGTCGCGCTGTCGCGCGGACTCGGCTACGCGCGCTTGCCGACGATTGGTTAGTCGAGCGTCGGCGAGCCGTCGGCGAGGCTGTTGAGGTCGTATGGGCTGACCGCGATCCGTTCCACTGGGCTCTTGAGTTCCCCGAGGTCAGCGCGCAGGGCGGATTCGACGCGATCGTGGGGAATCCACCGTTCCAAGGCGGCTCGAAGATAAGCGGTGCTCTGGGCGGCGGCTACCGTGACCAGCTCGTGCAATGGGTTGCCCACGGCGTGCGGGGGAATGCGGACCTTGTCGCTTACTTCTATCTCCGCGCCTCGCAGCTACTGCGACCCACCGGCGGGTTCGGCCTGATCGCAACAAACACTCTCGCACAGGGCGATACGCGCGAGGTGGGTCTCGATCAACTCACCGACAGCGGCCTTACTCTCCACCGAGCCATCGCAAGCCAACCGTGGCCGGGCGGAGCGAACCTGGAGATGGCTACGGTTTGGGTCCAGACCTCGACCTGGAATGGCGCCGTAGTTCTAGACGGAGATGAGGTCGTAGGGATCACGCCCTCGCTGTCGATCCGGAGCCGAGTCCCAGGAAGACCAGCAAGACTTGCCGCCTACCGCGATGCCTCGTTCGCAGGATCAAAGGTCAATGGCGCTGGATTCGTCCTTTCACCAGAAATGGCTGAGCAGATGCTTGCCAGCAACGAGCGCAACGCCGACGTTGTCAGACCGTACCTAGGGGGAGAAGATCTCAACCAGCGGCCGGACTGTTCGCCATCGCGCTGGATTATTGACTTTCGCGAATGGCCGCTCAGTTGTGCGCAAGAGTACCCAGCGCCGATGGAGCGCGTAGAGCGTCTCGTTCGCCCGGAGCGGGCGCGGGCAAATCGCGCTGCGGTCCGCGATCACTGGTGGCGGTTCGAGCACTGGCGGGCAGACCTCTATCGCGCAATCGCAACAATGGACCGGTGCCTAGCCATTACACGCCACAGCCACTCGGTTCAGGTGGCTTTCATTGACGCTGGAATCGTCGTGTCGGAAGCCGCAGCAGTCTTCGCCTACGACGATTACGGCCACTTCGGCGTTCTGTCAAGCTGGTTTCACTGGTGGTGGGCGGTGTCGCATG
>Ga0302325_10035199_pt1 | contig 10235 bp, 8 predicted proteins | sample Palsa_T0_2_FD_201948 | JGI IMG/M metagenome (GOLD analysis project Ga0302325, IMG submission 201948) | Peat permafrost microbial communities from Stordalen Mire near Abisko, Sweden - Palsa_T0_2 | ecosystem: Environmental > Terrestrial > Soil > Palsa > Peat permafrost | place: Sweden: Abisko...
CTGGCCGTTGATGTCGGCTGCCTCGGGGGCGGCGAGGAAGGCGACCAGGTTGGCCACGTTCTTCGGGTCCCAAGGGTCGAAGGTGCCCGGCGGGGGAGGGGCGGCCTCGACGAAGATGCCTTCGGTCATGCGGGTGCGGGCGCGGGGGGCGATGGCATTGACCGTCACGCCGTAGCGCTCGAGCTCGCGGGCGAGGATCCACGTGAGGGCGGCGATGCCCGCCTTGGCGGCGCCGTAGTTGGCCTGGGTCGGATTGCCGTAGAGCCCGGCCTCCGACGACGTGTTGATGATGCGTCCGGTGACCTCCTCGCCCGACTTGGCCCGGTTGCGCCAGTAGGCGGCGGCGTGGCGGATCGGGGCGAAGTGGCCCTTGAGATGAACCCGGATCACGTCGTCCCAGTCGGTCTCGTCGGTGTTGAAGGACATCTTGTCGCGCACGATCCCGGCGTTGTTGACCAAGATGTCGAGGCTGCCGAAGGTCTCGATGGCCTGCTCGACCACGTGCTGGGCGCCGTCCCACGAGCTGATGTCGTCGTCGTTGACGGCGGCCTCGCCGCCGTTCTTCTTGATGAGGGCGACCACCTCCTCGGCCGGATGCTCGTCGTCCGCCGCCCCGGCCAGCGACCGCCCGACGTCGTTGACGACAACCTTGGCGCCCTCGGCGGCCAAGAGCAGCGCTTCCTCGCGTCCGATACCGCGACCCGCACCGGTCACGATCGCCACCTTGCCGTCGAGCAGTCCCATGGGGGTCAGCTTGGCCGACGCGGTCGCTCAGGGGCAAGGCCGCCCGAGCACCTCCGCGGTGACCTCGGCGACCAGGTGGGTGGTTTCCCGCCGGGCCCGGTCGATGCCGTAGCGGTCGGCCAAACTGATGATCTCCAGCCCGGGCGGCGGGGATCGCAACAGCGTCTCGTCGGCATCGCCGACGATGCACAACACCGGGCTGCTCCCGGCCGTGAGCGCCAGCACGCCGCCCGGGACCTTGCCTTCGAAGGAAGGGGGGTCCAGATGGCCCTCCCCGGTGACCACCAGGTCGGCCCCGCGCAGGCGCTCCGGCAGCCCGGTCATGGTGGCCACCAGGTCGAAACCGGGCACCAGACGCGCCCCCAGGGCGGCCAGGCCCCCGGCGAGCCCCCCGGCCGCCCCGGCACCGGGGATGGCAGCGACGTCCACCCCGAAGTCCCGCCGGTAGCGGTCGGCCAGGGCGCGGAGGCGGTCGGTCAACCGCGCCACCTGCGCCGGCGACGCGCCCTTCTGGGGACCGAACACCGCGGCCGCATCGACGAAGCGCGTGGTCACGTCGCAGGCCACCTGCAGGTCGACGCCGGCCAGGGCGGCAGGGGTGCCGATGACGCTGACGGCGCCCCATCCGCCGTCGGTGGTGGCCGAGCCGCCGCAGCCGATCACAATGCGGGTGGCGCCGGCGTCACGGGCCCGGAGGAGGAGATGGCCCACGCCGGCGGTGTCCGCGCTCACCGGGTCCTCCCCGCCAGGGTCGGGGAGCAACGACCGGCCGGCGGCCCGGGACATCTCGATCACCGCCGTCGGTCCGCCGTCGGGACCGGCCGGCCGGAGCCGCCACTCGGCCTCGGTGGGAGCGCCCAGTGGTCCGGGCACCGAAGTGTGCTGCGGCGTGCCCCCGACCGCCAAGAGGAGTCCTTCCCCGCCATCGGACATGGGGATCTCGTCGGCGCTCCATCCGGCGCGCCGGGCGGCGTCACCCACGGCCGCCGCCACCTCCGCCGCGCTGGCGGTACCCCGGAACTTGTCGGGGGCGACGACGAGGCGCGGCACGGCCGTTGAAGCTACCGGACCGCCCAACGGTCCAGCTCACGCCAAAGGTCGGGCGGTATAGTTCTCGGGTGTCTGGTGATGCCGCTATCCCGGAGACGCCACCCGGGGAGCCGTCCGAAGACGAGTCGACCATCGATCGTCGGAGCTTTCTGCGTGCCGCCGGCATGTACTCGGGGACCTTCGCCGTGGGTGCGGCGGCGCTGGTTCACACGAAGAAGCAAAAGGCCCACCGGCCCACACACGCCACGGGCCCTCGCCCGCCGGCGCGCTCGTCCCAGGTCCACCCGGTCACCTTGCCGAACGGGGTCTCCATCCCCGTGGCCGAGTGGGTGGTGGAGGAAAACGCACGACCCGGGACGCTCGACTGGGTGGTGACGTACCCCGGCATGCTGTACGGCTACTGCGACCATGTGAGCGCGACCCAGGGCGAAAAGGTCACGCTCTATATCGACGCCGGCGTCTATCCGTATCACGTCGAGCTCTACCGGGCCGGATACTACGGGGGCACGGGCGGGCGGTTGGTCTGGACCTCGTCGAGTCTCAAGGGGCAAGCACAGCCGTTCCCGAGCGTGGCGCCTGGGACCAACATGGTCGAGTGCGACTGGGAGCCCTCCCTGACGGTGACCATTGCGGCCGACTGGCCACCGGGCTACTACCTCTTCAAGGTCGTGGGCGACATCGAGGGGAGCGCCAACGGCTACGTGCCCCTCATCGTGCGCGACGACACCAGCCACGCCGCCTTCATGATCATGAGCGGCGTCACCACCTCGCAGGCCTACAACACATGGGGCGGGCACTCCCTCTACGTCGGCCCGGGCCCGGCGGCGACGCGCTCGCGGGTGGTGTCCTACGACCGCCCCTATGACGGGACGGCCTGGGGCGCCCCCAATTTCATCGGGAACGAGTTTCCCCTCTTCTTCTTGGCCGAGAGTCTCGGGCTCGACGTCACCTATACGACCGACATCGATCTGCACCAGCAACCGTCGCTGTTGACCAACCACAAGTGCCTCATCAGCCTCGGGCACGACGAGTACTGGTCCCAGGTGATGCGGACGGCGGCCGACCAGGCCATAGACGCCGGTGTCAACATGGCCTTTTTGGGCGCCAACGCCATCTACCGGCACATCCGCCTGGAGGACTCCCCGCTCGGACCGAACCGACACCAGGTCTGCTACAAGACCGACTTCATGCAAGAGGACCCGCTCTGGGGCGTGGATCAGGCCGAGGTGACGGCGGATTGGCCGACCGGGCCGATGCCGCGTCCCGAGCAGACCACCATCGGGGCCCAGTACACCGATGTCGGCGCCAACGCACCCATGTCCATCGTCAATCCGGGCCACTGGGTGTTCGCCGGGACGGGTGTCGGCATGAACCAGTCACTGCCCGGTGTCATCTTCGGGGAGTACGACTTCTACGACCGCTACCTTCCCGGTCCGGACAACGTCGAGATTCTGGCCCACTCCGCCATCAAGAACCGGGGTCCCGGGCGCTGGTCGGACATGACCTACTACACCCGTCCGAACGGGGGCGGGGTGCTCGCCTCGGGGAACGCCTACTTCGTGTACCGGCTCTCGAACGCTCCGTACATCTACCCGAATCTGGTGCCGCCCGCCGTACCCGGGGTGACATCGGTCTTCTGGCGCATGATGGAGAACGTCTTCTCGGTGTTCGGGGCCGGGCCGGCGTCGGTGTCCAATCCGTCGGTCGCCAACTCGGGGTACTTCACCACTTAGAGGCGGCCCCGCGCCCCGCCGCCCGCCTCTTAGACGTAGGCCTGGGCGACGATCCGGCAGTGCAGGGGCTGACCGCGCTCGTTGCGGCGCGACCGCGGCAGGTTCTTGAGGTCGACATCCGCTTTGGTCTCGACCTTGCGGAATCCGGCGGAACGGCACATGCCGCGCAGGGCGGACTCCGACGGCGCGTACCAGTTACCGAAGTCGGCACCCAACTCGTCGCCCGTGCAGAAGTAGACCAGGTTGGTGTCGGCATAGCCGGGGACGACCACGCCGGCCGTCTCGATCACCGCCCGCTCCTTGGTCACGGCGCGCACGCGCTTGAGCGAGCCGACCGGATCGATCATGTGGTAGAGCACGCCGAAATAGAAGACGACGTCGAACTGACCCAACGTGTCGAGGTCCATGGTCATGAAGTCGTCGATGACTGTCTCCACCTTGCTGTCGAGGTACTCGTGGGCCATGTCGAACCCCTTCTTCCCCGGATACACGCCGTCGAGGAGGAAGTCGCGGTCGATGCGGTCGGGGTCGGGCAGGAGCCCCTTGGCCGCGCACTCGTCGTAGTAGGCCTGCCGGGCGGGGCCGTTGAGCCTCCACACGTAGTGGTCGAGCGCCACGACCCGGGCGGCGCCGCCGGCTTCCGCCTTGTAGGAGTACTTGCCATCCCATGCCCCAATATCGAGAACGGACTTGCCCTGCACATCGGGCAGGGATCCGGGGGAGGAGAGCAGGTCGTTGGGGTTGGAGTCGCCGTTGGTGACGAGCCCGTCACCGAGATCCATCGTGTGGAAGAAGCGATGGGCGCGGATGCGTTCGATTAGTTCAGGGTCTCGACTCATCGAATGAGGGCTCTCTCTTCTGGCGGCGGACGCTTCTGGCGACGGACACTCTTTTGAGGGAAACCGTCTGACGGACCGGGCGATAGTAGTTCAGGTTGGGCGCCAGGCCGGGCGCCGCGCCGGGCGCCGCCGACGCGCCGCCGACGCCGACCGAAGCGGCCGCCACCGGCCCCAGCCACCGGGCCGGGGACGGAGAAGTGCAGGCAGAAGGGACAGGTAGTATGCCCGGCGGTGGCGCCTCCTGTACCTGAGCCGGGTGAGCCGGCTGACGAGGGCACGGCGCCGGCCGGACACGACGGGGCCACCGACGCGCTGAACGCGGCCTTTACGCGCCTCAGCCCGCAAGGCAGCGACACCTGGAATTTCCTGGCCAATTTCACCCAGATGGGAGACCGCTTCGGTCCCTACAAGCCGGGAGCCTCCGAACTCACGAAGTCGTTCGACGCCTCGGTCGTCCCGGCTCCCCGGCGGGGCGCGTCAGCTCGCCGCCGCCGGGCCGAGCCCGAGACGGCGCCGAGCGAGGTCCAAGAAGCCATGGCCCTGGTCGTCGAGGCGTTCCGTTTCCTCTCCGCCCGGGTGGCCACCCTCGAGGAGCGGCTGGCCCGGGAGGATCGACCCATTGAGGGTGCGGCATGGTTGATTCCGGCGCGGGAGTTGGGGGAGTGGTTGCAGCCTCTGGTCGACCACCTCGTGGCGGCCGCGCCGTCCCATGAGGTGCTGCACGCCGACTGCGGGGAGGGGCAGCTTCTGGGGTCCCTGCACCGGGCGGGCGTGCCGGCCTGCGGCGTCGAGCCGCGCGGGGGCGTGGCCCTGCGGGCACTCGAACAGGGCTTGGCGGTCTCGATCACCGAGGTGGGCGACGACCTGGCCGCCCGGCCGTCGGCGTCGCTCGGTGGTCTCGTCCTGAGCGGTGTGGTCGACCGCCTGCCCCTGCAGTCGATCCTGTTGGTTCTCACCGAGGCCCATCGCGTGCTGGCCCTCGGGGCGCCGATCGTGGTGGTGGCGACCGAACCCGCCCACGCCCGGGCCGAGCGTGACGTCGTGGCCGACGACATTTTGGACCCGCGTCCCTTGCACGCTCGGACCTGGGAAGTGCTCTTGGCCCGGGCGAACTTCGCCGGCGCCGGACCGCTGGCGGGCGGCCCGACCGGGGACGGGCGGGTGGCGATCGCGGCCACCGTGCCGATCTGAGATGATTCTGTGCAGTCAGTAGTCAAAATCATTGACCGTCTGCCCAGTGAGTGCGGGCGAGAGGATTCGAACCTCCACCCCCAGTGGGGACCGGGACCTAAACCCGGCGCGTCTGCCTATTCCGCCACGCCCGCAGCGTCCCGCAGCGCGGGTGGACACGAAGTGTACGGCCATGTGCCCATGTCCGCCCGTCCCGGCCGCTAGCCTCGTGGCATGGCTCCTTCATCAACCGTTCCTTCTATCGTCGCCGCCGGCGGGGGACCCGAACCCACCTCCGACATCTACCAGCGCCTGCTCAAGGAGCGCATCGTCTTCATCGGCAGTGCCATCGACCAGCTGACGGCCAACCTGGTCTGTGCCCAGCTCATCCTGCTCGAGGCCGAGGATCCCGACAAGGACATTTCGCTCTACATCAACTCGCCGGGCGGCTCGGTGACCGACGGGTTGGCCATCTACGACACCATGCAGTACGTCAAGCCCGACGTGTCGACCATCTGTGTCGGCCTGGCGGCCAGCATGGGGCAGTTCCTGCTCTGCTCGGGCGCCCCCGGCAAGCGGTTCGCCCTGCCGCACTCGCGGATCCTGATGCACCAGCCCTCGGGGGCCATGCAGGGACAGGCGGCCGACATCGCCATTCAGGCCGAGCAGATCATCTACCTCAAGCGCATGATGGCGGAGCGCATCGCGTTCCACACCGGCCAACCGCTCGAGCGCATCGAGACGGACTCGGACCGGGACCGCTGGTTCACCGCGGACGAGGCCCGCGAGTACGGGTTCATCGACCAGGTCATCGACCGTTCCGTCGCCGCGGCAGGAAGCGTTTAGGCGTGGCATTGGACGTCCCCGCCTCACCGCGAGGCGGGGACTCACCGTCAAGCGGCGGCGAGCACGAGGGATTCGGTTTGGCGCGCCCGGTCGCAGACGCGTCGCCCATGGCGGCCGAGGCCGCCGGGTTCACCCCGCGCGAAGCGCACGGCAACAAAGTCACGCGTGTCGTCTCGCCGACGATCAGCGTGCGCCAGCGCTTCAAGGAGATCTGGCTCTCCCGCGAGCTGCTGGTCTACCTGGTGCGCACCGAAATCAAGGTGAAGTACAAGAACTCGGTCCTCGGCCTGGTGTGGTCGATGATCTCGCCGGCCATGACCCTGGCCATCTACTTCATCGTGTTCCAGGTCGTGTTGGGCAACCACATGCCCAACTTCGTCATCTACCTGTTCGCCGGGCTGCTGTTGTGGAACCTCTTCTCCCTCGGCGTCCTCACCGGAACCGGTGTCATCGTCAACAACGCCGGCATCGTGAAGAAGGTGTCGTTCCCGCGCGAAATTCTGGCGTTGGCCGCGGTGGGCTCCGCCATCGTCTTCTTCTTCTTCCAGTCCATCGTGATGGTCATCTTCATGATCGTGCTGCACGCCGGGCCGGACTGGACGTACCTGCCGTTACTGGTGCTCGCCCTGATCACCGGGGTCGTGCTGGCCAGTGCCCTGGCCGTGCTGCTCTCCTCCATCAACGTCTACCTGCGCGACACCCAGCACCTCATTGAGGTCATCCTCACCGCGTGGTTCTGGGCCTGCCCGATCGTGTACGCCTACCAATCCAACATCGCGGCCAAGCTCGGGCCCAAGGGCCTGCTCTGGGTGTACTTCCTCAATCCGGTGACGCCGCTGGTCCTCACCTTCCAACGCTGCATCTACAACAAGGTCGCCCCGACGGCGCTGGTGAAGCAGCCGGACGGGAAATATGCGGTGGAGCACTTCGCGGTGCTCCCCTTGCACGGGTTCTGGTGGTACGCCTCGCTCGACGTGGCTGTCCTGGCCGGGTCCTCCATCCTGTTCGTGGTGGCGCTCGCGGTCTTCGGCCGGCTCGAGGGCAACTTCGCCGAGGAGCTGTAGTCGATGAGCGACATCGCAGTGGACGTGCGCGGGGTGTCCAAGCGCTTCCGCCTGGCCCACGGGCGTCACAACTCGCTCAAGGAGCGGGTCATCCACGGTGGGCGGACCCCGCACGAAGACTTCTGGGCCCTCAAGGACGTGTCCCTGGTGGCGCGCGAAGGCGAGACGGTGGGGATCCTGGGCCGCAACGGCTCGGGCAAGTCGACCCTGCTCAAGTGCATCTGCGGGGTGCTCCAGCCGACGTCGGGTGAGGTCGTGGTGCGGGGCAAGCTGGCCGGGCTGCTCGAACTGGGCGCGGGGTTCCAACAGGACCTGAGCGGGCGGGAGAACGTCTACCTGAACGGATCGATGCTCGGGATGTCCAAGAAAGAGGTCGACCGGGTCTTCGACGACATCGTCGACTTCTCCGAGCTCGAGGAGTTCATCGACGGGCCGGTGAAGTTCTACTCGTCCGGCATGTACGTCCGCCTCGGCTTCGCGGTGGCGGTCAACGTGAATCCCGACATCCTGGTCGTCGACGAAGTGCTGGCCGTCGGCGACGAGCGCTTCCAGCGCAAGTGCATCGAGCGGGTGAAGGACTTCCAGCGCGAGGGTCGTACCATCCTCTTGGTCACCCACTCGCCGGACCAGGTGCGCTCCATCTGCGATCGGGCGGTGGTGTTGAGCCACGGCGACGTCATCCACGAGGGCGTCCCCGGTGAGGCGGTGCGGATCTTCCGCGAGGGACTGTTGGAAGAGGAGGGGACGCTGGCCATCCCCGAGGAGTCACCCGAGCCGCAGCCGCCGACCATCGTGCCCAAGGGAAAACCGGATGCCGACCATCCGGTACGGGTGACCTACGTCGCCCACACCTATCCCCGGTTCGAAGAGGTGGGCTACCTGGCCACCGGCGACTCGCTCACCATCGGGGTGGGGTACCACGCCTCCATCGCCACCGACGACGTCGTCTTCTCACTGGAACTGCGCGACTCCGACGACAACTGCTTCATGCGGACCGACACCGACATCATGGGGCTGCGGTTCGACCTCCCCGTGGGCCCGGGTCTGGTCAACTTCTTGGTGGACGACATCCCGTTGCTGGACGGCACGTTCAGCTACTCGGTCGGGATCCTCAGCAAGGGCGGCATCCTCTTCGACTGGCGCGAGCCGGCCGGGTCCTTCGCCGTCATGAGCCCGGGCAAGGACACCGGGTTCATCACCATGCCGGTGCGGGCCTGGCTGCTGCCGCCCGAACCCGAGGCCATCGCCCAGATGGCGCCCGAAGAGCTGGACTACCTCCGACCGGGGGCGTGACCAAGGCGCCAATGGCCAACACGCACGCTGTCTCGCCGGGCGGTCCCTCCGCGGACCCGCAGGCCTACGTGGCCCAGGTCATGGCCGAAATTGAAGAGGAGGTGCGGCTGCGCCGCACCTCGGGCGATCTCCCGCCCCAGCTCGAGCGCGAGCTCGACGAGCTGTTCCTGGCCCATTCACCGGTGGCCGGACGGGGAGGCGATCTGACCGAGGCGCTCCGCATGGTCGACGCCGCCACCTTCGTCGACCCCGTGGTGCCGGTGGAGTCGCAGCGTGCCGCCGGGGCCGCGGTCAAAAAGGGAATGCGGACGGTCCTGCTGTGGTACGTGGGCTGGATCACCCATCAGATCAGCCAGTTCGCCTCGGCCGTCAGCCGCGCCTTGCACATTGTCGAAGGGCGCCTCAAGGAACTGGAGCGCAAGGTAGAGGTGCAGCAGGTGCCCGGGGCCGGCGTGGTGGAGGTGCCCGCGGTGCACGGGGCGGAGGCCTGGTGGGTGGCGCCGGCCGTCGACGCCGTGGCTTCGGTGCCTGGCCGCATCGTGCACGCAGCGAGCGGTGACGGCTGGTTGGTACGACGGATCATCGCGGCCGGCGGCGACGCCTACGGGGTCGACCCGCGGACCAACCTGGTCGACGGGGCGGTGCTGACGGTCTCGGACCTGCGCGGCGAGGACCTGGCCGATCACCTGCGCGCCGTGTCCCCGGCCGGGTTGGGGGCCATCGTGCTCAGCGGGATCGTGGACGGCATGGCCGGCGGCGAGCGGGCTCAGCTGCTGCACCTGATCGGGACCACGCTGGCTCCGGGCGGAGTCCTGGTGCTGCACTCCCTGTCCCGGGCCTCCTGGGACGCCGAGGATGCGCCGTTCGAGGCCGACCTGGCTCCGGGAAGGCCGCTGCGGGCCAGGACCTGGCAGCGCCTCTTGGGGGAGAGCGGGTACCACGTCACGGTGGCCGAAGGCCCCGATGGAGCCGACTACCTGGTCTTCGCCGTCAGAGCCACCGTTCCTCCGCCCGAGCCGACCTCGCCGCGGTGAGTGCCGCCGGGCCCCCCGGCCCGCCGGTCGCCGTCCATCAGTTCATCCCGACGCTCAACCCGCGGGATGCGACGGGCTCGCACACCCTCTTGCTGCGCGACATCCTGCGCGCCGCCGGGTGGCGCTCGGAGATCTTCGCCGAGGCCATCCACGACGACCTGGCCACCGAGGCGTACAAGCACTGGACCTACCCCGATCACGCCGCGGCCGGGGACGTCGCCATCTACCAGTTCTCGACCTCGTCGGTGGTGGCCAGCTTCCTGGCGGGCCGGTCGGAACGCCTCATCGTCGACTTCCACAATTTCACCGGGCCGGAGCATTTTCGCGGCTGGGAGCCCCAGAGCGAGGAGCGGGCCACCCGGGCCCACGACGACCTCGTCCTTTTGGCGCAACGGGCCGAGTTGGGACTGGCCGACAGCCGCTTCAACGAGCGCGACCTGCGGCGGGCGGGGTATCACCGGA
>Ga0302325_10035201_pt1 | contig 10234 bp, 8 predicted proteins | sample Palsa_T0_2_FD_201948 | JGI IMG/M metagenome (GOLD analysis project Ga0302325, IMG submission 201948) | Peat permafrost microbial communities from Stordalen Mire near Abisko, Sweden - Palsa_T0_2 | ecosystem: Environmental > Terrestrial > Soil > Palsa > Peat permafrost | place: Sweden: Abisko...
GGTCACTCGTCATTCGGGCTTGATTCTGGTTTCTGGTTTCGTCATTCGAGCTTTGATCCTGTCCCCTCTCTTCGTCCCGCGCGCACTCCGTCCCCGTCGGTGCACCGGACTCGTTTGACGCCAACAGAGCGTCCGCTGCATTGAAGCGGAGCCGGCTGTCGTACGGACGCCGGCCCTCGCCTGGAAACCTGTTGGCAGTTGCGCGGCGTCGGCCGCGCGAACCGCCGGTTGTTATTGCATCGCGTCGACGTCCGACGGCGAAGGAAGCCGCCGGTTGCTCCGGCTCGAATGGCCGTTGTGCGCACTGCCGTTTTCGTCGGGCAGCCGGTTGCGTCCCCCGCCACGATACGCATAGCTTCCGTAATAGCCGTACTGCTCTTCCCCGCGCGGCACGTCGTTCACAACCACACCCAGCAGCCGGGCGCCGACGCTCAGCAGCCCCGTGCGCGCCAGCTCCGCACCCTGGCGGGTGGTCTTCCCAGCTCGCAGCACCAGCAGCGAGAGGTCGCATACCGCGCCCAGGATGCGCGCGTCAGTCACCGCGACGACCGGCGTGCAGTCGAGAATGATGTGATCGTATTTCTGCATCAGCTCCTCGAGGATGTTCGCGAACGACTCGCCATTGAGCAATTCAGAGGGATTCAGCGGCAACGGCCCGGCCGGGAGCAAATCGAGCCCCTCGACCACCGTGCGGCGAATGGCCTTCGAGAGCGACTCCTGACCGGCGAGAACGGCCGTCAGACCCGACTCGTCCTTCAATTCAAACATCCGGTGCTGCACCGGCCTGCGGAAGTCAGCATCGAGCAGCAGCGTGCGCTTCCCCGCCTGCGCCATGCTGATCGCCAGATTGCTCGCCAGCGTCGATTTGCCGTCGCCGGGCGTCGGCGAGGTGATCACGATCGTGCGCGCCTGTCCGGCCGGGACGCCGAAATGTATCGCTGTCCGGACCGCGCGGTAGGACTCGGCGACTTCGGACATCGGATCCCAGTGCACCGCCTGAGCGCGTGCCAGCGGAGTCAACCCGCGTTTCATGTGCGGCACGATTCCAACCACGGGCAACCCCAGCCGTCCGGCGATTTCCTCCGGGGAGCGAACGCGGTGATCCAGCTTCTCCCGCAGCAGCGCGAAGGCCGAGCCAATCGCCAGCCCCATCGCCAGCGTCAGCACGAGTACGCGGCTCGGCTCGGGGGTGCGAGTGGCGTCAATTCCCGACGCGGGCTGCAGGACGCGGATGTTGGGAAGATTGAGAGCACTAAGGTCTTGCGACTTGATCGACGCGTCCAAGTCGCCGACGAGCTTGACCAGCCCCGCCTCGGCGTTCTGCAGCTTCATCAGATCCCCCTCCGCCGTGTTCACCCCGGCGACGTTTTTCTCGTATTCCTTGATCTTGTCATCAATTGCTTTAACCTGCTCCTCCGCCTGCACTTTCGACTGCTCCAGACTTGCCATGAACTCGTCTGCGAAATGCCGGGTCAGAATCTGCAGCTTGGCATTCAACTCCGCGACAAGCAGGGCTTCGCGTTGAACGAAGGGATTCTTGTCGGGGAACTGCCCCTTGAGGAGCATCAACTGCGTTTCTGCATCGCTGATCGCCTTTCGCGTGGCCGCGATCTCGTCGGTCGTTGTGGATTTGAAGTTCTGCGACTCGGCGTATTGTTCTAGTTTCGGAAGATCATCGCCCAGTTGTTCGGCGGTGTTGTAAGCCGCCGTGTTCTGAGACTCCTGCAGCACAGCTGTGGTCCTGGCGTCGAAGAGGCGAGCCAACGCGGTCTCTACGACGTTCACCCCGTTGGTGCCATTGTTCTGCAACTCGGGATGTTGCTTCCGAAAGTCGATGATCTCATCACGTTTCTGGCTGAGTTGGTCCTGGTATTTTTTCTCCTGGTCGACCAGGACATTGATCAGCGCATGGGACGTGTCGCCGTGCGTCTTTGTCACGTACTTGATATAGGCGTCCACAATTGCGTTAACGTTGCTTGCCGCGTCGTCAGCGCTCTTGTCCGTGTACTCCAGCGAAATAACACTGTCCTTATGACCCACATCCGGGTTCAGATTTTTGCGCAGCTCGTTGGTGAACGTATGCAAGTCGTCGGCGGTGGCATCCGGGCGCAGCGTCTTGGCCGCATCGCCGCAAACGGCGGGCGACTCCATGATCGCCACTTGCGTCCACAGGAACGTATCACCGTTCTGAATTGGGCTCGCGATAGCGGTAAGCTGTGGCAGCGACGGGGGAGGATCGATGGTAAGCTGCGAGGTGGCCGTAAACGACGGCGGCACCAGGCGCAGAAATATCACTGCTCCGATGACCAGCACTACCGTGATCGCCAGAACCGCCCAACGGTGCCGCCAAATGCTCGCAAGTATATTCGGGCCAGCCTCTTCCGACTCCATCGGCAGGATATCCGGCAGGGCCGACTCACGCCGCATCAGGGAATTGTTCGGTTGCACCAACTGTTTGCGATTCATCAGTAGAGTCTCCCTGAGGATAACGGCAATTTGCGATGGCCACTCAAGCTGCACGCCTTCTGCTGTCAAAATCGAACGTATTCAGCACGTCGGTCGAGTAATTTACCTGCGCGCAGCGATCACGGCCGATAATCCGCCGCGACGCCGGACATGAGTCGAGAACATTTACTGAATCAGAAGCGCAGTCGGCCGGATCGGCACCTATTGGTACGCGGCACACATTTCGGAGTTCCCAAAGCGTCTCTCCAGAGTCCCGCGCCCACGATCCGCTTATCGGTCCCCGCGAACACAACTAGTGTAGCCACCAGGAGCGATTCTGGGAAGGCAGGGTCCGATAACTGCGCGGACTCGGTGCAAACGCTTCGCGAATGAGGATCGTAAATAGTTTAAGCTAAATGCGTTATGAAACGGAATCCAAGCGGCGGGGGCGGCTACTGGGAGCGGGTGGGGGCCCTGGAGGGCGTGGTTCGTTGCGGCCTCTCAGCGCCGCTCAGCGCGGTTCGCGCCGCCGCCAACTGCTGTTGGGCCGAAGTGAGCTGTTGTTGCGCCGCGAGATAGTCCGGATCTACCTGCAGCACGGCCGTCACCTGCGCCTGGAGGTCGTCCATCGTCTTCTTCGCGTCCGTCAACTCTTCTTTGGCCGTCCCCAGATCACCGTCAGAGTTGCGCGCGTCCTCTTCCATTTTATTTAACGCATACCCGTCATTAACCACGTCGCCCGCGGCTTGATTCAACTGCTCGTCCTGCGCCTTCTGATCTTCAGTGTCGGCGGCTCTCGGCTGGCTCTGCATCGCCTGAAGGCTGGCTTGAGCGGCCTTGCGATGGTCCAGCAGCTTCTGGTAATCCGGGTTTGCCTGCAGCGCCGCCAGCACCGGCTTGAGCGCGGCGTCGTAATGTGCTTGCGCTGCGATTAGTGCCTTTTTCGCGGCGATCCAGTCGTCTTTTGTCTCAAAGGTCGACGAGACTTTGGCGCGAGCCTGCGCCAGTTGCGAGCGTGCCTGATTCACCGCCGTAACCGCATCTGCGACCGCCTTGCGCTGCGCCGCCAGAGGGCTGACCGGTGGCTGGGCCGACCCGGGATTAGATTGCGCGCGAACTGCCGGCGCTCCCACCGAAAGAGCGAGAAACGCGCTCAGCGTGCACAGCCTCCAAAGCGCTCTCATGTAACACACTCCACGTGCTCGATTCCGCCGCATGCCCCGCATGTCACGCGCATTGCAGCAGCTCAATTCTAGCAGATGTCCACCGGGCAGGGAAAGAAACCGGCGGTTTCACAGCCATTGCAACGCGGACCTTTCCGGAGCAAACTCCTCCGTTTCACGAAGCTATTACTCAAATGCCATCCACTTTTGACATCGTCGTGATCGGCGGAGGCCACGCCGGCGCGGAGGCCGCGTGGGCCGCTTCGCATCTTGGCGCAACGGTCGCGCTAGTCACCCTCGACCCCGCCAAAATTGGCCAGATGTCCTGCAACCCCGCCATCGGGGGGTTGGCCAAGGGACAGATGGTGCGGGAAATAGACGCCCTCGGCGGTTTGATGGGGCAGGCAATCGACAACACCGGCATCCAGTTTCGCATGCTCAATCGCAGCAAGGGCCCCGCCGTCTGGGGCCCGCGGGCGCAGGCGGACAAGTACAGATACGCAGTCGAAGTCCAGCGCCTGCTCGCAAGCTGTGCGAACATCACAATTGTCCCTGGCGAAGTTGCCGAAATTCTTACCGAGACTCGCGCCTCCCGGCCTTGCATCAATGGCGTGCTGCTCGCCGGCGGCGCCGCGCTTCGTTGCCGGGCCGTGATCATCACGACCGGCACGTTCCTCCGCGGGTTGATGCACACGGGTGAAACAAAGACCGATGGCGGCCGTGTCGGCGAAGCCGCCGCCCGCGGTCTGTCCGGATCTCTCTCACGTCTGGGGCTGGAGCTTGGCCGGCTGAAAACCGGAACCCCGCCGCGCCTCCACCGCGACTCGATCGACTTTTCCGCTTTCGAGTCCCAGCCCGGTGACGAGGAGCCGGCGCCGTTCTCCCATCTCAACGATTACGCTGCCGGCGCATCCACCTGGCGCCCGCCGCTGCCGCAGGTGCAATGCTGGATCGGCGCGACTAATCCCGCGATCCATCAGATCATCCGTGCGAATTTGCACCGCGCCCCCATGTATAGCGGGCAGATCGCCTCGACCGGGCCGCGCTATTGTCCGAGTATAGAGGACAAGGTGGTGCGCTTCGCCGACAAGCAGCAACACCACATCTTCCTGGAGCCCGAGGGCCTGGGCACGCCCGAGATCTACTGCAACGGCATCAGCACCTCGCTTCCCGCCGACGTGCAGGAGCAGATCGTTCGCCTCGTGCCGGGCCTCGAGTCGGCCAGGATCATTCGGTTCGGCTACGCCGTCGAATACGACATGGTCTGGCCGACGCAGATTCACGCGACGCTGGAAACCAAGCGCATCGCCGGATTGTTTCTTGCCGGGCAGATCAACGGGACCAGCGGGTACGAGGAGGCTGCCGCGCAGGGCCTCGTCGCCGGGATCAACGCGGCGCGCCGCGGCGGCGCGGGTCAGGGTGATTTCGTGCTGCGCCGCGACCAGGCGTATATCGGCGTGTTGATCGACGACCTGGTCACCAAGCCGCCCACCGAGCCCTATCGCATGTTCACCAGCCGCGCCGAGCACCGCCTGCATCTGCGCAGCGACAACGCCGATCAACGCCTCACAAAACTCGGTCGGGAAATCGGCCTCGTGGACGATCGCCGCTGGCAGCAGTTCTCTGCGCGGCAGGAGGAATTGAACCGCGCGCTGGTGATGCTCAAGTCTTCCCGCATCGCGGATCAAACCGCGTTTGATTTCCTGCGCCGGCCCGACGCTGCATGGACCGGCCTTATCGCCCGCCTCCCCGCCGCGGCGAACGTCGCCGCCGGCATTGCCCGCCAGCTCGATATTCGCGCCAAGTATGATGGATACATCGCGCGCCAGGACCGGCAGATCGCAAGGTCCGCGGAGCTGGAAGCCAAACTCATTCCCGCTTCGCTCAATTACGCCGTCGTTGTCGGCCTGCGCAACGAAGCCCGCCAGAAGCTCGCCACCTTTACGCCGCGCAGTCTGGGCCAGGCGCTGCGCATCAGCGGCATCACCCCCGCGGACGTCACAGTCCTGGCGATTCATCTGCAACGCCGTTGAACGATTCTGCCGGGGAAACCCCCGCGTGTGGACGGGGCCCGGGGCACAGAACACCCGGGTTTCCTGCGTTACAGAAACTTGCTTTCGCCGGGCATCCCCCTCCTTGCACGCCGCCGGCGAGCGCCGCACCAGGAGCCCGACTTTGCAGAACCTTGCTCCGCCGGCAGCATGCGAGGCCAGAAACACGTGTAGAAATCGCGCCGCAACTTTTTTTGTTTTTTTATGGTTTTTGGCCTGACATCGCTTGCGGCTTCCGCTATAAGCCCTCTTATGGGACTTGAAAAGTATTTCGATTCCCGCAGCTACAACTGAAATTGATTCGTACCGAAGGCTGGAGGCTTGCCATTTTCCGCGCAAGCCGGTTCTCCACCCTTCGCTAATCCGCGAGGAGATCAAGGATGAAACTACCGCATAAACAGCGGTATCGTCGTTTTCTGGGATCGCCCGATCCGCCGTTTTAGGCCGGGATCAGGCAGAAGTCGTGGAACAAGGAGCCCGAATTGCTCAAGAGCAGATTTTATCAAAATAATGCCACCGGCCGACGCAAGCCGTCAAACTGGTGAAACTATGCTGATTCTAGCGGTCCCGGACGCCAAAGAGCATGCTCCAGAACCTGATATAGAAGTTTTTTGACTTTTCCACGATTTTGTGCCTGACATGATAAATCGATTCCCCTATAAGCCGCTCAGCAGGAATTCGATTTAATTTCGATTCTTGCAATTACAACTAATTCCTCTTAACCCCCGGAGGCCCGGCGCTTGCCGCAGTTGCGCAAGCTGATTCCCGGCCTTCGATTACCACCAAGGAGATGCAGGATGGGATTACCACGAAAGCAGCGCTACGTTCGCTGCCAGTTCGAGACGCTTGAAGCCAGACAACTGTTCAGCGTCATCAATGTGACAACCCAGAACGCCGTTTCGGCGATAACGTCCAGCAAACCGGGGGACACCCTCAGTTTCGCCGCTGGAACGTATGACGCTACCAGCCGCGTGTTGCTTCCCGGCAACCGTATCTATCAGGGCAACGGCGATGCGATCATTACAGGCCCCAATTCGTCGGTCGCGTCCGTCGATTTTGACACCGTCACCGGCGTGGAAATGACGGGCTTCACGTTCACCAATACGTTTCTGCAGCTCCACGATTGCCAGGTCGACATCACCGGTAACAAATTTCTCAACACCGGCGGTTACGGGATCTATGGCGACGGGATGTACAGCTCCCAGATTACCGGCAACACTTTCGTCGGCCAGACCAACACCGCCCTGATGATCTATCCCGGCACCAACAACAGCTTCGACGGCAATTCTTTTGATAACATTAAGGAAGCCATTCATGTTATCGGGGGCAGCTACGATGACTACTCTGGTAACGTCATCAGCTACTGTGCCCGCAACGGCATCGAACTGCAGGGTGGGCAGGGGATGACGAATCTCACGATCGACAATAACTGGATCGGAAATTGGAATCCCACGGGGAATCTCCAGTGGGATGGCAGCGCATCCCACATGGCGATCTCCTGCGCCACTGGTTCTAATCCCACCGGTGGAAGCGTCACTAATCAGGGCGAGAACATCACCATCAGCGGCAACACGCTTCTGCTCAACGGCTCGCCCGGACAAACCGCCCCTTCCGGGGCCGACTACGCCCTGACCGGGATCGAACTGATGGGCCAGCAGAACATCAAGGTCACGGACAACTACTGCCGAGGCGCCGGCAACTTCATCATGAACGGCACGTCGAATTACAGCGCCACCAGCAGCGGAAATGTTCTCATCGTTGGGACGCGCAGCGTTCTCGACAACGTGCCGTGGCAAATCACACCGCGTGCCGGGACGGACGAAGTATTTGCGTGGAATGCCTCCAACGCCCCTGCCGCGCCTGCGGCTCCGTACATTCCGTAGGCTTTGGAAGGAGTAGTTCCGATTGGCAGGCGGAGCGTCTCGCTCGCCGATTGCGTACAACCCGCGCGTACCGACGTCCGGATGAGCCGGGGCTCCTTGCCCCGGCTCATTTTGCAAGCTGCAAGGCCGCAGGGGCTAGTTCGCGGGCGTGGCCAAATTCTGTGGGGGCGGTCAGGCCGCGTTTCCGGCCTTCCTCTGCCGATACATCTCCCACTGTCCGCTCTCGCGCATTGCCAGCAGGTTCATCATCGCTGCGGCATTGTCGCTGTCCCATTTCATTCCCGGGCGCTTCAGGCGCAGAGTCAGCGTTTTGCATGACGCCTCGGTCGGCCCCGAGCCAATGTCCTTTCCCTTCTCCAGTGCCGCAGCGTAGCCCAGCATCTTCCCTCGGTTGGCATTCATCTATTTGTTGAGATTCACCTGCGGGACTGCTAACTTTCAAACAGCCGCCCGCTCCAATGATGATCAACGGAACTCATTTTTCGCAGGCGCCGTTCCCGCGCGGGTGATGCACCAGGGCTGTCAATGCCTCTCGAACTGAAACCCTTCGAATTCTCGAGCGCCGAGGCCCGGCGCGTGCTCCGGCGATACGATCTGGGCGAGATCGCGACGGCAGCCCCGATGCGCGCCGGTTCGCCGCAATCCCCGAAGCTTCTGGTCACCACCGACCGTAACGTTTATCTGCTCAAGCGACGCGCGCCGAACAAAAGTGACCCGTTCAAGGTCGCGTTCTCGCACGAAATCCAGCTCTTTCTGGCGAAGCATCATTTCCCCGTGCCGCATCTGATCGCCACGTCCGAGGATAACAACACGCTGCTGCAGACCGACGATGCCGTCTACGAACTCTTCGAATATCTGGAGTCGACGCCGTACGATCGCTCGGCCGAGGCGACGGCCAGTGCCGGCCGGACGCTGGCGTTGAGCCATAAGCTGCTCTCCCTGTGCCGCCCAAGCTTCTCGCCGCCGACCGGCGGTTATCACGACCATCCCCAGGTTCCCAAGCTCCTTCGCCGTGCCCAGGCCGTCGTCGGCGCAGGCGATACGGCCGGTTGCGCCTTGTTCGAGGAAATCTTCACGCTCCGCGACCGGGTCCGGCGGACCGCCAACGCCGCCGGCCTTCGCACCTGGCCGACACAGATCGTGCATGCCGACTTCCATCCCGGCAACGCGCTGTTCCGCGATCAGCACGTGGTCGGCGTCATCGATTTTGACGGCGCGCGGATTCAGCAGAGCATCGTCGACCTCGCCAATTCCGTCACCACCTTCTCGACGTTTATCGACTCCTCGGTGCCGCCGAAGGACTGGCCCGTCGAAGTCGAGCTGCCGAGATTCGCCGCTTTCATCAACGCCTATGACGCAGCCCTGCGTCTCTCGCAAGCGGAAGTGGATATCCTGCCGTTGCTCATGGTCGAATCAGTTCTCACCGAATGCACGATGTTGCTGGCCGACGCCAGCGCCGAGCAGATCAACCGGTCCATTCCCTGGCTGGAAATGGCGCTGGCTCGGGGACGATGGATCGATCGGAACGCGGATGTGCTGCGATCGCAGCTGGGATGAAGATTCCGTTGATGCAGGCCGCCACGCATAACGCGGTAAAGACACCGACACGCTACAATCCGCCCCGTGAAACGCCGCCTGCTCAACGCGTCGGCCGGAATATCGCTGCTGCCTTTGATCGCAACGACGGCGTTGTGGGTGTCGAGTTACTACCGCTATGAGTCACCCACATACTCCCGCGCCAACGGCATCTTCCTTCAACTCACCTCGTGGCACGGCGATTTGGTGTTTGACCTGGAAAAAAATTGGCCCGACGACTGCACGGGCTATTACACGGCTTTGCCCTCTCAGGAGGGCATTGGACCGCTTTTCATCTGCTACCCCGGGAATTATTCCTCCATCGGACGATTTGGATTCTCGTACACTTCAGCAACATCGTACGTCCCCACTGCCAAAGGGAGGAGCCTCTGCTATGTTCACGAGAAAGCTGCAGCAGAATTGATGAATCGGGCGGATCAGTGGCGGCCCGTACGTGGGGGGGAGTTGTCGGTGCCGGATGCGTTCGTGTGTGGGATATTTGGACTCCTGCCTGCAATTGCCGGAGTCGCGACATTCCAACGTCGTCGCTGGCGTCTAGGCGGTTTATGCCTCCAATGTGGCTACGACCTCCGCGGCACGCCCGAGAGATGTCCTGAATGCGGGGCGATGCCCGCAAAAAAGAAATGGCTCCCGCCGTGATCGCGGCTGTGATCCTCACGGTCGGGCTCATTCTGAGCTTCAAGCCGATGACCGCCGTGCGATTGAATCCCCGCGCGCAGACTTTGCCAGCCAAGTGTGCCATGCCAGCAGACGCGGGGCGCAGTGAGTAGAACCGAAAAATTCTTTCAGCGGCTGGACCAACGCGAAGCCGATTACCGAAATGCGAGATGTACTTCCGACGCTTTGGCTACGAAGCGGTTTCACGTCCCGGTTATTCCTCTTTGCGCGGCTAATGCCCGCGTTTCTTCCTGCCCCCTCTCCCGGTACTCCGGGAGAGGGTTGGGGTGAGGGTGATTTGGAATTGCAGTGTCGCTGGCACTCGAAATCACCCTCACCCCCGCCCTCTCCCGGAGTACCGGGAGAGGGAGCGAGTCGTTCGTCGCTCTGGGCTTTGACCGCGCAAAGCGGAGTAGCGGTAGCCCCGGAGGGGCACGAG
>Ga0302325_10035202_pt1 | contig 10234 bp, 12 predicted proteins | sample Palsa_T0_2_FD_201948 | JGI IMG/M metagenome (GOLD analysis project Ga0302325, IMG submission 201948) | Peat permafrost microbial communities from Stordalen Mire near Abisko, Sweden - Palsa_T0_2 | ecosystem: Environmental > Terrestrial > Soil > Palsa > Peat permafrost | place: Sweden: Abisko...
AACGACCCACGCTGACCCGGCCGCTAAGAAGCTTCCCGACGACCGGCAGGATCAGCAGCTTCTGCATCCGCGTCGGACGGTAGGCGCTGTAGACGACGCCAGAGTTCAACATGACGAGGCTGTCGATGGTGAAACCGAGCCGGCCGGCCAGGGCTCGGCCCAGAAGTTCTTGGGCGACGATGCCCCCGTAGTCATGGGCGACCAACCGCACGGAGTCCAAATGCAGGTGTGCGGCCAGATCCTCGACTGTGTCGGCTGATTCGGCCACCGAGTAGTCGTACGGGTTCGGTTTGTCAGAGGCGCCATAGCCAAGGAAGTCCAGCGTGATCACGTCGTGGTCGCGAGCAAGGTCATGGGCGACGTCGGCGTAGTCGTAGGACCAGGTCGGGAACCCGTGCAGCAGGAGCACCACGGGCCCCTGCCCGCGCCGCCGGAAGGCGATGCGGTGTCCCCCGCGGCTGATGAGGGTCTGGCATTGCTCGATCCATTCCCGCGCTCGCGGAGCATCGGTCACGCTTGCACCACCGGGCGGGCGCCGGGACCGGGTCTGGGCTGAGTGTCTCGCGCGGTGAGCGGGACGTGGTCATGGCTGCAGCGCAGAACCAGCTCGACGGGGTGTCCACACTCGCGGTGAATGATCTCGACCGGCGGGCCGGCGGCGTCAGCCTCCCAGCGGTCCCCCCATCGCATCAACGCGACAACCGCGGGCAGCAGATCGAGGCCCTTGTCGGTGAGGCGATATTCGTGGCGTTCCCGCTGGCCGGTTTCTTGGTACGGCACGCGGTGCATTACGCCGGCGTCGACCAAGGTGTTCAGACGTTCGCTGAGCAGGTTGCGGGCGCACCCGACGTGGGCGTGGAACTGCTCAAAGCGGCGAGCCCCGTAGAAAGCCTCCCGGAGCACCAGCAGCGTCCATTTCTCCCCGACAATGTCGAGCGCGCGCTTCACAGAGCAGTTTTCGGCGCCATAGCTCTCCCGGGCCGCAAACATGCCGCTCAGCGTAGCAGGGTTTGACTTTGCAACTCAGGCATCGTTAGGCTGCGTTGCGAAGTTAAACTCAGATATTTGCCCGATACATGGAGGTTTCCCGAGATGCCGATGCTGGATGCTTACATTCCCGAGGGCGCGTTGCCTGCTGAGGCGGAGAAAGCGCTCCTGGTCACGCTGACCGATGTGCTGCTCGAACACGAGGGGGTCGATCCGGCCAACCCGGCGGCTCGGGCACTGGCCAAGGTGTGGCTGCATCGGCCCGCGGCCGTCCTGCACGCCGGGGAAGAACCCGCAGCGCCGCACTATCGCGTGATCGCGTCGGTACCCGAAGGTCAGTTCGACGATGAGCGTCGGGCGAGCATGGTCGCCGCGGTCACCGAGGCGATCCTCGATGCCGAGGACGGGCGTTACGACCGCGACCCGCTGCGAATTTGGTTGTTCGCCAACGAGATTCCCGATGGAACCTGGGGCGGCGGCGGACGCATCGCCAGGCTGGCCGACATCGCCGGCCTCGTGTTGGGTGATCCGGACAAAGGCCGCGCATACGCCGAACAACGGCTCGGCGGACGCCGGTCGGTGCCGGCCTGAATTGCCGGACGGCTGCGCACAGCGCCTTGGCTGGGCGGACGCCGTCAGGACACCTTCACCGCATACACGTTATGGGCGCCCTGTAGGCCTTTGAGTTCGACCGCGCGAGGTGGACAGAGTTTGATATCCGACCGGCCGTCGACCGCGTCGCGCACCGATTCGCTGACGAGGATCTCACCGCCATCGGCTTGTTCCGCCACCCGCGCCGCCATCGCGACGTTCCGTCCGAAAAGGTCGTCACCGCGCCTGACCGACGGTCCTACATGGACCCCGATTCGAACGCGGATGCCACCCCATGTTTCTGCGCTTTCCAGCAGGGCACGTTGCACGTCGACACCACACAGCACGGCTTGCCCAGCATCGGCGAAGGCCATCATGAATCCGTCACCTTGATTCTTGACCACGTAGCCGTCATGGTCGCCGACGAACTTCTCGATAAGCCTGTTGTGCCGCTCCAAAACCTTCACCCAGCCGTGGTCGCCCAAGGACTCGTTGTGCATGGTGGAATTCTCGATGTCCGAAAATGCGATCGCGACATCGCCATCGGCGGTGAGCCGGGCGAGATCGGGACGCTCGACCTGCGCCCATCCCGCGAGGTCTTCGATCGAGTTTCGAAATGTGGCGCCGATGCCTTTCGTCATCAGTGAATCGGCGGTCTTCCACGCGGTTCGCACGGCAAACGGCGCGAGCCCGCGCCGCCGCCGGCGCCCCCCGGACGCGCTGCGGCGGCTGCGCTCGAGTTCGGTTCGTGCCCCCTTGACCTGCGATCGCGACACGATCAGCAGAGTTCCGAGCGCGATAAGGCCACCTAATTCGACGGCCGCGACCAAGGACACCAGCACAGTCGCGCTCATTGGTTGTTCTCCGCATCGGCGGACGCTGTCATCTGCCGATTATGACCGAGGGCACGTCAGCACCGGCCGGAGGATTGCCTGCTATGCCTCAGATCTCGCCGGAGAAGTCGGCGGTCAGCCAGCGGTCCGGGCGGATGGTGAACAGCACGCTTTCCCCTTCTTGCTCCTCAAGGCTCTTGACGAACGCGCGTCCGGCTTCGTCGCCGAGGTAGCGGATGGCGATCTCCTCGCGCACCTCCAACGGCGTGGGCGTGGTGGTGTCGACGACGGTGCCTTCCACGACGACGTACTGGTACGGCGGCTCCTCGCGCTGGACGACCAGGCTCACCGTACCGGCCTGCTTGATCAGCTTGGCCTTGCGAGACGATGCTCCGGTGTTGATCCGGATGTTTCCGCCGGGGGTGTAGTCGTACCAGATCGGCACACTGGCCGGTGGGCGATCGTCGGCGGCGACAGACAACACACCGACGTGTAGCGCTGCGAGGAATTCCTCGCGTGCGGTCTCACTGAATGGGCTCATGTGCGGCTGAACATATCAGCCGCCATCGCTATTCCCACCGCGCGACCTGCGGTCGGGAACTTAACCGCCGATGACCTTTCGGTAGGCGCGCGGGCCGTGGTAGTCGTCAACGGCGAAGTGCCAGGTGGCCTGGTTATCCCAGATGACGAAATCGCCCGGCTGCCAACCGAATCCGATCGTGTAATTGGGCGACGACGCGTGCGCCAGCAAGAACGGCAGGAGCGCTTGACCCTCGTTCGAACCAATTCCGGTGAGACGGATCGCCGAAGAACTGAGGAACAGACCTTTGCGCCCGGTGTGGCGATAAGTGCGCACCACGGGATGTTCGATCGTCTCTGTGACCGGCGGCCGGTCGTACGTGCCGTCGCCCGGGTAGGCGCTGTATTCGGCGTTGACCGACTCCAACAGCACTTTGAAAGGTTCCGACAACCCGTCGTAGGCCGCCTGCAGATCAGCCCATAGCGTGCGCCCGCCAATCTCGGGCACGACCTGATAGGTCAGCGACTCGATGTTGAACGGTGGGTTGCGCCATGTGCCGCCCACGTGCCAACTCGAGGCTCGGCCGCCTTTCTCGAGATCGAAGACGTACACCAGCCGATTGTCCGGATCACGCCGGCGCCACAGCGGATGGTCGAACGGCTCATCGAAGATTCGGACCGCCGCGACATGCGCATCGGGGGACAGATCCTGACCGCGAAACACCAGCACCTTGTGTCGCCAGAAATCCTCCCGCAGCGCGGCCGCCGTCGCTTCATCGACGCCGTTGGCCAGGTTGATGCCTACCACCTCGGCACCCAGGACGGGACTGGTCGGCACGAGTGCATAGGAGGAGCTGCGTGTGGTCGTCATCGGTGTCCCCTTCGCCTGTTTCCCCTTAGCCCAGAATCACGCCATCGTAAGTTTCGTCACGGCCGACTCGGAATGGTTTCGATCCGGATGCGTGGATACGATCGGCGCCGGCAAGCCGGTCCCATATCCTCAGGGCAACTTAATATTCGAGTTCGCTCGTCATTGGCTCAATCCAATCGAGCGCCGGACAGGAGACCGTTGTGCCTTTGCCGACAGACCAAGATCTTCTGAACCTCAGCGACAAGATCCTGGCGACCTTCACCCAAATCTTCGGCGAGCATCCCGGAATTCGGCCTGCCCACGGCAAAGGCACCCTGCTGAACGGAACCTTCACCCCCACCGCCGCGGCGGCCGACCTGTCGATCGCTCAACATTTCCAGCAAGCCTCGACGCCCGTCCTCGTGCGGTTCTCGGACTCGACCGGTCTGCCGGACATTCCCGACACCGATCCGAACACTCTCCCCAAGGGGATAGCGGTCCGATTTCTCCTGGCCGAGCACGTGCACACCGACGTCATCGCGCATTCGATCGATGGCTTCCCGACTCGCACCGGCGAAGAATTCCTCGAGTTCCTGAGCGCGCTGGCAAGCAGCGACCCGGCGGACCCCGCGGGCTCACCGCTGGAGGCCTTCCTCGGTTCGCACCCGCCGGCGTTGCGCTTCGTGCAGACACCCAAGCCGTTCCCGGTCAGTTTCGCGCAGGAATCGTTTTTCGGCGTAAACGCGTTCAGGTTCACCGACTCCGCAGGCGGCAGCAAATTCGGCCGCTACCGCGTCATCCCCGAGGCCGGGACCGCCTACATCGATGATTCGGTGGTGCCCTCGAAGGACGGCAACTACCTGTTCACCGAGATCGCCGAACGCATCGCGGCCGAACCGGTGCGCTTCAGGCTGGCAGTGCAACTCGCCGAGGACGGTGATGTGGTCGACGACGCCACCGTTCACTGGCCGCTGGACCGTGAGGTCAAAGAACTCGGCGTCGTGGAGCTGACCAGCCCGGTCATCGACGACGCCGCGGAGCAGAAGCACGTCATCTTCGACCCCATCCCAAGGCTGGCAGGTATCGAGCCGTCCGACGACCCCCTCCTCGAGCTACGCGCCGCGCTTTACCTGATCAGCGGACGCAAGCGCCGGACTGCCTAGTCATCGGGAATGCGGCGGCGGGCACCGCAGTTCGTAAGGTGGTGATCGAGCGTGACGACTGACATCGGCGGACAGGTAGCTGTCGTCCCCCAATTCGTTCCCGTCCACCAGACAGACCCGCTCGCAGGACCACTGCTGGCAGAGCTTGCGATCGAATACACCACCAGGTACGGCGGTGACTCGGATGAACGGTACGGCGAGCTACTTGCGTACCCGGCTGAAGAGTTCGAGCCTCCCGGCGGCGCGCTGATCGTGGCGATGTCGAACGGGGTGCCGGTCGCGGGCGGCGCGTTCCGTCGTTATGACACGACAACGGCTGAGCTGAAGCGGATTTGGACGGCGTCCGGCCACCGCCGGCGCGGTTACGGCACGCGTGTGGTGGCCGAGCTGGAACGGATGGCGCTGGTGCAGGGGTACACCCGCATCTACCTGACGACAGGGTGGCGGCAGCCCGAGGCGGTGGCACTGTATCTGGCGGCGGGATATGAGCCGCTCTACGACCAGTCATTGTCCTCCGATGAGATCGGCCGGCATCCGTTCGAGAAGCTGTTGGTCGCGCGATGAAGTTCCTGCTGATAACGCTGATCACTCATGTTCCAGATCCGGTGTCCGGAGAGAAGAGAAGTCCTGCCGGTCGGTTGGCCGATGTCCTCGACAAGGCAGTGCTTGCTGAAGAATTGGGTTTCGACGGCTTCGCGGTCGGCGAGCGTCACGAGGACCCATTCATCTCGTCATCCCCGCCGGTGGTACTGAGCAACATCGCGGCACGAACGTCGAGGATCGCTCTGTTCACCGCCGTGACGACGTTGAGTCTGCTCGACCCGGTTCGCGCATTCGAGGACTACTCGACGCTGGACAACCTGTCCGGCGGAAGGCTCGAACTGATCATCGGCAAGGGCAACGGCGCTGCGCAGGCCGAGTTGTTCCATGTGACCACCGCCGATCAATGGGACCGTAACCGCGAAGGCTACGAGCTGTTTCGACTGCTCTGGGAAAGCGAAAGCGTGACGTGGTCCGGCCGTTTCCGGCCGCCGCTGGTGAACGCCAAAGCACTTCCCCGTCCGCTGCAGAGTCGAATCCGCATCTGGCACGGCAGCGCAACGAGTACCGATTCGGTGGACCTCGCTGCTCGTCACGGTGACCCGATCTTCTCCGCCAATGTCAGCAACCCGATCGAGCCCTACGCCGAGCTCGTTCGGCACTACCGGGAACGATGGGATTTCTACGGTCACCGGCCTGAGGACGCGTTGGTCGGCGCCGGAACCGCGGGGTTTTACGTGACTCCGACGTCGCAAGAAGCGGTGGCCACCTACCGTCCGATGTTCGAGGCACGCCTGGCGTTCACGCGCCGCGTCGGGATTCCGGTGGTTTTCGAGTCGATCGAGGATTTTGTCGAGCGGAGCTCGGCGCTGATTGGTAGTCCCGAGCAAGTGATCGACAAGGTCGGCCGCTATCACGACCAGCTTGGGCACGAAGTGATGCACCTGAGTGCCGATGCCGACGGCGTGACGGCCGGCCAACAACGTCATAGCTTCGAACTGTTTCAGTCAGAAGTCGCGCCGGTGCTGCGTGAGCGTATCCCGAGTCGGCCGCTCATCTCAGAATCCGCTCGCCGGCAGACGAAAGACTAACCAGCACAGGGTTTGCTACTTCCAGGCGAACACTGGTTGTTCCAGCTCATCGACCGGATCCTGGCGTCCTTCCAGGCATAGCCAGCGCAGCTGCAGCAGCACCGCACCGGTCGGCGCGTGGATAAGGTCGTTGCCCAGCGGTATCTGGACAACCGGCCGCGGGCTTTCCGGAATGGTGATGAATCGCGGCGAGTCTGCCCGCTGCAGTTGATGAAGCCCCACCCGATAGACCGCCACCACCTCAGCAGGTGCCGGTTGCGGATCGAGCCGCCCACCGCCCCAGATCACGACGGGGGTGATGACGTAGCCGGACCGGGTCGGATAGTCGTCGAGCAGGCCCAGCACGTTCGAGGCGGCCAGCTTGATGCCAACCTCCTCGGCCAGTTCTCGCAGCGCCGCGTCGATGACGGTCTCTCCCGCGTCCACCCGGCCACCAGGGAGTGCCCACTGCGCAGGGTGCGCTCTGAGGCGAGATGCCCTGCGGCACAATAGAAATGCGGCGCCGCCGGATACGTCGACCATGCGGCCGTCCAACCCGGCCTCCGGCACCGGGCGTCCCGCCATCCAGTCGTCTACCGGCGCCGGGTCAATCCGGTCCTCCCCGACCTCCGAGTCGACGATCAGCACCGCGACGGCCGCGTGCCGCTTTGTCGGATCGGCCACCACGCGACGGTCATGGCTCGCCAATCGGTCCCGGATCTGATCGCGCAGCACCTCGCCATAGGGGATGGTCACCTCCCGAGCCTAGGCCGAAGGCGTACCGGCCCATGACCTGTGACCAATCGAACTCGTCCAGCGATATCTCGCCTACCGTCTGCTAGGTACAGTCAGCTATATCCAGCAAACTGGAGCGCGAGGCGGACGTGACGACAACCACGGAGCTACCGGCGACACGCGCGACGGCAGCGGTGCTCGTCGTGTCCGCCGCGGCATTTCTTGCCAGCCTCGACCTGTTCATCGTGAACATCGCTTTCCCCGAGATTCGTCGAGCCTTTGGCACGGCGAACCTCGGAGCGATGTCGTGGATCCTGAACGCTTACACACTTGTCTTCGCGGCCTTCATGAATCCAGCGGGCCGACTCGGGGACCGGTACGGTCACCGCCGAATTTTTCTCTATGGCGTGGCCGTGTTCACCGTGGGATCGGCCGCTTGTGGACTATCCGAGTCATTCGTCGTGCTGGTTGCATCCCGTATCGTTCAGGCGCTGGGCTCGGCGATGCTCATGCCCAGTTCGCTCGCTCTGCTGCTGGCCGCTGTTCCCACCGCTCGACGAGCCGCCGCCGTGAGCACCTAGTCGGCGGTGGCCGCGATGACGGCCACACTTGGACCTCCGCTGGGCGGCTTCCTCGTAGAGTTGTCTTGGCGCTGGATCTTTTTCGTCAATGTCCCGGTCGGCGTCCTTACCCTTGTTGCCAGCCCCTTGGTCCTAAGGAAAACGGCCGGAACCGGCGCCGGGATCCCCGATCTGTTCGGTGCGCTGAGCCTGGTTCTCGGCGTCGGGGCGCTGGTATGGACACTGATCGAGCTGCCGGTCGGCGGTTGGAGCACGACAACGGTAGAGGTCTCCGCCGGCGGTGCCGGGTGCGCGCTGGCGCTGACGATATGGCGTTCGCTGCACCATCCATCGCCCGCGTTAGATCTTGCCGCGGTTCGGCTGTTGCCGATGTGGTCGAGCTGCCTTGCGCTCTTGCTGTTTTCAGCAGCACACAGTGCGATGCTGCTGGGCGGTGTCATGCTTCTCACCACCGTGTGGGGTATCGGGCCGGCCGTCGCCGGACTGTGCCTGGCACCGGGGCCGGTCGTCGTGGTGCTTGTCTCGCTCACGTTGGCCGGCCGACTGATCGGGAAAGCCGGCGTCGGCTTGGTCGCCGCGATTGGGGCCTTGCTCTACGTGGTCGGGATCGTGATCTGGCTGTGCACCATCGGAACCGTGCCCGACTACTTCACCGATTATTTTCCGGCTCAACTGTTTACCGGCGCGGGCGTGGGATTGGTGATGCCGAGTCTGTCCGCTGTACCCGCAATGGCGCTGCCGTATCCCCGGTGGGGGGCCGGATCAGCACTCACGAATACCGCGCGGCAATTGGGAATGGTGCTGGGCACCACGGTCCTGACCATGATCTACCACCCCGGCGTCGACCTCGCCGCTATCCGCCGGGGTTGGGGATTCGTCGCCGCGTCCGCCGGCACCGCCGCGCTCGTCGCGGAGATTTTGGCGTTCTGGTGGAAACCCGCAACCGACGGGTCAGCCTCAGCCATTGCTGATTAACTAGTCCGAATGGCCGACATCACGATGCTGATCCTCGCCGACCATGAGTGGTTCCGCGAACAGTTCGCCAGACTGGACGAGTTGCAGGCGCAGACGCCGGTCAACCGACGCGCGCTGCACAAGGTATGGCGCCCACTTGCCGACAAGCTCGACGTCCACGCCTACATTGAAGAGAAGATCTTCTACCCGCAACTGCTGCAACGCGGCACCGAGGATCCAGAAGGCGAGACGCTTGATGCCATCGGTGACCACAACGACATTCGCGACGGCGTGCGCGACGCCAATGCCGCGAAGGTAGCAAGCGACGAGTGGTGGGCAGCGGTCGGGCGAGCCCGTCTTGCCAACGACGACCACATGGGCGAAGAAGAACGAGAAGGCCTGTCCGATTTTCGCCGTCACGCCCCGATTGGTCTGCGCGAAGCACTGGGGAGCCAATACGGCGAGTTCATGGCCCAGCATCCGACCACCAAAGGACTGTCGATCGTGGACCGCGACCCGAAAGTCTATGTCCAGGAACATGAGCAGCCGTCGCGGCCGACACGCACCGACTTCTCGCTCGGCATCGGCAGCCTGAAACGCGAATGAGTAAGGAGTCATGGGGGCAGGGGGACCCGGCCGCATGACTCAAGTTACTGGGTTGGTTTAGGCGTGGCCGGAGCCGCAACCGACGCCCGGAAGACAACCGGTGCCGCCGGGAACGCCACCCGGACCCGCGAACTGTCCGCCGGATCCGCAACCGACGCCAGGGACGCAGCCCGTCCCACCGGGACCGCCACCGGGGCCACCGTTTACGCCTCCGGCGCCGCAGTGTCCGCTCGGGTCGCAGCCGCCGCCGCCCGGATCCTGCTTGTACGTGATGTGGGTAGGTGCAACACCCGCGGGGCCACTGAAGGAGGCCTCAGCTGCCGCCATAGGCATTACAGCAATCGCCGCAGCAACAGCCCCACCAACGAAGAACGGTTTCATGAAACTGAATGTTTTTGCCATGCAGATTTCTTACCCACTTCCACACACGCCCAAAACATTCATTTCCTGATTCACTGATGAAGTGAATCTCTCGCGGTGGCCTCGGCTGAGATGCGGATCACCCTGGCGCCCATGAGCAGCACGCGAGTACCTGGCGGGGTGGTACACCGGCTGCCCGCAGACCTGCGCACGGCGCTCATCGCCAACTCAACAGCACTCGCCGCCTGGCGAGACATCACACCTTTGGCACGCAACGAGTTCATCTGCTGGGTCGATGACGCCAAGCAAGAGACGACGCGAAAAAGGCGCATCCGCCGCACCCAGGAAGAGCTTGAGGAGGGTCTGCGGCGGCCTTGCTGCTGGCCGGGCTGCAAGCATCGCGAGCGCACCGGTAAATAAAGCCCAGATCGACTCTTTACGCCTC
>Ga0302325_10035203_pt1 | contig 10234 bp, 6 predicted proteins | sample Palsa_T0_2_FD_201948 | JGI IMG/M metagenome (GOLD analysis project Ga0302325, IMG submission 201948) | Peat permafrost microbial communities from Stordalen Mire near Abisko, Sweden - Palsa_T0_2 | ecosystem: Environmental > Terrestrial > Soil > Palsa > Peat permafrost | place: Sweden: Abisko...
CCTAGGTCTCCTACAGGTACACTCTCTATTCCTTTCCTCCTTCCCCTCTACTCACTTCTCTACCAGCGTGCAACCTGACCTCCGACCACGCCCGCAACCTACAAGATTTCGATCTGCCCATATCTTCCTCCGCCGAAGCACCAAAAGCAGCCAAAATGTGTCAAAACCGCGTTTTAGTCTTCATTTGCGGTCACCTAGTTGAGCAGGAAAACCCCGTCGAATGTGATTGGCCTAAGTCGACGGGCAGACACTCGAAACACTGCCCTAACTGGAAGAACGCACATGTTGAGAGAATTGACACGAATTGTGGTCGGTGCACCAATAGCTTTGAGCTGGGCATCAATCTTGACGAGGATCAGGAGGTTAAGAAGCCCTCTTTCTGGGCTGGCTGCAAGCACTTCTTCTGCTGCATTGATCCTGGTGAGTGATAATCTGATTAAATGAGAGAAACAAGGGCTAATTAAACAGACACCGAGTCCGAGATTCCACTTGCTGAGCGCCCTGCTTGTACTATCCCGTTGGCCGATATCCCCACCACCGCAGGCAATATTCCACTTCTGGGTAGTCCAATAAAGGCAGTCGGTCCCGAAGATAATACTCTCCCCACCACTCCGTCGGCCGATGCTACCACCAAAAAGGAGGGACCTCTGGCTCCGGTAATTGATATTACACGTAACTCTTGGGTTGCACCAAAGGAGTGGTAAGCTTGAGGGTCTTCTGCTTTCTTGCGTGAAGGAAGTCATACAAATGGCTAGATATGATACATAGCGCTCTAGCTTAATCATGAAAATGGTCACACTTTGAAAATTGAATAACCGCTATGCTTGATGTGATTCTCTGCCCAAAGGCTCCCGTAGAACTACGATGAACTCCCACGGTCGACGAAGAGTGATTGTGCTCTTGATGTCTGATCAATATTCACACTGTTGTTGACACATTCATTGCCATTGATTGTATTGCTATTCTCTGCCCAGCAGATTAAGTTACGACAATTGCAGCCCTGTAGTAGTCCACAAATATCAAGCAAGTCATCTTGCGGTAGCACCAGCTTGTGGTCAGACATCGATAACTCGAAGATAGAGATCATAGTAGCATCAGAAGCGAAGAAAATCCAACTCTCAGTTTCGGACGATCATGCAACATCCAGTGCGTATGCCGAAACGCATGTATCGAAAATTTAAGAATGCAGCAAAAAAGGCTGACAAAACTTTCTTCCCCGAAGGGCTTTCGATGCTTGGTAGTGGATTCGAGGGACCTCAGGGCACCAATAACGATGGGAGAACCCCAGACAGCAAGAGAAAGGAGCCCCAGGTCATCCAGGGTTTATACCCCAAAGCATTATTAACAACAAACGTATCGAGGCTGGAAGAGAAGCAAGAGAGGCCTCGGAGCACCGAGAAGACAAAAAAGCACCGAGGAAGTGGTGGAGCTGAGCTTCAGGATATAAAGGAGACAATAAGGGAAGTTAAAGTTAAGATGGAGGTCATCAACGCTGAGCTAGAGTTCTGGGATTGCAATAAGGCCATGAATACAGGAAGGAATCTTGATAGAGAGTTCGATGGCACAGAGCAGGCAAGGGGAGAAGACCGAGAAGTTGCTGCGAGAATCAAAGACCTCAAAGCGGAACTGTATCTTTGGGATCTTTGGCTCAGTATAGTTGAGGGATTGTAAGGTTCGTGATCAATTATATTGTGGAACGTCAAGTTTGGAAATTTCTCTTCTGGTAAAGGCAGTGCGTAGGAATATTTGAAATCATGATGCGAAGCACAGAAGCTTCTTTCCAAAAAAAAAAAAAAAAATTCAATCTTGCCAATATCTGTGAAGTGGCAACCAGAAAACAGTTTTTGGGATGTTGCGAGCTATCTATCTTCTAAATTGCTTCCCGTCCCCTTTAAGTCCACTCTAACAAAACTTCGAAGGTCGATTTAACACATGTCGGGTACCAGGGTACCGCCAGGATCTTCTAGGAATGTGGAGAAAGGTATAATTTTTGCAAACCCTAAAGTAGAGACTAAAGATTATGCTCATTACCATTGCCCTTTTCCCTTCAAAGACAGAGCAGAATTCCTACTGTGTATCCCTGCCAAGTCGAGAACCGTTGCTATTCTAAGCCTTAATGGTGCCCACGGAAGCATCAAAATGTCTTGTGAAGAGCAATAGCGGAGGGTGACTTGAAATTTTGACTCGCAAAACATTCCTCAAATGTGTCCGCAGAGCCTCGGTCTCGGGGGTGAAGCCTTCTGGTTTCGGAAATGCTGCAATGATTCTAGGGCTTTCTCTCTTGTAGTGTCGATCAGCGATATCCATATCATCATGTTTTGTATTCCTTGAACCCAGAGACCCCCATGAAGCGCCACCGACACCTGCATTCTCGATTCCCAAAATATCTGCTGAAATGCTCGAGTAATTGTATAGATGGACTCTCGATATCTAAAAGAGAAGAAAAAGCGGGATACGTATTTTCTAGAGAAGTTAGCGAGGTTAAGCTCCTGATTGAATCGCACCCTAGTTTCAGAGATCTCAGCATCTGGTGAATGGCTTAAAATGCCGACGTTGTGAATGGAAGAAGTGTTGCAGAATTTCCCATCGCCTTGAAGAAGACGTTGAGGTATGGATTTCACCATTTGGCAAAGCGCTTCGCTTCATCCAGGGGGATCTGCAAAAGTGGATCTTTCTTGGCAGTGCTCTACGTAGGAGAAAAAACTGGCCGATTTTGGCACATCAAAAATCAACATTTACTTCAACGAATCGACCCTTTTTTCCCCCCTTTACTTCTTATAGCTCATTCTAAATCTCGCAAGTGCCCCGCAAATTTTTTAGTGCTTTTAATTGACTTGTGTTGTCTTAAAAACAAGTCAAGTGGTAGTGATTTTAGTGTTAGCGCAAGGGCCAATATCGGCCAGTTTTTTCTCCAACGTAGAGGCAGTGCTACCCTCTCGTGACGAAATTGCTATCTTCTTGTGAAGAATATACTCTCTATAAGAACCAGATTTCCAGTGCAGTCACACTCAACTTTTTTCTCTCACTTGTTCCGTTTTAGTCTCTGGAAGTGAATCGCGGCCGCTTTAACCTGGGCCCAGGGGTGCCCGATCTCGCCGCAGTTTGCGCAGCTTACCTAGAACCTGAGTACCTAAGCGAGTCGGAATCCTTCACGGCTGCCCGTTGATTTTCCCAAAGCATTATCTTCATTATCACTGTTATCATCGTCAATCATCACATCTTTGGAGCTATTTCTACATCGCGACATGGCATCGAAGACAGTTGCACCGAGTGATAGGGCACACGAGCTTCCTGGGCCACCAACATCCGCAGAGGGAATTGATTCTGACGTAGCTGAGATATGTAATCCCAGGTAAGTTAGACGTGACGCCGAATTTGTAGAGCAGCCGCATTGAGCCAACCTCTCAAATCAAGCGCTGTATTATCTCGGGGAGGATCTGACACCTCACTAGAAGAACTTTTCAAAAACTCTTCGCTTGCCGAAGCAAGATCAGTTAAACCCCCGCTTTTTGGTGCCATCATGACCGCTCTGCCTCGCAGCGATGTAGCAGAGTCGCTTGAGGAGGACAACTGATCGATCAAATCACTTTACGCTGGGAGTGAAGTGTTACAAGGTAATCCAACTGCGTTCAACGCACACGAACAAACTGGGAGAAAACGAAGCAGAGTGGGCCAATCACATCTGAGGATTTCAAATCTTGGGAGTGATCCTTGGCTTGGTGACTGTAGAAGAGAGTTCTTCCCCCCTCTACCTCCATCCACTCTTGGATCATCTCAACACATGTTTGGCTCCTCTTTGCAAGATCTTCCGGATCTCGAGGGCACCAATGAAGTCCCAAGCTCCGGAGTACTCGGAGACGCATTAAATACGCCGCTACCCTCGCCCTCACCGCCGGTGTCAGGGCGGTTTCTGATTAGACTAATTAGCGAATGATTGATTAATCAGGCCTGATTAATCGATTTGTACTTTGATTAGTACTAGCGTAGGCGGGCTGGCCCGGCAGATTAACCACCCCCGCTACGATGTAATAAAGGCTGATGACTAACTGATTGGCTTAAGCCAACCACGCTAAAATTAACAAAATAGACCCGGTTTTGCGACTATAATAACTTTTGTAATCATAACACTAATAATTAAATTATTTTTATTATCGATTTTATATACTTTATAATCAAATTTTGTATCTAGAAGATTTAAAAGACTTTAGAGTGCGAGATAAGTCAGTTAATTGGTTATTAGCTAAGGTCTAAAGCTCAACTAATTAACTTATATGTATTTAACGTTATTTCTTTAATTGACTAACTGACTTATCTAACTTATAAGCTACTAATCAGCTACGCACAAGTAATATTTATATATAAAATATCACGTAAAAAGTTAAATAAATCAAAATCTTAAAAGTATACCTTTATTTTGTCCTTTTTTATATTATTTACCTACCCTTTTAATCTCTTCTTATCTATTCTCTTAATCTTAGCTTTTACTTAATAAATAATATATAAATAAAAACTCTATATGATTTTAGAGGTGCAAGGTTATTAAGGTGATTTTAGGCATGTTTTGGGGGCCTTAAAGGTGAGGCACTCTAAAATTAGGCTCTTACAAGCCTTGCCGGCACTATTATATAGCGTATTAGCCCTAAAATCCAGGTATTACATGAAATGCAGTAGGTTAAGTATTGTCAGTCCACCCGTAACGCGTAGCACGACACGTTGATTCACGTAGTATGCAATTGCGTTGGTAGGTGGTTGATTGATTAAGGAAGGACATCAACACTGTGGTGTCGATATACTTCCTCGGCTACCTAATTTGGACCAGTGCTGTCATGTGACATAAGGTCACATGACTTACGACTAGTGAATGCAAATGTACCAACAGGTATAATTAATTGTAATAATATTAATGATGATGCTAAGGAGAGCAGCCGGGAGCTCGGCAAAAGTGGTAAATCGAGGTCATGTGACCATTTCAATTGACACCAGGCCTATTGCCCCTAAAATAACTCTAAAATCAAAAATAATAATACTCTTGCTAGCTTATAAGCCGCTTATAAGTTCAAAGATTCTTTAACTGACGCCTTAAAGTAATTCGAGAGCCTCAATTGACTGACTAACGCCACCGCCAGCTTATAAGTCATCAGCGCTGGCTTATTATATCAACTGACTTATCTCGCACTCTGGGAGACTTCAACGAGAGCGCCGAGCTCAGAGTGCGAAAAATGAGCCAGTGCTATAACAAATCTAACAAACTCGCTATTTTACAGTATATCGACTTTGGAACATTGCGAATGCAAAGTCGGATTCCTGAACTAGATCGAGCTTCTCTAACACATCAATTCGAACGTTTTTGCTGCTTGCTAGGTGCTAGGAATAGTCCAAAGCAGAGTTTGCTATTATAGTGACAAGCTGCAGTAATTGAGGATCTCCTTGTTCCCAAATGAAGAATCCGTCGACATTAACAATATATTAAATTAAAATTATCTCTCTATATTATTTGAAACTAATTGCGATGAAGTAAAATTCCATGAGACGTCATGGACTAATGCCCCAAGTTGGTCGTTTAAGCGATGACAACTCTTGGGAATCCTACTTGAAATTCCCAAAACAAGCAAGATCTTGGCTGCAACGCCGTGGAGCTATGCACAAGGCATTATTCTGACAATCACCGAAGTTGCCCTCCCCCCCGCCTCCCTTGAAGATTCCACCGCCCCCTCGGCCAGTGAGTTCTGGAACTGCAATCCGGCATCACTTGGTTTGCCCTCGCCGCGTCCCTTCTCTCGCGTTTGGCGGTGTGTGCAGCCCCTCCTCTTCATTTGATGCAGATGATCCCGAGAGCAGAGATCGTGGAGAAATCCAATCTCATTCATGAACTTTGCTTCACTGCCTGCTCTGCGTAACCACAGTCGTCGCCTTGATCCCCGCACTCCAATCAATATGATCCGGCAGACACGGCACAGGATTCAACTCCGTCTGACTCTCAGTATCCGACTTCTCTCTAATCGTGCTCGGTCTCCTCAAGGCGAACCTCTTCCTCATCTGATTCTTCTCCGCATCATTGCCTCCAGCAGTAATCAGAGTTGTGACACCAACACGACTCAGACCCAGCAGCTCGGCGAACTCCACGCTGTAGTCGCTCGCATTGACGCTATTTCCGTGCGCTCGCAATCTCTTCTGAGAATCGCCTGATGTCCGTCCCTCATCGTCATCGATCGAGTTGTCGAATCGTTTGCTAGAGAAATGGAAATTCTTGAAAAGGGGGCGGAGGGTGGCGATGTTCATTGCCGTAATGGCGATAGCTGGTTCCACCATTGACCATTTCACGAGGTTGATGCCTTCCCAAGAGTAATCATCAGTCTCGGTGAGAGCTTTGATGTAGACGATTCGAACAATAGTTGCCGTACTTGCACTGAAAATCACAGGAAAGTTAGAATTTACACGCGAGAGAAGTCAGGAGCACTCACAAGAATCCTAGAGAGAGGATCAAGATGACGGATAACTTTGTTCGAGGATTCATCTGCATTTTCCACACGAAGAAGATGGGCAGAATTCCGAATGACCAGTCAGTGATTGCGGACATGGCGCAATGTGCATAGGTGACGCTTGCAAGAATTGGTGACTTCAGACACGCGCCTTCTCCGTGTTCATATTTCGTCCAGAGGTAGCTGATGGGTGTACATTGGAACAAAAGAAAGAAGAAGTACATGGTGCTAAAGACCATGACGACTGAAAGAGTGGTATAGATGACGACCTTTTGGTATCTTTTGATGGACAATCGGAGGAAGTAGGCGGAGATTGAGAGTTTCGTGACGGTTGTAGAGACGACGTAGAGGAGTTCACAGATGAAGATTATCTACAGCACTTTAGCAACAACTCTGAACTCGAGTGGGGCCATCAAACCTTGAAGCCTATCTGCAAGTATCCATCATCAATGTTCCCCATGTGCGTCCCGAGTCCATAGTATGTCGCTCGAAGACAGAGGGAGCAGAAGATGGTGAAGACGATCTGTTGTTGTCAGCTAGGTAGTCTCTAGGATCACCGCGGCAATAGGTGAGGTCTTACCATTGCAGCAACCGTAAGCCAATCCTCTCGCCCAATAAACTTGAGTATCGATATCCGTACATAGAACCGAAGAACAGTTGATATCCAAGTCAGGCATAATGAACAAACTGCCACGCCGGTGACCTGCGCACCGCGGGTGACTCCAATATACATTGCGGCTCTCGCAGCCTCACGGCTGCTGGATGCAGATTGTTTTGGGAGATCGACAGCAGCAAGGAAAATGCGGCATTCAAAAGTTTGCGATACGAAGTTTTTAAGACATGTAGAAAGTCAGGTGTGGGGAGAAGAGCGGCTGCGCTTTACTTAAGAAACGACTTGCAAGGCAAATGCCGTCAAGTGGCTGCTAATAAGGGAGAAGACGTAAACGCGGAGAGCAGGTTCGCCATAAAATTTCCGATTTGGCATCGTTTGCTATAGTAAAGCATTTAAGAAAGCTCAATCAACGCGCCTGGTTCCTCGAATGAGAAAGAGCGACCGAGAGCTGAACACGCATGAGCGACGCCATCTCGTTGCCGCAGGCCAACCTAGCCTTGAGTAGGTCGGCGACCAAGCAAAGTCTACCTAGTACGTTCGTACCTACGGAGTACCCCAAAGGCTGGAACCCTAGCATTTCTAGGCCGGTTTAACAGTGATCCGGCTCACGATGGCGTTCTCCTAAAGGACTTGTGCGAAGTAGTCTGTCGAAGAGGTCGTGGTGCAGGTTGTCGTGCAGCCGGGACCATCGGATTGTCCACTCATCCCCACCACGCCGTACAACACCCAATAAAGTGTGGTAGCAGCTCGGCCGAGTTGTCAGGGGTCACGTTTGTTGATTGGTGACATTGCCCAAAGGGGGAGAAGATCGACAGCGCTATTGAAAGCGGGACCTAATGTAAGGAGGGAGCTCTTCGCGGCGACTGGTCGGGGCCATGGGTAAATTACAAGATAGCCGAGAGGTGGGGGGGGGTACGAATTCGATTCTGATTGAGATCCTGATAGATCGGACAGGTTAGACAGATCGATCCATTGGTGATCCATTGGTGATCCCCCAGGGCCCCAGTCTCCAGCAAATAGGGATGTCCAAATTATAAAATTCGGGACTTCATTATGCAATAATCTAAAATAATGGTTCGGACTTCATAATATCGTTATTATGCTCTGACTAAGCCATAGGGGTTTTTGGCCAATCAGAAAGACCCCTAATATAAAAGACAATCGCGAACAGATTTAGTATTACCCACCAAATGTAAGCTCTGAAGTACCTAATTTTGGTAGACACAGCCCCTAAAGTGCGCTAGAGGGGAGCCCCGGCTAGCGGAATAGCACTATGTGCCCCTAAAGTCATACAATTTATGCTTGATTTATGCCCAGATTATGCATGTTTTTATACGTTATATAAATGCCGACTTCATTATTATATAAAACAATAATTATAGAAAGTGCATCCCTACTGTACCAGCAACTGTACCAGCAAATGAGACATCCCGTGCAACCGCGAAGCCCCACGAACGAGATTGTTTCACGCCGCCAAACAACCACTGTGATGTCATGAACTTGCCCTCCCCACCGCCTCATACTGTACATAAACTGCGCCCCCTGAGCTTAAGATTGATACTACCAGGAGGCCAGCTTATGCTCGACAGGCAGCGGGTTGCATAAACATAAAAACTCGTTGTGGAGATTAGAAAACCAAGGGACAGGGGGATAAGAAGCCTCAGCAGCACAGAACAGGGCGCTTCCCTTACTCGATTGCCGAATTTGTGCGTTGCTTTTCCCCTTCTGTTGATATGCGCAATGCCTGGCCCGGCCGAACCAAGAAAATTATCGTCCGTGCCGCAGCCGTGGCTTGAGGCATTGAGAACATGGCCAATGTTCCGTGACGGATAACGTCAACTTTATCTGTCACATGTGATGAACCGTTACCTCGACTGTCGCACGGGACGGAATATGCCCTTTCTTCGGTGAATTTCTGCTGCGAGCCTGCGATAAGATTGGTTTGGCCACCTTGGTGGACTGCGGATGTTTTTCTTTTGTGAGGGGCAGCCGGTAGGTCCAGTTAGCAGTCCAAACGAGGTCACTTTGCCGGATTGGCTTGCTTTTCAGATAAGATTGTCGTTTGCCCGGGGGAAGGAGGAAGATTCATGCACGTGCTTCACGTGACTGACCCCCTTGTCTAATAATGCACCTTGGAGTTCTTCCATAGAAAACTCTAAATTTGGATATTGGCGCTTAAATACAACGATTTATTTATCCTAGTATCTATCTATCTTCCAACCACACCTAGTTCCACTACTTCGGCGCTGGGGGTTGTTGCTGACAATGCGAGGCCGCCGCGGATTCGACAATTGACCCGCGTTCGTGAAAGGATACAAATCTCCTACATCATTCATACAGTTCTTGACACTGTCCGAGTATTGCATTCCATTGACGCGCATCGGTTGTCCACAGCTTCGGCAGCCTATTCGTTGCGAATAGTCGATCAGGGAAGACAGGGTTTCAGTACCATGCTAGCCTTTGGATCGCTGTTGTGGCGTCTATGAAACATATATGTAAGGTATGAAAGACGCGGGTTAATGCTTGATTCCAAAATATTAACTAGAAAGAAGAGAGGAACGAAAGGGAAGTCTCCTCCCATTTATACTATTCAGATCTGTTCACCGATTCATTGAGTTCATGCTAGCTGTTGAACTGACTCTACGACGCTTAATTCGTCAACACAATACATTCTCATTGATTGAAGTTCTTTGCTGAATTCGTGGATGCCAGCCCTTCTACATACACCGATTTGCTCACGTGACCAACCCCTTTCAAAGGCGACTTCCCAGGATTCAAATTTCTCTTGATTCAGAGATTATCAAATTACACAATATCAGCATTCGCTAGCAATATAACGCTGTTTCCGCCTAGATTCAAAGCAGTGGTTCAAACCCGACCTACCTAATCACCCACTCAAATCTAAACGTCCAGCCCTTCAAACAGCTATAAATTACTCATCTGTTCCCCCCCCTCTCCCCTTTCTTCTTCCACAACCCATCATAAAAATAACCACTAACGCAATGCTAAATAAATACAACAACGTAACCAAATCTGAAGAAAAAAAGGTGGGGGGGAATCACAACTATACTATAACCTGGGCCCGCCCCCCGGGGGGGGGCGCCGGGGGGCGGGCGCCGGCCGCCGGCCCAGTTTTTAGGGG
>Ga0302325_10035204_pt1 | contig 10234 bp, 11 predicted proteins | sample Palsa_T0_2_FD_201948 | JGI IMG/M metagenome (GOLD analysis project Ga0302325, IMG submission 201948) | Peat permafrost microbial communities from Stordalen Mire near Abisko, Sweden - Palsa_T0_2 | ecosystem: Environmental > Terrestrial > Soil > Palsa > Peat permafrost | place: Sweden: Abisko...
ACCGTAGGCAATCTCGGCGGAGCAGTCGTCATCGAACGCGTGAAACCGAAGTCGTCGGTCGTCCTCTATCAAGACGGCGACTACGGCATCGACGTCGCCGCCGGATATCACGACCGGATGCTCAAAGAAAAAGTCGACTCGAAAGCGCTGAAGTTCTCGTTCGAGAAACCGGACTATGCCGGCGTTTCGAAGCTGACCCTCTCGGCAAACCCCGACGTCGTCTATCTGGCCGGAACCGCGCACGACATGGGACCGATGATCAAGCAGTTGCGCGCCGACGCCTATAAAGGGCCGCTCTACGCCTCGGCCGGGATGTTCGACGGAATCACTCTCGAGAAATATAAGGACGTCGCGGGCGAAATCATGATCTCGTCGTCATTTCCGCCGCTCAATCTCGCGCCGGCGGATTTTCACATTCGGCAAAGCTACGAGCAGCGCTATGGAGCGATGACGCCGCTCGCGGCGTACGGCTACGCTGCCGCGCAGATCGCCATCTCCGCGATCAAGACCGGAGCCGCGGCCGATCGGCTCGCCGCCGGGCGCGCGCTCCAAACGTCTGCGCAATACAATACGATCGTCGGGCCGGTGACCTTCCTCGGTACGGGCGATACGCTCGACCCGAACATCTATTTCTATACGATCAAAGACGGCAAGTGGCAGTACGTGCAAGCCGCGCACCGGAGCACGTTCGTCCTGAAGTTCCTTCGAGCGGCGCGCGACCTCGACGTGATGCGCGACCGCGACGTGCTCCTGCGGCTCCTCATCGAGATCGATGCGAATGCGCAGGCGCAAGCCTGCCAACGTAAGCGAGAACGTCGTACCGAAGTAACGCATGGTCTCAGAGCTCCTTATGAGGGCGGGACATCAAACTTCAAGACGCTTCCAGGCGAAGATTGCGACGGCCCAACCGGCGATGCCGATCGACCACGTGATCGCGGCGCGTGTCCACAAACCGAGCTGAAGGAACGATTGCTGCACGGTCGCGCTGCCCTCTCCGATGTGAACGTGGCCGCCGTCGCGCGGCGTGAACCGCGGGGTTCCACAGCGCCGAGAGCGCCGTACACGCGGGCAGCAGCCACGCGAAAACCGCCCAGCTCAGGCCGACGATCAGCCCGCCCCGTCCGATCTGCCACGACGTGAGCCCCTGTAGCTCGCCGTTCCACATCATCGCGACGCCGAGCCCGAGACACACCGAGGCCGGAGCGGCCGCATCGGCTTTGATGATGGTGAGCCCACCGACGCTTGCGAGCGTGATGAGGATCAGGGCGAGCGCGTAGACGAATGCCGCGGCGATCGCCGCGAGGTCGCACAGCATGTAGAGAAGCGCGAGGCGCTCCCGCGAGATCGGCTTGGTCCAAACCATCTCGGGGCGCTGGTTCTCTTGATTGAGACTCCGGCCGCACACCGTCGCGAAGATGATCGCGAAGAGCGACGAGCCTAAGAACACGACGCTGAGCGGGATCGTCCCATTCACGCCGCTCACGTCGACGTTGGCGTGCGGATAGTGTAAGACCGCGAGCACGATCAGAAAGATCGCGCCGACGATCGCGGCGAACCAGGTGAAGGCCTTGCGCAGGCGCAGCAGTTGGACGTAATACATTACGCCTCCAAGCGCTTCCAGCTGGCGATGGCGACGGCGCAGCCGGTCACGCCGAGTCCCCACGTCATCAGCGAACGAGCAGCCGTCCCCGCAAATGCCTGCGGCAACACCGGGCTCTCGTGCGCGCCGAAGCCCGAGAGTGAATACGACGAGAAGTACGCGATCGGATTGAAGATATCCAGGATCGTCAAGAGCGTGTGCGTTAAATGGATCAGCTCGCCGCCGCGCGTCGCTGCGGCGAGCGAAACCAGCACGAACGCAGCAGCCCAACTCAGGCCCACGACTATGCCGCCGTGCCCTTGCATCCCGGCCGTGATTCCCGCAACGAGGCCATACCACATGAAGGCAGAGCCGAGCCCGATGACAAGCGTCGGCACCGTGCGAGCGTCGACGGCGATATGCGACACGAAGCCGACGCTTGCGACGGCGAGGACGCATAAGCCGGCCGCGATGACGAACGCGACGAGGATGGCCGCGAAATCCAAGAGGACGTATTGCAGCGCGAGCAGACCTCGGTCGATCGGCTTAGTCCAAACCATTTCGACGCCGTCGTATTCTTTGTTCAGGTTAGCGCTTACGACCGTCGCGAAAATGATCGCGCACCAGGCCGCTATGAAGAATAGGAAGCTCAGTGGAATCGCGTGCGCCTCGGTCAGCGTGTGGTGCGAGCCGTCGCTGGGGGCGATGATCGTGTGACCGGGCGCGTGCGCGATGAAGAGCAACAGGAGCAACACCGCGCAGGCGACGATCGCGTAGACCGTCAGCGCCTTGCGCAATCGCAGCACCTCGACGTAGTTCATGAACCCTCTCCGGGGATCGACGGAATCTCGCCTCCCACGGCATTGATGAAGATATCCTCGAGATTGAGGTCGAGGACGCTGACGTTCTTCGGCGAGAACTCGGAGAGCCGCCGGGCGATCCCGTCGCTGTCTTCCTTCACATAGGCGCGCAGGATGCGCCCGGAGCGTTCGATGCGGCGCACGCGCGGATCGGTGCTCAGACCCGCGACCTCGGGGACGCTTTGATCGAAGATGGCCTCGACGATTTTCTCGGAGCCTTTGAGCGTGTCGACCGTTCCGTCGACGATGAGCTTTCCGTTCTTGAGGATCGCGACGCGATCGGCCGCGCGCTCGACTTGACCGATCTGGTGCGACGAGAAGACGACGGTCGATCCGGTCGAGGCCGCTTCGATGATTAGGTCGAGAACGACGCGTTGGAAGACGGGATCGAGGCCGCTCGCCGGTTCGTCGAGGATCAGAATCCGCGGACGAAACGAAAACGCAAGGACGAGGGCGACGGCCGTGTGCTGGCCCTTGGAAAGTTTGCCGACCTTCTTCTTCCGCTCGAGCCGAAAGAGATCGACCAGTTCCTCGGCGCGCTTGCGATCGAACGTCTTATAGGAACGCCGGTTGAACTCGAGATGATCGGCGACGGTCATCCATTCGTAGAGCGCGCTTCGCTCGGGGACGTAGGCGAGCGTCTCAAACGTCTCAGGATGAACCGGCGCACCTTCGACGTCCAACGTCCCCGCAGTCGGACGAGCGAGGCCGATCAAGCACTTGAACGTCGTCGTCTTCCCGGAACCGTTGGGACCGAGCAGACCACAGATCGAGCCGGGCTCGACTTCGAGCGTCAGATTCGAGACCGCTTCGAAGGAACCGTAGCGTTTGGTGAAATTGCGGATGGCGATAGCGTTGGTCGGATTCACTGTTGATCATCTCCGGCGGGAAACCAGCGGTCGAGCTGTTCGGAAAAAATTTCGGCGGCGCGTGCTCGGGAAAGACCTAGCGTCTTGGCTTCGCGCGCGGCATCGGCGAAGACGGAGGCGGCGACGTCATCCATGGCGCGGTGCGATTGCGCGGTCGAGGCTCCGTCGGCGCGGACGAACGATCCGCGGCCGGGGCTCGTCTCGATGACCCCGTCGCGCTCGAGATCCCGGTAGGCGCGGGCGACGGTGTTGGGGTTGATCGTCAGGCTCAGTGCCAGCGCCTTGACCGTCGGGAGCTGCTCGCCGGGGGCGAGGCTCCCCAAAGCGACGGCCCGCTTGACCTGCTCGATGAGCTGGAGGTAGAGCGGGACGCCGGTACGCGGGTCGACGGTGAAGATGGCGGGCATCGAGGTGTTGTCCAGCCCCTGCTTAGAGCTTGATGCCCCAGCCGGCGAAGACGGCGTTGTCGCGGCGCGGGGTCGGGATCACGGTGCGGCGGGCTTCACGGTCGTTCTGGATCGGGTTCTGGTGGTTGTAGGTCATGTCGTTTCTCCTCGGTGCGGTGTGGGGTTCGCTGTTCTGTTGTACTAGCGTATTAGTACAATAACACATCGGCACAAGAAGTCAAGCCCCTTAGGCGAGAATTTTCCGGGCCACTTTTTGCGCTTGCGAGGGGTTCTCGGCCACATGAAGGCGATCGCGATCCAAAAGCCCGGCGGCCCGGAGGCGCTGCAGCTCCTCGACCTGCCGGTTCCCCAGCCCAAGCCCGGCGAGGCCCTCGTCAAGGTCGAGGCCGCGGGCGTCAACTTCATCGACGTGTACTATCGAAGCGGTCACTACAAAACGCCCCAGCTTCCGCTCGTTCTCGGTTCGGAGGGCGCCGGCATCGTCGAGTCCGTCGGCGAGGGCGTCACCACCGTCAAGAAAGGCGACCGCGTCGCCTGGGCGATGGTGCTCGGCAGCTACGCCGAGTACGCAGCGGTCCCCGCGGCGCGCCTGGTGATCGTGCCGCCCGACGTGACGTTGCGCGACGCGGCGGCGCTGATGCTGCAAGGGATGACGGCGCACTATCTCACCGAGAGCACGTTCCCACTGCAAAGCGGCCAGGTCGCGCTCGTTCACGCCGGCGCGGGCGGCGTCGGCTTGTTGCTGACGCAACTCGCGAAGGCAAAAGGCGCGACCGTCATCACGACGGTCTCGACAGCGGCGAAAGCCGCGCTTTCAAAAGAAGCCGGCGCCGATCATACGATCGACTACACGACGCTCGATTTCGCAGCCGAAGTTCGCCGCATCACCGGCGGCAAAGGCGCCGACGTCGTCTACGATTCGGTCGGCAAGACCACGTTCGACAAGAGCCTCGACTCGCTGCGCCCGCGCGGATATCTGGTCTTGTTCGGCGCATCGAGCGGAGCCGTTCCGCCATTCGATTTGCAGACGCTCGCCGCGAAGGGTTCGCTCTTCGTGACGCGGCCGTCGCTTGCCAATTATACGCAAACGCCCGCGGAAATCGCGTGGCGCGCGGGTGCGCTTTTCAATTTGGTACGCGAGGGAAAATTGAACGTGCGCGCCGAGCGGGATTATCCGCTCGCCGACGCGGCGCGCGCTCACCAAGACCTCGAAGGACGGAAGACGACCGGTAAACTGTTGCTGCTTCCGTAAGGAAGCGTCGAAATTCTCCGGGCTACTCGCGCTGGTGCGGCAGGTCGCGCACGCCTTTGGAAGCGGCGATCTTCCCTTCGCTCACGTAGGCTTCGTGGTTGGGATCGATCTCCTCGAGACGGTACAAATAATTGACCATCATCCCGGCCGCCTCGCGCAGCCCGCGCAGCGACGTGTCGGCGAGCCAGTTGAGCCGCTCGAGCCTGGCTCCGTTGCCGAGATGAAAACGCGCGACGGGATCCGCCGCGCGTCCCTCACCGTCTTTCGCTTCGAGCAAATACTGCGCGGCTAGGCGCAACAACGGACGCCGCAGCGACTCGGCGCGTGCGGGATCGCGCTGCCATCCCGGCAACGCCAATTCCGCGCGCAAAGCCTTCGAGCGATCGTCGTCCCGTGCATGAAGCCAGCTGCGGAAGCCCGGCAGCGGCGAGAGCGTCGCAAACGTTCGCAACCCGCGAAACTCCGACGAGAGCGCGGCGACGACGTTCTTGATCAGCGCGTTGCCGAAGCTGATCCCGGCGAGCCCGCGCTGGCAGTTCGAAATCGAGTAGAAGATCGCGGTCGACGCCTCGGCGGGATCCTGCCGCGGCGCCTTCGCGTCGAGCAGCGGCGCGATCGCGTCGCTCGTCGCGTCGACGAGCGCGACCTCGACGAAGATGAGCGGCTCGTTCGGCATCGCGGGATGGACGTAAGCGAAGCAACGCCGATCGGAATCGAGCCGATTCTTCAAATCGAGCCAGCTGCGCACTTCGTGAACCGCTTCGTATCGCGCAAGCTTCTCGAGGAACGTCGCCGGCGCGTCCCACGTAATTCTCCGCAACTCGAGAAAGCCCGTATCGAACCAGGACGCGAGCAGATCTTGCAGATCGTGCTCGAGGCGGCGTAGCGCCGGAGACGGCTCATCGAGCGCGAGCAGATCGGCGCGCAGGTCGACGAGAAATTTTATCCCATCCGGCAATTCGTTGAACTGGCGCAGGAGCCGCAGCCACGGCGGCTGCAACGCTTCGCGCAAACTGCGCGCCGCGTCGGCGAATTCCGGCGCCGTCTCTTCGAGCGCGAGCGCGGCGACGCGGGCCGAAATACCGGCACGGTCGACATCGAACGCCGCCAGCGTTTCGAGAAAGCGCGCTTTTCCGGCCGCATCGAGACTGAGGTAGCAACGACCGAGCGCTGCGGCGCGGGCCCGCGCCGACACCTCTCCGCCGCGCGCCGAGAGACAATCGGTCATCGCTTCGCGGACGCGCGCGGCGTCGCGCGGCGGCAATTCCGGACGAACGCCCGCCAGCGGATCGCCGCGGCGAACGAAATCCTGCCACGAGCCGGCGATGCCGCCGACCGCGCGAATCCAAAAGTTCGGCTCCTGCCGTTCGGTCACCAAATCCTCATTAGGCTTCATTTTTTACATCGATCTCCATGGGCCGCCTATAGGCACGCTTGACTATCGAACATATGTTCGATACCATGGCCTCCCATGTCAGGCTCGGCCTCGCCGAACCCCGACCCACGCAGCGCTCGCCTGGCGGCGCTGGACGGCCTGCGTGCGACCCTCGCCGCCGGGAATAGAGCCGCCTCGCCCGCGGCGTTCGTCCTCGACGGTGACGCGCTCGTGCGTACCGGCTTTTCCGAGCTCGACCTCGCGCTCGGCGGCGGGTTTCCGCGCGGCACGCTCGCAACGCTGGAAGGGCCGGCTGGTTCGGGCCGCTCCGCGATCGCGGCTCGTCTGCTGGCCCTTGCCACCGCAAACGGCGGCCTCGGCGCCGTGATCGAATCGCCGACCGCCGACGAAGGCGCGCTCTATCCGCCGGCGCTGGCGGCGGCCGGCGTCGATCTGCGCCGGCTGCTCGTCATCCCCGCGCGCGACGCAAAATCGGTCGCGCGCGCGGCCGACATTCTTCTGCGCGCCGCGGCCTTCGGCGTCGTCGTCATCCCGACGATTCGGCTCAGCGCCGCGGCCTGGACGCGCCTCGCCAGCCTGACGCATCGCGCCGGTGCGCTCTTGGTCGCGCTCGGCTTCGAAGCTTCGGACGAACTGCGCTACTTCGCGTCGCTGCGGATCCGTCTGCGCCCCGAATCGGTGCGCTGGGCGGGCGGCTCCGGACCGTTTTGCACGCTCGCCGCCGCCGGCGCAGAAGCGATGGTACTCAAACACAAACGCGCTGCGCCGGGCGGACGCGCCTCGCTCGAGCGCACGACTTTTGAGCGCGAATTTCTCCCGGCTCTCCCCTTGCCACGTACCCCTTCGGAGCGCATCATCGCAGTATGAGAAATCCCTACGTTCGCGTCGTCCTCATCGTGTTGATCGCAGCATTGCTCGCGATCGCAGGGTTCGCTCGTCCCATGCACGTCCTCGCGGCGGGAGCGGTGCGCGCGACGATGACGTTCGGCGGAATCGAACGCAGCTATCTTCTCTATCGTCCCGCCGCGCTCAAACGTAACGCACCGGTTCCGCTCGTCGTCGTTTTGCACGGCGGATTCGGAACCGACGCTGGCGCGGAAGCATGGTACCACTGGGATGCGGCGGCCGACGCGCACGGATTCGTCGTGATCTATCCCGATGGTTTGCGACGCGCCTGGAACGCCGGTCTCTGTTGCGGCTACCCGATGCAGCAGAAGATCGACGACGTCGGATTTCTCACCGCGCTCGTTGCGCGGATCATTCATGAAGAGAACGTCGACCCGCATCGCGTCTACGCGACCGGCATCTCGAACGGCGCGTTCATGAGCTATCGCCTCGCCTGCGAATCGACGCTCGCCTTGGCGGCGATCGGTCCGGTCGCCGGAACGTTGTCCGTCCCATGCGATCATCCCAAACCAACTTCGGTCCTCGCGATCCACGGGCTCGCCGATCGCAACGTGCCGTTCAACGGCGGCGTCGGGGTCGGATTCGACAAATCGAACCGTCCCTCGGTCCCCGCGACGATCGCGCGCTGGCGCGAGATCGATCGTTGCGGCACGCCGAGCATCAAGGACGCCGCCGGCGTGCACGATGAAACCTCACAGTGCGCCGACGGCCGCGTCGTCGAGCTGATCACGGTCGACGGCGCCGGCCATCAGTGGCCGGGCTCCGCAACGCCGCCGCCCGCCGCGGTCGCGCTGCTGCATCTCGACCAGCCTTCGGATGCGTTCGACGCCACCGAGGTGCTGTGGGAGTTCTTCGCCGCGCACCACTCCTGATGTGATCGATGATCGTCTGCGTAATCTCACGTAACGTAGACGGTCGCATGTGGGAAGCGGCGCTTGACGCGCTCGACGCCGCGTCACCGCTCGTCGAAGACGCGGGGCCGGGGCTCGCGTTCCTCGAGATGCGCGGGATCGAAGGCGATCCTCAGCGCTGGCTGAGAAGCGTTCGAAGCGCGCTCGCCGCTTGTCCCGAGTTCGGCGCGATCCCGTTTCGTTTGGGCTTCGCGTCGAACAAGTTCGTCGCGCGCGCGGCGGCGCGCGCCGGCGACGGGACGATCGTGCCGCCGGGTTCGGAGCCTTCCTTCGTCGCGCCGCTTCCGCTCGCAGCGCTCGATCTCGAGCGCGATGCGCTCGAGCGTTTGCGCCTTCTCGGCATTTCGACGCTCGGCGCGCTCGCCGGGCTCCCGCACGGGCCGTTCGTGCGGCGTTTCGGCACTGCGGCGGCGGTCTGGCACGCGCACGCGCGCGGCATCGACGACGCACCGCTCGTGCCTCGCCCGCGCGCACTGCGCATCGATCGTTCGCTCTACGGTGAAGGCACGGCCGAATACGAAGAACAGCTGCTGTTCGCGCTGCGTTCGCTCGTCACGCGGGTCGCCGACGACGTCGCCTATGCCGGGAAGCGTTGCGGCTTCTTGCGCCTTGCGCTCGAGTGTGAAGACGGCGAACGTTTCGAGATCGCGACGGCGCTCGCCCAGCCCACGGCGCGGAGCGCGACGATGTTCGATCTGTTGCGGACCCTGCTCGAAGGCGTCGTGGTCCGCTCGCCCGTCGTCGGCCTCAAACTCTCGGCCGAGCGCTTGGAAGAAGGCGGAACGGAATTATCGCTCTTCTCCGGCGGCGATCCCGATCCCGAAGTCGTCGCGATCGCGCTCGCGCGTCTCGAAGCGGCGCTCGGCCCGCGTTCGGCGTTGCGCGCGCGGATCGAAGCGGGGAATCGCTACGAGACGCGGTTCCGCTACGAACCGTTCACGGCCGCTACGAATGCGCATCGCGCGCCGCCCGTCGCGAGCCCGCCTCCCTCGGAGATCGGGACGCTCGCCTATCGCATCCTGTTGCCGCGCGAGATCGACGTTCGGATCGAGCGCGGCCGCCCGGGGCGCATCGCCGAACGCGCCGTCCTCGACGTCGCCGGCCCGTGGCGCGTCGACGAGCTGTGGTGGGCCGAAGCGCTGGATGCAGCCCAAACGCCGTATGCCGCCGACGCCTACGACGTGCTGCTCGACGACGGCGTCGTACGGCGAATCGTCTACGAACGCGGACGCTGGTATCTGTGCGGCGTATACGACTGAACGTATGCCCGATGTCGACGAGCTCTTCTCGAAGGATCTCTTCCGCAATAAGACCGTCTTCGTCACGGGCGGCGGTTCGGGGATCAACCTCGGCATCGCGAAAAGCTTTGCGCGCGTCGGCGCGCGCATCGGGCTCTGCGGCCGCACGCAGGAGCGTCTCGACGGCGCCACCGGCGAACTGCGCGCGCTCGGCGCCGGCGTCTTCACGCAGGTCGCCGACGTGCGCGACTACGCCGCGCTCGAAGCGGCAGTCGAAGCCGCCCGAGCCGCGCTCGGCCCGATCGACGTCCTCGTCGCGGGAGCCGCGGGAAATTTTCCGGCCGCCGCCGAGAAGTTGAGCGCGAACGGCTTCAAGGCCGTCGTCGACATCGATCTGCTCGGTTCGTTCAACGCCGCGCGCGCCGCCTTCGCGCAACTCAAAGAAACGCGCGGCTCGATCATCTTCATCTCGGCGGGGCAGGCCCACGTTCCGTACGCGTTTCAAGCTCACGTCGGCGCGGCCAAAGCCGGCGTCGAGATGCTGATGAAAGATCTCGCGCTCGAATGGGGGCGCTTCGGAATCCGCGTCAACAGCATCGTCCCCGGACCGATCGAAGGAACCGAAGGCGTGAAACGCTTGGTCGCCAGCGATGCGATCAAAGAGAAACTCACGCATGCGATTCCGCTCGGCCGGTTCGGAACCGTCGAGGACATCGGCGGCGTCGCCGTCTTTCTCGCGTCGCCGCTCGCATCGTATGTCACCGGCGCGACGCTCGTTGCCGACGGCGGTCAGAATCTGCCCGGCAGCGGCGTCTG
>Ga0302325_10035205_pt1 | contig 10234 bp, 7 predicted proteins | sample Palsa_T0_2_FD_201948 | JGI IMG/M metagenome (GOLD analysis project Ga0302325, IMG submission 201948) | Peat permafrost microbial communities from Stordalen Mire near Abisko, Sweden - Palsa_T0_2 | ecosystem: Environmental > Terrestrial > Soil > Palsa > Peat permafrost | place: Sweden: Abisko...
CCGTCGAAGCGCAGAAGGTGCCTGAGAAGAGCGCGCTCGCCGAGGCGGTTGCGCGCTACTACTTCAAGCTGCTCGCGATCAAGGACGAATACGAGGTCGCGAGGCTCTATACCGACGGCGAGTTCGTGCGCCGGGTGGCGGCGCAATTCGAAGGCAATTACAAGCTGCGCTTCCACCTGGCCCCGCCACTGACCAACAAGGCCGATGCGGTCACGTCCGAGCCGAAGAAGAGCAGCTACGGTCCCTGGATGCTGGGCGCGTTTCGCGTGCTGGCCAAGATGAAGGGCCTGCGCGGCAGCGCGCTCGACGTGTTCGGCAAGACCGCGGAGCGCAAGGCCGAGCGCCAGCTCATTACCGACTACGAGGCGCTGCTCGATGAGCTCAGCGCCAAGCTTGACGCGCACAATTACGCGGTCGCGGTTGAACTGGCGAGCATTCCCGAGCACATCCGCGGCTACGGCCACGTGAAGGAGCGGCACCTCAAGGCCGCGAAGGCCAAGGAGTCCGAGCTGCTTGCGGTGTTTCGCGCGTCCCCCGCCCGGAGCGCGCCTGTCGTCGAGCGCGTCGCCGCGTAGCGGCAAGGTCAAATCCTCTCGCGCGGCGAGTCGCCGGGGCGCCTCGCCGCGCAATGCGCTCGAAGGGTCGGGCTCGCCTTTACAATAGGCCGTGCCCGACGATCATCTCGCGCCGCCTCCGACGGCCCTTGTCAGCGACCGCGCCCGCGCGTGGTTTGCGACGCAGGGCTGGACTCCGTTCGCGTTTCAGGAGCAGGTCTGGGCGGCCTTCGCGGCCGGTGAAAGCGGACTCGTCCATGCGCCGACCGGTATGGGCAAGACTTATGCCGCATGGCTCGCTCCCCTGCTGCACGGCCCCGAAGGAGCTGAAGGCGCTGCTCCGGCGCTGACCGTCCTCTGGGTCACACCGCTGCGGGCGCTCGCAGGCGACACCGGCCTCGCCCTGCAGCGCGCGGCGCGGGCGCTGCGCCCGCACTGGACGGTCGAAGTTCGCACCGGTGACACGTCGAGCGCGCAACGCGCGCGTCAGGCAAAACGTCTGCCCACGGCGCTGATTACCACGCCCGAATCGCTGACGCTGCTCTTGTCGCGCGCTGACTGGAAGGAACGCTTCGCGCATCTGGCCGCAGTCGTCGTCGACGAGTGGCACGAGCTTTTGTCGACCAAGCGCGGCGTGCAGGTGGAGCTCGCGTTGGCGCGGCTGCGCGCCCTCGCCTGCGATCGCGGCGCCGCGCTGCCAACCTGGGCCCTTTCGGCGACGCTCGCAAACCTCGAACAGGCGCTCGAATGCCTGGTCGGAATACACGGACGTGGCCATATCGTGCGCGGTCTCGATACCAAACAGATCGTCATCGACAGCCTCATCCCGGCGCAGATCCAGCGCTTTCCCTGGGCCGGGCACCTCGGCCTCAAGCAGTTGCCCGAAGTGATCGCCGCGATCGAACGTGCGCAAAGCACGCTCGTGTTCACCAACGTACGCTCGCAGGCGGAGCTGTGGTATCGGGCCCTGCTCGAAGCCCGCCCGCACTGGGCCGGACAGATCGCGCTTCACCATGGCTCGCTCGAGCGCGACGTGCGCGACTGGGTCGAGGCGGGCTTGCGCGAGAACCGCCTGCGCGCCGTCGTCTGCACCTCGAGCCTGGACCTCGGCGTCGATTACCAGCCGGTTGAGCAGGTATTGCAGATCGGCAGCCCGAAGGGCGTCGCCCGCCTGCTGCAGCGCGCCGGACGCAGTGGCCACGCGCCCGGCGCCGTCTCGCGCATCACCGTAGTGCCCACCCACGCGCTGGAGCTCGTCGAGGCTGCGGCGGCGCGCCGCGCCGCCGAGGCGCGAAGCATCGAAGCGCGCACGCCGATCAGCTGCGCCAACATGGCGCCGCTTGACGTGCTGACGCAGCATTTGGTCACCTGTGCGCTCGGCGGGGGATTCCGGCCCGAAGCCTTGCTTGCCGAAGTGCGCGCCACCCACGCCTATGCCGACCTGAGCGACGAGCAGTGGCAGTGGTCGCTCAATTTTGTGGTTCACGGCGGCGCAAGCCTTCGGGCCTACCCGGAGTACCAGCGGGTCGTCGCCGACGACGAAGGGATATTGCGCGTCCCCGATCACGCCATCGCGCGCCGGCATCGGCTCAACATCGGCACGATTGTCAGCGACGCGTCGATCACGGTGCAGCTCAAACGTGGCCGGCGACTCGGCCACGTCGAAGAAGCGTTCATCTCGCGCCTGACGCCGGGTGACTGCTTCGTGTTTGCCGGCCGCGTGCTGGAGTTTTTGCGCGTGCGCGAGATGACAGCATGGGTGAAGCCTGCGCCGGCACGCTCGGCCGTCGTTCCGCGGTGGAGCGGCTACAAGATGTCGTTCTCGACCCAGCTTGCCGCCGAGACGCGCAAGCTCATCGCCGAGGCGCGCAACGGCCATTATGCGTCGCCCGAGCTTTTGTGTTGCGGGCCTCTGCTGCGACTGCAGGCGCGCTGGTCGGCATTGCCCGACGAACGCGAATGGCTGATCGAGCGCATTGCCACGCGCGACGGCCACTATCTGTTCTTCTATCCCTTTGAGGGCAGGCTCGTGCATCTCGGGCTGGGGACGTTGTTCTCCTATCGGCTCTCACGCGGGGTTGCGCGCAGTTTTACCATTACTTGCAACGACTACGGCTTTGCGTTGCTCTCGCGCGAGCCGGTGGAACTGTCGCTCGCCGAGTTGGGACGGCTGCTCGCCGCTCCCGATGTCGAGCGCGATATCCTCGCCGGGCTCAACGCGTCCGAGCTTGCCCGGCGCCAGTTCCGCGAGATCGCGCGCGTCGCGGGTCTGATCTTCCAGGGCTACCCCGGGCAGGGCAAGACAGCGCGCCAGCTGCAGGCATCGAGCGGCCTCATCTACGACGTATTCGCCGAATACGATCCGGGAAACCTGTTGCTCTCGCAGGCGGTGCGCGAGGTTCTCGAGCGACAGCTGGAGGCCTCGCGCCTGCAGGTCGCGCTCACGCGCATGCGCGGCGCACCTGCGCTGTTCATGCGTCCGCGACAGCCGACGCCGTTCGCCTTTCCGCTCATGGTCGAGGTATTCCGTGACCGGCTGTCGACCGAGGCGCTCGCCGCGCGCGTCGAGCGCATGGTCGCCGCGCTGGAAGCGCAAGCCGAGGCGTAGGCGCGTTCAGGCAGTGAACCGGCGTGCCATAATTGGCCGTATAGACTGCAGCAATCCCGCCCATGGACCCGCCGTTCGATCTCTCCGCTACGGTCGCGCTCGTCACCGGCGCGCACCGCGGCCTGGGCTTTGCCATCGCCCAGGGACTCGCGCGCGCCGGCGCGACGGTGGTGCTCAACGGCCGTACCGAGGAAACCCTCGCCGCGGCGGCGCGGTCGCTCGAGGCCCAGGGAAGCTGCGTCGATACGGCGATTTTTGATGTCACGGATCGCGAAGCGGCGCGCGCGGCCGTGGCAAAAATCGAACGCACGCACGGGCACCTTGATATCTTGTTCAACAACGCTGGGATCCAGCGCCGGCGTCCGTTTGCCGAATTCCCGCAGGAGGACTGGGACGCGCTGATCGCGACCAATCTGACCGCACCGTTTATCGTTTCGCAGGCGGTTCTCGCCGGCATGATGGCGCGCAAGCGCGGCAAGATCGTTCACATCGCGTCGCTGTTGAGCGAGCTCGCGCGACCGGGCGTGGTTCCGTACGCGGCAGCCAAGGGCGGAGTGCGGCAGCTGACCCGCGGCATGGCAGTCGAACTCGCGCCGCACAACATCCAGGTCAACGCCATCGCGCCGGGTTACTTCGCCACCGAAATGAATCGTGCACTGATCGACGACGCAGCGTTCAACGCATGGGTATGCAAACGCACGCCCGCCGGGCGTTGGGGCCAACCGGATGAACTGGCGGGACTCGCGGTGTTTCTGGCCTCGAGCGCATCGGACTACGTGAGCGGACAGATGATCGTCATCGACGGCGCGATGAGCGTGGCACTCTGATCGCGCGCCTCGCGATCTCTCGCTAGCGCAGCGCCTTCATCCAGCCCAATCCCGCCGAGGTGCCCGCCCGGGGACGGTATTCGCATCCGACCCAGCCCGCGTAGCCCAAGTCGTCGAGCAGCGCAAACAGGAAAGGGAAGTTGACTTCGCCGACATCCGGCTCATGGCGTCCGGGAACGCCGGCGATCTGAATGTGCGCGATCTGGGGCAGCCAGTGGCGCAGCTTGGCCGACAGGTCGCCCTCGACAATCTGGGCGTGATAGAGGTCCATCTGCACCTTGAGGTTGGGCATCCCGGCCTCCTCGCAAATGGCGTGCGCATCGGCTTGCTGGGTCAGGAAATAGCCCGGCATGTCGCGCGGATTGATCGGCTCGATGGTCAACGCGACGCCCTGTTCGCCTGCTTCACGCGCGGCGAAGCGCAGATTGCGCACGAACGTGGCGCGATGGCGGGCGCGCTGCTGCGCATCGGCCCCTGCGGGCAGGACACCGGCCATGAAGTGCACGCGCGGACAGGCGAGCGTTTGCGCATAGGCGAGCGCGGTCACGACGCTGGCGGCGAATTCATGTTCGCGGCCGGGCAGCGCGGCGAGGCCGCGATCGCCCGCGGCGAGGTTGCCTGGAGGGGCGTTGATGAGTACCTGCTCAAGACCGTGCGCGCTCAGGCGCGCGGCGATCTCCTTCGCCGCGAAGTCGTAGCCAAATCCAAACTCGACGGCGCGGAAGCCGTCGTGCGCAGCCGCGGCAAAGCGGTCGAGGAAGGGGACCTCGGTATACAGAAACGACAGGTTGGCGGCAAAGCGCGGCATGCAGCACAAGGTTTACAATCGCGAAGCCCCATGTTGCCGCGAGAACGCGTGTTGTGCAACGAAACCGAAGCGGCGGTGCTCGCCGGTGAGCACGTTGCGTTGTTTGCCGACCGGGCGCTTTACTGGCCGCGTCGGCGTACGCTGTTTGTCGCCGATGTGCACCTGGGCAAGGCTGCTGCGTTTCGTGCCGGCGGTGTTCCCTTACCTAGCGGCACCACGGCAGGCGATCTCGCGCGTCTGGCGCGCCTGCTTGCCGCAACGGGTGCGCAGCGGCTGGTCGTGCTGGGCGATTTCCTGCATGCCCTGCGCGGCCGGACGCCGGCGCTTGAGCAGGCATTTGCGGCCTGGCGCGAACGCCACCGGGCGTTGGAGATTACGCTGGTGCGCGGCAATCACGATGCGAAGGCGGGTGATCCGCCGCCCGCCTGGCGCATCGAGGTGGTCGCGGAGCCGCACCCTGCGCCACCGTTTCTGCTCTGCCACGAGCCGCCCGCCGACGCGGCCGGGAGTCTGTTTGGCTACGCTCTCGCCGGTCACGTGCACCCGGGCGTCCATCTGGCCGGCGCAGGCATGCAGAGCGCGCGGCTACCGTGCTTTGTGCTCGGTCAAAGCCGCGCTATCCTGCCCGCGTTCGGCCGCTTCACCGGGCTTGCGACGCAGTCGTGGGGGCGCGGCGATCGGGTGATCGCCATTGCCGGCGAACGGCTGTTCGCGTTGCCGCGCCAAGCCTCGAGCACTTAGCTTCGCGGCGCGTGGGCGAGTACCGCGTAACCCGCGGCCTTTATTCTATCGAGCGAAAGGTCACTCCATGTTTCGCAGGATTCTGGTTCCCATCGACGGCAGCCCGACGTCAAACCGCGGCCTCGACGAAGCGATCGATCTCGCCCGTGATCAGAAGGCGAAAATCTGCCTGCTGCACGTCGTCGACGAATTGGTCGTGACCGCCGGCATCGATGGCATGGTGTATATGCCGCCCGACTACGTCGACGATTTCGTCAAGGGCTTGCGCGCCGGTGGGACGAAGCTTCTGGCGCGGGCGGAAGCGAAGGTGCGCAAGCGTGGCGTCGCCGTCGAGACCGTGCTGCTGGAAACGGTCGGTCGCCGTGTCGCCGACCTGATCGTCAAGCAGGCCAAGAAGTGGGACGCTGACGTGATCGTGCTCGGCACCCATGGTCGCCGCGGCCTCTCGCGCGTGGTCATGGGCAGCGACGCCGAAATGGTGCTGCGCGAGACGCCCCTGCCCGTGCTCCTGGTGCGCTCGCCGCTCCGGCCGCGCAAGCGTCGCGCCCAGCGCTGATAGCGGCCGCGATGCGCGTGCGTTGCAGCGCCGGGGGGGGCGGAAGCGGCGTTTCAAGCGCCGCGCCGTTTAGGATCGATGCAATAATGGCGGCCGCTCCCCCGGGGATGCCGGGGTTCTGATTGGTGCCGACGCCATGTCCAATGCTTTGCCTTGCCGCTGCGGCTCTTCGATTGTCCATTTTCGGTTCGCCTTGTTCATGCTGCTGCTGGTCGCCGCCGCGGTGTCCGCGCAACCGGCACCATCGCCGCCGGACACCCCGGTGCGCGCGCTCATCGCGCGCGGCACCTTAGCGCCGCTGCGCTTCCCGGACTTCGCAAATTATCGGCAAGCGCTCGACGATTTCTATGCCGAAGGCGGCTACGCGCCGCAATGGTTCGGTGCCAACGACCCTTGGCGTGCCGGTTTGGTCGAGCTCGCCGCGGCGCCCGACTACGGGCTTGATCCGGCGGACTACTCGGTTGACTGGCTCACCGACGAAACGCGCGCGATCAGTGGCGGCGACCACAGTCCGGAGCGCGTCGCACGCGCCGACGTTGCGCTGACCGTTTCGTTCTGCCGTCTGCTGTCTGATCTGCACCGCGGACGCATTTCGCCCGCGCGCGCCGGCTTCAAATTCAATCCCGGCGACAAGCCGCTCGATTGCGCCGCGCTGCTTCGCAGCCGCATCGCGACCGGGCGCCTGCACGAGGTCGTCGTAGCGTCCGAACCTGCATTTCCCCTCTACCGGCGGCTGGAGGACACACTGGCGCACTACCGCGCCATCGCCGCAGTGCCCGTCCCCCCGCTGCCGGCGTTGCCTTCCGGCGCGCGCAAGGTCGAACCCGGTGGCGACTACGCGGGCGTGGCCGCGATCAGCGCGCGGCTTCGCCTGGTCGGCGACCTGGCCGCGACGGCCGAGGAACCCAGCGGCAACCGTTATGAAGGGGCATTGGTGGAGGCGGTACGCGCCTACCAGGATCGACACGGCCTGAAGGCCGACGGCGTTCTCGGCGCGGACACCCTGGCCCAGATCGCAACGCCCCTGGACGCGCGGGTGCGCCAGATTGAACTGTCGCTCGAGCGCCTGCGCTGGCTGCCGGAGTTACCCACGGGCCCGCTGATCGCGGTGAACATTCCCTCGTTCCGGTTGTGGGCCTTTGCCGACGCCCGCGACGACAATGCTGCGCAGTTGACGATGCCGGTAATCGTCGGCCGCGCGGTGAAAGCACGTGAAACTCCGGTGTTCATCGGCGAGATGCGTTACATCGAATTCAGCCCGTATTGGAATGTTCCGCCATCGATCCAGCATAGCGAGATCGTGCCTCACCTCGCCCGCGATCCCGCCTACTGGGAGCATGAGAACCTCGAAGCGGTGCCGGTCAGCGGCAAGGGCGATGCGATCACGACCCTCGACGCGGCGACGCTGCAGGGCCTGGAGACCGGAACGTTGCGTGTCCGCCAGCGCCCTGGCGCCGACAACGCGTTGGGCGGCGTGAAGTTCGTGTTGCCCAACACCATGGACATCTATCTGCATAGCACGCCCGCACAGCAACTTTTCGGGCAGACCAGGCGCGATTTCAGCCACGGCTGCATTCGCGTCGCCGATCCGCCGGCCCTGGCCGAATTCGTGTTGCGCGATCAACCGGAGTGGACGGCCGAGCGCATTCGCGCGGCGATGGCCGCCGGCAAGACGAGCACGGCAACGCTTACGCAACCAATCCCGGTCGTGCTCTTCTATACCACCGCGATCGTCGACTCCGGGGGACGCGTGCTGTTTACGTCCGACATCTACGGTTACGATCGGCTTCTCGAGCAGGCGCTGCGCACCCGTTAGCGCAGCCCGCGAACGCGTCCCGCGTCACCAGCGGCGAACGCGGCCGGTGTCGACGTGGACGAAGTCCGATTCCGCGGAAGGATAGTAACCGACGCCGCCGGCGCGCAGCGACAGCGCCGCATCGCGCAGGTCGGCGAGCGCAACGTCGCCGAGGCGGATGTCGATCGCTTGCCCCTGAAGGTGCAGGCTTTGCGCCGCTACGCCGTGTCCTTCCCGGCGCAGCATGGCGTTGGTCGCAGGCGAGCGATATCCCGAAATGACCTGGAACGCGACCCGGGTGCCAGTCGTCGTGGCCAGCAGGTGCAGCTGATCGAGCAGGCCCGGGTCGATGACGTGCGTGTCGCCGTTACGAAAATCGCGCAGAAAATGGCGAATCTGGTCGAGCGCGCCGGCGACGTAGCGGTCACCGAAGGCGTAGACGAGTGCAAGCTTTTCGCCGGTATGCGTGTGCTCGAAGGAGAGCGCACGCGGCGCGCTTTGTGCCTGCGCGCGCCGCGGCAAGCACAACATGGGCGCGGCGATGGCAACACAGGCGCCGGCAAGAAGCCGTCGCCGCCCTTGACGGGGCGCGGTGAACGGGCCGTTTAACAAGCGCTGGCGCAACATGCGGCAATTGTAGCGCGAAGCACGCCTTAGCCCGCAAGTCGCGCGCGGTGCGCTGCCGCAAAAGACGGAAACCGGCGCCGGCGGCGCGTTGCGCGCCAAGACCGGCGTCGGTAGCCGCGGCAATGCTCGGCGACGCGCTGGGGGTCAGACACGTCTTCACCCGGTCACTGCCCACCGCAGGCGGCACAACCCGACCTGCGGCGCGAATCACGCCGAGTGAACTGCCACTCGCTCGGTTGGCCTGCCACCTTCTTGCGGCGGCCCGATCATCCGAAGTCCCTGGCGCTGTTTCACCTCAGGCGTGCAGACACTGACCGTCCCGGCGAGCCCAAAGTTCCGTGGCCGCGTCCGCGGTTGCATGTTCATCGTGACTCGATAGCGCTGCGGGTCGCCTGCAGACCAAACTGGCCTGATCCCGATCAAGCTTTTTCCCGGCGCGCTAGCGTCGCAGCACGCACTTGTCGTACAGATCGCCCAACGTGCCGGTGGGATCGTACTTCGACTTGAGCGCGGCGTAGGCCTCGCCATCGAAGATCGACCAGAACTCCGTACGCGTGTAGTACGAATCGGAGTAGAGGGATTTGATGCCGCCGAGTTCGGCGACCTTGCGCTCGATCTTGCGGTTGACGTAGCCAAGCGCCCGCGACTCGCGCGCGGGCACGACGTCCCAGAACCCGAAGTTGATATACGGGGTGCGCGGCGAGAGCGGATAGAGTGGAAAGCGCGCCGCCGCCGGCGCTGCGATAGGACAGATCCAGACCGGCAGAATGCCGACCTCGGCGTGGAAAAACTCGAGAAACTCCGCCGCGTGAGAAAGCGGAATATCCACGTCCTGGATCACCGACTCGCTGCCGGTGCCGCGCACCCGGCTCAAGGCGCGGGTAAGTCCCCAGCGGCTGTTCCAACGCATGATCTTCTGGTAGGTGATCGAGTTCAGTCGCCTGCGGCCGTAGAGCCGTCGCAGCAATGGATGTTGCGCACCGACGTTCTTCGAACACCAGAACCAATCGGTGTCCCAGCGCCACAGGTAATCGTGCACGCTCAGGCAATCGCGGCTGCGCTCGCGGATCGAGCGGTAGTAAATCTGTTCGAAGGTGTAGTCGCTGGTGTGATCGGTGCTGTCGACGAAGGTGCCGCGCGTCAGGTAGAGCTCGCCCGGTGCGAACACCACGCCATCGAGAAAATCCGTCGCCGTCTCGGCCGCAAGGCGCGGCACGTCGGCAAAGCACGCCGCCGGATCCGCATAGCGCAGGTGTTCGATCGCGACGTACGGCTTGACCGGTGCCGTTCGCTGCGTGACCTTGAGTGCATAGCCGAGCGTGCCGTAGGAGTTAGCGAAGCCAAAGAACAGGTCGCGGTGCTCGTTGTCGGGCCTGCAGATGACTATCTGGCCGTCCCCGGTGAGAATCTCGAGGGCGCCGACCGTATCGTGCACCAGCCCATACTTGAATGACGTGGCTTCGATTCCGACGCCCGCGACCGCGCCACCGATGGTGATCGATTTAAGTTGCGGTACCACCTGCGGCATGACACCGACGGCAAGCGTCGCGGCCGCGACATCGGCGAAGGTGGTCATGCCCTCCGCCTCGACGGTCCCCGCTTCGCGGTCAACGTGGACGACGCGATTGAAATGCTTGAGGTCGACCCGCGGCCGTGATCGCCTGGCGCGGTCACGGAACAAGTTCGACGTCGATTTGGCGATCCCGAACTGCGCTCCG
>Ga0302325_10035207_pt1 | contig 10233 bp, 11 predicted proteins | sample Palsa_T0_2_FD_201948 | JGI IMG/M metagenome (GOLD analysis project Ga0302325, IMG submission 201948) | Peat permafrost microbial communities from Stordalen Mire near Abisko, Sweden - Palsa_T0_2 | ecosystem: Environmental > Terrestrial > Soil > Palsa > Peat permafrost | place: Sweden: Abisko...
TCGACTGCAGCAACGTCAGCAGTTCGTCAGGATTGATCAGTTGCGCGCTGCCGGGCGACAGGTCAGCGCCGCTGGAGGGAGATTGCGCGCGGGCGGAGGCAAAGCACAGGGCCAGCGTGAGGATCAGTAGAGACGGAATGAAGATTCGCATGACAATTTTATAGAGTGCAGAATCTGAAAGCGGCCTAAGGGGCCTAAGAGCCAATCCTTTCGCGAGTCTCTGACGGCACGGCTGAAGCCGTGCCCCTTCAATGCCGCGATTATGAATACTAATCCAGATTAGCTGATGAGAGCAGGGAGGCCAATCTCAATGGCCTATCTGCTCGCGTACAATCTTCTGCTAGATGGAACCAGAGGGACGCACGGCGAATCAGCAGCGGGCGACAGGCACAACAGCAGCGACGCTCAAGGGGTCGGTGCTGGGCGTGATTCTCCACGATGTCTGCGATGAGATCAGGCTGGAAGAGTTGCGCCAGATACTGGGAGCGCGGCGCGTGGAGCCCAGCTTCAAGCATGCCACGCCCGAGTACGTGCGCTTCGCCAATCCGCCGGTGGTCGAACTCCTGGAGCCGGTCGTCCTGGGCAGCGGCGAGAAGCTGGTGCCGCAGGTCAAGTATTACGACTACGGCGTCATCAGTGTGCTGCTGGAACTCAGCTTTGAGGCCGACTGGGATGGCCTGGTGCAACTGGCGGCGCGCTGGGTGCCGAACCTCGAACTGGAACGGCAGGCGCAGCAGATTATTCGCGCGCGGCTGGATAAGATTGCGCCCGCCATTGTGCGGCCGTATACCGACTGGCTAAGCGAGGATTACTACATCTTCGTGTTGAGCGATGTGCCGGGCCATCCCCGGGGGCTGGACTTGCTGGCCCAGCACGCTCCCGAGATTGCGCAGGTCCTGCGCGGCGAGCAGACTCCGCTGGCCCGTAGCGAAAACGACGACGTCCTGCAGGCAAGTCTCTCGTATTATCCCAACGATCTGGTCGCGGTCGGGTGGAATGCGGCGCTGGTGTATGACACGCCCGCAGGAGCGCAAACCTCGATTCAGATTCTGGAGTACGCCAACTCGCAGTTGCTGGAATTTCGTCACTATGACGAGTGGCTGACGCGCGAGTTGGCCGGAGTGTACGCATCGCTCAAGCATCGCGGGGGCATCCTGCGGCGCTGGAAGATGCGCAGCGAGGCGCTGCGGCTCAACGGAGTGACCGTGGAAATTACCGAACTGGCCGAACGCGCGGAAACCGCGATCAAGTTTGTCAGCGATATGTTTTCCGCTCGGCTGTACCGGTTGGCGGCAGCCAAGGTCGGGGTGCCGGAATACAAAAACCTGGTCAACGAAAAGCTGCATACTGCCGAGGGGCTCTATCGATTCCTCATCGAGGAATTCCACCAAAGCCGCGGCTTTGTGCTGGAAGTAATGGTGGTCATCATCCTGGTGATCGAACTGGTGTACCTCTTCCGGGGCAAGGGATAAGCCAGTTGCCAGTGGCCAGTTGCCAGTTGCCAGTGCGCAAGAGCCAGTTGGCGACCTAAGTGCTCGGATCGCGGTGAAGGGTGCGATCGGAAGTCCCTATTTATAAGGATGGTTGACGGGAGAGACGACCCGGCGCACAATCTCAAACGGATTTCGGCCACTCCCAAGGAACTTGTGAATTTCCAGCCGCGGAGGCGCCCATGCCACGTTCCAACAAAGCCCTGAAAGAACGCCTCAGCCGATACCGGCAGATACAGCTCAGCGTGACCGGCAGAAAGTCAGGAAAGACCATCTCCGTACCGGTGTGGTTCGTTGCGGAGGGCGACACGCTCTTTCTGCTGCCGGTCGCGGGCTCTGACACGCAATGGTACAAGAACGTGCTGCACGATCCGCGCATTCGCATCTCGGCACGCGGCGAAGAGGGGGAGTTCCGCGCGACGCCGATCACCGATGCGAAAGCGGTGAAGGACGTGGTGGAGAAGTTCCGCGCGAAGTACGGGGCCGAGGACGTGAGGAAATACTATTCGAAATTCGATGTCGCGGTCCGAGTAGAACTCTAGCTCGTGGCTCAGGTGCGAGAAAAGCCAACTGTCTCTGTATCTATGGCGCAAAGTAGCCGGAAATGTCCAGGATCAATTGCGTCAGACCGGCGGCGTAGGCGTCGATTGAGCCGTTCGTAGTTGGCACGATCGCCATGTTCGACGTGATGAAGCCATCCACGGCATTCAGCGTCGAAACCACGGGCTGACCTGAGCCATCCGGCCACAAGGTCAGATAACCCAATGAGCCGCTCGGTACCACCGTCGCGTTGAAGACATATGCCAGTGCGCTGCTGGGCGGCGCGCAGACGCTGCCCACCACGTTGACCGGAGGACTCAGCGTGCCGGTGAAGGGCTGCCCATTTCGCCCGTTGCCAACCTGGCGGGTGTCCAGCACACGGCACGGAGCGACGGGATACATCGACAACCCGTTCGTTCCCGGCGCGGCAAAGTAGCCGTCAATGTCGATGAGCAGATCGGTGGTGTTGTAGGCGAAGACGTCGATGTCGCCGTTGGTCCCAGCGGGAACGATCGCGGCATTCGCCACAACCGTCGCCGTGGGATTGTTGAGTGTCGAAACTACCGGCTGCATCTCGCCCGCTGGCCAGACCGACAGATATCCCAGCGGCTGACCGGACGGATTGGGGACGACCGTGAAGTTGAGCGAGTAGGCCAGCGGATGAAGGCCAGACGGGATGCAAGGGCTCGACAGCAGCGGGAAGTCGCGCGGCGTTTGCGCCGGCAGGCGTGGGCCTCCGAGGTTGCCGTCGGCCTGGCGAGTGTCAACCAGGCGGCAGGGTGTCAGCTTGTAGAACTGATAGGTTTCGGAGCTGGGCGTTGCGAAGTAACCGTCGATGTCGAGGATGAGGTCGGTGGTGTCGCTGGCATACACGCTGACCGCAGCGCTGGCGCCGGCCGGCACGATGGCGGCGTTGGCTTTTACCCGGCCATCGGTGGAATTCATGGTTGAGACACCAGGCTGGCTCCTGCCTGAGGGCCAGATGGTCAGGTAGCCCAAAGGCTGGTGCGGAACGACGGTAACGTTCAAGGAATAGGCAGCGGCGGGGGGAATGCTGCAATTCGGATTTTGCGGGATGGGGAAGCTGCGCGAAGTGCCGCCCGGAATCGCCGGTCCACCGAACTCTCCGTCGGCCTGGCGCGTATCCACGACACGACATGGCGTGACCGGAGCGAATTGCACAGCGGTGGGAGCGGGCCCCGTCAGACTAAAGACCGTGCCATCGCCGCTATTTACGCCGCCTCCGAGGGTTGTCCCGTAAAGACTCCCGTCGGTGGCTTGCACTAGCCCTGCGAAAGGGAGGTTACCGTCAACGCATTTCGGTTGAGAGCAAAAGCTATATAGCGTGGTAAGGGTGCCACTCGGGGTGATTTTGTAGACCGTGCCTGCACCATTAGCCCCGCCTGCCTGGGTTGTCGCGTAAAAGTTCCCGTCGGTAGCTTGCACCAGACTCCCCTGAGGGGTGGCTCCGTGAATACCGTCGAAGTTGTACAGCGTGGTCAGCGAGCCGGTCGGGGTTATTTTGAAGACCGTGCCGACGTTGTTGGCTCCGCCAAGAACGGCAACCCCGTACAGGTTTCCGTCGGTGCCTTGTACCAGCCCAGTGTCAGAGGAGTTGCCGTCAGCGCAGTTCGTTTGCGAGCAAAAGCTGTGCAGCATGGTCAGCGTGCCGCTTGAGGTGATCTTGAAAACTGTGCCATCATTGCGGGCCCCCCCGAGCGTGGTTGTACCGTAGAAGGACCCATCGGTGGCTTGTACCAAGCCTGCCAGCGGTTGCCCGCCGTCGGCGCAGTTCGCTTGCGAGCAAAAGCTGTAAAGCGTCGTCAGCGTGCCGCTGGAGGTGATTTTGAAGACGGTGCCACAGCCCTCGATACAGTTCTGGTTGGCGCCGCCTCCCTGGGTTGTGCCGTACAGGCTCCCGTCCGCGGCTTGCACCAGCGTTGCAGATGGAACGGCACCGTCAGCCGGAGACCCCTCAAAGGTGTGCAGTGTGGTCAGGGCACCGCTTGGGGTGATTCTAAAAACCGTGCCATAGACGTTGACCCCGCTTCCCTCGGTCGTCCCGTAGAAGTTCCCGTCAGTGGCTTGCACCAGCCCTCCAAAAGGCTCGTAGCCGTCCGTGCAGTTCGGTTGAGAGCAAAAAGTGTGCAGTGTGGTCAGCGTGCCGCTTGGGGTGACCTTGAAGACCGTACCAGCGTTATAGGTACCGCCCTCGAATGTTGTTCCGTAAAAATTCCCATCTGTGGCCTGCACTAGGGGGGCAAAAGGCGTGTCGCCGTCAACGCAGTCCGGTTGCGCACAAAAGCTGTATAGAGTAGTAAGGGTCTGTGCAGGCGCGGTAATCGCCGTCGCAGCACAAAACACCAGAGCAACGCAGAACGTCTTCGAAAAGCTAAATAATGCTAATGCCGGACGGTTGGCGGCGTGCATGGCTTCCTCCCGACAAATCTTTTCTGGGATCGGCTGCGAGCCCTTGAGAGCTAATTGGTTTCCTGGGACTGAGAGACCAGAGTTGGCGCAGCAAGGCAACGCTCACATCCTGCCAGCACTCGATTCGAATATTCTAGACTGAGCAGGAATATTAGCACCACTTGCGCTTGGTTCAACGATTTTCCGCGCGGATGGCGAAATTACCATTCCGGGAATGGGCAAAGGTAATAGCACTTTCGTAATCTTGACCTGATTGTGGGTGCGACTCGATACTGGATGGTTAGGGTAGGATCCGCCTGACTCTGGCGCTCTTGCCCTATTTGTGTCAGAAGGCAGTGACTAGTGGCTAGTGACGGCTAGTGACTAGTTATGAGACTGAATCCAGCAATGAGGCAGAAGTACTTGTTCCGCAGAGGTTTGCGGGGAATGGTAATGGAATGAATACTTTGCGAGGAAAGGTGCAAGTGGTTAAGAATCATACACTTAGACTGCTAGATAACCTCAATGGAATCAATACTTTGATATAAAGCCTTTATTTGCAATACAAATTACGGGGGGGTGGGCCTAGATGAGTCTTGCAATCTGCGAGCTCACCGAACGCGGTTCCATCGGGGCCGAAAGAGGAGGAGCAGCTATGAATCTGGATCGGTTCACGAAGGCAATGCTGGTGGTCATCGCAGTCTTGCTTGCGATTCTTGTGTTGCGGCCAATCGTTCAGCTGGCGCCGGTGAGAGCGGAGGTGGACGAGGGCTATCCGTTTTATCTGGAGCCGGGCTACACGACGATTCGCAAACCCGATGGCACGGCGCAGATGTATGGCAAGGTCGCCATCGATATGCGCAACGGTGACATCTGGGGATTTCCCACGCTGGTGCAGGGTCCGTATCCGGTGGACGCCGCGCAGACGAAGCCGCCGAAGTCGTCTCCCATGTACCTGGGGAAATTCATGTTCAGTGAAGCGTCGCGATGATAAGGCAGTGGTCAGTGGCTAGTGGCCAGTTGTCGGAACCTTGGGCGAAGGCCGATCAAGTCAGCCAAGACGGCGACAGGAGGGAATATTGAGTCGGACGGAAGGGTGCTGGTGATTGTGCTCAGCCATGCGCAGAAATAATGAGGTTCGGCATAGCCATGAACAAAGTAAAGTACGTCAGCATGAGAGATTACGTGGCACTCCTGGGCGACTATCAAGCAGGCGTTCGTCGCCTTTTTCGGGGCCAGACGTGTGACGAGCCTCTGTTGCCTAGGATCGCGCGCGAAAATCCAAAACGCGACACCACGGCGAACGAAAAGAAGATGCTCGCCGAGCTTCGTCGACGCGGATCTCTACTAATCGGAAAGGAGAGATGGATGATTGGGAGCTACTCGTCTATGCTCAGCACTTCGGTATGGCCATAAGATTACTCGACTGGACGTCAAACCCTTTGGCCGCGCTCTGGGTTGCTTGTAATCGCCCTGATGACGGTTTGGCCGGTTACGTTTATGTTCTCGGGGCTTCGGATGATCTATTGCTCAACAAACAGACTCAGACTCAGAGGAACCCGTTTTCAATTGGCAAAACAAGAGTCCTACAGCCCACCTGGAACAACGTTCGGATCGTCGCGCAGGGTGGTTGGTTCACCGCACACATTTACTCCAAGACGAGCAAGCGCTTCGTGTCTCTTGAGAGCAACACGGACATGAAAGGAAGCTTGACCCACCAGATTGAGATCCCGGGAAAAACTAAGTCCGACACGCTAGAACAGCTCGACATGCTTGGGATAAACAGCCAGTCCCTGTTTCCGGACGTGGAGGGCCTCTGCAAATATGTCAATTGGAGGCACGACGTCAAATCGCGAGCGACTTGCCGGCATTCCCATCCAGGACGAAAAGGATGATGTGGAACCATACATTACGCATGCTCCAGGTCGAAGCGCTGGGCCATCATCTCGACGATTTCCTTTCCGATCTCGAGCGAAGCGGTTGCGGCGGGCGAAGGCACATTGCACACATGGATCATCTTCGCGCTATGAACGAAATGGAAGTCGTCGAGCAGGTTGCCGTTGGTGTCGACCGCCTGCGCGCGCACGCCCGAACCGCCCTGCGCCAGGTCCGACTCCTGAAGCTCCGGCACCATTTTCTGCAAGGCCTTCACGAATGCGGATTTTACCCACGAGCGATATTGTTCCGCCAGGCCCATGCGCCAATATTTCCTGGCCATTTTCCAGAAGCCGAGAAAGCGCAGAGTCTCCATTGCTTCCGCCAGATTGGGCGACGCGCCGGTGTAGCCTTCGCGTCGAAAGGCCAGCAGCGCGTTGGGGCCGGCTTCGACGCTGCCGTTCACGCGACGGGTGAAATGCACGCCGAGGAAGGGAAATCGCGGATCGGGAACCGGATAGATGAGGGCTTTCACCAGGCGACGGCGTTCAGGGCGAACCTCGTAGTACTCGCCGCGGAACGGGATGATCTCGAGATTGGTTTCGACGCCGGCCATGCGCGTGATGGTGTCGCTGTAAAGTCCGGCGCAGTTGATGACGTAGCGCGCGCGGAACGTTCCGGCGCGGGTCTCGACGACGTTGGTCCCGCCGTCGTCGCGCAGCGCAACGACTTTGGCGCCCAGCAGGAGTTCGCCGCCGGCTTGTTGAATCAAGTCAGCATACGTCTGGGCGACGACGATGTAGTCGACGATGCCGGTGGAAGGCACTTGCAGCGCGGAGATTCCGGCGCAGTGCGGTTCGATTTCGCGGAATTGCTCGCGTTGCATCATGCGCAGACCGGGAACGCCGTTGGCGGTGCCACGCTGATGCAGTTGTTCCAGGCGCGGAACCTCTTCGGGAGTGGTGGCAATCACCAGCTTGCCGCACTCTTCGAAAACAATGCCGTGCTCCTGGCAGAAGCGTTTCATCGAAGCTGCTCCGGCAACGCAATTGCGCGCCTTCAAGGAACCGGTCTTGTAGTAGAGGCCGGAATGAATGACGCCGCTGTTGTGGCCGGTCTGGTGAGCGGCTACGCGGTCCTCCTTGTCCACGATGATGATTTTCATCCGCGGGAAGCGGCGGGTGACTTCCAAGGCTGTTGCCAGCCCTACAATTCCTGCGCCAATGACGAGCAAGTCCGATTCGCGGTCAGGCATATTTCAAGTCCAGCAAAACCCGCGATTATACGGCGCGTCAGCTGTCGTCGCCATGACGCGCGTCACACCCAAAAGGCAGTTTCGAGTTTCAAGTTTCGAGTTTAGAGCGCGGGCAGTCCAGGCGTTCGCCGGAAGGAGGCTGGAATCCCGAAATTAGCCCAGTCGCGGCTGGAAAAAGACTTCCACCACTTTAGAGACTCGCACGCTTTCGACTAAGAGGGTAAACTGTTGCCCGAATGTTACCAGGGATTGAAGTGGCGGGACGCAGCGATGTGGGCCGGGTGCGTCCCTCGAATGAAGACCATTTCGGCTACGACGAACGGCTAGGTGTCTTCGTGGTGTGCGATGGGATGGGCGGACATGCGGCCGGCGAAATAGCCAGCCAAATCGCTGTCGAAACCGTGCTCGGCTTTTTTCGTGAACGGAAGCCCAGCGTGCAGGACAATGCCTATCTCGAGGACGCGCCGCTGGGCGCGCGCTTGCTGGCCGAGGCAGTGAAGAAGGCCAACGACGCCATCCTGGCTTACGCGGAAGAGAACAAGAACACATCCGGGATGGGCACGACGCTGGTCGCCGTCCGCTTTGCCGATGGCGTATTCAGCATTGCCAATGTGGGCGATAGCCGCATCTATCTGTTCCGCGAAGGCCGGTTGTTGCAGTTGACGGAAGACCACTCGCTGGTCATGGAGCAGGTGCGTCGCGGCATGATCACGCTTGACCAGGCCAAGCACTCCTCGGCGCAGAACATTATCACCCGCGCTTTGGGCACCGACGAGGGTACGCTTCCCGATCTTGGCGAGTTTCCCGCGCAGGGCGGCGACATTCTGCTGCTGACCACCGACGGCGTACTGCGCCACGTGGACGATGTGGAGATCAGCAGCATCCTGCTGCAGTTGCCCTCGCTGCAAGCCGCCTGCGATACCCTCATCGATGCCGCCAACGAAGGCGGAGGTGAAGACAACTCGACCTGCGTCCTGATTCGAGTGCCCAACGGTGCGACATCGCAAGCTAAGCGGCCGGGCGACAAACCGCCGCCGAGCGCTCCGTGAGAAGAAATAGGTTGTTTTGCCGGGGAAAGCGATATAATCGCGACCGTTGGGGCAGTAAGGAAATCCCGCAAGACGAGGAGGCTGTTCCGTGCGCAAGACACTCATGATTACCCTGGTGCTGCTAGTTTCTGCGATGTGGCTGCAAGCGCAGGATTCGATGTCCAAGTCCGGCCCGACTACGGTTACAGGTTGCCTGGCGACCGTGGGCAATAACTACACACTCACCGACAGCAATGGGAAGGTCTACCAACTTTCCGATGAAGCGAATAAGCTGACCAAACATGTCGGCCACGAGGTCAAAATAACCGGTACGCCTGGCGTAAGGACGAGGGATACCAGTCAGCAGGGCGTTGAATCGACCGTAAAAGAGACGCCGGTTATCAGAGTGAAGACCGTGACCCACGTAGCGGATAAGTGCAACTAGGCCGGTAACAGGCCCACTTCATCGCGCTGCTCGTTGTTGATGCGCAGTCTAATCGGGGGTCGGCCTTTGGTCAGACGACCGGAGGTCGACGCCGCATCGATAGCGCCTCTGTTGATGCTCTTCTAAGCCGAGGAGCCCACGGGAGCTTGAGCGAGAGAGGATCCCTCGGCCGCGCCCAGTCGCATTGCTGCCTCGCTCTGCTTCAGAACGGCAAGACCGGGATTCGGCGGCGCAGATAAAAGGCGCGCGCTTACTTGATCCTGGATAGATATCGGTCACCGCATCCCGTGATCTTGCGTCCTCGATGAAAGCTCGACTTTTCTATGCAGCAGGCCGTGGCGCAAACATCGCTTGTCGAGGAGTTCACGGCCGCCGCCATCCAGGCGGTTGCTACCGTGCAAGTCATCGAACGCTCGTCCGCAGCCTTGTGCGATGCGATCCTGCAAGCGGTCGGGAACGCATCCCGCATTCTCTATGCGCCTCCGCAGGAGCTTCCGGCGAGTTTGTTCGGCGAGTTCGCAGCCGATCCTCGGGTGCGAGCGAACCCCACGCCCGATGAGATGGTCAACAGCGCCGCCGGTGTCACGGAAGCTTTCGCCGCCGTGGCCAGCACCGGTTCAGTGTGCATCGACGTGAGCTTCGAGCGCACCGGGATTGTAAGCTTGATAGCGCCGCTGCAAGTCGCGGTAGTCGCCGCCGAGACCATCGTTCCGCAGCCGCGCGATCTGTTTCGCGCCGACGTGCTCGACGGCCGGGGATTGAAGCGCGATTTCGTATTCGTTACCGGCCCCAGCGCCACCGCCGACATGGGACCTCTGGTTCGCGGCGTCCATGGGCCGCATAAACTGCACATCATCGTATTGAGGTGAGCGTGGCTACTCTGGTGAATCCCGCCGACATCAATCCTCGCCAGGTGGCCAACAAGAGCGACAAGAAAGCTCTGCTCGATGCCATTCGCATGACGCTGAGCGTGCAGAGCCCAGCCGTCCGCCGTAACACCCAGACCTTCAACCGCAATCGCTACGCTGCCACAGCGCTGCTGCCCGACTACAACGAACTCAAGGACCGCGCTCGCCAGATCAAGGAAAATGCCATTGGCAATTTGCCGGAGCTGCTGCGACAACTGGAAGCCAGTGTCCGCGCCAACGGCGGGCATTTCTATCTGGCGAAGACGGCGGCCGACGCCGACCA
>Ga0302325_10035210_pt1 | contig 10233 bp, 7 predicted proteins | sample Palsa_T0_2_FD_201948 | JGI IMG/M metagenome (GOLD analysis project Ga0302325, IMG submission 201948) | Peat permafrost microbial communities from Stordalen Mire near Abisko, Sweden - Palsa_T0_2 | ecosystem: Environmental > Terrestrial > Soil > Palsa > Peat permafrost | place: Sweden: Abisko...
ACCTCCCGGACGAAGAGAACGTGAAGGAGGTGTCGGCCGGGGAGCCGGCGATCCTGCTCCTGGAAGATGAAATCGACATCAGCCGGGGCGATATGATTGTTCGCCGCAACAACTTGACCTCCGTGGGGAACGTGGTTGAAGCTTATATTTGCTGGATGAACGACTCTGCCTTGGTTCCCAACAAGGCTTACGTGCTTCGCCATACAACCCAGGAAAGCCAGGCTTACGTCAGCCAGATCATCTACCGAATGGATGTTGACACGCTCCACCGGGAAGATACATCCACCCTCGGACTAAATGAGATCGGCCTGGTGGAAGTAGTCGCTTCGAAGCCGCTTTGCTTTGATCCTTACCGGTCGAACCATGAGACCGGCAGCTTCATCCTGATCGACCCGGCCAGCAACGTAACGGTGGCGGCGGGCATGATTCGTGGATCGAGCGCCTCGGTGCTGGATTCAAAGGGAGAGGAACAATCGCGGCTTGCGGTCAGCAGGAACGTCACGTGGACACCTTACAATGTCCCGCGTGAGACTCGTGAAACACGGAATGACCACCTGGGCGCGGTGATATGGATGACGGGGCTCTCCGGCTCCGGGAAGTCGACCATCGCTGCCGGCTTGGAAAAACGGCTGTTCCAAGAGGGCCGCGCCACGATGCTCCTGGACGGGGACCAACTCAGGCATGGACTGTGCGCAGACCTTGGATTCGGCATAGTTGACCGCGAGGAAAACATTCGCCGAGTTGGCCACGTAGCGCGCCTGTTCTTTGAGCATGGCGACCTTACTATTTGCACGTTCATTTCCCCGTTTGCAAAGGACCGTGCGTTCGTTAGGTCCCTGCTGCCGCCGGAAAGGTTCATCGAGGTGTTCATCGATACCGATATCGAAGAGTGCCGGGTGCGCGATCCAAAGGGGCTCTACAAACGAGCGGATGCCGGCCTCATCCCGAACTTCACTGGTGTGAGTTCGCCGTATGAGCGGCCAGAAGACCCGGAGGTGCTGATCAAGACAGAGCAAACCTCCGTTGAGGCCGCGATAGACGCGATCGTTGAAAGGCTCCGAGCGTCTGGACTGCTCCCCTCACGGGCCGTGTGACGTTCCTCTTCGGAGTTCGACCTGAACTAGCAGATCAGCGTTTTGACCGAAGCGCCGCCGTGGCCGGGGGGCTTTTCGCCTACCCATCGCTCGTCGATTGGGTCGCGCGCGGGCTGGTACCGGGAATCGCTAGATATCCGAATCCGATTCGATTGGTTGTCCAGCGAGCCGTGGACCGTGAAGATGCTGAAGGTAAGCAGGTCTCCCATCGAGAACTGCTCCGCCGTGAGTAGCCGGCCACCGAGCCGGTCACGTACTGCCGGCATGTCGAAGCTGAGGGCGCCGAAACCAGGGAAGCCGGCGGCGTTGGTCTGGCTCTTGGTCTCCACGTTTTGGCAGGTGGTGTCCACGTCCAGCCTGCAGTACCCGGCGCGCAACTCCTCGTCCTTGTGACTGCCTTCCACCACCACGAGACCGCCGAGGTCGAGGTCGATGTCCCCCAGAGGCACCCAGGCCGTGTAGACGCTGGAACTCCCCCGACCCATGTAGACCACGTCACAGTGCGGATAGGTCCCGATGCCTGGCTGGATGGTGCGTAGCCAGGTGAAGTCGTAGTGCCGTGCCTTTGTTTTCAGCAACCGGTCGTAGAAGGACATGATCGTCGGGCCATAGATCACCCTCTCCAAAACCGGTCGTGCCGAGCTTTCATTAGCGATGTCCGGCCGGAACATGCCGTGGCCGGAGGCGTACACCGCGTCCTCGACATTTGCCGAGGCATTCAGAACCCCTTCAGAGGCGAGTACTTCGCAAATGGCCAAGCGAGCCGCCCTCACGTCGCTTCGATTGAGGTAGCCCGGCAGAAACAAGTATCCGTCCCGCTCTATCCGCAGCCGCAGTTCGACAAAATCTTCCGCCGCGTCCGAGCTGTCGAGCAGCCAGCCAAAATGCTCCGGCGACTCGTCGATTCGCATCCCTCCTGAACAAAGTCCTTTCATCCGAGCACCTGTGCAGAAGTCTTGAAGTGCATTTTTGCAACCTTGGGAAGCGCATCCGGCCCGTGCTGCGCGACCAGCCGCTTTCCAGTTCCAATCACGTTCGTCGCTCCTTTTGGCAGGTCGATCCCGAACTGTTGGCTAAGACTTCGAAGACGGCGAAGGAACTCTGCGCGCGCTAGAATCGACGCCGCCGCAACGGCCGTATCAGCCTCTGCTCTAACCATCGATTGAAACGTTACCGCACGCCCCTTTTCAAAGAGGGCCGCTTTGACTGCCAGTCCGCCCGCCGCGAATTGGTCGGAGATCACCAGTTTTGCGCCTTGTACCTCCAGAACGTTCTCTATGGCACGGGCATGGCCCCAAGCGAGCAGCTTGTTTAGATTCCGGAACTTGTCGTAGAGTTCGTTGTATTTCTCCGGCCCGATTGCGATGACCGAATGGGGGCAGACTGCGGCGATCCGTTCGCTCAACTTGAGTGCAACCGGGTCCGTCAGCTTCTTGGAGTCTTTGACACCCACAAGCTCTGCAAGATGCTCGGGCCCCACATAACACGCGGCTATGACCAGCGGCCCAAAAAAGTCGCCCTTCCCCGATTCGTCAACTCCGATTCTTCCATCCACGCGGGCTTCAAGTTACCCGGCCGGCATTTTCGCGCCGATGAAGGACGGATCCAGTGCGGCGATCCAGCTCGGGATGATCATTCCCAAGCCCATGAGGAGAAACGACGCGACGAAGCCGTACTGCTGCACGACAAGACCGCCGAGCGCGATGCCGACAGGGGTGAGCCCGTTGGCGATCATCTCCTTCACCGAGTTCACTCTTCCCCGGAACGAATCCGGGACCGTGAGCTGCACGAAAGCCGGCGTCGGAACATCGACCATCGGCAGCGCAACGCCGCCGATGACGTTCAGCGCCACAAAGAACCAGAACAGCTTGGCGAACGCCATAAGCATCACGCAGGCGCCGACAATGGTGATGCCGTACACGTACCACACCATCGGACGCAGAACTCGAGCCCGGGTCATCCCGAGGGTCCCGACCACCATTCCAGCGAAAAAGGCAAACTCCATCCACGCCAGAAGCTGAGGTTTGCCCCCGAACCAAGCCGTATTGACCGCCAAGTACACCACGAAGAACGGCGAGATCATGAGCCGGACGCAACTGCTCGAGGCGGTCAGAATAATCAGATCGCGGCGGCCTCTGATGTAGCGCAGCCCCTCTTTGAAGTCCTCCCACGGGCGGCTTGGCTGGGCATGACCTCGGTCGGGCAGCAACTTCGGCAATCGTGAGATGAAGACGGCCGAGGCGAAGAAGGACAACGCGTTCAGCCCGATCGAAACCACATAGAAGACGGTCTGAGGGAGTTGGTACAGCGCGCTCACTACGACGGCGGTCGCGCTCAAGCCGATCATTTGGGTCGCCGTGAACGAGAGATTGCTCATGGCGTTGGCCTTGACAACCATCTCTTCCGGCACCAGCGACGGGATCGAGGCGCTCTTTGCGGGGGTGAAGGCGGATCGCGTGGTGGAGAGGAGGAACGGCATCGCCAAGAGCGACCAGAGCGGAGGCTGCCGGCAGGTGAGCACGATCAGCGCGAAAATGAGAAGCGTCGTCCCACTGATCAAGTCGCTCCAGAGCATGATCTTGCGTCGGTCGAGCCGGTCCGCCAGGACGCCCGCGTATCCTCCAAAGAGGAGGAAGGGGACCGCCTCCAGCGCCCCCACAATCCCCACGATGGCCGAGGAGTGAGTGATTTGGTTCACCATGAACATGAACAGGATGTAGTAGAAGCCGTCGCCAACCTGGGAGACGGTCTGACCCAGCCACAGGTCGCGGAACCGCTTGATATGAAGGGTCGAAAAGTCCATGGCGGGGCTCGCCTAGTCCGCCAGCGCTTCGAGGATTGGCGTGATCAGACGGCCGATTGCGCGGATTCCATCCGCCGCACCGGCCGGCGAGCCGGGAAGGTTCACCACCAGGACCCGTCCTCGCACGCCCGCGACGCCTCGGCTCAAGTGGCTGAACGGAGTTTGCTCCAACCCTCGCAGCCGCATGAGTTCGCTGAGCGAGTCGGCCCTTCTTTCCAGAAGCGAAGCGGTTGCCTCGGGAGTCACGTCGCGCGGAGAGAAGCCGGTCCCGCCAGTGGTGAAGACGGCAGCGCAGGATTCGCACAGGGATAGGATAAGGACCCGGATCGTCTCTACCCGATCTGGGCAGAGCCGCCGCTCGAATTGGTCAAACCCTAACTCGGCAAGTGCGTCTTGGGCGGCGGTACCGCTGAGATCCGTTTCCAGGGTCCGCGTGTCGCTCACGGTCAGGATTCCGATTTTCGGACCCATGGCGCCTTACCTCCCGTCTTCAAGATTAGGCGGATTTCGCCGAGGGTCAGATCGGGATCGACGCCCTTGAGCATGTCGATGAGAGTCACGCCAGCGATCGCCACCGCCGTGTAAGCCTCCATCTCAACCCCCGTCTGAGCCTCCGTCTTGGCCGTCGCGCGGATCGATATGGAGTCGTCCTGGAGTGCAAGAACGACGTCGAGTTTGGACAAGCCGACCGGATGGCAGAGGGGAATCAGCTCCGAGCAGCGCTTTCCACCCTGGATTCCCGCCACTTGGGCGATCGTCAGCGCGTCCCCCTTGGGAAGTGCGCCCAAGGCTGCGATGTGACAGGGCAGCAGATAGAGCCGTCCCTCAACCGTCGCTTCACGGAAAGTAACCGCTTTGCCGGAGACGTCGACCATCTGAGCCCGGCCGTCCAAGCCGACGTGCGACATATCGCTCGGCCGGTCAGCCAAGTTCACACCTCACGGCCGTGGATGCCGGAGCCTGCCGTAACGCGGAGCAAAACACAACTCCTCACTATACGGCAGGCAGGGTTATCCGCCAATCCTTCCCTTGGGCCCAACAACCGGGACCGTAACTTCTTTGACCTTGGACGGATGCTTCTCCAAGTAATCCATGAGGTACTTGACGGCGGCGTCGACTTGGGCGTCCACCCCGTTTGCGACCTCGTCCGGTCGCCGGTCGATTTGCACGTCCGGGTCGATCCCTTGGTTCTCCGCAATGATTTCACCAGTTGCGGGATCATAGATTGCGAAGGATGGCGCGGTGACGATCCCGCCGTCGACAAGGTTCGGCTCCTCGCTAATGCCGACCAGACCGCCCCACGTCCGCTCTCCGAACAGCGGTCCGAGCCCGGCGGTGCGGAACATCCAGGGGAACAGATCGCCACCGGAACCGGCGTACCCGTTTATCAGCATCACTTTGGGCCCATCGATTGCGGGGTCGAGCGGAGTCGTGTGCCCGTTGCGGGGGGCCATCATCGCCATGGTTTTGCGAGCCAGGGTGTCCACGAACCACGGCTGTGGGTAACCGCCTCCGTTCCAGCGCTCGTCCACAATGACCGCGTCCTTTCCAGTTTGGGGATAGAACCCCCGGATGAAATCGATCGACCCCGGAGCCGCCGTGTCACGGATGTGCATGTAACCAATTCGTCCGTGGGACACCTCGTCCACATGGGTGGCGACCCGATCTACAAAATCGTAATACCGTAGGTTCGCCTCAGACGCAACGGGGCGCACCCGCACTTTTGTTGCGCCATCCATGGTTGGCTTGGTGTTAACGGTCAAAGTCACATACCGGCTAGCCTTGTCTAACAGGAGAGCTGCCGGATTTGTGTGGTCGTTCACTGGCTGCCCGTCGATCGCCAGCAGATAGTCGCCCTCGTGGACTTGGACCCCCGGCTCCGCGAGGGGGCCGCGGGCCGATTCCTCGTAGTTGTGCCCCCGGTAGATCCTTGCAAACCGCAGATGTCCGTCAGCAGGCGCGTAGTCCGCGCCCAACATCCCGACCGGGATCGCCCGGGGTGCAGGTCCCATGTCTCCCCCGATTACGTAAGAGTGACTGGTGCCAAGCTCCCCAATGAGCAGGCCGATAACGTAGCTAAGGTCAGTTCGGGTCGACACCCACGGGAGATAAGCCTCGTATTTCTTGCCGATGGCCAGCCAATTCAGGCCTCGCATCGATGGGTCGTAGTAGTGGTCGCGCTCGTACCGCCAGGCCTCCCAATACATCTGTTTCCACTCTTTCCGTGGGTCGATGATCTCTTCTATGCCGCTGGTGTCGACCCTGCCTTGACCGATCTGGAGCCCGGGGTGCAAGTCGACCACCCCCAAGAGGGGCCCGAGGTGATAGGCCAGCTTGGTTCGCGCGGGGTTCAACGTGAACTCCCCAAGGAGACCCGCAAATAGCGCGGTCGACTCGTGGGCCTTAAGGTTGTACTCAGAGAGCGTTCCATCGCTCCAATAGATAATCCCCCCATCCGCCCCGCTGAGCGCCAGATAGGTACCGGGGGCCATTGGAAGGGGAAGAATTCGGCTGGCAAGCCCATCGGGGTCCACCTTGGTGACGACCTTGTCTGGGGTCGGCGGCCCGGGACGAGGCCCCCTGGGCCCGGGGCCAGGGCCGCTTGAGGGGCCGCTGGGGGCGGCTGCCGGCTCTTCGTCGCTCTCCACGGTTAGCGGGTTTGGGGTGTCCTTTGCCAACGGGATCACGTAAACGCGCTCGCTATCGGTCACTTTGAGGCTGAACTCGTATTGGCCGTAGGTGGGGTTAAACGTCCTGTTCGACGTCAAGTACAAATATTTCCCACTGAGGTCGAACGCAACGTTCGAATCGTTGAACTGAGCGTTGTCGACCGCGATAGTCTTGCCGGTGGCAACCTCAACCAGGTAGAGGTTTGAGATGGTTGCGGAGACGGGCGCGGTATATGCGACCCAGGCGTCGTCGGGTGACACATCGAAGGTGTTGACCCCATACGGCGGCTTAGCCAACTGAGTGATTTGCTTGGTTGAGGTATCTAGCCGGAACAGCGCGTTCTCGGTGGTTGTGAAGTAGAGCGACTTACCGGTGGGAGAATAGGTGAGCGAGGTGATTGTTCCCTTTGTCCCCGTGGTGAGCTTAACGGGAGTGCCGCCGAGCTGGGGCGCCGTGTATATCTCGTAATTCCCGGTTTGGTCAGAGACGTAGGCGATTGTAGCTCCGTCCGGCGACCACTGAGGAAAACGGGCCCGGGCTCCGGACAGGTTCGTGAAGTTTCGCGTGTCTCCGTGCTTTGCGGGAACGCTAAAAATGTTCCCCCGCGCTTCAACCGCGACGCGTGCACCGCTGGGGGACAGCGTAAGGTTCGACATCGAGTCAGGGAGCGGCCGGAGGTACGGACGGGCGCTCAGGTCCTCTGCGTGGATGCGGGCTTCAACCTTGTGGGTCTGGCGAGATGCGATGTCGTAGGCATAGAGAAGCCCGTCCATCTCAAACACGATCGTCTTGCCGTCCGTGCTGGGCGTCCGCACGTCATCAACCGGATACTTGGTGAGCTGCTCTTCGCGCTTGGTCTTTAAATCGTAGCGGTAAAGGTTGAGAACGCCGGCTTGGCGGTCGCAGGTGAAGTACACGCTGTCACCGACCACCATCGGGTAGTAGTTCTGTTCCCGCCCGGCAGGCAACTCCCAATACTTGTTCTGGGGAAAGTTATAGAAGCTGATCTTTCCCTGCGACCCGCCCCGGTAGTGCCGCCAGTTGAACAGGAACGAGAACTGCCGGTTGTAGGCGATGGTCTGCCCGTCTGGAAAGTAGCTGACGTCGGCTGCCTCGTCGATGACGGTCCGATTCGGCAGCCCACCTGTTGGATCCACCGTCCAGAGCCGGAACTGGCGACCGATAAAGTTACCGGCAGAGCTTCCGTAGGCGATCTTTCCTTCGGGCGTCCAGCCGAAGCATAGGTCCCCCTCTACGTTGTAAGTGAGCCGCTTCGGCTCCCCGCCGTCTAGCGGGATCGTGTAGATGTTAAGCGGTCCCTCGTATTGTCCGGAAAAAGCCACGGTCGTTCCGTCCGGAGAGATGAAAGGCCGGTTTTCGCTGCCAAGACCGCTGGTGAGCCGCCTCGCCGCGCCTCCCTGGAGCGTGGTAACCCAGAGATCACCCCCGTAAGAGAAGATGACCGTGTTGCCATGGACGCTCGGGAACCGCAAGAGCCGCGGTTCGACCGTCTCTTCTTGCCGCGCTCTACGGTGCGCCATTGGCTGCACCAGGCTGGCAGTCGGAATGACAGGCGTGGAGATGAGGAAACCGAGACAAAGAATCAACTGAACACTCCCATAATTATTCGTGCGAAGGATTTCGAATCCCTCTATCCTACCGGCACCTTAATATTGCGTTGTGCTTGCCCTTGAGAATGATTCAACGTGCCGGCCGTGATTGCTGCCGGGGGACTCCCACTGGCGTTGGAAGAACAATTTGCCGCCAGGTTCCCGCCCTGCAAAACCAATGCCGGCTGATCCGCCACGGGCATCGGAATTACTCTGCCCTTCCATCCCGGTAGTCTTGCCGAGACGGGCGCTTTCGGGGACGCGATGCAGCCGGACACCATCGGCGGGTAATGGGGTGGGCTCGCGCGCTGTCGGAGTGGCCTTCGACGGAAGTATCGCCAGGCCGAAGAAGAGTTCGCCAGGACGATAATGTACGGCGGCACGAAGGCCCACAGGCGGCAGGAGCAACAGCTTGAAGAGGCGCGGGTCTGGGGGAACGAAGCTGACCGGGTGGATAAAGCGCTGGAGAACGACGCTTCGTAACATGTTCCGTATTGCCACCTGCCCCAAAACTCGTCCAGCCGACTGGTAACTTCTGTTTCCATGCCATCGCCCTTGGAAGTGCTTCAGAAGGTTTATGGCTACCGCGCCTTTCGCCCACCCCAGAAAGACGTCGTCGATGCGCTCCTTTCCGGTCGTGATTGCTTTGTGCTGATGCCCACCGGCGGCGGTAAATCGATCTGCTACCAGGTCCCTGCGCTGGTTTCGGAGGGCACCATGATCGTGGTCTCCCCCCTCATCTCTCTCATGAAAGACCAAGTGGACGCCCTCCGTCAAAACGGGGTTCGCGCCTCCTTCTACAACTCCTCGATTCCGGATGTCGAGGCGCGGGAAGTTCTCTCCGACCTCCGGCAAGGAAGCTTGGACCTTCTCTATGTCTCCCCTGAGCGATTGATGATGTCGGACTTCCAGGACCGGCTCCGCGGTCTGAAGATCTCGGGAGTCGCGATCGACGAGGCGCACTGTGTTTCTCAGTGGGGCCACGACTTTCGCCCGGAGTATGTGCAGTTGGGGACCTTGCGGGATAAATTGGCGGGTGTCCCCTTCATCGCCCTAACCGCAACTGCCGATCAGAAGACCCGCTTGGACATCCTGTTGCGGCTCAAGCTACAGGCCCCGGCGATTTTCATTTCTGGCTTCGACCGTCCGAACATTCGCTACACGGTGGTTGAGAAATCTGAGCCGGGCCGGCAACTTATCAGCTTCATCAAGTCCCGACCAGAGGAGTCGGGAATCGTCTACTGCTTGAGTCGCAAACGGGTTGAGGCGGTCGCCGATTCCCTGACGGACAGCGGGCTCTCCGCTGCCGCGTACCACGCCGGGCTCACGTCGGCTCAGCGGGCCAAGGTCCAAGAGCGATTTCAGCGCGACGACTTGCAAATTGTGGTGGCGACGGTCGCCTTTGGGATGGGAATCGACAAGCCCAACGTCCGATTCGTGGTGCATTACGACCTACCCTGGAACGTCGAGAGCTACTACCAGGAGACCGGCCGAGCAGGTCGCGACGGACTCCCCTCTGAGGCACTCCTCCTGTACTCACCTGGCGATATCAGGACGATTAAGACCCTCATCAATACCGGCGAGAACCCGGAGCAAAACCGAATCCAGCTTGCAAAGCTGAGCGCCATGATCGACTTCGCCGAGTCATCCGACTGCCGAAGGCACGGTCTGCTGCGCTACTTCGGCGAAGAGGCGCCAGGAGACTGCGGAAACTGCGACGTCTGTCTTCAACCCGGCGAGGTTGTGGACGTCACAGAGGAGGCGAGGCTCATCTTCATGACCGTATATGAACTTGGCCAGAGATTCGGGGCGGGCCACACAATCGACGTGATTCGAGGCAGCAATTCGGCCCGGGTCCAAGAGTTAGGACATGAGCGGCTCAAGTCGTACGGACAGGGAACGGGCAAGCCACTCGCGTTTTGGTCTTGGCTGGTCAAACAACTGGTGACGAGAGGCTTTTTAACCCAAAACGAGATAACTTATCAAGCTCTCAAGCTCACTCCGCTGACGCGCCCGATCCTCCGAGAAGGGGCGAGGCTGGTCTTGCCCAAGCCCC
>Ga0302325_10035211_pt1 | contig 10233 bp, 9 predicted proteins | sample Palsa_T0_2_FD_201948 | JGI IMG/M metagenome (GOLD analysis project Ga0302325, IMG submission 201948) | Peat permafrost microbial communities from Stordalen Mire near Abisko, Sweden - Palsa_T0_2 | ecosystem: Environmental > Terrestrial > Soil > Palsa > Peat permafrost | place: Sweden: Abisko...
TGTCGTGATCGAGCCCCTGGTCGACGCGGTGCAGCAACTCCCGCAGCTCCTGGGGCGAGCGATGCCGCTCGACGGCGACGTTGCTCAGTGTGGCGAGCGACTGTTGTAGGAGCACCGCGCTCGCCGCAGTGGTCAGGCGGGCCAGCTCCAGCGCCTCGTTTGCGTCGACGAGCGCCCCGCTGAGATCTCCGCGGCGGTAGGCGCTCTCCTGGCGCATACTGAGCCCCACGATCAGCGCCCCGACCGATCCACGGCGGCGGGCACGCTCGATCAGGCGGTCCAAGGGTGTCCTCATCTCGTTCATCCGATCGCAGTAGGTCAGAGCCATGAACGCGAGCGTCCCTGCGGGGGGCGAATGACTTGGTCGTGCGCCGATTCGAGCCCGAGCCGAGCTTGGGTGATCAATTCGAGGGTCCGGGCGGCGGGCTGGTTGGACAGCAGCCGCTCGAACGCGAGCAGCACGAGCTCGAAGCGCTCACGGTCGCTCCGGGCGGGCGCCCCGCGATCCTCCAGGGCATCGATTCGTTCGGTGAGCAGCTGGCGCGCTTGGTGGCTGACCTGGACCGTGCTGAGCAGCTCGATCTGAATGCGGTCGTTCAGCTTGGGATCCGCGACCGGCTCGATCCCGGTCAGCAACTCGACTGCCTCCGTCGCCCTGGCCGCGAACCGGAGCTGCTCGGCGAGAGCGATCGCGATACGAGCACGCGCTTCGCGGTCTGCGGTGAGGGCGATCGCGTCGCGCAGGTGGCCAGCTGCTTGCGCCATCCCAGCGCGCGCCTCGGCCCGACCGAGCAGCGCCAGCACGTCCGCTCGGCCGGCCGGCGCCTGAGTGGTATCCAGTGCACGACGGAGGTAGGCGACGGCGTTGCTCGGTGCGCCGAGGCCCAACGCCGTCTCCGCCGCGATCCGTAATTGCTCGAGCACCCACGGCTCGTCCAGAGATTCGGCGAGCAGGATCTGCGCTGCGACCTGCTCGGCGGCGGCGCCACGCTTATTGAGCAGATGCGCGGCTTCCGCGTGACGCAGCCCGCGTTCGCCGATGGGCACGCTCTGATAGATCGCGGCGCGGATCAGTGGGTGCGCGAAAGCCAGCCCGGCCTCGTCGGCGAGCAGATCTCCGGTGCGCATGGCGCCGGCGGCGTGGACTGCCGTGGTGCGGGTCGATGCCCGCCAGGTTCGCGGCATCGGTCAAGCTCGCCCCGTCGCCCAGAATCGCCACGGCGTGCGCCAAACGTCCCGCGTCGGGCGCTAGCTGCCCGAGACGGGCAAGGACTGCGTTTGCGACACACCGGGGTCCCAAGGCGCCGATCTGTGCAGCGTTTATGGCCAGCGGCTCGATGCCCGCCGCCTCGAGCTCCACAGCGAGCTCGTGGAGAAGGAACGGATTGCCCCCGGTCACCGCATGGCACGTGGCGACGAAGCGCGCTTCGACGTCGTCACCAAGCTGGCGCGTCAGCATCTGCTCGACGCCCTTCACGCTGAGGCCCCGCGGCCTCAGTAGGCGGGCGGCCGGATCGCCCAGCAGGGTGGCGAGACCCTCGGGGGCACTCAAGATTGGCAGGCGAGCTGCGACCAGCAGCAGGATCGGGAGTTCCTCGAGCCGACGAGCCAGGAACCCGAGAAACGCCAGCGACGGCTCGTCGGCCCACTGCGCGTCGTCCAGGCATAGCGCCAGTGGTTGCTCACGCGCAAGGTTCGAACAGAGCCAGTACAGACCCTGCAGGCGCGGATAGATCGAGTCCCGGCCGAGCGCGCTGAGCGCGGCACGGGCCTCGAACAGCGGTGCCGCGAGCTCGGCCGCGCCCGATAGCCACTCGCTGCGCTGAGATTCGCTGGCGCTGGCGAGCAGCGGGTCGAGCAGCTGGCGTACGCCCCCGAAGGCAAAACTCTGCTCGAACTCCGCACCGCGGGCGGCACGCACGTTCATCCCCGCCTCGCGAGCCAACTCGCGCGCCGCGCCGACCAACGCTGTCTTCCCGATCCCGGCCGGTCCTTCGACAACGATCACTCGCCCCAGCCCGTGCCCTGAGTGGTCGACTGCCCGCTGCAGATGAGCGGTCTCCAGCTCCCGTTCCAACAGACCCTGGATGACCCCCGGGGACGTGGTCACAGGGCCAATTCTAAGCGTCGATCGGGCCTCCGCGGCGACGTGGGTTGGCCCGACCAGCCGCGGTCGCCAGCATCGGGCTCAGGGGCTCCGCGGGTCGAGACTGGGGGAAGGATTCGGGTCGGTCCCGATGTGGGCTCGGACATCCGTCGGCACGATCGCCGGCGGATTCCGACACCCAACCACAAGGAGACAACCATGCGAATCCACTCACGTCTCATAGCACTCGCCACGATCGGTGTAGCCGCGTGTGCGCTACTGACAACCCCCGCGCTGGCCTCGAGCACCGCGACGCCCGCGCCCAGCAGCGTCAGCGGGTACCTGGTCGTGAACTCCGCGCCGGTCGACAGCACGAGCCCGTCGCTCGCGTTTGGCACCGTCACCTGCCCGCCAACCAGCACAGGCGTGGCCCGCGAGCCGCTGAACGGCGGCGTGACGAGCGCCTCCCACAGCCTGCTGGTCAGCGTCAACACCTCCTGTCCGGATGGCAACCAATGGGTCGGCGGCCTGAACAACCGAAGTGGCGCGCCCACGACATTCACCGTCTGGGCTGTCTGCGCGATCCCCGGCAGCGGGTACACCCAAGCTGACACCGAGACCGGGATCCCGCCGCCCAAGGAGCGGTGAGCAAGGCGAGCTGGCCGTGTCCTGCCGGAACTGAGCTCACGGGCGGCGGGGCACTGACAAACTCGCTGAACCCTCACGTGAGCCTCACCGACGACTATCCCTCCGGCAACGCCTGGGTCGTCGACTACAACAACGAGAGCAACCAGACCGTCTACATGTACACGGCCGCAGTGTGCTCCTCGCCGATCGCCGGCTACGCGGTCGACGAAGGCTCTCAGCTGCGCGTGGCGGCCGGCGTCGGCACAACCGCGAGTCTCCGATGCCCGGGTGCCGAGGTGGCGCTCGGCGGTGGCCTCGAGGTGAACACGCTGAACCCGAACGTCAACCTCGGCGCCACCGCACCCGAGGCCGACGGACTCGGCTGGACCAACTACGAGGTCGACGGCACCACCGCTGCCGCAGGCCTCAACCCCTGGGTCCTCTGCGGAAGCGTGAGCACAGCCTCACCGGCCGCACCCGCGAGCTGAACCGCCGCTGACCCAAGCCGTGCCCTCGCCACGCGCCCCGACCACGGTCGGGGCGCCCGGCGCGGCAGGGCGGTGGGTCATCTCAGGGTCGCTTGAGGGACTCGATCAGGGACAGGATCAGGGACGTCCCCGATGCCGGAACCGGGCTACGTCAACAGGATCACAGCAAGTGCACCCGCCGAATGAAAAGGAGTCACGCATGTTCGAACGTATCGGTTACACCAGCGCAAGCGTCCATGAGCTCGAGGGAGTGACGCGCGGCCTCTCGCGTCGCCAGCTGTTACTCGCCGGCGGCGTGGGAGCGGTGGGAGCCGCGCTCGGCGTGGCGCCGCGGGCCTCAGCGCAGATCGGCGGACATTTCAGCGGGGCGACCCAGGAGGCGATCAACGTCGCGGCGACGGTCGAGGTGCTGACCACGATCGTCACCACGACCGCGCTCCAGAAGGTCACTCTGCCGCAGGCGGCGATCGATACCGTCGGGGCGGCCTCCCGCGAGGAGCTCGATCACTATCTCGTGCTCACGGAACAGTTCGGCGGACACGCGGCCACTCACCGGGTGTGGGTCCCCGACGCCCTGTTCTTTGACCCGACCTCTCTGTTCCAGACGCTGGTCGTCGGCGAGCAGATCTGCATCAACCTGTACCTCGTGGCGACCACCGTGTGGGCGCAAAACGGACACGTCGGCCTCGCCCGGGCCGGGGCCGAACTGGTCGGTAACGAAGCCGTTCACCGCGCCCTGGCCCGCCAAGCGCTCGGTCTGCAGCCCAACGACCGTGCGTTCATGAAATACAACCAGCTCGACCAAGCGGACGGCCCCGGTCGCGGAACGACCGGCTTCACCAGTCCGCAAGGTGCGATCCAAAGCTTCCAAGCCGCCGGTATCGGCTTCGGAGCCCAGGGCAAGGCTCCTGGTGCGTTCTACGACTTCGACACCGTCCGTCAGCACACGCCCAACCCGTCGTTCGTCAACACCCCGGAGCCACGCTGACCCAGCACGAGCGTGTGGCCGGTTTCGCACCCGCCGGGGGGGTCGCCGCGAGCCCCCCGGCTTTACCCTTACGGCCATGAGGACGACAAAGGAGATTGAAATTGTCTGAGTACGCGAACGACGTGCTCGTCGAGCCTGAGTGGCTCGAGCGGCACCTTGACGATGCCTCGATCAGGATTGTGGAGGTCGACGAGACGCCCGCGCTGTACCGCGAGGCCCACATCCCGGGCGCGATCGGGTTCGATTGGCGTGTGGATCTCCAGGATCAGGTCAGGCGGGCCTTTCTCGCGCCGGAGGCGTTCGGCCGGCTGTTCGGAGGTCGTGGTATCGCGAACGACCATCTCGTGATCCTGTACGGCGACCGCAACAACTGGTTCGCCGCCTACACGTACTGGTATCTGAAGTACTACGGGCATGACAACGTCAAGCTGCTCAACGGTCCCCGCGAGCGGTGGATCGGCGAGGGCCGCCCGACGACCGCGGAGCTACCGGATCACCCGCCCACCACGTTCGTGGCCCAGCCCGGGGACGCCGCGATCCGCGCCACGCGTGATGAGGTGCTCGGCGCGCTGGACCGGCCGGACGTGCTCGTCGACGTGCGGGCACCCCAAGAATACTCCGGCGAGCTGATCGCGATGCCCGGTTATGAGAACGAAGGCGCGCAGCGCTCTGGTCACATTCCGGGCGCAAAGTCGATCCCTTGGGCTCAGGCCGTCAACGAAGACGGGACGTTTAAGTCCGCCGACGAGCTGCGCGAGCTCTACCGCGGCAAGGGCGTCCTCAGCGGCGATCCGATCATCTCCTACTGCCGCATCGGCGAGCGCTCGGCCCACACCTGGTTCGTGCTGCACGAACTGCTCGGCGAGCAGGACGTCCGTAACTACGACGGATCCTGGACCGAGTGGGGGAACCTGATGAACGTCCCGATCGAGCGGGGCTGACGCCGCAGCCGCAGCCGGAGGCGGTCGGAGGCGGTCGTCCTGGTCTCGCTGCGGTCCGGTTACGCTGCGCTCGGCGCCGGCTCGAGCAGTTCGCCCAGCTTGCGACGCGACCGGACATCGAGCTTGTCGTAGATGTGACCGAGGTGAGTCTCGACCGTCTTCTCCGTGATGAACAGTGACTGCGCGATGTCGCGATTGGTCAGCCCTTGCGCGGCCAGCTCGGCCACCCGACGCTCGCTCGGAGTCAGAGCCGCCACACCCTGGAGTCCGGTGGGGGCAACCCGCAATCCCGTCGCCGCGAGCTCCTGCCGGGCGCGGTGGGCGAGATGCGTAGCGCCACAAAGCACCGCGAGGTCATGACCTTCGCGCAGGGGCGCTCGCGACGCTGACCGTTCGCCCGCTCGCCGCATCGCCGCGCCGAGATCGACGACCGCGCGAGCGTACTCAAGCCGCGCCGGCGACCGTTCGAGCACGCTGACCGCCTCGCTCAGCACGTCGAGCGCAGGCTTGTCATGGACCAACGCGAACGCGCGTAGCGCGACCCCAACCGATCGCGCTGCGCCCATCGCCTGGGCGAGCTCGAGTTCTTCCCTGGCCAACCGCAGGGCCCCTGGCCGGTCGCCGAGCTGGTGCATGATCAGCGCGGCGTCCGATCGCCAAGCGATGAAGGCCGGCGCGCCAGTGGCGAACGCGCGCGGAAGCGCGGTGAACTCGAGCAGCTGATCGAGTGCTGCCTGAGCCCGGCCGAGCGCGAGCAGCAGCCGCGCTCGAGACAGCAGGGTCAGGCTGACGTGGAGCGTGTCGCGGTTCAGGCTCTCATCGGTGATACCCAGAAGCTCGTCCAACTCGAACTCGGAGCGCTCCTGCTCGACCGCCACATAATTGATCGTCGCGAGGGGATGGAGCCGCAGCACGGTGCTCACAGCGGCGACTTCGCTGGCCAACCGGAATGCCGTCTCGGCGTCGGCCAGCGCTTCGGCGAGGTCGCCCCGGCGGTACGCGATCTGCGCACGCATCGCGAGGCCAATCAGCAGCGAGGCCAGCGAGCCCCGCCGGCGCGATGGCTCGATCACCGAGCGGCAGATCGCCTCGGCCTGGTCAAACTCATCGAGATATGAGAGCGTCGCTGCCGCGGTCATGAGCGCGGGTGGCAGCAAGATCCGGTCGTCGGGCGAGTCAGGACCGGGGCCGGCGCGCGCCAGCAGGTCGAGCAACTCGCCCTTGGGCCGGTTGGCGTTCATCCGCTCGAACGCGAGCACGACGAGCTCGATCCGCTCGCGCTCGCTGCGGGCATGAGCGCGTCGATCCTCGAGCTGCTCGAGCCGCTCGGCCAACCGCTCGTGAGCGGTCGCGCTCATCAGCGCGCCGCTCAGCATCTCGGTCTCGACCCGTTCTCTCAGCGTCGGATCCGTCGCCGGTGGCAGACCTGAGAGCAGCTCGACGGCGCGTGGCACGCGACCCGTGTACTTGAGCAGCTGAGCCAGAATGATCGCCACACGCGTGCGTTCGTCGGGGTCAGACGTGAGGGCAACCGCCTCCTCCAGATGGTCCGCGGCTTCGGGCAAACCAGCCAGCACCTCTGCGTGGCCGAGCCGCGCCAGCAGCACTGCGCGATCGGACTGTCCCTGCTCGAGCGCAAGTGCGCGCCGCAGATACGCCGCCGCGCTGCGCGGCGCGCCCATGCCCAGCGCCGAGGCAGCCGCCAGGAGCAGTTGCCCGAGCACCCACGGCTCCGCAACGCCGTCGGCCAGCAGAATCTGAGCCGCGACCTGCTCGGCCGGCGCGCCGCGCTCGTACAACAAAGCCGCCGCCTGGGCGTGGCGCACCGGTCTCTCCGCTGGGAGGATGTTGTGGTACGTCGCGGAACGGATGATCGGGTGGGCGAAGGTCAGGCGCACCGCGTCGCCAAACAGCTCACCGGCTCGCATCGCCCCGGCGAGCTCGAGCGCGGTCTGCTGATCCATACCGGCCAGCGCGGCGGCGTTCGCGATGCTCGCCTCGTCCCCGAGGATGGCCACCGCGCGCGCCAGCGCCGGCGCCCCGGGTGACAGGCGCGCGAGCCGCCGCAGAACCGCATCGGCGACGCGTTGGGCGCCGAGTGAGCCGACCTGCGCGGTATTCGCCGCGACCGGGGCGATGCGAGCCTCGTCGAGTTCCTTGACGAGCTCACGGAGCAGGAACGGATTCCCGCCGGTGGCGTCATGACAGGCGAGGGCGAAGGGCGCTTCCACCTGACCGTCACCCTCCGTCGTCAACAGCCGTTGCACCGCGTCCGCGCTCAGCCCGCGCAGGGTGAGTACGCGTGCGGCGGAATCGGCGAGCAGCGCTGCCAGCGTTCCGGGCGCGTTGGCGGCCATTGAGCGAACGGCGACGACAAGCAGGATCGGCAGCTCATCGAGCCTGCGGGCCAGAAAGCCCAAGAACGCAAGCGACGGCTCGTCTGCCCAATGCGCATCGTCGACATAGAGGGCAAGCGGCTGCTGGCGGGCCAGGTTGCAGCACATCCAGTACAGGCCGTGCAACCGCGGATAGACCGAGTCCTCCCCGGTCTCCAGCAGCGGTGCGCGGGCGTCGAACAGCGGGACCGCGAGCTCAGCCGCTCCCGACAACCACTCGCCGCGTTGCGCGTCGTTCGCCGTGGCGAGCAGCGGATCGAACAGCTGGCGCACGACGCCAAAGGCAAAGCTCTGCTCCAGCTCCGAGCCTCGGGCACTGCGCACGTTCATCCCCGCCGCGCGCGCCAGTTCACGGGCCGCGCCCACCAGCGTCGTCTTGCCGATCCCGGCCGAGCCCTCGATCACCACCAGACGCCCGACACCGTGCCAGGAGTGATCGACCGCACGCTGTAGATGGGCCGTCTCAAGCTCGCGTTCGAGGAGGCGGTCCCCCAGGGACCCCATAGACCAATTCTAAGGGTCTGGTGACCGGCTGTCAGGGGGAAGATCGGGGCCGGTCCCGATGTGGGCTCGCACGGGTCCGGGCACCATCGCCTTCGACAAATCGACCGGCCGAAATCACGGCCCGTCTCGAACGGAGGTCAGAGGACATGAGCAGGTATCACGCAGTGATCAACACGCGATCCGGCATGTGGGGCCGGATCCTCTCGGCGGTCCTGGTGGCGATCGTGGCGCTCGGCGCCCTAGCGGCTTCGGCCACCGCGTCGGCGGCGTCGCTGCCTGACGCGAGCGCCCACTACTCGTTTCAGACCCTGGACAACCCCGCCGACCTGACGTTCAACCAGCTGCTCGGGATCAACGAGTCCGGTTTGATCGCCGGCTATTTCGGATCCGGGGCGGCCGGGCACCCCAACAAGGGGTACCTGCTGCCCAACGACGGCCATGGGGCGTATCGCAACGAGAACTTCCCAGGCTCGGTGCAGACCCAGGTCACGGGGCTCAACAACACCGGCGTCACGGTCGGGTTCTGGGCTGATGCGAAGGGAAGCAACTTCGGCTTCTACAAGACTGGCGGTGCCTTCCACACCGCCGACTATCCGAACACCAGCCCCGCCAGCCCCGTCGTTGACCAGCTGCTCGGGGTCAACGACCACGACATCGCGGTCGGCTTCTACAACGACGCCAACGGCACCAGCCACGGCTACAGCTACACCATCCCCACCCACCGCTACCACAAGATCGCAATCTCCGGCGCGTCGAGCGTGACCGCCGCCGCGATCAACAACGGGAACGACATCGCCGGCTTCGAGACCAACTCCGCCGGGACGGTCGAAGGGTTCCTGAAGCTCAACAACGGCCACGTGACCACGCTCAACGTCCCCGGCGCGACCATGACCCAGGCGCTCGGGGTCAACGACGGCGACGAAGTCGTCGGCGTCTACCAGGTCGGCACCGGCAACAGTGCCACCACGCACGGATTCATCTGGGCCCCCGGCTTCGGGTTCCAGAATGTCGACGATCCGTCCGGGATCGGCGCGACCACCGTCAACGGCGTCAACGACCACGGCCGCCTCGTCGGCTTCTACACCGACTCGGCCGGCAACACCGACGGGTTCCTCGCCACGCCCCAGGGCTAGGGCACGCCCCAGGGCTAGGTATCACAACATATCGGAGCGAACGAGGCCGGGCCGCACTCCGCGGCCCGGCCTCATCTCCGCGAAACGGCAACGCAGCCCGTACGTGAACAGCGAGATAGGGGGACCGTCCCGATCTCGAAGGCTGGCTTGCCAGGAGGCCAAGGTTCTCGACGAAGCGTTGATCGCGCGCAAGCCGACCACCGGCGCCGCCCGCCCGATCCTCGTCCTCACCACATGTCTGGACCTCAGATCAGATCGAGTCTCGTCGCGTGGCATCTGAGCTGTCGGACATGACGTGTGTCGTTCGGAGAGTTGCACTGTCGTTGTTGGCGGTCCTGCGTACGCCCGTTTCAGGACTCGGCGGTGATCGCGCGCGTGTTTCTCGACGGGCAGCCCACCGGCGGCCTAACCCGCGACCGCATCCTGGACAACATCACGCTCTACTGGGTGACGCGCACCGCGACGTCAGCAGCGCGGATCTACTGGGAGGGCGCCCGCGCGGCAGCGCTTGCGTCCGGACACGCCCCCGGAGGTCTCCCTCCCAGTCGCGTTCACGGTCTTCCCGGATGAGGTCTTCAAGGCACCGCGCAGCTGGGTCGAGCAGGTCTATCCCAACCTGATCTACTGGGGCGAGGCCAACATAGGCGGCCACTTCGCCGCCTGGGAGGAGCCTGAGTTGTTCGCGACAGAGCTCCGCGCCGCGTTCCGATCCCTCCGCTAGTAAAACGACACTGCTCCCCAGGATCGTCGCCGAGGGCGAGGTCGTCCAGGTCGGAGGCGACGCGGGTGGGACTGTCAGTCAGGTATTGCCCCGGCGACGGAGAGTCCCGCTGCGCCTACGTGAAAACCCCGTATGACAGCCCGAGCGCGTAATCGATCATCTGCTTGTAACGTCCGTCGGCGATCTCGTCGAGGGGGTTGGCCCCGCCGAGGAAGTCGGCCGTACCGTCGAGCCACCCGGCTAGGGTGCGAAACGGTACGAGGCCCGGCTGTTCACGCGGTGCTTGGCGAGCTGCATGCCGCCATCGTGCCGGCCAGCACGAGCGATAGCCGTCAAAGCGATGAGTTTG
>Ga0302325_10035212_pt1 | contig 10233 bp, 6 predicted proteins | sample Palsa_T0_2_FD_201948 | JGI IMG/M metagenome (GOLD analysis project Ga0302325, IMG submission 201948) | Peat permafrost microbial communities from Stordalen Mire near Abisko, Sweden - Palsa_T0_2 | ecosystem: Environmental > Terrestrial > Soil > Palsa > Peat permafrost | place: Sweden: Abisko...
GCAGCGAAATCGCGGGCGTGCCATGCAGCGTCGAGGCCAGAAGCTCCGCGAGATCCGATTTCGCGGAAATTCTCCTGGTCCAGCCGGGCAGGCGCTGATCGAGCAGCAAGCCGTAAGCGGGACCGGACGTATAGGCGAAGGAGCGCACGAAGGTGATGCTCAAATCCGGATCTGCGAGTTTTGCGATCGTGCGCCAGCGCGCGGCGTCGGCGTCGGGTGCTGCGGCGGTCACGCCGGTATATTCCGGAACGCCTTCGGCTATCTCGAGGCTTTGTTCTGCGGCAGCCGAGCCTGCAAACAGGCTGTGGCGATAATTGCGGAAGGCGAGCGCATCGCGGACGGCCAGCGTTTGCGCAGGCCCCTGCCCGACCAGGGCGGCCGCCAGCGCGCGCCATTCCAGCTGCAGCCAGAGCCGGCCTTCGAGCGTGTCCAATTGCAGGTTCAGGGTGTCGGGCGCGTTGAGGTGGAGCGCTGGTTGAATGCGGTGAAAGAGCTCGTGCGCAAACATGACCCTCCGGGTGAAGGTGTCTTCCGGCAGCGGCCATCGGAGCATCGTCCAGCGCTTGCCCGCCCATTCGACGGGCGAATTGGCGATGATGACACTGTCGGGCAGCGTACCGACGTAAACATCGCCGCGCCTGTACAGCACGCCTTGCCCATCCGCCTCGTTCGCGACCATGGCGCGCGTTTCGGGATCGACGAAGAACATCGCCCCGTAAAGCGCCATGCCCCAATGACGGCCGCCCTCCTTGTCCGACACCTGCCGCGCTTCGGCAAAAGCGGCGGCGGCTTTGGCGGGATCGATCGGAGAGGGCGTCCCAGCGCGCGCGGCGACGGCGGTGAGCATCATCATGGCGACGCACAGACGGAAGATTTGCATGCTCTGTAACCCCCAACGCGCGCGGCGTTCCGGAACCGCGAGGCCGCGGACACGCGATTATACATCCCAATACACATTCCGACACATCGAACATACTCCTGCGAGCATCGACCCATAAGCTGTCCGGCTCATTGCGAAGAAGAATGTGCGGAGCGCCAACTGCGGAAATCCATGGCGAGATCGACTCAAACCTCCGCCTTGCGTCGCCTATGCATGCGCCGAATAATATCAAGCGGGATCGGGGCACGTCGGACGATGGCGAAGTGGCGTGGCGCATTGGCGATTGCGGTCATCATGTCCGCTGCCGGTTCGGTGGCGGCCAAAGACGACGACCTTTCCGACTTTGTGGCGACGTACCAGTGCTCGCTCGCAGGATTGATCGCGAAGATCGAGGCGCACCACAACAAGCCCAATGAGAAAGGTCGTTTCATTGTCCTGGCCTTGCCCGGTCCGACGGCCAGCTATGTGCAATGCGCTTTCGATAGTCGCAACCGTGAAGGGCTGTGCGAGGCGTCGTCTGGCTGGTGGAACAATCTCGGAGAGAAACCGCATATCGGCACCGTCGAACGCGCAGCCCTGGCGCGGCTCGGTTTTTCGACCGACGGCTCCCACGGCAACTTTCAGCAACAGATGCGTTTTCCGCCGGAAGGCCCGGAGCCGTATGCGCTCGCCACACTGATGCTGAGCGCCCTCCATGACGTCTATGGCGCGCGCAAGGACATGCCTATCGAAGTGGTCGCACCCTTCGCGCTTCGGCACGGCACCCTGCCGCGCCAGCGTTGCGTGCCGATCAGCTGACGGCGCGATCTGCGCCAAGCGCGTCACAGCTTCCAACTCTCGAACGTCAGAACCGCATGCGAATGGTTGCGCCGCCGCCGGGCGTTTCGTCGATGTCCACGGTCGCGTTGTGAACCGCCGCGATCTGGCGCACGAGCGTGAGGCCGACGCCGCTGCCTTGGCGCTTGGTGGTGAAGAAGGGGACGAAGACCTTGTCGCGCAGCTCGGGCGGGATGCCCGAGCCGCTGTCGGCAACGGCGATGACGATATGGCCGTCGGAATCGCGATAGGCAGAGAGCCGCACTTTCCGGTCATGCTCGTCGCGCAACGCCTCGATCGCGTTGCGCACGAGATTGATCAGCGCCTGATCGATCAACTCGGCGTCGGCCTCGATCTCGAGTGTTTCCGGGCTTACGGCAACTTCAAGCGCAATGTCCCGCGCGAGGAATTCGTCGCCGAAGAGGCGGGACAGGCGCGCAAACAGGCGGCGGATGGGCACGGTCCCCGTGCGCGTGACCAGCCTTTTGGTCAGGCGGCGATGGTTTTGCACGAAGTGCAGCAGGCCCTCGCTCCGTCGGGCCACAGTATCCAGCGCGTCATTGGCATCGACCAGCATCGGCGCCTGCGGGCTGTCCGGCGGCAGGCTGTTCAGGACGTCTCCAACCAGGCTGTGCGCCGTGGCGGCGAGCGACGATATCGGCGTCAATGAGTTCATGACTTCATGCGCCATGGTGCGGATCACGGTCTGCCAGGCTGCCAGTTCCTGCGCGCTCAATTCGCTTTCGATGTTCTGCAGCGAAACGATCCGTCGCTTTTCGCCGCGAATCGAAAGATCGCTGGCAGAGACCTTGAGCTGCAATATGCCCGAGACGCGCTCCATGCGAACAATGGCGCTGCCGCCCGGCTCCAGCGTCTCCATGCCTGTCGCGAAGGCCGCGCCATGGCGCGAGAATTCCGCGGTTGCCGAGATGGCACTCTCGAACAGGCGGCGCGCTGCCGTGTTGAGAACCTGGACACCGCCTGCGCCGTCGATCGCGATCAGGGCGACGGGAACGTGGGCCAGCAGCGCCTGCAGATAGCGCGCCTGTTCCTCGCGTTGAGAGCGGCTCATGCGCAACCGCTCGAGCACACGTGTCATGGCCTCGCCGAGCTCATGATAGGCGGTGTCGGCGCTGAGGCCGGAGAAGCTCTGCGTCGTATCGTCGAAGGAAACCGCGTCGAGGAAGCGTGCGACTTCGCGCCCGGATTGCGTGGCGAATTCCACAAACAGGGCGATCTGCGCCAGGGCGGCGGCACCGACAAGCGCGATGCTCACATACCATTGCGTATGCGTCACCATCCATGTCACGAGAAGGAATGTGAAAAACAGCGCTGCAGCGCGCAGCGCGACGCCGGTTCGGAAGCGGCTAAAGCCCATATTTCTCCATCCGCCGATAGAGCGAAGCGCGCGTCAGACCCAAGGCCTCCGCAGCGCGGCTGATGTTGCCCTTGTGATGATCGAGCGCGCGCAGGATCGCGCTTTTTTCGATCGAATCAAGCTTCAGCGCGGATCGATCCTGATTGGCGGGCGTTTCGGTCCGCGACGGCGCCAACGGAAAGTCCGCCGGTTCCAGCACCGTGCCCTCGCTCAGGATCACGGCGCGTTCCATCGCATGGCGCAGCGCACGCACATTCCCGGGCCAGTCGTGCGCGGCAAGACGTGCGAGCGCGGCGGCGCTCAGGCGCTTGACGGGAAAATTGTACTTCTGTGCATAGAATCGCGCGAAATGTTCCAGCAGGATGGGAATGTCTTCGCGCCGTGCGCGCAACGGCGGCAAGGCGATTTCCACCGTGTTGATGCGATAGAGCAGATCCTGGCGGAACAGGTTTTCATCGCTTATCCGTTCCGGCGGAAGATTGCTCGCCGAGACGATCCGCACGTCGATGGCTTCCGCTTTCTCCGCGCCGACGGGAACGATCTCGCGCCGCTCCAGCGCCGTCAGCAGTTTGCTTTGCAGATGCAGCGGCACGTTGCCGATCTCGTCGAGAAACAGCGTTCCACCCTCGGCCGCCCGGAACAAGCCGACACGGTCCTCCTTGGCATCGGTGAAGGCGCCGCGTTTGTGACCGAACAGCTCGCTCTCGAATAGCTGCGGCGACAACGCGCCGAGATCGACCCGAAGAAACACCTCGCGCGCGCGCCGTGAAAGGCGGTGCAGCTCGCGCGCAACCAGTTCCTTGCCGGTTCCGTTCTCGCCGAGGATCAGCACGTTGGCGTCCGTCGGCGCCGCGCGACGGACGGTCTCGAATACGGCCAGCATGGCGGGCGCGCTGCCGATAAGCTCGGTCCCGGTCTGCATGGCGGCAACAAGCCCGCGGTTGCGTTGCCGCAGTTCTGCGGTCTCCAGCCGCGAATGGCGCAGATTGGCGGCGGCCGTCAGCGTGGCCAGAAGCCTCTCGTTTTCCCACGGCTTGATGACGAAATCTGCCGCTCCGTGTTTCATGGCCATCACGGCGAGATCGACATCGCTATGCGCCGTCACCAGAACGACGACGGCTTGCGGATCGATCGCAAGAACCCTCGACAGCCACGAAAGACCTTCCGTCCCGTCCTCGGCGCCGAGAGCAAAATTCATGTCGAGCAAAAGCACATCGTAGGCGTTGGCGCGCGCGAGGTCCGGGAGCCGGTCCGGATCGCGCGAGGTTTCGACAGAACGGAAATGCCGCTTCAGCAGGAGCCGGGCCGCAAGAAGGACATCGTCCTGATCGTCCACGACCAGGATACGGGCCGGGCTGGGGAAGGCAGGCGGCATGTTCGCTTTCGGACAGTGTCCGCCTTATTGTGCGCAGGCGGACATGAAAGCGCAAAGCGTTTCTCCTATCTATTTGAAACAAGTAGATTAATGCCATGGCATGTCGCTTGCTCCGGGTGGTCCGTGCAGCCAGACCAGTCCATCGCCCAGCGCGGCAGCCGCATGATACGGGGAGTTTTCAGGCCGATGCCGGAGAGCCTGCTGCCTGCAGACGGCATGGATCGGGCCATCGACCGTAAGCCGGCCTGGCGCCGCTACGGGCCCTACGCAGCCGGCTGCGCCCTGATCGCGGGGATCGCGGCCTGGCTGTTGTCCGGCATGGGCGGCCATGTCTATCGCATCCCGATCGACCGGCTCACGATCGCCACCGCCACGGAAGGACCGTTTGAGGATTTCGTGGCCGTGCGCGGCGCCGTGGCACCCTTCATCACCAATTATCTGACGACCGATCAGGGCGGCACCGTGAAGCAGGTGCTGGTCGAGGATGGCGCGACCGTGAAGCGAGGGCAGCCGCTCATAATCCTGTCCAATCCCGCGCTCCAGCTTCAGGTCGCCGCCCAGCAGCTCACCTTCGAGGAGACGCGATTCAAATACGAGCACGACATCCTCGATATCGATCATCAGATCAGCAAGCTGAAAGCCGGTCTGGCGCGCGACAAGATATTGCTCGACGGCAATGCCATTGCGCCCGCGACGTTCAAGGAAGAACAGGAGGAATATGCCTACGAGCTGAAGTTGCGCGCGGCGACGATTGCCTCGCGCAATGTCGAGCAGAACGTGCGTGAAGCTCAGCTCATGGGAGGCTCGCAGCCCGGCGGCAGCGCGATTATCGCCAATGCCGCCGTCGAAGCGTTGACCATCCGCGCGCCGATGGACGGGCGGTTGACGGCGCTCGACGCGGAAGTCGGTCAATCCAAGGCGCAGGGCGCGGTGCTGGGACAGGTGGATTCGCTCGACCGTTTCAAGCTCACCGCGCAAGTCGACGAGTTCTATCTCGGCCGCATCGTGCTGGGACAGGAAATCCTCTTCACCGTGGACGACCGCGACTACAGGGCCAAGGTCGCCAAGATCTATCCGCAAGTTGCCAACGGCACGTTCAAGGTGGATTTCCATTTTGCGGGTCCGGCGCCCGCAGGCATCCACACCGGTCAGGCTGTCGACATGAAAGTGGAGCTGGGAGGTGCCGCCCGCGCCATCATGCTTCCCAACGGCCCGTTCTATCAGGACACCGGCGGCAACTGGGTGTTCGTGGTCTCTCCCGACGGGCGCTCCGCCGTGCGCCGCAACGTGCGGCTGGGCCGGCGCAATCCGGAATATGTTGAAGTGCTGGACGGTCTCAAGCCGGGCGAGCGCGTGATCGTCTCCGGCTATGAAGCCTACCAGACCATGGACCGTGTCGAATTCGAAAATGCCCAAAGCGGCAGTGACTGATTCCAATCGAGGGTGCGCATGATCAGGTTCAAAGAGCTCAACAAAGTCTACCGTGCCACGGAAGTGGAGACGACAGCGCTCCGCGACATCAATCTGGAGGTCGCGTCGGGCGAATTCGTGGCGGTGATGGGACCCTCCGGTTGCGGCAAATCCACGTTCCTCAATATCGTGGGCATGCTCGACAACCCCACGAGCGGGGAATACTGGTTCGGGAACGAGAATATCGCCGGCTATTCCGAAGCGAAGCTCTCGAATCTGCGCAAGAACTCGATCGGCTTCGTGTTCCAGAGCTTCAACCTGATCGACGAACTGAATGTTTCGGAGAACGTCGAACTGGCGCTTCTCTATCATCAGGACGTCCCCACGAGCGAGCGCAAGAAACGCGTCCGTGCCGCGCTCGAACGGATGAAGATCGCCCACCGCGCGCGTCATATGCCGCAGCAGCTTTCGGGCGGTCAGCAACAGCGCGTGGCAATCGCCCGCGCCGTCGTCGCACGTCCCAAACTGATCCTCGCCGACGAACCGACCGGCAACCTCGATACGGCAAACGGCGAAGAGGTGATGCAGCTTTTGACGGAGCTGAACGCCGAAGGCACGACCGTGGTGATGGTCACGCATTCCCATTCGCATGCCGAATATGCCCACCGCATCGTCAATCTTCTCGACGGCGCCGTCGTTACCGAAAGCATCCGCCAGGTTCTTTGAGGAAGCGAGCCGATGTTCCGCAACTATCTCGTCACGGCGCTGCGCAACTTCACCCGGCACAAGCTCTTCAGCTTCATCAATATCGCCGGTTTGGTCGTCGCCTTCGTCTGCGCCACCTTCATCGCACTTCTTGTTCGCGACGAACTTTCCTTCGACTCATGGGTACCCGATAGCCAGAACGTCTATCGCGCGGAAATCTCGCTGTATTTTCCGGGCGAACCTCCGGTTGTTTCGTCGGCGACGCCGTTCGTCCTCGGGCCGACGATGAAGGCCGATCTGCCGGACGTTCTGGCCGAGACGCACATCACCCCGCAGAACAGCACGGTGAAAGTCGGCGATCGGCAGTTCTCCGAACATCTCGACGCGGTCGATCCGAATTTCTTCTCGGTCATAGAGCTGCCGCTCGTGGAAGGAAGCGCCACGACGGCATTCATGAAACCCGGCTCCGTCGTGCTGTCGCAGAAGGCCGCACGCAAATATTTCGGTCTCACCAACGCGCTCGGCCGAACGATCGCTGTCGATGGGTACCTTTTGACAGTGACGGGTATCGCGCGTGATCTCCCGCGCAACACCCAATTAAGCGGTGACGTGTTCATACCCAACACTTCCAGAGCAACCCAGATTTCCCAGGAGTCCAGGACCGACTGGTTTCAGTTCAATGGTTATACCTACGTCCGGCTGGCACACGGCGCCGACCCCCGCCAGGTCGAGGAAAAGACGCACCAGCTTTTCGCCCGGCATGTCGACGCCGACGCGGTCGAGGCCTATCACATTCCGGCCGACAAGATGGTGCAAGCTCATATCGTGCCGTTCCGTGAGGTCCATCTGACGTCGGATCAGCGCGGCGGCATGACGCCTGGGGGAAGCTGGACGACGGTGTATGGGTTCGGCGCAATCGCCGTCCTCATCATTTTCATTGCCTGCTTCAATTTCATGAATCTCGCCACGGCGCGGGCGATCATGCGGGCGCGCGAGGTTTCTCTGCGCAAGGTGATGGGTGCAAGGCGGCGACAATTGATCGTGCAGTTCCTGGGCGAGTCGATTTTCGCAGCCCTGATTGCGCTCGTCCTGGCGCTTGCGGCCATCGAGATGCTGCTTCCGGCCTATGACCGTTTTATCGATCGACCGATTGCCTTCGCCTATTTCTCGGATTGGCCGCTGATGCTCGGCATCGTCGTCGTCGCGGCCGCGGCCGGGCTCCTGGGCGGGCTTTATCCCGCCTTCGTGCTCTCCGGTTTCCGGCCGGCGACCACGCTCAAAACCAGCGCATCGGGTCGGGGCGGTTCGGGCGCTTTGCGTACGGGACTGGTGATCGTGCAGTTCGCGATCTCCATCGGGCTGGGCATCGCGGCGCTGGTCGTCTTCGCGCAGATCACCTATGCGCGCAATCTCGATCTCGGGTTCAACCGCGACAATATCGTCGTGATCGCCGCCAGGAACGCGCCCGCCATGACGGCATCGGGCGCGGAGAGCTTTCTTCATGCGCTCGATACCGATCCCAATATCGTCGCCGCCGCGCAATCCAACGCAATTCCCTTTAATTCGAGCGAGAGCCACAGCAATGCGAGCGTGCCGGGCAATCCTGCGCGGCTCACCCTCCGCACGATCGACATTTCGCCCGAATTTGCGGCGGTTTACGGCATGAAACTGGTCGCCGGGCGCATGCTGTCCCGCAGACGCAGCACCGATATCAGCAATCTATCCTCTCCACAGAACGATCTCGCCGACGGAAGCAATGTGATGGTCGACGAAATGGCCGCGCGGATGTTCGGGTTTACGCCCGCCGACGCCGTCGGCAAGGTCATCAAAGTCGGCGATCGCCGCGTGACGATAGTGGGCGTCTTTCACACCGCACTGTTTCATGCCGCGCGTTACGAGCCGATTTCGACCATATACTATTTCAATCCGCTGCATCTGGACGGTTTTTCGGTGCGTGTCAGAGGCGGCCACCTTTCCGAAGGCACAGCCGCGATCGGGCGGATCTGGCAGCGCTTTATCCCAACCGTCGCGATACGCTGGCACCTGCTGGACGAGCTTTTCAACGCGCTGTTTTCGGCGGATGAAAAACAGGGCGCGCTGTTCGCAGTCTTTGTCGGCATTGCGATCTTCATCGCCTCCCTGGGTCTGTTCGGATTGGCCGCCTTTACCGCCGAACGCCGTACAAAAGAGATCGGTATCCGAAAGACATTCGGCGCGCGCACGCGCGACATCGTCTGGCTTCTGCTGTGGCAGTTCTCGGTTCCAGTGCTGGTCGCCAACGTCGTTGCGTGGCCGGTGGCCTACTACTATCTGCAGAGCTGGCTGGAGAGTTACGCCTATCGCATTTCTCTGAATCCGTTCTATTTCGTTGCCGTCGGCGTGGCAGCCCTGATGATCGCCTGGGCGACGGTCCTTGTGCATGCCTTGCGTGTCGCCCGCGCCAATCCCGTCCACGCCTTGCGCTACGAGTAGGAGGGCCCCGCGATGTTCCGCAATTATCTCGTCACGGCGCTGCGCAACTTCCTGGGGCACAAGCTTTACAGCTTCATCAACGTCGCAGGGCTGGCGGTCGGACTTGCGTGCGCGATCTTCATCATCCTCTTCATCCGCGACGAACTCTCATACGACAGGTGGATTCCGGGCAGCGAGAATCTTTATCGCATCGAAACCTCGCTGCATTTCCCCGGCGAGCGGCCGTTTGTCGATACGGCAAGCCCCGACGGCCTTGGTCCAACGATGAAGGACGAGATTCCGCAGGTCGCCGTGCAGACGCGCCTGACACGTCAGAACAGCACCGTCACTTCGGCCAATCGCCAGTTCTTCGAACGAATCGATTTTGTCGATTCCAATTTCTTCCAGGTTGTCGAATTGCCGCTGATCGAAGGAAATGCGGCCGATGTGTTCCTGCATCCGGAGTCCGCGGTGCTCTCCCAAACGGCGGCGCACAAATATTTCGGCGACGCGAATCCGATGGGCAAGGCATTCACCGTTGATGGCGCGCATTCGTTGACCGTGACGGGTGTCATGCGCGATCTGCCGCACAACACGCAGCTGAGCGGCGATGTATTCGTGCCCATAACCTCCAGCGCAAGCCGGCTTGGCAAAACCCTGGCGACCGATTGGTTCGACACCGAGGTGTTCACCTATATTGGTCTTTCGCCGGGCGCCGATCCCGCTCGGGTACAGGCGATGCTTCCGGCGCTGTTCGAGCGGCATGTTCCTCCTCAATATGTCGCGGCAATGCACCTGAAGGCGAGCGACGTCATCAGCGCCAGTATATTGCCATTCCGCGAGATTCATCTGACATCGGATGCGAGGGGCGAAATGACTCCGGGCGGAAGCTGGGCGACCGTCTACGGCTTTGCGGTCATCGCGGTACTGATACTGGCCATCGCCTGCTTCAACTTCACGAATCTGGCCACGGCGCGGGCGATGATGCGGGCCCGAGAGTTTTCGCTGCGAAAGGTCATGGGCGCGCGGCGCGGGCAGCTTATCGTTCAGTTTCTCGGCGAGTCGGTACTGACGGCCCTCATCGCGCTGGGATTTGCACTCGCAATTGCCGAAATCCTGCTCCCGGCTTTCGACCGGCTCCTCAACCAGCCCATCGCATTTTCCTATCTCGCGGACTGGCCGCTCACGCTCGGCATAGTCGCGATCGCGATCCTTTCC
>Ga0302325_10035214_pt1 | contig 10232 bp, 9 predicted proteins | sample Palsa_T0_2_FD_201948 | JGI IMG/M metagenome (GOLD analysis project Ga0302325, IMG submission 201948) | Peat permafrost microbial communities from Stordalen Mire near Abisko, Sweden - Palsa_T0_2 | ecosystem: Environmental > Terrestrial > Soil > Palsa > Peat permafrost | place: Sweden: Abisko...
ACTCGGAACCAGCGTCAGCTTTAGCTCGCTGGTCGGGGCCGATCCGCTGGGAGCGCATTGCTGCCAATGGTTACGAGAGGCAGGGGTCCAGACAGACCAGGTCCGTTGCGCCAAGACCAGTATCAAGACTGGGGTGACGCTGATCTTACCGTTGACCGACACCCGTCGGATTCTCACCTACCCGGGGGCGATGTTCGAGATGGGCATCGAGGACCTGGATATTTCCTATCTGGCGAGCGCCCAACATTTCCACCTGTCTTCCTTCTTCCTGCATCGCAGGCTTGCTCCTGATATACCAGGTCTCTTCGCGGCGATGAAGCGAAGCGGCCTAACCACATCGCTCGATACAAACGATGATCCCCAGGGTGAGTGGGCTGGTGGGCTGAAAGATGTTTTTCCAGAGCTGGACATCCTCCTTTGCAATGAGCGGGAGCTCATGAAGATCGCCCGGGAGGGAGATGTGGACACCGCGGCAGAGCGGATCTCTGCCGAAGTCCCTACCCTCATCGTGAAGCGCGGATCGCGCGGAGCTTCCGCATTCGCGAACGGCCGCCGTATCGATGCGCCGGCAATTCCTGTGCATGTTCAAGATACGGTCGGTGCTGGAGATACCTTCAACGCAGGGTTTCTCCATCGATGGCTGCATGGCTCTTCTCTGGACGAGTGTCTTGCTTTCGGCAATCTAGCGGCGGCGCTGTCCACAACACGCCCGGGGGGCGTCGATGCGTTCAAGGACACCGCTTACCGTGATAGGTTTCTAGACGAACGCTGGAGTGGGTCCCAAACTCGGAATAGATGACCCGCGCTTCGGCGCTCCCATTAACCACAACTCATTCTCCGAATGATTGGCCAGACCATGTCGCACTACCACATCCTGGAAACACTTGGGAGCGGAGGCATGGGAGTGGTCTACAAGGCCGAGGACACAGACCTGGGCCGATTTGTTGCCCTTAAGTTCCTGCCTGATGACCTGGCGCAAGACCCGCAGGGGCTGGAGCGCTTTCGCCGCGAAGCGCGCGCCGCGTCGGCTCTCAATCATCCCAACATTTGCACCACCTACGAAATCGGAAAGCATGGCGAGCAATCGTTCATTGCCATGGAGTTTCTGGATGGCATGACGTTGAGGCATCTGATTGCGGGAAGGCCGTTGGACAACGAAACGGTGCTCTCACTGGCCACGGAGATTGCGGACGGTCTGGACCCAGCCCATTCGCAAGGGATCGTGCATCGCGACATCAAGCTGGCGAATATTTTTTGTCACCAAGCGCGGACACGCTAAGGTACTGGATTTCGGGTTGGCCAAGATCGCGCCCACTGCGGGCTCTTCGAACCGAGTTGCGTCGGCGAACACCATGATGGCCCCGGACGATCTGCACCTGACCAGCCCACGGTTCCACACTGGGCACCATTGCTTAGATGTCGCCGGAGCAAGGAGCAAGCACGAGCGAAAGAACTGGACGCGCGCACGGATCTGTTCTCGCTGGGAGCAGTCGCCAAGCAAGCTGGCGTGTTCCAGCCAGGGCAAATCGGCCTAGGTTAGGCGTAGCAGCCGCCTCGTAGTGACTGTTGCGTGGTGGAAGGTGACGATCATTGCGAGAGTTTAGTGGCAAATACGGCAACACGATTCAACGCGATACCTATCGCAGCAGTTTCAGCGGCGATACGCATCCGGGCTGACGAAAAGTGGCCCCCCAAATGCACCGTACTCAATGTCGTGGGCGCCGTTTATGGGGGTATTTTTCGTCCTTCCCCAACTTCGCCGGCTTTCCCTTATTTCTATCCCGCTTTTTCCTATGTACGCTAAGCCACGGGCCTGCCCACCTTTAACTGGAGCATCAATAGACATGACCCGGTCGTTAGATCGTTAGATCGCACGAACGATTATGCTGCGGCCTTGCGCCGACGATGGAATACACTTGTTTGTAGAGCTATGGTTCTTGACCTAGATGCTGAGTATTCTTTTTTTCGGAATCATGTTTCCAGCCTCAGGCGCTCAGCCGACTATACCTAATGAGCTGTGCAAATTCGACCGCACGCACGCGGTTCTCCGCCGCGTCAAGAAGCCAACGAAATATCAATTGGATATGACCTACCATCCTCAATCATCGGATTTGAGGTATGCCTTCTCACCTGGAACCGTAGTGAGTGTCAGCAGCCAGCAAGATGGTTGGGCCTGCGTGTACGGCTCTAAATTTACATCGAGTGGCTGGAAGGGCTTGTCTGGGTGGATACCGGTAACCCAATTGGAGGAACCCACAGATGAGTCACGCCCTTCCAAGTGAAGTTCTCGTCCGCAGCTACCGCTGCCCGTGATGTAATCCGCAAAGTACCTCACTCCTGCAACGAAAACTTTGAGTTCGCTGCTCAGGGAATAACATTGCGAATACTCTTGCTGCGGGCGGATGCTAATACGTGATCACTGGCAGGTCAGCTTTGTTGCCTATTTCCTATTTCTCCACAAATCGGATACTCCGGGTGCCTGTCGCATCATTGACAACAACTGACTGTGGTCGAAGACTGAGGAAGTAGCGCTGACTGTCGTAATCATAGAGCAAATCCCACATGAGTCGCACGCGAGGAGAGTCCGCAATTGTTGCCAGCAACACACGAGCAGGGGCGACTTCCGATGAGATAGTTACGGGGGCCGGAACTAACAGATTAAAAGGGATCGCACCCAAGACGACTTTTGTGCCTGTGCTTTTCTCCAAAATTTCGTTCGAGTCACCAGCAGACTATTGCGCATCAAAGCGATGGAGTGGATGTGTTCCAATGGGGATGCCTATGTCATCGTCTCGAAACCAGCCAATCCGAAGCAAACGGTCACCGGAGACCGCCTTGACAAATCAGAAGAAGGATTCTCATGCCAGCAGCGTCAGCCGCCGGTCTTTCCTCTCGGGGCTGGGTGCGGCCGGCGTTGTCGCGACTGCCACGCCAATGGTCGCCGCAGCCCAGGCAGCCCCTGCCGCCGCACCCGCAAGTACCCTGACGGACACCGCGCCTGAAACCATTGAAGGTGCAATCCCCGTCACCCTTCGTGTCAACGGCAAAGTGCTCCAGCTGCAAGTGGATCCACGTACAACGTTGCTCGATTGCCTGCGCGAGACCATCAGCCTCACCGGCACAAAAAAAGGTTGCGACCACGGCCAATGCGGAGCCTGTACTGTGCACGTCAACGGACGCCGCATCAACTCTTGTCTGACCCTTGCCGCCATGCACGAAGGCGACGAGATCACCACCATCGAAGGACTGGGCCAGCCCGGCAACCTGCATCCCATGCAGGCATCCTTCGTCAAGCACGACGGCTACCAGTGCGGCTACTGTACTTCGGGCCAGATCATGTCGGCCGTGGCTCTCCTGAATGAGAAGTGCGGTCCCTCCGACACGGACGTCAAAGAGCTCATGAGCGGCAATATCTGCCGCTGCGGAGCGTACTCCAACATTGTCGCGGCCATCCAGGACGTGCGCCAACAAGCATAGGAGTCTGCATCGTGGAGACGTTTAAATACACCAAAGTCGCCGCTGTCCCCGAGGCTATTCGAACCGCTGCCCAGGCCAACACGGCGCAACAAGGCGCCCGCTTCATTGCCGGGGGAACAACCCTGCTCGACCTGATGAAGCTGAATGTCGAGCGCCCCACCCAGCTCATCGACATCAATCGCCTGCCGCTCGATCAGGTCGAGAAGCTTCCTGACGGCCGCCTCAAGATCGGCGCGCTGGTACGCAACTCCGACCTGGCGCACCATCCCGCAGTCTTGAGTGACTACTCCGTCCTCTCTCAAGCCCTGCTATCAGGGGCTTCTGCGCAACTGAGGAATATGGCCACCACCGGCGGCAATCTTCTGCAGCGCACCCGATGCATGTATTTCCGCAACGATGCCATGGCGTGCAATAAGCGTGACCCCGGATCCGGTTGTTCCGCCATCGAAGGCGACAACCGAACCCTCGCTATCCTCGGTACCAGCAAAGACTGCATCGCGACCAATCCATCCGATATGAACGTCGCGCTCACAGCTCTTGAGACGACCATTCACATCCAGGGTCCCAAAGGCGAGCGCGATGTACCCATCGGGGAATTTTTTCTGACTCCTGGCAATACGCCCCAGCGCGAGAATGTTCTTGAGCCTGGCGAGCTTATTACCTTTGTTATCCTGCCCGCGCCGAGAGCCAACAGCAAGCAGGTCTACCTCAAACTGCGCGACCGCGCCTCCTATGAATTTGCTCTCTCCTCCGCGGCCATTGTGGCAGAAGTCAGCGGCGGCAAGCTGGTCTTTATCCGCGTAGCTCTTGGAGGGGTCGGCACGAAACCCTGGCGTTCGCTTGAGGCAGAAAAGGTTCTCCACGGCAAAACCGTCGATGACAAGACATTCCTGCAGGCGGCGGAAGCGGCTCTGCATGGCGCGCAGCCGCAAAGCGAGAACGCCTTCAAGGTTCCACTGGCCAAGCGCTGCATCACCCACGCGCTCACCCTTGCCACCAAAACCGCCTAGACGGGGCTAAAGCGTATTTTCAATCGTTTATGGCCCGACTAAAGTCGTGCCCTGAAAACAAGAGTTTTTCCGCAGGCTATAGAGCCACAAAGGAGACCGATTTATGGCGTCGATACTGAACCCTCCTCCCAGAACAAACGCCGGGCTGCCCCGCGTGGATGGACCGCTCAAAGTCAGCGGCGTGGCCATGTACACTTCGGACCACAATCTGCCCGGCATGCTCTACGCCGTGCCGGTGTGCGCCACCGTCGCCAATGGCGCCATTACTTCGATCGACACCAGTCGCACCGAGACCATGCCCGGGGTCAAGGCGATCTACCAGCGCAACAATATCGGCAAGCTCTTCAGAACCGCGCCTGCCCAGGGCTTCGTGGGCATTCTCGACGAGCGCCGCCCTCCCTTTGAGGACGATACCATCCGTTACTACGGCCAATACGTCGCCGCTGTGGTGGCGAGTACCTACGAGCAGGCCGTTGCTGCTGCCAACGCAGTCAAGGTTACGTATCGCTCCGACAAACCGGACGTTCGCGATCACCTCGAACCCGATGACAAGCATAAAGTCGACAGCCAACGCGGCGATCCAGACAAAGCCTTTGCAGCCGCTAATGTAAAGGTGGATGAAACCTACGTCACCCCTGTCGAGACCCACAACCCGATCGAGCTGCACTCGAGCGTCGCAACCTGGGATGGCCAGAACTTTACCCTCTACGAAACCTCGCAGGCGGTGGTCAACCACGCTGACGTGATGGCCCAGATGCTCGGGGTGCCTACAGAGAACGTGCGCGTCATCTCCCGCTTTCTGGGCTCCGGCTTCGGCGGCAAGCTTTGGCCGTGGCCGCATTGCATGATCGCCGCCTCAGCGGCGCGTAATCTCAATCGCCCGGTGAAGCTGGTGGTAACCCGCGACATGATGTTTCAGAATGTGGGCCACCGGCCGCGCACCCAGCAGCGCGTCCGCCTCGGCGCCACGCCGGATGGCAAACTTGTCTCGGTGATGCACGACTCGCTCAATCACACCTCGATCCTTGACGATTACTCCGAGGGTTGCAGTGAGGCGACAGCCTACAGCTACAGCACGCCAAACCTTCGCGCCACCTCGGCCATCGTCCGCCGCAACGTCGGTACTCCGACCTCGATGCGCGGCCCCGGCGCCGTGCCTGGCCTCTTCGCTCTCGAGTCCGCTATGGATGAGCTGGCCATCAAACTCAACATCGACCCGGTCAAACTGCGCCTTATCAATGAGCCCCAGAAAGACGAGGGTCTCAACCTGCCTTTCTCTTCGCGTCACATGGTGGAGTGCCTTAATGTCGGCGCAGAGAAATTCGGCTGGTCGCGCCGCACGCCGCAAGTCGGTTCGATGACGAAGGATGGCTTGACGCTAGGCTGGGGAGTCGCCGGCTGCTCCTGGATCGCCGAGCGCATGGCCACCGAAGCCACTGTGGACCTTCGCGACGACGGCACTGCCCGCGTCTCCTGCGCCACCCAGGATATCGGCACCGGCACCTACACCGTGCTTTCGCAAATTATTTCGGAAAAGACCGGCATTCCCCACGAGAAAATCGAAGTCGTTCTCGGCGACAGCGCACTTCCGCCCGGGCCGATCTCGGGTGGCTCGTGGGCGACTGCATCGTGCATCCCTGCTGTCCTCGAGGCCGTTGAGAAGGCTCAGCACGCTCTCTTCACCATCGCCGGACAGAGCAAGGTACCGGGATTTGCAGGGAAAAAGCCTGAGGAGATGGCCTTCACCGACGGTTGCGTCCATGGCAAAGATAAGTCTCCGGAATCGGGTGTGCCCTTCGAGCAGATCCTTACCACTGCCAACATCCGCGCCGCTTCCGGCAGCGGAAAATCCGAGGGTACCTTTCACGCTCCCAACCGTAAGTTCTCCACCCATTCTTTTGGAGTGCAGTTTGCTGAAGTAACCTGGGAGCCGAAGACGGCTCGTCTCCGCGTCTCTCGCGTAGTCACCGTGATCGATGCCGGCCGCATCCTCAATCCCAAGCCGGCCCGTAATCAGATTGAGGGTGCGGTCGTCATGGGCGTCGGCATGGCCCTGTTTGAGGAGACGGTCTATGACTCGCGTTCCGGTGCTCCCATCAACAACAACCTTGCCGATTACATTGTCGCCACCAACGCCGACTCTCCGGAAATTGATGTGACCTTCCTTGACTACCCTGACAAGGTGCTCAACCCCCTCGGCGCGCGTGGCGTGGGCGAGATCGGACTGGCCGGCATCGCGCCGGCCATTACTTCTGCTGTCTATCACGCCACCGGTGTTCGCGTGCGCAAGCTGCCGGTCCGTATCGAAAACCTGCTCAGCCCGCCATTGCGTGCCTGAGATGAGGCCATCTTGCGCATGGGAACCGGGTGGTTCATCCCAGGCGTTGTTTTGGCTTGCGGGCGGGGAGGTTTTGCCGGACACCGCCCAACCAAGATCGTTTATCTGACCAGCGATACCGCAGGATACGTGGGGGTCTTCAAACAATAGCCAAATCGGTATGAAGCGAGACCCCCTTGTCACCACGCTCCACCAAGGGCTGGCAGATCGGTAGCGCGCGTGAATCCGCTCGGCAGAAGAGCGGTGTAATGCTGGAGCACAGGTTAACCACGGTTAAGAGCCGGCTCCGGCTTAGAGAACGACTCTTCCATGTGGCCACATTGGCTACATTCATATCGCACCCTAGTTGTCGAGACCTCAGCAGTGCTATCAGTCGGCCTCCGTTGGAGTGCAGGGACCGGGGTCGGCTTGGTCAGTTCGCGCATAATGGCGTAGCAAGAAGGACATTTCTTCATCAGGTCACCTCAAGCAAGTAGGACGCTAAGCCGACGCGAAGCGTGGCCTTCGGACTGCCGCTAGCTATTAGCGAAACGGTACCAGGGTAATCAATTTGACGAATGTCTTCCGCCAGTTTGAGTAAATCTTCGTTTTGCTGGGAAAAGCAAAAGGGCCGCGACTTTGGTCGCGGCCCTTTAGGGTGTTTGCTGGATCGATCGATGTCAGGATCGCCAACCAACATATTCAAACTCAGATCACCTGAAGTGCTCCACTTGGGAAGCACAATCAGCCCGTTTACCGATGCCAGACAGGAGAACGTTGAAAATCGTGCAGACGGCTGACATCATCCGCTACGACCTCGCGGTCGCGTGGAGCCAGGCGGTTATCCTTTGCCGTGTTCTCCATCTCGTTGACCACGTCGTTCAGCAGGTTGTTGTCATCCCGGCCGTGGTCCATGTCATCCTGGAGCCGGGAAAGCCTGTCTTTGGTTTGCTGGATTCGGCGGTTTTCGTTACCACCGGCAAATTCGGCGCTATAGATATGGTCCAGGTCGCTTCGGACCTGCGAAAACAATTGCGGCCGCCAGTTCTCGCCCCCGAAGAGTCGCTCACGTTGTTGATACCAATCCTGCGCAAACGAACTCCCCACTACGAAGACAGCCACCAGCAGGGCAGCTGGGATGATGCGATTCTTCATAGAACCTCCAACGTACACAAGGTTTGGCGCCGTCACACCCAACGCCCACAGTTGGGATGCAGGCCCGGAGGGTGGAGTTTGCTCTTCCCTGCAAAATCGCCGCTACGGTCGAGGGTGGCCCGTGCAATCCCGCCTTTGGATTGCATGGGGGGACATTTCCGCCCTGCCGACCCGAGCCGGGAGTCAACTGCAGGGCCTCGTTGGAGTCATGTTTAGGGAAGCGTCGCAAGCACCGCTTGAAACTTTGCGGCAATGGCTCCCCAGCCATCCTGGCCGCCGAAAATCCCACCGGCGTTGGGATGGAGTTCGTTGGCCCAATAGTCCTTGTAGTTGGCCTGAGCGTTTGAGAGGGTCTTGCGGAGATCGATGTAGGTTACGTTCTGCAAGCCGGGCTCCTGCACCAGATTCTGGAGCATCGTATTGAACCGGTCGATGACCGTGGTCATCATTTGCGTAGTGACGTTGATATCGCTGAAGAGTTTCTCGTCAAAGCCCGGCTTGAGCCATGGGCCCGGCAGCAGTCCCCCGCCGCCGAGGAAACCGCGACCGTCAGGGACGGGATAATCGTATCCGTGCACAAGAATGGGGAAGGTGCGGCCGAGATTTTTCTGACAGAGGGAGTTGATGGAGGTGATCATCAATCGATAAGCCGCGGCAATGCGGGTGTCGACGACGCCGGCGATGACCTGATCGTTCCAACCCGGAATGGGGACCAGGTCGATATTGTTGATCAACATGCCGAACTCTTTGCCCGCGATGTCGTCGCCGCCGCCCGAGACCAGGATGGCCTTGGGTGTGGCGCCGAGGGCGAGGATCTTGTCCATGCAACGCGCAAATTTATCCAGCTGCCCGACCTGCGAGACCATGGTTTCGATGGGGTCACCCGCGTGAGCCGATGACTCGATGTTGTAACCGTAGTTGTCGTCGAGCCTGGTCAGGATGTCATGGATGGGATAGTCGAACCATGAGTCGCCAACGGCCAGCAGATAACCTGCCGTTTGCGTGGTAGTGGAAACGGGAGCGGCGGCGGCGGCGGCGGCAAGCGGAGCCCGGGTGAGCTCGGTCTTGATAGAGAGAGGCTGAGGATGAGCTGCGAGAGCCGCGGCGCGGCGTGCGCGGCTTTCTCGACGGCGCGCAAGGATCTCTTCAGCGTGCTGGTCGGCGGCCTGTTGAATTAAAGATTGTTCATTGTTCTCAGGAGAAGATGGCATTGGAATCCTCCCCATGGATTTGTCCGAACGCGAGCGCTTCCTACGCTACTGTGCGCGCACAGCTCTGTCAAGAATTCTGGCCGAGCCCTGTCCGAGAGCGAACACCGGCCACAGCAAAAGCATCAGCAAAATGTTACGGAGTTGCGCGAAGGCCGAGGGATTCCGCGACTCGGGCGAGAGGCTTGTCGATGGTCCAGATCTGCGTGCCATGCGAGGTGATGCACGAGGCAATGAGTTGAGCATCGATGAAGCCGATGCCTTTGGAAAACAAGCCGCGAGTTTCGAGCATGTATCGCACGTCCGCCGTGCGTATGGTTGGTAGTGCGGTGAGTTTGTCGAGCTCGATGAGTGTTTGCTGCCGGTTTGGGAGATACCCGCACGCTAATTCTGCGACTACGAACGGATGGGTACAGAGCTGGTCATTCCCGATCAAAGTTGCCAGCTCTGCTTTGAATCTTCCCCTCCGAAACATTTCAACCCAGATGGAAGTGTCGACGAGGATCATGGTTCATCCACTCGCCGCCTACGCACATCTTTGATATTCGGAGCAGTCCCGGCCAGCGCCAGAAGCCTGCGTCCGGCTTCCCTTGCAATGATTGACTTCAGGGCTTCGCGAAGCAGTTCCGCCCTCTCCGTCAACCCGGTGTACTCGTGCGCCTTCTTCAGCAGATCGTCATCGAGCGTTACAGATGCTCTCATAGCTTTGGCCCTTACACCAATAATAGCACCGCTATGCACTGCATTTTGGTGGCTTAAGGGCTGGCAGCCTTCGCTAATCTGTTCTCAGTTTTAGGTTAAATTCGGCGTCACTTGGTTTGGCAGGCGGCGGCGCGGCTTAGGAGGAGGGCGCGTTCGCGGGTGTTTTGGGTTAGGGCGGCGGCTTGTTCGAAGTGGTGGCGGGCTTCGGTGGGGCGGTTTAGTTTGAGCAGGAGGTCGGCGCGGACGCTGGGCAGAAGGTGGTAGCGGTCGAGGGAGGGGTCAGTGGCGAGGGCTTCTACCAGGTCGAGGGCGGCCTGAGGGCCGTGGACCATGGAGACGGCTACGGCGCGGTTGAGCTCGATG
>Ga0302325_10035215_pt1 | contig 10232 bp, 7 predicted proteins | sample Palsa_T0_2_FD_201948 | JGI IMG/M metagenome (GOLD analysis project Ga0302325, IMG submission 201948) | Peat permafrost microbial communities from Stordalen Mire near Abisko, Sweden - Palsa_T0_2 | ecosystem: Environmental > Terrestrial > Soil > Palsa > Peat permafrost | place: Sweden: Abisko...
GAGCTTCCAGCTCTCGGTCAAGGATGTCCGTTGGTATGTGCCGAACGATCTGCCTAGGCATCTGCTGGTGAACGTCGATGTGGGAGTCGTCGCCCACTGCACACTCGCCCTGGCTGCGGCTTCCTCGGCCACCGCTTCGCAAGACGCTCAGTTGTCCGCACAGTTGCTGGCTGCTGCACGGAGGGGCTGGGCCTATGTCGCGGCGCACCCGACGGTCTTCCTGAGTGCATTGTACGAGCCGAATGCGAGTTGGAGGGGCAGCGCCGGGAACGTGCTGGGTGCTGCCGTGGAGCTCGCGCGCTGTACGGGAGAGGCGCAGTTCGAAGAGTTTATTGACGCTCGCATTCTCGAAGGCACGTTCCGCAATGGGTTGTGGGTGAAGAGCGATGGCAGTTGGCCGGGGCAGCTTGGCTGGGACCAGGACGAAGGCAGCCAGACCCTCCTGGCATTGCTTCGCTACTACCCGATCGCGTCAGCAGGGGTTCAGGCGCGCATCAGGACATTGTGCGACTTATGGCGCGCTCATTGGAACATCGAGCCTGCGTACAGCGTGCAACCGGCGCTCATCAACAACTATTTCGGCGGCAACGGACATTTGCTGCTGATGGCGCGGGCGATGCTCTTGATGGGGGAGACGCTTTCGGACGGCACGATCACTGCATCCGGGGCGCGGGAGTATGATTGGCTCGTCGGCTCTAATCCATTTTGCCGTTCCTTCGTGCAGGGATTGGGCGGCGAAATGGGCGCCGTTCCGTTTAATCAGCCTCCGGAGCTCATGCTCGGGGCCGTGCTGCCGGGCGTGCTCGATATGGACGGAAATCTGACGGTGAAGGCGAAAGATCACCCATGGGCAGTTGGTGAAGCGACGATCGATACAAGCAGCGCGTTGCCTCACGTGCTGATGCTACTCGACAGAGCCTATGTGCGCTGATGCCGATCAACCGGACGTCGCAAACGCGCATACGATAAGTTATTCGACGGCGCTCTCACGTCCTGTATGCTGATTCTGCCTTTAGGCACTCGGAATGATGGGACACTAATCGAACTTTTCCTGTGTTCTACGATGAAATTAAGGATTTCGGCGTTTCATTTCATCCGTAAACGAGTGATCCCTGCGGGCCACAACTAATGCTCCGATCGTCAACGGTTTTACACGCTTCAAATTGTGCTCCACATTATGGCATCGAATGTGCTTGCTGGGCGAAGGAGCAGCACTGGACCTTAACCAAGAAGGGGATGAAGGGCTGCGACAATCGAGCGAAAATACATCGGCGGTTTCTGTCCCAACATCGGATGCCTCCCCAGCAAGAACGTCATTCGCGGCACACCGAAGTGCGGGGGTTATTAAACAGCTTCCAGGGTCAAACGATTCCACGCTGGTCATCTGATCGATCTGGCATCTTTTCTGGAGTAAAGCCGCGGTAGGCCGTATAATGCGCGCCGTTCTTATCTTGCGATCTGATCATTTCGGAGGAAAATGCAATGCGCAAATCGTCTCTGCTGGCGGCCCTGGTAATCATGATGGGAACTTTTGCGGGTTTCACGGGCAGCGCTTCTGCCGCCGACGCGCCGAGCATCCAGAAAGATTCGCTCCTGATACAAGCCCATACGGTGGGCAATTTTCACCAGGATTATGATGTTTATTCCTGGGTGCCGCAGGTCAGCTTCCGCATCAACGGCCCGCTCGAAAGCGGCAGCGTCCTCTGGATGGAAGTCAAGACGCCGGCGGGGGGAATCAAGTTTGATCTCCCGACGGAAGAAATTGCCAAGGGTCGCTCCAAGATGGTCACCGGCGGCTCCACAGCCACCCACGAAGGTGACATACCCGAGGATCAGTCGCTCAAATACACCGGTCCGGTCGATTTCACCATCCATGTTCGGAATGACATTTCCGGGCCAGCCGACACGCTGCTGTACACCGGTAGGTTCAATGTCGCGAGCGTGCATTCCAATGAGAGCGGCAGGCCCGATCACATGGTGTACTATGTGGATCAGGATTGGAGGCTGCCGATCGCCTATGTGTATCTGAACCACGAAGGAGCCGACGGAAAAAAACAGCCCACGATTGCCGCCGAATTCTGGGTGCGCGGCGAGAAAGTGGCCGGCGCGTTTAAGCCCCATTTCCTCTATCAGGGCAACGAGGTTGGGAAGATCATTTTCGAGGGAGATCAGGAAATGGGCGCCGCCAGCGCCGACCCGGATTTCTATGGAACTACCGAAACGTCATTTCCCATCGACACATCGAAGTTGCCAGAGGCGGGGGTATGGCAGCGGGTGGTTTGCAAGTTCCCTAACATCTTTGACTTCAACAACGGCGATCCTTTCCAGGCGCTGCCGGGGCAGGCAGGCACGCCCCACATTCTCAAGGGCAATCCCGGCGATTATGAAATCAAAGTTCTGCGCGACGGCAAGCCATCGCGGTCGATTAAGTTCAGCGTGGGTGACGATGGAAAACTGGACTACAGCCTGGAAAAATCCAACCAGTTCCACCACGACGTGATGATCGTTCCGGTGCAGATCCTGGACGATCAGGACGGCCAGTGGAACCACGACGAGTGGAAGACCGACGCGTTTTATGGCAACCCACTGACCGATTTCAGCCCAGCGCCCTGATTGGACCCGGCTGGACTTTTGGGTGGTTTGAGCAATTGAAAAGGAGCAGTTGAGCAGGTGATCAGTAGACGGCAGTGGAATTCTTCAACTGCGAACGTTCTTCTTGTCCGCTGCTCGCCTGTTAAACTTCTCCACTGCACTATTTGCGGTAGCGAATCGGGGTGACAGGATTTGAACCTGCGACCTCTTGGTCCCGAACCAAGCGCTCTACCAAGCTGAGCTACACCCCGGACCTCCGCACAATACCACCCTCTCTTCAAAGATCAAATTGGGCGCTAAACGCTCGAATGCTGCGTCACGATTTTGTCGCGGTTGCTCAGGCTGCGGAGACGGTTCACGGCGGCGACGTAAGCGCGGGCGCTGGCTTCGAGAATGTCCGTGCTGAGGCCGCGGCCGCGGATTTTGCGGCCGCTGTGCTCCAGTTCCACATGCGCTTCGCCCAGGGCTTCCTTGCCTTTGGTCACCGAGCGGATGCGATAATCGGTCAGGGCCATTTTGATGCCGGTCAAGCGCTGGATCGCGGAATAGATGGCATCGACGGGGCCGTCTCCGACGCTGGCATCCTGGACTGTTTGGCCATTGGTATCGCGCAGCGTGACCGTAGCGGTGGGGATGGTATTGCTGCCGGCGGTCACCTGGAGGCCGACGAGTTCCCACAAGCCCTCCTTCAATTCCAGTTGCTCATCGACGAGGGCTTCGATGTCTTCGTCGAAGACTTCCTTTTTCTTGTCGGCCAGGTCTTTGAATCGTTCGAACGCCGATTCAATCTGCGGATCGGTCAGGGTATAGCCCAGGAAACCGATGCGCTCGCGGAAGGCGTGTCGGCCGGAATGTTTGCCCAGAACAAGGGATGTCTTGGGGATTCCGATGGTTGCGGGGTCCATGATTTCGTAGGTCTCGCGTTTTTTCAGGATTCCATCCTGATGAATTCCCGCTTCGTGCGCGAAGGCGTTTTCGCCGACGATGGCTTTGTTGCGCTGGACGAGCAGGCCGGTGAGCGTGCTGACCATGCGGCTGGCGGAATAAATCTTGGTTGCGTCGATGCGCGTGTCGGTTTTGAAATGATCCTGGCGCGTGCGCAGGGACATGACGATTTCCTCCATGGCCGCGTTACCGGCGCGTTCGCCGATGCCGTTGATGGTGCATTCGGCCTGCCGGGCTCCGTTTTCAATCGCCGACAGGGAATTGGCCACGGCCAGGCCCAGATCGTTGTGGCAATGACAGGAGAGAACAACGTTCTTCTGTTTGAGGATGGGCAGCTTGGCCAGTAAATGGGAAAAGATTTCACCGTATGTTTTCGGCATGGCGTAACCAACGGTGTCGGGCAGATTCACGGTGGTTGCGCCGGCCTCGACGACGGCGTGAACGATCTCCTCAAGAAAGTCCAGCTCGGTTCGGCTGGCATCCTCCGGGGAGAATTCAATATCATCCGTATACTGCTTCGCCTGTTTGATCGACTCCACGCTGATCTGGATGATCTGCTCTTTTCCCTTTTTGAGCTTGTGTTCGCGATGGATTTTGCTGGTGGCGCAAAAAATGTGAATGCGTTTGCGGCGGGCGGGTTGCACGGCTTCGCCGGCACGGTCGATGTCGCCCGGCGTGGAGCGCGCCAAACCGCAGACGACGCTGTTGCCGATCTCGGATGCGATGGCGTGAACGGCTTCGAAGTCGCCGTTGGAACTGATGGGAAACCCGGCTTCGATAATGTCCACGCCCATGGATTCGAGAAGCCTGGCGATCTCCAGCTTTTCCGGCCGGGTGAGGGTTGCCCCGGGCGACTGCTCGCCATCGCGCAGGGTCGTGTCAAAGATTCGCACGGTGTCCATGTCTTCCATGGCTGACTCCTTCGAAAGCGTATCAGGCAAACCAACAAAAAAGCCCCGCGATTTTGATCGCAGGGCCTTGAAATCATACTTATCAATTCAATCAGGCATCCTACGATCGCGCGCCGGCAACGCCCGGAAGGGCCAGGGCAAGTCGAGTCGAAAGCAGGATCACCGAATGCATAGGTGCAATATTAGAGCCGAGGAGAGCGAAATTGTCAAGAATCGAGCGAGGTTTTTTGCGGTGAAATCGCCTGGGCGCGCGGAATGGCGCCGCAGTGGGGGCATCGCGCGGGCGTGGCGGTCATGTCGTGGCCGCAACATGGGCAGCGGCCTTCGCCGGACATGCCGGCGCCGCGCATGCCAAAGTAACCACCAGCCAGCATGGCAAGGACGGACAGGACAATCGCCTCGGTGTAAGAGAGGGTAAACAAGTTGACCTGGCACGCGGGAAACGGCGTGGCCATGTCTGCGTGCGGCGCCGTGAATCCGCTGAACCATGCGAAGCCCTGGGCCTGAAATCTCGGTCGGTTAATAGAGAGAGGACCCCCGATCGGCGCGGCTTGATCATCCGTTTGAAGGGCCTCGAACCGCAGCGTGACGGGGTGTCCCGGAGATACGATCCAGCCGTTGGGCGTGGGGGTCATTCCGCTCACGATCGCGCTCATGGTCGGATTCAGATCCGTCACGCGCAATGACAACCCATGCGCATCGGATTGAAATTGAAATGATCTTTGCATGCGCGAGAATTCGAAGGACTCGCCGGAATATCGGCTGCGAATCCACAACGCTGCCGTCATGATGAACGCGATCATCCCGGCAGCGGCAACGGTGAGCAAAAGAATGCGTCGAGAAGGTTTCATTGAATGGAATCATACCGCGCGGTGCCGCCCACATGGAAACATCCGGCGGGAATTTTTCATGCATGCGCGGCTGATGCCGAGACCGATCGGCTGGTTGGCGCGACCCCGGGCCCGGTATATTTGCGGACGATTAATAGTGACGTCGCCGCTTCGCGCGCAATTCTTTCGGGGCGGAAGCCGAATAGTTGCGATTGCATCCCCCATTGCTCCTCGACGCCGATGACCAGCAGATCGAATTGGTTCGCCGTTTGGATGACCGCGTCGACGGGAGACTGATCTTCGATGACCTTGAACTGGACTGGCGTGGCTTGAGCGGGATCGGAGAAGGTGCGATCAATAATCGATCGGGCGTGCAGGACGCCGTCGCTTTCCGATCGCCGCGGGGGAACGATGTGCAAAACGGTCAGGGAAGCCCCGGCGTTGCGGGCGATTCGGCCGGCCAATTCCAGGGCCAGCAGATCGTGTTTGCCGCCGAGGTAGGGGGCGAGGATTGTTTTGATTTCATGATCGGTTCCGCGATCGACAAAGACGGCGACATCACTGTCGCTGGCGGTCATGACACGATGGACGGTTCCACCGAGGATCGCCTGGCCGAAGACGGGCTTGTGGAAGCCCATGAGAATCAGATCAGCGGCGCGCAGACGGGCGATGCGGGCGATGTCGCTGGGAATATCGCGGCTGACGAAGGCGATCTGCTCGGCGGGGATCTCTAATTTGCGCGCCGCGGCGAGCAGGGGTTCCAGCGCGTCGGTGCGTTCCGTGACGGCTTCGGAGACGCGAACGGAATAGGGATCGCGATCGGCCAGACGCTGGAGATGAAGCGCGATGATGCGTCGGCCGGCTTCGGTGACCGGGGAAAGCTTGGCGGCCATGGCGGCAAGCGGGCTGCCGCTGGCAGGCAGCGATATGGGAATGAGGACGGTGAACGGGCCTCTTTCCGCCGCCTGGCCGGCGGCGGCTTCGTCGGCAACGGCTTTTGACCTGGGATGGACAAGATACAGGATCGGAGTGGTGAGCGCGGTGGTGACGATCGCCATGATGACCATCATGGCAAAGACCGCGTCGGTGATGACACCGAGGTCGCGGCCGATATTGAGGATGACCAGCTCCATAAGCCCGCGGGTATTCATGAGGATGCCGATGGCCGAAGCCTCGCGCCACGAAAGCCCGGAGGCGCGCGCCGCGATGGTTGCACCGCCGAATTTTCCCGCGGTGGCGGCCAGGATGATCAGGCCGGTGTAAAACCAGAGCGAAGCGTGATCCAGAAGTCCGATCTGGGTTCGCAAGCCGGTGTAGGCGAAGAAAATGGGGAGTAGAAACACGACGGTGTAGTCTTCGAGTTTTTCGGTGAGGGCTCGGACGAAATCGGTATGCTTGGGCATGATCGCGCCCATCACGAAAGCACCGAAAAGAGCGTGAATGCCGATCCATTCGGTCACAAGCGAGGATGCCAGCACCAGGATGAAAATGACTGCCAGCAGGTTTTGGCTGAGTCCATTGCGGCGTTGGAACACGAGTTCCAGCCGGCCGAGGAATGGTCTGACGACGAAGAGCATGGTGAGGATATAAACAACGGATTTGCCGGCGGTGAGGAGACCCGGTCCGACGCCGGTGGCGCGGGCGACGGCGATGACGAACGCGAGCATGCACCAGGCGGTGACGTCATCGACGGCCGCGCAGGTGATCGCGATGGCCCCCACCTGCGTTTTGTGCAGGTTTCGCTCGGTGAGGATTCTGGCGAGAACTGGAAATGCCGTGACGCTCATGGCCGCACCGATGAACAGTGCGACCGAGGTGAACTTCATTGCCGGGACGGCGTTGAATAGATTGGGGTATAGAAACACAGCCAGCAGCGCGCCCGCGAGAAAGGGGGCCATTATGCCCGCTTGGCTGATGACAATGGCGGCGTGTCCGCGATTGCGGAGCAGCTTGGGGTCCAATTCCAGGCCGATGAGGAAGAGGAAGAATATCACACCGACCTGACTGAGCGCATTGAGATATTGAACGCTCTGATCGGGGAAGATTTGCCTGAAGACATTGGGCATCAGCAAGCCGAATAGGCTTGGGCCGAGCATGATCCCGGCGATCATCTCGCCCATCACCTGGGGTTGGCGGCAACGGACAAACAGGAATCCCATGATCCGGCTGAGGCCAAGGATCAGGCATATCTGGACGACCAGGAGGAGAATGAAATCAGTGGACTGCATTGGGGGAAGAATCCGGCGGATGTTGAGCGGTTGATTGTGTCGGCGATGAGTTTTCTTGTCCCATTCGTTGTCGTTGATATGTACCGGATGGCGTTAATGGGGTGGATTCCGGAGGTGGCTGGAATGTGAAATCCATGGTCTCCGCCACGGGGGATCCGGTGCCGGTGACGTTCCAGCCCTCCCCATGGAATACGAGGGTTTGGCGGTCGCGATCACCCGACTGTGCCAAAACCACGTCAAATCGGGGGCCATGATCGAAAGTGAACCGGAGATATCGGCCGGATTGAGCGATGGAAAAGGCGGCCGGAGTTTGGCCCGCAGGCGCGGCGGTCATCCGCCAGTTGCCGGATAGATCGCGGGGCGCGGTGAGAAGCGCCGAGCCCAGGTCGAGGATCACCCAAATACCGATGACAAAAACGGCAAATGCGCATAAGTATACGGAATTTGCACGATTCAAGGCAAAGGACAAGGATGGCTCCTTCCAAGAAGCAGGCTAGCAGATACTGGCGGCCGTGACCATGTCAAACCTGCTGGAGAACGAATCTTTCGTGGTCCGCATTTTGCGGCATTTTGAGTTGCAATTTGGCGGTTATAATTGGTGGAGGAGCAGAGCCGCCCCATGCAGAATTACCGCTTGATCGAAAAGCAAATTGTTTTCAAAGGCAAAAAGGTGCAGGTTGAAGTTGACCGTATTGAAAATGAAGTGACCGGTCGAGAGTCGCGCCGCGAGATGGTGGTGCATCCCGGCGCGGTTGTGGTTTTGCCGGTGATGGACGATGGACGGGTGCTGATGATTCGCAATCATCGGTATTCGGTCCAGCAGGTTCTGATCGAGCTGCCGGCCGGCACGCTGGAAAAGGGTGAAGATCCGATGAACTGCGCTGGGAGGGAGCTTCTGGAGGAAACGGGATACCTTGCGGGCAAGCTTCAGCGCATTGGCGCGTTCTTTTCCTCGCCGGGAATTATGACGGAGAAGCTGTACGCCTTCGCGGCCTATCATCTGGAACGGAAGTCGGCCACCCTAGAGGAAGACGAAGAGATTGAGACGATGCCCGTGCTATTTGATGATGCGCTCAAGATGATCGACACCGGCGAGATCATGGATGCAAAGACAATCGCCACGCTTTTGATGTATGATAGATCGCACCGCGCCCAAACGTGAGGACCCCACGTATGGCCTGGGAAGACCGACCCCACTACCGCGACCGCAGCGGAGCGTCGACAAATCCGCTTCGATGGCTCTTCGGCGGATCAGTACCGCTCTGCACCGTTGCCGGCGTGCGCATGCGCGCGCATTCCTCGCTGATCGTTTTCACGATGGCGATGATCCTGCTGGATTGGAATTATCCGCCCCTGGTGCGGGCGTTCAGCATGGCATTGTGGGTGCTGATGGTCGGGGGACACGAACTCGCGCGCTGCCTGACGGCGCGGTCTCTCGGCGGCCTGGGGGACGAGGCGCTCCTCTGGCCGGCCGGAGGATTGGCGCCGAGCGATCCGCCGCATCGCCCCGGCGCGACGTTTGTTACCGCCCTGGCCGGGCCGGTCATGAATTTGACCCTTTGCGCTGCCGGCGGATTGGGCGTTTATGCGCTGGCGCCGACGGCGGAATTGCATTCGGCGGCGGCTGGGGCGGGGCATATCATCGTGTCGCTGAATCCATTGCACGGACCGACGCCGGATTTCGCATCTAAATGGTCCGACCCGGCATTTTATTGCTGGTGGGTCTTCCTGATTAATTACCGCCTGCTGCTGTTAAATCTTCTTCCGGTCTTTCCCCTGGACGGAGCCAGAATGTTGCAGTCGACGCTCTGGCCGATACTGGGGCAATTCCGCTCGCAGGTGATCGAAACGACCGTGGGGATGGCCATGGCGGTGGCGGTCGGACTCCTGGCCCTGGCGATGCAGGAATATTTCCTGACGGCCTGCATGATGTTCTGCTGTTATGAGTCGTATCAGAGCCGGCTACTGCTCCACGAAAACATGTCGGAGGATTGGAAAGACTCGTTTGATTTCAGCAGCAGCCTGTTCGCCGAGGAGCGGCCGAAGCGTCGGCGGCTCAGCCGGCGCATCATCCGCAAAGCACGAAAAATCTCGCAGCAGGAAAAGGCGGCGCGCGATCGCATCGACGCGATTCTGGCGAAAGTATCGGTGGGAGGATTGACTTCCCTGACCTGGATCGAGCGACGGGCCCTTCGCAGGACGACCCAGCAACAACGCCGACGCGAAACGGAAATGTCGCGGTTTCAATAATTGCAAAATGAGCGAATCAGGATGATTGAACCGCCAAGACGCCAAGAAACTCGCCGCGAATGAGAATCGGTGGTAATATTCCACGGAGTATTGCTGAACCCGATAGAGAATCGGATCTCCAAAGAGAGAATCCAATAAATGATTCTTTCCTGACCTTAGCGTCTTGGCGGTTCAATCTCGATTCTCCGGGAAATTCCAGCAGACAAAATGAATTCGCTCGGCGTGATCTATCTCGACAACAACGCAACCACGCGCCCGGACCCCGAGGTGGTGGAAGCCATGCGGCCCTATTTCACCGAATATTACGGCAACGCGTCCAGCGTGCATCGGTTCGGACAATTGGCCCGCGCGGCCATCGACGATGCGCGGGCATCGGTCGCGGAATTGATCGGTTGCCGGGATTCGGAATTGATCTTCACCGGATCGGGCACGGAATCGGTCAATACGGCCATTCGCGGCATTCTGGCGGCGCGTTC
>Ga0302325_10035220_pt1 | contig 10231 bp, 9 predicted proteins | sample Palsa_T0_2_FD_201948 | JGI IMG/M metagenome (GOLD analysis project Ga0302325, IMG submission 201948) | Peat permafrost microbial communities from Stordalen Mire near Abisko, Sweden - Palsa_T0_2 | ecosystem: Environmental > Terrestrial > Soil > Palsa > Peat permafrost | place: Sweden: Abisko...
CATGCGCCGGACATATGTTCTGGGTGGATGTCTCGGGCATCTTGAGCGAGGGGCAATTACGACTGATGAGGTTTATGTAGGGTATACCAAGCATTGTTAGACTAAATGATCACAGATCACGTACCATGACCTTGAAATTCTTGTTTCCAGAGCATCTAACCCCCACCCCTGCAAGGCGAAATGCCCCACACGCAGGAACAAAACCAAGGTACGATAGTACTTTGGCAAACAGATTCCGGACACCAACAATAAAAAGGTAATGTTGTATTCACGTAAGTCAATTTTTTCTTTTCTTCATTTTGCTTGTTTCTCAATCAATTTCGCTATTGCGGTTCTAAAAATTACCTAAAGCTTGATCATCTGAACTGCCGATTGTCTCCCTAACTACTTCGTATCTCTACATCTAAATATTGTTTCTCTCATGAACAACAAATAACGTATAACCAACTATTTCTAAAGCTGAATATTGGAGATTCTACCCTTTAGCACTTCCACTGACAGCATCTTTAGTAAGATTACTGTATTTTTTCAGACCTGAGTCGACTGTGGATAATTGCAATTTCGTGATTCCGTCTGGAGCGAGAAGAAAGGTACTCTTACTTTCTTGGCAGCATTTGAAACTCACTCCCATATTCACGTGAGTGTGTGTAACTTATCAGCGGGAGGAACCAGCTGCACGGAAAGGTCCGAATCTAGTTGAGGCCTGCGCAGCTGGCAGCACCCGTACCAGCACTCCGTCACACACTTTCTAGCTCTCTCTTCGCACCTGCATACGCAGCAGCACGAATGGGAATCCAGGAGAATCTGCATGCTTCGCTCAAAATAACGTTCCTCTAACGCGTGGGAGGAAGGGGTGAGTGCACGGACTACGTGCCCTACTCGAGTACTTCGTACTGTCGTTTTACCCCGCACCGTCAACATTGCCTTGTCACACGATGTGGACGTGACCAGCCTACCGCCCGGCGAGAATGGCACGGCCCTGACCAACCCCGAAGCGCTGTGGCGCTTGAACGTCCGGAGCGCTGCTCCTTTTGGAGGGGCTCGTACACTGACAGAGTTTCATCAGGAGATGCAGAGACACCAGCATCTTGACACCCTCGAAGAATGCGACCCCCTTTCTTTACTGTATGATAGGTACTGTATACTAATACAGCCTTGCCCACCTTAGACTGAGGCTAGAAGCCTGTTTCTTTATACCATCATAGTCAATATCCTATCTAGCATTAGGATCCAATCTTTTTACTTAGACAGGGTGCAATTCTTCCAATACGAGCTTTGCCATGGGATCCGTCTTCCCCTCGAGGCTGCTTGGCCGCATCAACGGCAATTTCGAGGTTTTCAACCCCCACGATCGTGATCGCAAGGTGGATCGCTTTGACATAATCACCTACACTTGGGGCGAGAAGACAAAGCCATACAACTGTGGAATAGATGGCGTAACCTGGAACGTGAAGATATCCAAGGAGAAGTTAGAAGACATCAAGAGGCTGATGATCAAGGATGACGTGCAGTACTTGTGGGTTGACTGCGTGTGCCTAAACCAAGACGACGAGAAGGAAATGTCCGTCGAGATACCCAAGATGTACGAGTATTATAAGAGCGCCCGCAAGTGCTACATCCTGATGGACATGGACGAGGTGTGGAACCCGCAGGACATCGTGGACAATCTGAAGTTCATCGACCACATACTATCCCACATGGGCGGAGCAGCGCTCGCCTCGGAGGCCATGCTGACTGAGAACTTGACTAACCGCCTGTCCACATGGGCGAACACGAAATGGACTTTCCCCATGGACGCCTCAACGGTGAAGTCCGCTGCCATCGACATGGGCGTGCTTAACTGCTACTCGACGTGCATCAGTCGAGTTCAGTCGCTGTTCAACAACTCGTACTTCTCCAGGGTCTGGACGTTCCAGGAAATGCTACTCGGAAAGAACATAACCATGTATGGAATAAACGAGAAGAGCATATCTTGCATAGGAGAGCTCGATACCTGGATGGACCTGGCCACAGACTCCAAGGATAAGGCGTACAAGCTGCAAGCGTGGATAACGACCTCCAGAGTCCTGAGGACCGCATCGGTCAACGCGATCCTGAGGATCATTGAGGAGGATTGCCTGATCCTCGATGGACTTCAGACGCAGGTCGAGGGGATTGGCTGCGCGAGGACGGACATCATAAGCGGGGGCCCTCAGTGGTGGTACGAGAACCACAAGGGAATAAGCAATATTTTCTCGGCCATCTCCATAACGCCGCGGGAGTGCGAGCAGAGGAGAGACATCTTCAGGGGGCTCCTAGGCGTCTTCAGCGGACTGTTCACCCCAGAAGAGGTAGAGAGGGAGATGATGGGAGACGACATAGACAGGATCTCGTTTGCTTTCTTTAAGCAGCTATCCATCAAGACGAAGCACGCGTGGACCAAGCTCGCGATAAGCAGCGGAGAGAGGGGAGAGTATGACTGGATACCGGTGGTAGCAAATCACGGCAAGCTCTTGACCACCGACTGCTTCGCTGGGGTAGCCAACCTGGGACGCCTGAAGCCAAAGGGCCTGGCGAAGGCAACAGCGCTGACCGGCATCAACAGGATCCCACAAAAATACATGAAGATCCTGCTCAACGGGGAGAACAGGGGTTTCCAGTTCGTCTTCAAAGGCTGCAACTGTGGTAAGGACCTAAAAACCGGCGTCTTCAGCAGCGAGCGGATACCCATCCAAGACCAACCCAGGGACGTGGTTGGGGACGAGACGGGCAGGATACTGGCGCAATGCGCGACGATCTTGGGAAGCATCATGGACCCCGGCTGCGACGTCGTCGAGTACAGGAGGAGGCTGCTCAGCAAGCTCCAGCCACATTGGAAGATCAGCGACCCCAATGCGAAGCCCACGGGGTGGATAGACAGATGCGTGAGCGGCACTGATTGGGAAAAGCCACACCCCTTGCTCTTCAGGGTCCACAACAGGTCGATGAACTACAAGATGGGAGCAATATCCGCCTGCGGATCCCGCCTCCAGAACGAAAGCACGGCGGGCATTTCGTGCGAAGTCCGCGTGAATTGCGGGTGCACGATAGTTGCTCCTTTTTCGTTAATATTCGAAGCCATAACCGCAGTGGAGGGGAGCTCCCTCGGCGGCGCCTCCGCGACCCTAGACGACGACAGCAGGATAGTTCTGAAAGACGGGCTAGGTTTGGTGCAGGTTGGGGACGTAGGCAGGGCCTTCAGCCTCGTAGCAACCGGAGGCGATATCAACTTCCACAAGTCTTATTCCTACGGCTGCAGGAGTACAAGGGTCGACAAGCCCGTAGTCCCCAAGCTACCGTGGCCCACGGGCAGGGCGCTGGTGAGAGCAGAGTTCACGCACGGCATCACGGATGGGATGAGAGACTACGGTTACGTGGAAACCGGCGGCTCCGGGAACTTACTGATCTGCAGAAACCAACCCCTGGGTCAGTACAAGATCATAGGAGTTTGCATAGACGAGTCCATCGAAACCAAAAAGGGGAGACATACCGTGACCATACGATAAGCGATAGCTCCGCGTTAATAAGTAGGCAGGTATTGATACCATCACAGCTGGCAATAATCAGTCAAGTTCCCAGGTACTTAATTGATCAGCTTTGATTATATAAACAATTCAATCAAATCAAACTCTTCTAACACAAAATTTTCATTGGTACAGTAGTTCAAGCCGAGATAGATGACTTGATCACCTTAATTAATTAGCTGAGGCCTCATGTATACCTAGCCTCCAGCTCATTGCTTAAGTGACGTTGGGAACAGCAATGGAGGATTTTCTTTACCTTAATGCAAAAAGACTAGACCTGGGTTTGGGTCGTCATCGGTCTGAAAAAGAGCCAAATACATTTGCTGAGAGGGTGAGGATGACATGGAGCACATGCTTTTGCGAGAAGAGCCGGATTTTTTTGAAATGTCGATTTGATGAAAGGTTTGAAGCGTTGACTCTTCCGAGGGTGTGCAGTAGTTTGCTATGCAGTAATTGTGTGTTCCTGTACGTCTAGAATGGCTCGGGATAGGGATACCTATTTTCTTGGTCCCTAGAGCGAAAGTTCCTTATCCCGTATTTTAATAAAGTCTATGGCTCAGCGGGTTCTTTCGTTAGACGGTGTTTGAAGTCCCCCGTTTAAATTATATAGCGCCAAGCATTAACTTTACCTTTTATAGTAACAAATAAGCATATAGCTTTATCATATATTTATTTATTATATTATTATAATTACTTGTATTTTGTTTTTAAACCATATCTTAATCGTTTCTAAAGTGTTCCTAATATAAGGGGCTCCCACCGCCCCCTAACCCCCCGGACTGACCCGAACCCTAATTAAAGCGTTTTTAAACTGCTTCTTAAGTATTACATAAATCGCTTTTAACAAGTAAATCAAAAGATTCGAATTTCACCGGGTTAAATAGGGAAAAAATCTCCCGCGCGCTGATACGCGACCTTTTAAATACCTTATAAAAACCCTTGCAAACACCCTAGTGAGTCCAACGAAAAAACACGCTGAACTCCCAACCGAGCGAAATGCCGCAGAAAGTTGAGGTTTTGACCTCAATTTTGTGAGGGTGTTCGTTCCCACACATCGCGCCTGTTAGAAATAATGGTACATTGGCACAAGTGAGCCGCCAGGACCCGCTAGGTTATCCTTTATATATATGGTGTTTCCACCCTACCTAACTTCTGCACCTGTACGTATAGATGTACGCAATACACATCTCTAGAATTCCTCAATTTGCACTACAATTACATCAACATTCCGCTGCCAATTACGCTCATCAGCTCGCTGGAAGCCGGTCACTGCCAACCAATAAGACGACCTTTTAGCGAACCCCTGCCAACACAATAGCCATGATATTTTCGGCCGTGAAAGGTGGTTATTGATTGGTTAATCATGTCACACCCTCCACTTTGGGGTCGCACGACATGTATTTGCTTCTTCTCCATCGCCCAGTGCATCCTTCCTTGCCTCCGACTACCCCTCCGTAATGCAGGCCGTGTTAGCAGGGGTGAAATCATCAGGCGCTGCCGCTGGGCACCTAAAACTGATTAGCCTGCGCCTATTGTAGAATTTCAATTCTTTCGATAGGATCCACGTCATTTAGATGGCTGAGTGTTTGGCGACTTAGCCTCCTCTACTCCAACTTCCAAAACTTTCGGTTGCAGTCCTTTCCACACTTCTCGTCATCCATTTTTGAGCCTAGTCATCCAACAGAGACATCAAATGGATGAAGTCAATGTCCGAGACGAAGGGTTTACTGTGCTCTCTAGAGGTGTGGATCCTTTTGTCGAGTTAGTCATTCCACCTTGATCGTGTATTAAGATAGTTGACCGCATTTCACAGCCTCGTATTCGTCCACGGCATTTAGGGCCATCCAGAGAATACATGGACATACATTGAGAATGGAAAACCCCCAATTATACTTGCGCGCGGGTTAGGAAAGCTGTTCTCTCGAAAGAAGCAGTCCGAGGAGGTGGCCAGCAACGAAGCGTCGCATCTTTTCTGGCCTAAGGACCTTCTCGCCAAAGATTTCCCAAATGCTCGAGTGTTAACGTACGGATACGATTCCTAAGTGACAAAGTTCTTCAAGGGCCCCGCCAATTAGAGTGGCATCCTTGCTTATGGCGAATCTCTTATGCGTGCGCTGGAAGTTCAAAGACGAGGATGCCGTTAACGGCCTATCATCTTTCTCGTGCATAGTCTGGGTGGGATTATGCTGAAGCAGGTTGGTATCAAGAGCATAATTCAGCTGGAGAAGCATTGACGTGTCTGAGAATACAGGCCCTCTTTCGCTCTAGGAATGCGATGGAAGAGGATCAGGATTTGCGCGATATATACCAATCAACATATGCAATCATCTTCTTCGGTACACCGCATCGTGGAAGCTCGTATGCGCAGATGGGGGTATTGGCGAGGGATATCGCCGTTGCAGCTGGATTTGATGCAAGAGATACTCTCATACGATCACTTAAGCCTGACGCGGAAATGTTATCATTGCTAAGACAGGAGTTTGCACGGATGCTATATGATCGAGCCTTCAAGATATATTCATTCCAGGAAGGCCAGGGATTTAAAAGCACTTATTCCTTGTCACGAAAGGTTTGCCATTTTCTTTTTACTCCTCTCCCGGTTTTAGTCCCGGTAGTTTTCTTACCACCCCCTTCCTACATCTTGTGCTAACCAGGTTCACAAATCAAGATTGTCGACGATGACTCCTCCCGGCTAGACGATGCTAGGGAAGGGAGGGACTTCATTAATGCCAACCACATGATGATGTGCAGGTACCGTGACAGAAATGACGAAGGCTATAACAAAGTGAAGGGTGTGGTGTCTAAGTATATGGATGAGATTCAGACCCAAGTTGCCAAAGATCTAGACCGTACGCAATGAAATATCTTTGATTTCCAAGAGACGAGAGATCTAAAACGTGCCAGGACACGAACAGAAACAGAAATTGCTCGCAGAAAGTTCGTAAAACTCGTCCATCCCCCCGCCCCCCAAGATTTATTTACTTATTCATATTTAGAAGCCGCCAAAGACCAAGCGAGTACGTAATAAAGTCTTCCTTTCTGACAAGACGTAAGGTACTTAAATGTGTTAGGGCATGACCTGGAACAGAAGTTGCTTGTGAAGGGTTCGTGAGACTCATCAGTGTCTTCGATGCTACGGGTGCTAATTGGTTATTAGATATATGCTGGAGCCTTAGGACCGCTCACATGAATGAGAGGGTCGGTGAAATCACGACTGCACATTCTCACACTTTTGACTGGGTATTCACAAACCCCCAAACCGGCTTTCTGGACTGGCTCCACAGTAACAAAAGCCTATTTTGGATCACAGGGAAACCAGGCTCCGGAAAGTCAACACTCATGAAATATTTGCTCAAAGATTCTCGCACGCGAGAGGCCCTTTCTAAGCAAGGCCGACCTATCCTTTCAACACCCGCATTTTTCTTCCACGCCAGAGGCGTTGAGACTGAAAAGTCATTCGATGGCCTCTTGCGATCAATCATCTTTCAGTTACTATCAGATATTCCTAGGCTGGTGGATTCTGTTGCCGATATCTACCGGGCGCATTTGGATGAAAACTCGGTCTGCCCCTGGACATTCCCTCAACTGGAGAAGGCGTTGGATAATATTCGTCAACAGCAGATTGAAGGCTGTATCTGTATTTTCATCGACGCTCTAGACGAGTATTCCGGTCGTAGTGAAGATGTCGCTCGCTTTGTAAAACGACTAGCCGCTCCAATGGACACATCTGATAATCAGAAATTGATTATCCGGGTCTGCGCCTCTAGCCGACCCTGGACTGCCTTCACTTCATTGCTAAATGAAACTCCAAGTTTCACCATCCAGGATTGGACAAAAGCAGATATCAGGAAATTTGCCACCGATAGACTCAAAGGATGCAACAGAGACAATACTAGATTCGTCGTGGACGAAATTACCGACAGAGCAGAGGGTGTTTTCCTACGGGTTGCGCTCGTTCTGGACGAGCTCTGGCAACCACTCTGTGACGGGAAACCGATGGAAGATGTGCGCTCTTTACTTTCCGGCCTTCCAACTGACCTGCCAGAGGTTTATAAACGGATGATAGAGAACATTCCCAAGGAAGACCGGCCTATTCTGATGGGCATGCTCGAACTCGTGTTGTGCTCTGAGTACCTAGTACTAGAAGTCATGGAGTTTCCTGCATTTTGTCTTGCAATGGACCTATTGCAAAGAAACCCTTTAGCAAAGAAAGAGGTCAGTTTAAACCCTCTTGATGATGACAGAAGACAGCGCGAAGTGGAAAGGCGCATAAGAGCTTGTTCTGGTGGTCTCCTCGAGGTAGCTCAATCTCCCGGTGGATCTCGTGTGCAGTTTGTGCATCAAACCGTGAAGTCATTCATAGGAGATGCACAAAACAGCTCCATGCTGAATGGAAAATCGACTCGGGATATGGCAGTTGCCGGTATGGAACGGATGATGAGACTTATGGTTCTGCTTATTGCGCACATGGATTCTACGTAAGGAATATGATTCGCCTCATTTGCCAGTCTATCCTAACACAGAGTAAACCATAGGCAAGAATGGAAAGCCAGGAAAGGTACCCCAGGCCCGGGAGAGGGTGAGTTTGTCGAACCAACTTGCCCAAAGAATTTCCCACACTTTGATTCCAACGTCGTCGCCGAGTTCATACTGTGGGCTTTGAGACTTGAATGCGTGTTTGAAACAACAAGTCCTTCAATAATGCATGACTTTCATGCGGCCATTCGCACTCAATGCGGAGACAATTGGCTTGATACATGGTGGAGCACTATTCCCCATCAACAACCAACACTGACATCCATAAATGTTATTGTTCGTAGTTCTTTGAAGCCGTCATCGTTTTTGGAATTCGCAACGCAGGTCGAATTGTTTACTTTTAGTGAAAGTGAAATCAGCCGCGAAACATCAAGGAACCCAGAAGTGCCTCGGAGCCGGAAGTTGTTGTTCTACATGATCGTTGGAAATGCTCGTTCGAATTGGAATGATTATCCATTCCACTTTCACAATCCAAAACAATGGCAAAATTTCGCACGATTCTTGCTCAGGAGCGGCTTTGATCCAAATATTGCACTAGAAGTTGAAGTGGGTCCCGACTGTGGCAAACTCATGAATTCCTGCAGATACGGCGGAAAGAGCGACGAGGAGAGCGACAAGGAAAGTGGCAAGGAAGACACAAATGATGATGGGGATGAGGATGGGGATGAAGAAGACAATGACGAGGACGAGCACAGCATTATCTCCGAAGATCAGGACCCGGACACACGGAAAAATCGACGCCCGATTACAGCAATGCACCTAGCGCTGGCGATAGCATGCAGCTCCAGTCTAAATACCTCAGATCTGATAATTTCGCATCTAGAAATGCTGGCTATTCTTGTGGAAGGAGGTGTTAATGCCAACGTGTTGAACTACAGAAACCATTGGAGTCATGAGGAAGGCGATGCCACCGAACGATCTGCAATTCATTACTTGCTCTCATCCTTTTACGATAAGGCTAAGCCCTTCCACCATCCGGAATCTGAAGTAAATCATGCACTTTCTCATTGCATTACCGCCTTCTTGAATCACGGGGCAGATCCCAACGCGGTCGACAGCAACGGAGTTAGCATTCTGGAACTTGCCTTGCCAATATGTCCATACGCCCTGGCTGAACTCATGCTTGAAAAGGGGGCCCAGGTTACACCCGAACTACTTTCGGAATCGGGGGCGCCTCTTGCTTGTGCGGACGGGATCCTGTATGAATCGCGTTGGAGAAGACCAGAGTGCTACACGCCGGCGGCGCGGGTTATTGCCCGCAAGTATAACACTCACTGGGCAGACTTGGAGGAAGAGAAACAAGACTCAGAGGAGGAGCAAGTGTTATGGCAAGACAAGGGGGGTATATTGAGCACTGTTGGAGGATACCTTGCAAATCTGGCGGGATCTGTGAAGCGTCGGCGGTAAGGTAATATAGAGTCATATGAAGGGACTATATTTAGAAAGGCCGATATACCTACGCCATCTACGATTACTCATTTCTATCTTTTCTCTGGTGATATTCTCCGACTCGGCACCTTCACCATCCGAGTGCAGACTCGTTAGAGGCTCGTTACGCCTGACGAAAACCCGAATTTCATATGGCAGCGTTGATCGGAACGTTTGTGTCCTTTATATAAGAGCTTATATTAATCATTATAGGCATATGCGACAGGTAGGTTGATTAATAAAGCGCAATTTATAGGCTGCTTTAGCGAGTGTTACGCTCTCACGACGTGGCATGGTCTGTGCAAAGACGCTTCCAGGCACCATAGGGTAGGCTCTTGGGCTGTAAACCATCAAAATGTCAAAATATAAAAACAGTAAATAAAATACTTTCAAATCCTTTCTTTTTAATTAAATTATTAATTTAAGATATAAAATGGATTTAAATAAGTAAACTAATTTATTTAATATATAAAAAGAGGATCAATAAGAGTACAAATAAATAAAGGTAAAGGGAGGAGAGAAGAGTAATGGGCGAGGGGGCCCTTCGCTTAAAGTTGGCCTACAATTTCTGCGTTTATGGCACGGGTAATAGTCGGTCCTTCCTTCCAGTTCGCTTCGCTTGTGGCCAGCAAAAGTCGTCGAGATTTTGTATGAGAAACCCCACCAAAAATCGTCAGTTTTATCGCAAAAACCAGACAAAAAATAGAAATAACTTTATATATTAT
>Ga0302325_10035221_pt1 | contig 10231 bp, 12 predicted proteins | sample Palsa_T0_2_FD_201948 | JGI IMG/M metagenome (GOLD analysis project Ga0302325, IMG submission 201948) | Peat permafrost microbial communities from Stordalen Mire near Abisko, Sweden - Palsa_T0_2 | ecosystem: Environmental > Terrestrial > Soil > Palsa > Peat permafrost | place: Sweden: Abisko...
CAGAATGCCTTCCCTTTTTAATCGATTTGGCGTTGCGCGAGAGACAGTAGAGGAATACCAACTCCGCACTTCATTTGAACGACTCAAGATCTCTCAACCCTCGAATATGAAGAACCCCAGTCAAAATGAGAACCGACATTCAAAGCAAAACGATTATGACCCGGATCGTAATCGCACATGCCAGTATTGCGAAGGACCTCACTAGGATCGAGACTGTTTGTCGGGAGCCATGGCGGAGATGGGAGATGGGATAACGATTACGGACGCGACGATCATAGTAAAAAAGAGAGAGATTCGGTTCCAACCGGACAAACGAAGAGGCAAGAGATAGGAAAGAACAAAGGAAGCGGTGGGAAAGACTACTTTCTATCTCTGGCATGCTGTATTGGAGAGTACGGGGCAAACCAGTTGAGGAAGCACGTGACCATCAAGGTACGTATCATAGGGAGAATGAAGAAAGAGCTAGTGTTTCGACAACGATTCAATCTCAGAGAAGAACAGTATTTTAACATCCAACTCATTTCTCTCGCCTTTTCCTTATTTTCTCTTGCTCCTATTGTTAGTCGTCAAAATTCTCCTTGTTCCGCACAATCGTCTTCTCTCCACCCTTTCACCACCTCATCAAAGGATCACAAGTAGAGCAAAGAACTCTTTGTCGAGGGCTCATAACAATAGCCCTTGACTGGTGGCAATGCATCCAGTATATAATAAGAGCATTGTCCTGCCTCTGTTCCATTTTCCTAGGTACAATTCACATCATCATTCCAATACAATCCCATTCTTCTAATCTTTCACTAATCAACTTTTGTACACCTACCACACATTCAAGTTTCAATTCAGCACTACAAAATGACACGCGGCAAGAATAATAACCGTGGTAACAGAAACAACAACAACAATAATAATAATAACAACAACAATAAGCAAGGCGCAGGCGCCAAAATCTGCTCCATCTGCAACAAACCAGGACATCTCGCCAAAGACTGTCTCTCCAACAAAAAATGCACGAACTGCGGAATGACAGGTCATTTAGCAGCCAAATGTCGCTCAAAAAACGGATCCAATGGAAACAATAACGGCAATCAACAAAACAATAACAATGGAGGTAAGTTCTGCAACTTCTGCAACATGAAAGGCCACACCGACGCCAACTGCCACAAGAACCCCGCCAACCAAAACAATGGCAATCAATTTCAAAAAAACGGTCAGCAGCAAAACAAAATACCGATGTATAGTGGCCAAACAGTCCCATTCTCCGATCCCTGCCAGCTCTGCGGTCAAAACACTCATTATGCAAAAGATTGCCCCCAACGAGGCATCGTCCCCACAACCGGACAATACTTCCCGCAAACCTACCCACAACAATCCTATGCTCCTGTCCCTGCACCCCAAATAAACAACAGCATACAATGGGGCACCCAACCTCAACAAGCAGGCCAAATCACCAACGATATGGAGCTCATCGGCGAAGAAGTCTCAACGAGACCAGCATATCCTGCTCCAGCTCAGTACGCACCGATACCGAGTGGCGCCATTTACAAGGAGTATTATGGGTATGTAGCTCCAGAGGTGGCGTGCGAGAGACCCAAGATGATGGATCGGGATGGGGACTATATTATGGGGAATTCGTGGGAGTGTGGGGAGTGCGTTATTCCGGCTAGGCAGACGGATGGGTTGAGTTGGAGGTGGCCGATTCTGCAGCGTCCACAGATTCAGGGGTATCAGAGTCAGTACCCTCAACCTCAGTATCCTCAGGTTCAGTATTCTCCAGGCCAGTATGGTCAGTATCCTCCAGCTCAATATCAGAGCCAGTATCAGAGTCAGTATCCTTAGGGTAAGTAGGGAAGGAGTTATTGGTTGGTGCTGTTGAGATTGTGTGGGCTGGTCCCATGTAAATATTGATGATTAGAAGAATTTTATGGAGCTTTGGAAACCTCTCATACTTGAACATTGTTCTCGGTAAATGCAATCTTGTGAAGTTAACGGCGAGAAGAATAAAAGTTGAAGTATTAGATGCTTTTCAATATTGAGTGAAAAATGAACGAGGTTTCGAATACTTACGATGATTTGGAACTCTTGACAACAATTGCTAAAGCTACAACCACGGAGAACAGCATTCATGAAGTGAATCAAGAGTAAGATAATGATCAGGAAACTGTGATAATTTTCTGAGGTTGGGTGATTGGCGATCTCGAGTAATTGGAAAACTTGTTGCCGATTTCAGCAACTATATTAGCGAGAAGGGGCACACCAAGAAGTAAAGAATGATTGACTTCGATGAAAGTAAACCCGTAGATGAATTGAGAGAGCCAAAAACTCCGTAAAAGGCAAAAACTTTAATCCTTCAGCGAAAAGCGGTGCTTCACTTTGAAGGAACACTTGGGAAATCACGTGACTAAGATTAAATCCCTAAAGTAAAGTGAAGCTGTATCTGCTGCAAATGACAGTGAATGGCATTACTAATAGCCGTGGAAGTTTCAGAGGATAACCTTGTACACTTACTAGCGTAGGTTCCTGGGCTTGATCGAGCTTATCCTCCCTCGCTAAGGCGTATAAAATTAGTCCTTTCCTTCCCCTTTCTATCCACCTTTCCTCCACATCTCGATAACAACATCTACCACATCTTCCCTCAATTTATCCCTTACTCATCCCAACCACATTATTCATCGCAACTCCTCTTCTCCTCTTCCACACACTCAACCTTCACACACCCTCATTATCTTCATACCCTACTACTGATCGTTGCGAGTGGTCAAGTACACATACCATTGAGCCTTCTCCTACTGCACATCCTCTCATCTTTGACTAACACAGTCAAGCTCAACTCCTTTCATTTTTCTCTACCTCTCTACACAATCATCTTCTCACGTCTCCCTTCAATCTCACTTGAGATCATCTCACCCTCTGAGCATTCTTAGACTGCTTCTCCATCTGCTTGCTCTCCCTTCAAATCAAAGACGTGCTCAGGTTCTTCCAAGAGCAACTCATTCTACGGATTCAAATTCTCCAATCTCTCATCTCATTCTATTTACTAGCACGAAACATTTTACTTTCACGTTCTAACAGTTCAACTCATCTATCTCTGCCTTGGAACTTGCCAAGATAAGTCTGGCATTGGCTGAGAAGATCTGGCCATTGCTTGCCTTGAGACCAATCTTGACCTTTGCTCTTGTAAAAGTAAGCTTTTCTGCTTTCATTTCCCCCCATGAGTTTCAAGCCGCAGAAGCTGATCCGAAGATTGAAGAAAGAAACATCAAACATTCAGGATGAATCTCAACCCCAGCTCTGACGCTCGGCAGTCTGATAGTTGCCACAAGCGAAAGTTGAGCATTCTCGATGAAAGTGAGTCTGATGAGGTCTCTTTAGGTAAGACAAAGCGTGTCTATTCTCGCCACTTCGATTCTTCCCGACTCCTAAGCTTCGGAGATGGCGGGATTCGAGCCAACGGGATCAACGCCGAAACCGAGAGTACTCGAGATGAGATTGTCGAAGAGGCAGGCGATGATTCAGGTCATACCAATCAGGTCACATCCTCCATCATCTCTTCCCAAAGCTATCTTTCAAAAGAGCCGAACGACCAGCAATCCAAACCGACCAGTACCACTGAAAACAACACTACAAGCATCGATGCCGGGAGACTCGCCAAAGATCCTGCAGCTGCAGCGGAACAGGCTGAATATGAGAGGATAAGAAGCAGATGGTATAGGACCCTCAACGATGAGTTGAAGCAGAACATCAAGGATATGATAGCTCTTGTAGAGACTTCAACATCGAAATCCGAGCCAATCGATGCTGTAGCCTTCCACCAACTAGCGGCAAGTTGCCAGACTCTTCACAAGGCTTGCAATGATAAATATATCGCCGCTACTGAACGTAAACCCAAGAAGAAGGTCATCCAAGGCCATCATCCAACGACAGCCGAAGAGCTTAACGAGAGGCTTCGAGGGCCAGCCGAGCTCAAGTTTCCATAGGCAGTTTCTGCATCCTCCGCGTCAGAACTTCCCCATGGTGGATTGCTGATGCGAGTAACGGATGAATCAAGCATGGCAAAAATCTATCCGGATCTTGGCGTTCTGTCTCGGGGAACAAAGTCAAATTTCTCAACGGAGAAGGGTCGTCAGGCAGACCTCGAGAAACACCTCAACTGGAAGTGCCGTGAGCCAACAGTCTTCATCTCAACAACTGGCTGTGTCGAAGACTTCCGTGAACAACGTATCTCACATATGCTGAATCGCGATGGCAGGAGACCAACTGTTTGCACTATCAAACTGATCTTCATCAACGGCTACGCAAGACTTGCGGCCGGTTGGTCCATTCTAAGGGTGAAGAAAGTGATTGAAGAATTCAAAGTAGGCACTCCAACGTCAAGAGGTGCTCCATGGTTTGAGCATGAGTATCTCTGCCCATTCATGATTGGCCCAGATCAGATCGTGGGAACATATTGCTGGACCGTCGTTGAACAGTATATGAAGGAGAACAAGTGCGACTACTATGCTTGGCATAAGGCGGTCGTACTACCTGCATTCAAAGAGCATGAGGCAGCGAGGAAGGAAGGAAGACCAGTCAGGGGCAAAGCTGGATGTATATGCTGCGGACATTAGAAGGGAGGGGAATATTTGAAAATCTGGGGAGGTTGGAAATGCTCATATAAGTCTCGGATATTGCGATATATGGGGAAGGAATTGAGCTTGATCTAAGGATCCTTCATGGTAGAAACGTTAACATGGAACCGGTCACAGGTATGCATATGGGAAGATGCAATCGGAAAGGGGAGGTATTACATTGACGCAGAGTAGGAGAAGTCCCGGCAAGCATCAGTCATCATAGACTGCATCATGCCAGCACTCTCCTAAAACATCACACACATAGTATTACTTAGAGAAACAATGCAGAATTTCTTCATCACTTGACTTACAAAGCAAGGTCCTCCCGTGACATTCTCCTCATTGCGAACGCGATGAAGCCGAGCCGTACAAATCAGAAACCCTCACTCTTAGAACCCGGCGAGCTTGACGAAGCTGTCAACCCGTCTCTAGATAATGCATCACGGTGGCGCAGGTCACTTAAAGTTGTCACCCGTGATCTTCCAGTCTGGTTCAGGTATCTGATTCGAGCTGTGCTGTTCCATTCGCCAACCAACTGAAATGAGCTGAACCATGCAAACAGTGTGGGTTCTGGAGGGCTTCCCTAAATTCGATCCACCCTAGCAACTGGCTGAGAAGAACAAACAAGCTGGGGGGGCACAATCCGGGAGTGGATCGAGATTCCCTTTGACAGAGTATCACATTTCGTTTCTAGTGCCCGGTGGAGAAACCGGCAACCGATGAAGCACGAAGCACTGGCTTTTGAAGCTTTATTCACTCTCACCACAAACCCGAATACCCGCGAATGGCGGCCGATGGACAACACATAAAAGCTCCTCCTTGCATGGATTCATTTCCCCCACGACAGCGCGCATTTCTTTAACATCTTGTCAGAATTCCGATTCGCCGCCCCTGAAATACCCGGCCACCAACCGTAAACCCGGTCATTGTCAGCCTCGAGCATTGGGTACCTCCTGAGGGGTTCCCAGAGTCCGCTCGAACTCAGCTTCAACCCTCGAAGGTGAGCAATACCGCCAAGCGGGCGAAATCCAGCATCATGAAATGGTTCAAGAAGAAGAAGTCGAGAACGTTTGAGCCAGAGCAAGATCTTCACCGGAGCTTGCCGCAACACGGAACCCCGCCTGTATCAAGTCAACTACTGGCAAAACTGCCAGGACCCTTACTCGAGCGCATCTTCTCCTTCGTGTGCCCGCATACCCAGGATGAGACATACGAGAGCTGCGAACAATCCGCCGTCGAGGATACCTGCATGCTATGCGACCTGCGCGATCTAGCTCACTGCGCGCAAGTCTCGAGAAAATGGAGAGTACACGCTACGAATCTGCTGTAAGTATTGCCCTACTGCGCCTTGGCAGGATTTGCGCTGACGGAGCTTCTGCAGGTACCACAGCATACGCATCGATGCCGTCCACTACTGCGAACTCGAAGATATCTTCGCTGAGAAGCGCAAACGGCGTTCTTTCATGAATCGAAATGCTGAACCGGAAGACACAGCTCAGGCACGGCTGAAGTTGCTTTGTAGAACGCTGCGGAACAACCAAGGGGGATTCGAACTGAAGGTGCAATTTCTTAAGACGCCATATATGACAAGAGAGACTTGCAAGCCAGATCTTGCGCGGACGGTTGCAGTCACCCCGAATCTACGATACGTCGACCTTCCTGAGGGGCTGTTTATGGATGATCCATCATGCAACACGTTGAAGCAGGAAGTACAGGCGCGATGCTCGGATCTGAGGAAGATGTGCTATATGGGAGGAGCTGAGAGAAGCCTGGAAATGCTTGCGAATAGAACATTATGGGCAAATTTGGAGGTGCTGGAGCTATCTAAGCTGAACATGGATCCGACTATACTTCGAAGGGTCGTGGGATCTTTACCACATCTACATGCTTTGAAAGTCACGGATATGAAAGCATTCAACGACGATCTTTTCCGACCCAGCGAATATCTTCCTCCTTGGCCCCCTCTTACCGAACTCATCTTCGAAAATACCCCCAATCTTACGGCGGAAGGCTTGGTGGCATATCTTTTCCGTTCTGATACCCAAGATGCTTTGAAGAATTTGTCTCTTACAACGACGGGAGTCCATCCATCAACCCTACAACCTATCCTTGCCGTGGCGCCAGCCCTCCAACATCTATCAATAATCGAATCAGTATCCACCTCCTTTCCAACCGGCAACAACGTACCTCAACTTCAATCACAGTCTCTCCAAACCCTTCACTACGAAATCACCTCCTTCACATCCGCAAACTCATACGCCAGCACAACAGCTAGCTACTACTTCTACCTCACCTCCTCACTCCTCTCCGGGGGCCTCCCCAACCTCACAGAACTCTATGTCCGAGGTACCACTCTCCCCCATAAACTCAAAACTCCAAAACAATGCTAATGCACTCCCACAGATCCCGACTTCCCCGAATCCCTAATCGACCTCGCACCTCCCCTCCCCGCCTTTGCCAACTCTCCAGATAACAATCCCTTCCACCCTTCCAGCAATCGCCTCAGCTCCAACAACCCCTTCCTCTCCCCCAAACCCCACCCTCACCCACCTATAGGACTCCAACAATCCCTCTCAGTCTACAGCAAAGGCCTCGATGAAATGGAATGGAACTTCTCTTCCGTGCAACCCGCACGTGAACGCGGTCGTCGCGGCTCTGCCACCACCCCTCGTCCCATCAGCAGTTATGGACTTAGTGAGAGTATGGGGAAAGTATGGAGTCAAGGTGATAGAGGGGGCGTGAGGAAGAGCGTTATTGTGGGGAATGGGTTCGGCGGGTTCCTAGCCGTGCCGGCAGATGGTGGACGCCCGAGTAGTAGTGCGGGGGAGAAAGGGAGGAAGAGGGATACGAAGTATGATATGTGGCGTTGATACCCTATCCCTATCTATCGACCTTTAGGTCTGCAAAATGCTGCTGCGATGATTTCCGAATGGGGGATGGGAATCAAATTGGGGCGACAATTCTAATGTCTTGTTTCAAAAATGACACTTGAGGGAGGAATGTGGAGGCGATATGTACGTTTCACACACATGAGTTGAGCTCACCGAGCCTCAAAATCTGGTTCGCGTCATGTATATTGCCCCTCCCATCGCAAGCTCAATATAATACGATGCTATTCCCAATTATTTTGTTTGTTGCAAATCGCAACCAACGGCACGATCCGAACCGAGATTTGGTTTCGCGTGTTCGTGATCTCTTGCGTGGGGGTTATAATATAGGGGAGGGGTGGGATATATTTTCAGGGGTTAGGGGTGGTATGGTGAGATCAGGCTTATTCGGTAATTGGGCATCCTGGGCGCACATCTGGGGTGCGATGTGCAACAAGATTTAAACCTTGTCGGGTGTGCTTAATTGTTGTCAATATTAAGTATTTTTGTGATTTTGTTTTTGAGGGGGTGGTTTTGGACGAGAAAGATATTGGTGAGGGCAAGGCAACGTCGGGTCTTGAGGTCCCTGATGTTGTAGGGGATATGGTAAAATGAATGGTGAATACTCTTGCTGCACGTTGCAAGTGTACATTTTTAACTTCATTGGAGCTGCTTACACGTGGCCAGAAAAGCGAATAATACGAGGTACGAAGGTCGCGTTCAAAAGTCTGGAGATTACAGCGTCCGAGCGCTATAATGCCCTGTAATCTTTCCCATCATATGCTGAAAGTCACTAAAATTATAGGCTTCTAGCCTATAAGGTGCCAAGAAGCGTCTTTGTTGATTTGCGCACAGACCACGCCACGTCGTAATATACTCTCCCCCCCCCCCTAAATAAAGGGCACCCGAGACATTACAAGGGCGTGCATCAATTGTAGGTAAAATTGCAGTGCAGGTGGATGTAGACGCGACGCGTTCGTATTTTGGTAGTGGTGGTGGTGGTGGTAGTTAGGGGGGGGTATTAGAAGGATAGTTAAATGAGGTTTAGTAATAGATATAATTAAGTCTAAGGTTTAAAAAAAGAGAAGGAAGCTTTAAGAGAAGCTTTAGTTATATATAATATAAGTTAGTTTAAGAGTAATTTTAAGTAAAGTGTTTGCCCCCCCTGGGTTTAGTGCCTGCTATATTAAGCAAGGCACGTATATAAGCCTGCCGCCGCTTTTATAATATATAAGAATCTCGTGACTTTATTACTCGCTCTTCCTCCTTCCTTTTTCCTCTTCTAATAAGCCCGACTTTCTACCTTCGCGACTCTCGGTACTAGCCCTTTATATATATTTTAGCCCTTTTGCCTAAATCTACCTCGTCCTACTAGGCTTCCCCTGATCGGCCACGCAGCTAAGGAGACCGCGCCAGCGTGGTGTAAAGGCAGCTTTAACTAGAATCTATAATCGTCCCTTACAGCTTGAATACTACTAAGTAGCTGTGTTGCGGATCTCCTCACAGTGCCGTCTCACATTGGCCAAATTACGAGCTAGATAGCGTCCAAGCTCTCGTGTAATCTACCTCGTCGTCGCACTATCACCGCCTCTCACTGCAAGGCACTCTAGAGACTAAGTGGCCGTGGACTGGCCTGCCCTTATTGCAGCACAACAGCTAGTCGCAGGGATGCCTCACAAGGCTAGCCATGAAGGATAATTTAAAGACAAAGGAAAAGAGAAGAGAATAGTCTTGAGAACCCCTATTTGACGGCCCGTAAGATTACCACCCGAAACTGGTTCTGACTCTGACGCTGACGCTGGGCTGTGCGAGGCTAAGCGAGGCTCAGCACGTGCCGTGACACTAAGCGGGCGTTTGCAGATGCGAGCAGTAAACCATATCTATAGATGTATTTATTGAAGAACTTCTGTTATTATAGATAATGGGTTTGCTACGAGTTGTCTCGAGCCTCGAAGTGTTTTTGCTTCTTAAAGGCCCGTTTGTGTTTTGGCCCCTTTTCAGCCCTCATCAATCCCGTGCACTTGATGGCCTATCAAGTGACGAGGTCCTAACAGCTCGCAAGCTCGCTGCGGATCTCGGTGCGCTTATCACGTGACTTTTTTGGCCTTAAGCACAAATATAAAGTGAATTAAGATATTGTTTGCTTTAAATTTTTTTTTTTTAAAAAAAGTAAATTTGCAAGGTAAGTTATAGATCCATTTTTTCCCCTCCTTTTTTTCCTTTCCTTCCTTCTTTAGTAATACTAACATCAAAGCACGTAAGTCAACTTTCGTACCTCCCTTTAGCTTATAACTATACTTATAGTTTATAGAATGTCTTCTTCTACTCTTGCCGCTCTTGCTATTACTACCGCGCCTACTCTTGCTCTTGCGCCTGCTCCTACTCTTGCTCTTGCTCTTACTCCTGCTCTTGCCCTACTGCCGCCGCCGCCGCCGCAGCTTGCCCTGCCCGCCCTGCCCGCTTACCCCACCCGCGCTATAATAGCCCTCTCCCTCCTTATTGCCCGCCGTGTGCCTATTTTGCAGCCCGGCCGTACCACTAACCCCGCCCGGCCTATTAACTTAAAGGCTAAGCTTAGCTAAATTACTAGTCAAGTTTATGCTTCCGGGTGTATATATTATATAAGCGGGTCGTGTTACGGTTCTGGCATTCCATGTCACGTGGTCACGTGCACTAGCGCGGCTAGCATAGGCGGTGTGGAGCGGCAGAACTCGGTATTTATGTACGAACCGAACCTTGTAAATAACTTCTTCCTTCTTT